>ERZ1034626.166-NODE-166-length-46812-cov-10.123875_pt1 | contig 46812 bp, 44 predicted proteins | sample MGYA00520652_ERZ1034626 | MGnify/ENA primary metagenome ERZ1034626 (study PRJEB33766, sample SAMN09781765) | gut metagenome | biome: gut microbiome | host: Homo sapiens | place: Madagascar | study: EMG produced TPA metagenomics assembly of the PRJNA485056 data... | reverse complement strand
GGGGAAGAATCATTCCGGGATAAATGGGCCGTAGCCGCAACGGCGGGCGCAGGGGTGGAAGTAGATTTGAGCCCTACTTATTTTATCGGGGCGGAATACCGCTATGTGCTGCCTTTTATCCAAACGGCGGATTTGGACCCGGCAAACGGCAGTTCGCGCTATTTGCAAATGCACCATTTTTTTGTGCGGATTGGCAAGCGCTTTTTTTAAGATTTGTAAGGCCCCGCTAACAGAAACAGAATAATAAAAAACCCCCGGCGGAACCGGGGGCTGTAAAAAATGTTTCAGCGTTTGGGCGGAAACTAGATTTTCATAATTTCGGTTTCTTTGGCTTTGATGGTTTTGTCAATTTCGGCCACATACAAATCCGTAGCTTTTTGCACATCCCCTTCGTAGCGTTTCAAGTCGTCTTCGGTAATTTCGCCCGTTTTTTGCGCTTTTTTGAGCTTTTCAATTACTTCGCGGCGGTTGTTGCGCACGGCCACTTTGTAGTCTTCGCTCATTTTAGAAATATTTTTAGCCAACTGTTTGCGGCGTTCTTCCGTCATGGACGGCAAGGTAATGCGGATGACTTTGCCGTCGTTTACGGGGCTGGCGCCCAAATCGGCCTTTTGGAGGGCTTTATCAATATCGTTAATGGCGCTGATGTCCCACGGTTGGATTTCCAACGTTTTAGCGTCCAATATGTTAATCATAGCCATTTGTTTAATGGGGGTTTGCGTGCCGTAATAATCTACGCGGATGTTTTCCAACAGGCCCGCGCTGGCACGGCCGGTGCGGATGGTGGCCAAGTCCCGTTCCAAATGTTTAACATGGTCGGCCATTTCGGTTTTGGTTTTGCTGATAAGAGCGCTGATTCCTTCCATAAAATCCTCTTTGCGTGTGATTTAATAAATATATTTGTATTATAGCAATTCTTGGCATTTTCGTCAGCGTTCATACGCGCGCGCGGGTGTTCTTGCCCATGCGCGGTGTTATTTTGTAAACTAAATTGCGGTGTGCCGCCTGTGGGGGATAGTATGAACAATTTAGAACTTAAAATGTTGGACGCCTTAAAAGACTTGAAAGAAAACCACCATGTATTGGGGGTAAAGGCGGAGTTTGAGGCCGAGGGAACCCGCATGGAAGAAGCCATGCGCCTAAAAGAAGTAGTCACCCGGGCGGGGTTGGATTTAACCATAAAAATAGGCGGGTGCGAAGCCGTAAAAGATATGTATGATGCCCGCACCATCGGCGTAAGTGCCATTGTGGCCCCCATGATAGAATCCGCCTATGCACTTTCCAAATACATTAAACGCGCAACATTCGTGTTCCCGCAGGAAGAACGCGCCTATATCAAATTTTTATTTAATATAGAAACCATCACCGGGTTGAACGCGCTGGAAGAAATGCTTACTTTGCCGCAGGCCGACCAAATAGCCGGGGTGGTGTTTGGCCGTACGGATATGACGGGCTCTTTGGGGATGGATAAGGATGATATTAACCACCCGCGCATTTTGCAGTACGCGCAGAAAATTGCCAAACTTACGCAAAAATATCACAAAGAACTGGTTATCGGCGGCGGCGTGTCGGCCGATTCCCTGCCGTTTTTTGCCCAACTGCCTGCCGGGGCGCTGACCCGGTTTGAAACGCGCAAAGTGATTTTTGACGCCCCGCGCGCTTTATCGGCCCCCAACGCGGCTGCCGGGATATTAAAGGCCGTGGCGTTTGAAATTTTATGGCTTAAAAACAAGCGGCACTTTTACCGGAGTATTTCCCAGGAAGACGAAAACCGCCTGCAAGTGTTGCAGGGGCGCTACGGGGCCTCTATTGCGGCGGCGGGCGGCGTGGTGGCCTAAATGATAAAAGTTTCCGATTTTATTGCCAAATACCTCAAAGAACAATACGGCGTAAACTGCGTGTTTATGGTTTCCGGCGGCGGAGCCATGCACTTAAACGACAGCTTCGGCCGGTTTATCCCTTATGTATGTTGCCACCACGAGCAAGCCTGTGCCATAGCGGCCGAGGGTTATGCGCGCGTAAACCAACGCTTAGGCGTGGTAAACGTGACTACCGGCCCGGGCGGGCTCAACTGCCTAAACGGCGTTTTCGGCCAATGGACGGACAGCGTGCCGGTGCTTTATGTGTCCGGCCAGGTTAAACGCGCTACCACGCTGGCCGCCTGTCCGCAAATTCCCTTGCGGCAGTTGGGTGACCAAGAGGTAGATATTGTGCGTGTGGTGCGCCCTCTTACCAAATACGCGGTCAGTTTAACCCAGCCCGAACAAGTGCGTTATGAACTGGAAAAAGCGGTGTATTTGGCCACCCATGGGCGTATGGGGCCTGTATGGTTGGATGTACCGTTAGATGTGCAGGCCGCCCAAGTGGACGAAACCACGTTGCCGGGCTTTACGGCACCGTTGGAAACCCCGGCGGATTTAACGGCTCCCATCCGGGAACTTAAAAAACTGTTTATGGCGGCGCGCCGCCCGCTGATAGTAGCCGGGCACGGTATCCGCCTGGCGGGGGGAATACAGGAATTTTTGACTTTACTGGGGCGGTGGCGGGTGCCGGTCGTCACCACCATGAACGGCTTTGACACCGTGGCGCAGGATAACCCCCATTTTATTGCGCGTATCGGCACGGTAGCCAACCGGGCGGGCAATTTTGCCCTGCAAAATGCCGATTTGGTACTGACTATCGGTTCGCGCAACAACATCCGCCAAGTGAGTTATAATTGGGAAAATTTTGCCAAAAACGCCAAGTTGGTCTGCGTGGATATAGACGGCGCGGAACTGGATAAACCCACCTTAAAACCGGCCCTTAAAATACAGGCGGATGCGCGCGACTTTTTGCGTGCCCTGCTTGCCGAGCCGTGGACGGTGCAAACCGAAAAATGGCTTGCCTGGTGCAAAAATTTACAGCAAAAATATCCGCCGGTCACCGAGGCCCCCCGCGCGGGTGGCCCCTTGGAGGCGTATGCATTTACCGATTTATTGATTCGCCAATTTTCCAACCGGGAAGTGGTGGTTTGCGGCAACGGAACGGCCTTTTTGGTGCCCTTTCAGGTGGGGCGCGTAAAACAGGGCCAACGCTATATTTGGAACTCCGGGGATGCTTCTATGGGGTACGATTTGCCCGCCGCCATCGGCGCGTGCCTGGCCAACGGACACCAACGCACCGTGTGTTTGGCCGGGGACGGCAGTATTATGATGAATTTACAGGAATTGCAAACGGTGGTGCATTACCATTTGCCGCTTAAAATTTTTATTTTGAATAACGGCGGCTATGTTTCTATCCAACAAACGCAAAAGAATTTTTTTAACGGCCGTATGAGCGGTTGTACGCCGCAAAGCGGGGTAAGCCTGCCGGATTTTATCCAGATTGCCCGGGCGTTCGGCTTGCCGGCGGAGCGCATTAGCACCGGGGAAAACTTGCCGGAAAAACTGCGCCGCCTGTTATCTGCCCCGGGCCCGGCGGTGTGCGAAGTAATGTTGACCCCCGGCTACATTTTTGCGCCCAAATTATCCGCGCGCAAACTGGCAGACGGCAGTATGGTTAGCCCGTCTTTAGAGGATTTATACCCATTTTTGGACCGCCGCGAACTGGCGGAAAATATGCGTATCAGCGGGGGAGTAAAAAACAATGAGTAAAAAGAAAATTTCTATCATTTCCAGTGCCTATAACGAGGAAGCCAACATCCCGTTGCTCTATGCACAGGTAAAAGAGCAAATGCAAAAATTATCCGCCAAATATGACTATGAACAACTGGTGCTGGATAACGCCTCCCAAGACGGCACACTGCGCGTCTTGCGCGAAATTGCCGCCCAAGACCCTCATTTTAAGGTAATAGCCAATGCCCGCAACTTTGGGCATATCCGTTCGCCCTATTACGGCATTTTACAATGCGGGGGGAACGCGGTGATTTATATGGCGTCCGACTTGCAAGACCCGCCGGCGGTACTCCCGCAACTGATTCAAAAATGGGAAGAAGGCTATAAAGTGGTGTTGGGGCAAAAAACGCAAAGTAAGGAATCCCCTTTGTTTTTTATGGTGCGGAAGTTTTATTATTGGCTGTTAAATTTAGTGAACGACTCCGGCACCGATTTACCTGCAAATTGTACGGGTTTTGGATTGTACGATAAATGCGTGGTGGACGAACTGCGCAAATTAAACGAGCCGTACCCGTATTTGCGCGGCCTGGTGTGCGAGCTGGGCTATGCGCGCGCGTTGGTGCCGTTTGTTCAGCCGGTGCGGGAGCGCGGGTTTACCAAAAATAATTTTTATACCCTTTACGATAACGCCATGATTGGTTTTACCAACCATACCAAAGTGCCGCTTCGTTTGGCGGCGCTGGGCGGCTTTGTGTTGGGGGGAATCAGCCTGTTTTTGGCGCTGATTTATTTGGTGCTGAAACTTCTTTTTTGGGATAAATTCCCCATGGGCACGGCCCCTATTTTGCTGTCGGTCCTGTTGTTTTCGTCCGTGCAGTTATTTTTTATCGGGATTATCGGCGAATATATCGGCGCGATTTTAACCCAAGTATTGCATAGGCCGCTGGTGATAGAAAAAGAGCGGATTAATTTTAAGGATAAATAATTTTTGGCGCAGACAAATAAATATCCCCCGGCGTAGCCGGGGGATATTTATTAGATAAATTGGGGGTTTTTTGCACTCCCGCTCATTCGGTGCGGCGGGTTTCTGCGCGTTCTTTCCAGCGCGTTTTTAGCCGTTGGGCCGCCTCTTGCGCCGTTTTTAATTCCTGCTCCAGTTTGGCTATTTCTTCGGCAGGGCGGTTTTGTTGGCGGGCATTCTCCAACTTTTTGGCGCGGGTGTCCAGTGCGCGTTGCATCCGTTGGCGGCGGCCCGTATAAAAAAGCACTCCCTGGCGGGTGATTTGTTTGGCTCCGCCGGGCGTTAGCACAAGCACTAAATCCGGGTAATCTTCCTGAATATCCTGCTTTAGATAAATGGCTTGTTGGCTGGGCGCCGGCCGGCACCAAACCCACCCGGCATACACGCATAAACCCACTAAAAAAGCCAGCGCCAAGTAGGCACAAAGTTCATAGACCGGATGGATGGTTTTGGCTCTCATGGCGCTATCCTGTTTAGTAAATAATGGTGCCTATTTCTTCCCCGCACAAGGCGCGTTTAATGTTGCCTTTTTTGTGCAGGTTGAAAACCTGAATGGGCAGTTTGTTTTCCAAACATAACGCCAAGGCGGCCGTATCCATAAATTGCAACTGTTTGGCAATAGCCTCTTTATAGGTAATTTTATGAATTAGCTTCGCGTTGGGGTTCTTTTTGGGGTCGCTGTCGTACACGCCGTCTACTTGCGTGGCTTTTAAGAGGACGTCCGCATTAATTTCGGACGCGCGCAACGCGGCGGCGCTGTCCGTAGTAAAGAACGGGTTGCCGGTACCGCCCGCAAAAATAACAATGCGGCCTTTTTCCAGGTGGCGTTCCGCTTTGCGGCGCACGAACGGCTCGGCCAGTTGGTAAATGTTAATAGACGTTAAAACGCGGGTGGGCACGCCGGCTTCTTCCAGTGCCGATTGCAACGCCAGCGCATTAATAACGGTGGCTAACATACCCATATTGTCGGAATTGACGCGGTCAATCACGCCGCCGCCGTCGCGCAGGCCGCGCCAGATGTTGCCGCCACCCAACACAATGGTCAGCTCGCAGTTGCCGCATTTGTACGCATCGGCAATTTCTTCGGCAATTTCTTTTAAGGCTTGGGGGTTAATGCCGCGGTGGCCTTCGTTGATTAGGGCCTCCCCGGATAATTTTAACAAAACTCTTTTTTTCTTCGGGCTGTTTTCGGCAGTTATCATAAGTTAGCTCCTTAAATCGTTTGTTTTATTTTAACAAATCGTGGCGCCTGGGGCGCGTTTTTTTTACTTTTTCCTTTCCGCCCGAATATGCCGGACGGACAGAAAAAAGCCCCTCTTAAAAGAGGGGCCTTCAATTAGAACCGCACAAAGCGCACAACCTTTAATTCACAACCCAAGGCTTTGGATTCTTCGTTCAAATAATCCAAAACGCTTTTCTTGTTGTCTTTAATGGTCATTTGTTCCAACAGGCAGTTTTCTTTGGCGAATTTTTTAACCTTGCCGGGCAACATTTTTTCAATGGCGGCTGCCGGTTTGCCTTCGTTCAACGCCTGGGTTTTGTAAATTTCCAATTCTTTGTCAATTACTTCTTGCGGGATGTCTTTGGCATCTACCCAGCAACTTTGCATACCAACGGTGTGCATAGCCAAACCGCGGGCAATTTCTTTCACTTTAGCCATATCGTTGCAGGTGCCGGAAACGGCCAGTTCCAACAAGGAGGATTTTTTGTTGTCCGCGTGTACATAGGAACCAATTACGCTGCCTTCGGCCGGTGTCCAGTTGTAAGCGCCTTTCAAGGTGGTGTTTTCACCAAATTTGGGGGCTTTTTCGCTAATCATAGCTTTGATGTGTTCGTCGTTGGCGTAGTCGGTCACTTCCGGGTGGGCCAAGACGTAATCGGCCAAGTCGTCGGCCAATTTGATGAAATCTTCGGTTTTGGCCACGAAGTCGGTTTCGCAACCCAAGTAAACCATGGCAAAATTTTTGCCGTTGGTTTTAACGGACACTCTGCCTTCTTTGGTTTCGCGGTCAGAGCGTTTGGCCATATCGGCCAAGCCTTTTTTGCGCAGGAACACAATGGCTTGTTCCATATCGTCATTAGAGGCCAAGAGGGCTTTTTTGCAGTCCATCAGGCCGGCGCCGGTTTTGGCTCTTAATACTTTAATATCTTCAGCTAAAGACATGTCTTCTCCTGTGTGAATGGGTTAAATCTGTTTACGCGCCCGCCCGGCGGTTAAACCGGGCGGAAACGCGCATAAGAAACGGTTATTTAGCTTCTTCGGCCGGGGCTTCTTCCGCTTTTACTTCTTCGGTTTCGGCTTTGGCGGCCTTTTTGGTTTTAGCCGTGGTTTTTTTGGCGGCCGGTTTCTTGGCGGCAGCTTTTTTTACCTTTTTTTCAGCGGGTTCTTCCGCTTTTACTTCTTCGGCTTTTTCTTCTTCTTTCGCTTTGGGGGCTTCGGCAGCTTTGGCCTCGGCTTCCTGGGCGGCTTTTTCACCCGCCAACATGGCGGATTCAAACGCTTGGGCCATTACCGGGTTTTCCACCGGTTTGCCTTCTTCGGCGGCTTCGGCCGGTTTGTTTACGGCTTCCATTTCCGCGCGGGCTTCCAGGATAGAATCCGCGATGGCGCCGCAGAACAATTTGATAGAGCGGGCCGCGTCGTCGTTGCCGGGGACGGGCACGTCAATCATATCCGGGTCGGCATTGGTGTCGCACACGGCAACCACCGGAATACCCAACGTGTGGGATTCGCGCACAGCACCGGCGGTGTCCACAGGGTCAATTACAAAAACCACGTCCGGCAGAACTTTCATATCGCGGATGCCGCCTAACAATTTTTGTAAGCGTTGCATTTCTTTGGTCAGTCTGCTGGCTTCTTTTTTGGAAATGGCCTTGAATACACCGGAGGCTTCCCATTTTTCCAATTCGTTCAATCTTTCAACGGATTTTTTAACGGTTTGGAAGTTGGTTAAAGTACCGCCCAACCATTTTTCGTGGATGCAGTAAGCACCGCAGCGGGCGGCTTCGGCCTGGATGGCTTCCTGCGCTTGTTTTTTAGTGCCTACGAACAAAAATTTAGCGCCTTTTTTGGTTTCTTCTTTAATAAAAGCGCAGGCTTTTTTAAGTTCTTTAGCGGTTTTTTGCAGGTCCAAAATGTGTACGCCGTTTCTTTCTCCAAAGATAAAGCGGCCCATTTTGGGGTTCCAGCGGGAAGTTTGGTGGCCGAAATGCACACCGGCTTCCAGCATGGCTTTCATAGATACATTGCTCATTTTTTCTCCTGTAAGCGTCCGCCCAAATTAGGGAAGGGGTTTCCCCGGCGGCGGAGGCTTGTGGTGTCGTCGGGACAGGCTTTGATTTACAGATTTTTTCGCTCTCCCGCTCAAGTACACCTTATGGCTATTATAGCATATTCTGCGCATAAAAAACCGCCCTTTCCCCGGGGAAAGAGCGGCCCAAAGCCATACTTTTTATTAAAAATGTCCGTTTACCAGCACCATCGCCGGGAACCAGCCGCCTTCGGTCACGTTCAGTAAGCCGATTTGCAGGCCGCGTATGTTGTGGGTATAGTTGACTAACCCCAGCTGTAAGCCGCGTATGGAATCGGCCATATTGAAAAAACCGATTTGGGCCCCGGTCATGCGGTCCGTCATATTAAATAACCCCAGTTGGGCCCCCGTAAAATGGGCGTTTTGGTTGAACGCGCCCAGCTGGGCCCCGGTGCCTTGTTCGGCCAGGTTGACCAAAAACGCAAAGCTGAGCCCGCGCAATTCATAGCGGGTTTGGGCCATCAGTAAATCCAACTGCGCGCCGGTCACTTCGTCCGTATGGGAGCCGATACCCAGGTCAACGCCGCTAATAATTTGTGTGTTGGCGGGGGTGGCCCACGCAATGTTATCCCACAGAGAAAGTTTCAAATGCCCGGTTTGCATTTGCGCAAAAGAAGGGAGCGCCGCAAACAGGCAAAAAAATAAAACAGCTAATTTTTTCATGGTGTTCCTCCAAACTAAATGTACCTTTTATTTTACTAATTTAACCCAAAAAGGAGCAAAAAATATGCTTATAAATTAGTAAAATACATATAAGAGGTGTGATTATGAAAATAAACGTAAGTTCCTTTAACCCCTTAACTGCCGACATCCGCGGCAATAAAGAGCGCATTATTGCGTTATTAAAAGCCCCGGCCCCGGTGGCCGATTTACTGCTGTTGCCGGAAGCCGCCCTGTGCGGTTGCCCCCTGTTTGATTTGTTTGAAGATGAACGCTTATTAAAAGAAAATGCCTCTGCCCTTAAAGAAATTGCCAAAGAAACCCAACACACGGCTTGCGTGCTGGGCTTTCAAGAAAAGCAAGGCAAAGAGCCCGTCAGCGCGGCGGCTTTTTTGTATAAAGGCAAAATGACCAAAATTTATGATACGGAAACGGTGGAATTTAAGGGCAAAACCCTGCAAATTGTATTGAGCGATTTGGAAAATGCCCCCAAATTGGATGCGGACATTATCCTATATATATACGCCCGCCCGTATGAAAAAGGCAACGTGGCCGAACGGTTGGCCCTGCTTAAAAAACAAGCCAAAAAGCGGGGCGTGCCGGTGGTTTCCTGCAACCTGTTGGGCGGCGGGGACGGTTTGATTTTTGACGGACTTTGCGCCGTTGCCAACCACAAAGGGGAACTGACCCTGCTAGGTGAACTGTTCCGCGAACATATTAACACTTGGGACGAAGAAGAAAAATCCGCGCCGTTATCTTACGAGGCGGACCCGCGCGGGGAAGTATTGGACGCGCTTTCCTTTGGCCTGGGTGATTTTGTGCAAAAGGCCGGATACAGCAAAGTGGTATTCGGGCTTAGCGGCGGGTTGGATTCCGCCATTACCGCGGTGCTGGCGGCCTCGGCCCTGGGGGGAGAAAGCGTGTATGCGGTTTCCCTGCCTTCTTATTGCACCAGTGATTTGAGTAAATCGTTAGCCGGGCAACTGGCCCGCAGTTTGGGTATTAATTTGGAAGAAGTGGCCGTTCAGCCGGTGTTAGACGGTTTCAAAACGGCGGTGGGGCATATTGCTTCCCACCTGCAAGACAAAACGGAACAACAGTTGCAAAGCCGCATCCGCGCCAACTTACTGCTGACGTTGGGCCGGGAATACGGCGCCCTGCCGCTTTCTACGGACGATTTGAGCGAACTTTCCGTCGGTTCCTGCGTGCTGTACGGCGATACGGTCGGCCGCCTTTTGCCGCTGGGGGACGTGTTCAAAACGGAACTTTACGAGCTGGCGGCGTATATCAACCAAAAGCGCGAGATTATCCCGCAAGGCATTATCAGCCGCCCGCCCACGTCCGAACTGCGCCCGAACCAAAAGGACGAAGACACCCTACCGCCTTATGCGGTGTTGGATAAAATTATTCCTTTATATGTGGCTGAGCAAAACACGCCGGCGGAAATTGCCCGCAAGTGCAAACTTCCCGCCGAGAAAGTGACGGAGGTTTGCCGCCTGATTGATAAGGCCGATTATAAACGCACCCAAACGGCCCCTATATTAAAGGTGACGCGCCGCCTGTTTACGGACTTACAGCGGCCGGTAATTAAAAAAATAAATTTATAGGCCGGATTTTGTAAAAACGAAGGAGAAAGGGCCGTCCGCACGGGCGGTCCTTTTTAGGGAAAGATGATTAAAAAATGGCTTAAAACAAAACCTTTGCGCAAACAGCTTTTCAGCTTAACCAGCCCTATTTTTGTGGAAACACTGCTGATTATGCTTTTGGGTGCCACGGACGTAATGATGCTTAGCCGGTATTCCGACGATACGGTGGCTTCCGTGGGGGTCGTCAACCAACTGTTAAGTTTAATTTTTATTTTGTACGGTATTTCCACCTTGGGCACGTCTGTATTGTGCTCCCAATATCTGGGTGCGCACCAAAAAAAGAATGTCATGCAGACTATCGGCGTTTCTTTGTTGATAAACCTGCTGGTCGGGCTGGTGGTCAGCGCGGGGCTTTATGTGTTTGCGCCGCAGTTGTTGGGGTTGATGGGCCTGTCGCCCCAGTTAATTGATTGCGGTAAAGTGTATATGCAAATTGTGGGCGGGTTTTCTTTCTTGCAGGCGATTGCCATGACACTTTCCGCCACGTTGCGCAGCCACAACCAAGCCTTTTACCCAATGTATGTGACGCTACTGATGAACGTGCTGAATGTGGCCGGCAACTATTTGCTCATTTTCGGCAAGTGCGGTTTCCCGGCGTTGGGCGCGCCCGGCGCGGCGGTGTCCACGTCTGTCTGCCGCCTGATTGCCATGTGCTTACTGGGGTATTTGTTGTTTAGAAAGGTGGTGCCGGATTTTTCTTTTAAGTATTTGCGCCCGTTCCCGTGGGATAAAGTAAAAAATCTAATGGTGGTCGGTTTGCCGGCGGCGGGGGAACAGGTATCTTACAATTTATCACAAGTGGTAATTACTTATTTTTCCGTATTAATCGGCACGGCGGCTTTAACGGCCCGTACTTATGCGATGAATATTGTGATGTTTTCCTATGTGTTTTCTATTGCACTTGGCAACGGGGCGGCTATTTGTATCGGGCATTTAATCGGCGCCGAAAAAGACAACGCCGCCTATTCCGTGGAAAAATACTCCATTTGGCTGTCCGTTATTATTACGGTGGTTATTTCCGTTTTTACGGCGCTAATCGGCACGAATATTTTTCAGTTGCTTTCCCCGAACCCGGAAGTGGTAAAAATCGGCGCGGCGGTGCTGTATGTGGATATTGTGCTTGAAATCGGCCGCGCGGTAAACATTACGTCTGTGGACTCCTTAATTGCGGCGGGGGACGTTTTTTATCCGTTTATTACAGGTATTATTGTAATGTGGGGCGTGGCCACGCTGTGCGCTTATTTGCTGGGCGTTTGGTGGGGCTGGGGGCTTACCGGGATTTGGCTGGCTATGGCCCTGGACGAAAATATCCGCGCCGTTATTTTTGAGCGCCGCTGGAAAAGCCGCAAGTGGCAAACCAAGGCTTTTGCCCGCCGCGGCCTGTAATTTGGTAAAATATAAGTATGAACGAACTTTATAAAGAATATGATGTTCCGCAGGATTTGCAATTCAAAACGGCTGATATTATCCGCATGGGCGGGTTGATTTGCTCGGCCGGATTGAGTACCAAATACTTTGCGGACGTCTTTTCCGCCCCCAATAAAATCACCAAAGCAACGGTGGAGTTGAGCTTTTCCGTGGCGGATAAAGAAATCCTGGTGCGCGGACGTGTTTTTGGCACGCGCGAAGTACAATGTGCCCGCTGTTTGAAGATGAGCGCGCAGGAGTTTTCGGAAGAATTTATAGAAACATATAGCACCAAGACAGAAATAATTGATATAATATCATTGGTGCAGCAAACGCTGGCTTTAACGGAAGAAATACGTTTTCTCTGCAAGCCTGACTGCAAGGGCCTGTGCCCTATGTGCGGGCAGGACTTGAATACCGCCTCGTGCGGTTGCAAGCCGGAGTGTTTGTCGCCTTTTGCCAAGTTAAAAGGTAAATTTAAGTAAGATTGATTTTTATTAGATGTATACAGGAGTAATTAACAATGCCGAATCCGAAGAAAAAACATACCCGCTCCCGCCGGGACTTGAGAAGATCTCACAATTCCGTTATTGAAGTGGCCCAGTTGGTGGAATGCCCGAACTGCAAATCCGCCCGCTTGCCCCATAACGTGTGCCCGAAATGCGGTTTTTACAAAGACCGGGTAGTCGTGGCTCCCAAAGCGGCCAAGACTGAAGAACAAGAAGCCAAATAATAACTTGTATGAAAATAGCCCTGGACGCCTTAGGCGGAGATTTTGGTGCTAAACCCAATGTGTTGGGCGCGTTAAAAGCAGCCAAAGCCCTTGATATCCATGTGATATTGGTGGGGGATGAAGCTGTTATTAAACAGGAATTGCAAGCGCAAGGCTGCACGGCTTTGCCGCCGAACATTTCTGTTGTCCACGCGCCCGATACCATAGATATGGGGGCAGAACCTGCTAAAGAATGTCGCAATAAAAAGAGCGCCAGCATTGTAGTATGTGCCGATTTGGTGCATAAAGGCGAGGCGGATGCTTTTGTTTCCGCAGGGCATTCCGGGGCGGCCATGGTGGCTTCCCTTTTCCGCATGGGGCGTATTAAGGGCGTTGTGCGCCCGGCTATTGCTACCCCTATGCCTACCTATAAAGGCGTCAGCCTGCTGTTGGACGGCGGCGCCAATGCAGACTGCAAACCGTTGCACTTGTTGCAATTTGCGGTCATGGGTTCGGCTTATATGGAAAAGGTGTTTGATTTGAAAAGCCCCTCCGTGCGTATTCTTTCCATCGGGGAAGAAGAAACGAAGGGGAATTTTTTGGTTAAACACACCATTCCGCACATGCGCGAAATCGGCGTGAACTTCCAGGGCACCTTGGAAGGGCGCGACGTAAACACCGGCGAAACGGACGTAATTGTTTGCGATGGTTTCGTAGGAAATATCGTGCTGAAAATGGCCGAAGGTCTTTCCAAAACCATTATCAATATGATTAAGCGGGAAGTTAAAAAACGCCCGCTGGCCATATTGGGTGCGTTGCTTGCCAAAGGGGCATTCAGCGCCGTTAAAAAGCATACCAACCCGGACCAATACGGCGGCGCACCGCTGGTGGGGGTCAACGGGGTGGCTATTATTTCGCACGGTAAATCCAACGAAGTAGCCATTTTTAACGCCTTAAAAACCGCTAAACGGTTGGTGGAAAAGAACTTTGTGGGCGATATTGCCGCCCGCGTGGCCGCCTTAAAAGATACCTTCTGCGCCATTGAAGCAGAAATGCAGGAGGAAGAAAAATAATGGATTTTAAGGGTAAAAATGTAATCGTCACCGGGGCAACGCGCGGTATCGGCCGTGCAATTGCGGAAGCGTTTGCCAAACAAGGGGCCAATTTGGCCGTGTGCGGCACGCACGAAGACGCCGTCAAGCAAACGGTGGCGCAGTTGGCCCAAACTTACGGCGTAAAAGTAATCGGCCGCGCGGTGAATATCGCACAGGCGGACGATTGTGAAGCCTTAGTGGCCGAAACCGTAAAAGAGCTGGGCAGTGTGGACGTACTGGTTAATAACGCGGGCATTACCAAAGATAATTTGCTCGTGCGTATGAGCGAGGACGACTGGAACGCTGTAATTAACGTAAACCTGACGGGCACTTTTAATATGAGCAAAGCCGCGCTGAAAGTGATGTTCAAAAAACGCGCGGGCAACATTGTAAACATTTCTTCCGTAGTGGGGGAAATGGGCAACGCCGGGCAGGTAAATTATGTAGCCAGCAAGGCGGGGATAATTGGTATGACCAAAACCCTCGCTAAAGAATTTGGCTCCCGCCACATCCGCGTAAATGCGGTGGCGCCGGGGTTTGTGCGTACCGCTATGACGGACGCGCTGGCGCCGGAAGTAAAAGAAAAAGCGCTTGAAAACGTGGCGCTTAAAAGATTTGCAGAAGCAGAAGATATCGCCAAAGCCGTTTTATTTTTGGCGAGTGAAGATGCCTCTTATATTACGGGGCATATTCTATCCGTCAATGGCGGATTGTATATGTAGTTTAACATAAGGGGACACCCTTTCTAATAAAATCGGAGGACAAAATGTCTGGAAACATTGCAGAAGAAGTGAAAAAAATTATTATTGAACAATTAAGCGTGGATGCTGAAAAAGTGACGCCGGAAGCCCAGTTTGTGAACGATTTGGGTGCCGATTCTTTGGATACGGTGGAACTGATTATGGCTTTGGAAGAAAAATTTGATGTGCAAATTCCCGATGAAAAAGCCGAAAAAATCAAAACCGTCGGCGAAGCCATTGAATACATTGAAGCCAACGCCAAGAAATAACCGTGTACACCGATATTGAAAATATAATCGGGTATTGTTTCAAGGATAAAGAGGTTTTACGGGAAGCACTCACTCATAAGTCCTACGCCGGGGAACACCGCAGCGTTAAGCATAACGAGCGGTTGGAATTCCTGGGGGACAGCATTTTGGGCGCCATTGTTGCGGATTATATCTACAACCAATGCCCTCATGTGGAAGAGGGGGTGCTTTCTAAAATTAAAGCCAATTTAGTTTCGCGCCACAACCTTTATCTTTGGGGCAAACAAATGGACTTGGGGCGTTATATCGCCTTGGGCCATGGGGAGCTTGCCACCGGCGGCCGCACGCGCGACAGCATTATTTCCAACGCGGTGGAGGCTGTAATCGGGGCTGTGTATATAGACGGTGGATATACGGCCGCGGAACAAATGGTACTCCCTTGGGTTAAAACCCAGCAGCTCACGCAGGACCGTGGCGACTACAAAAGCGTTCTGCAGGAGTTTTTACAAAAACGCAGTAAACAAACGCCGGAATATGAAGTCATCCAAACCGTCGGGCCGGAACACGACAAAGTGTTTACCGTGCGCGTAAGTGCGGAGGGCCGGCAATTGGGGATTGGCAAGGGCCACAATAAAAAACAGGCCGAACAAAACGCGGCCGAAAACGCCTTGTCTTCCCTCAAAAAATAGCTTATGATGAAAAAAAGTACCGCCAAAATTTCTGTGCCTATGGGCAAACTGCCGGCCAAAGTGCAATCTTCTTTGGTCCGGCGGCCCCTTTTATGGCTGGGGGTTGTGGCGGTACTTCCTGTTTTGGCCATGATAGCTTTTACATTTAAGAGCGGCTACACGCCCACCCCCAAAAAAAGCAAAATAGACAAAATTGTTGTGGCTAAAACCCCTATGGAAATTGCCGAAGACGCCACCCAACTGCTCATGCGGCGCGATACGCAAAGTTTTTATGATTTAGTGGACCGCACCAAAGATGTTAATTTGGTAAACAGCCGCGGGGATTCTTTATTATTGGTGGCGGTTTCCGTGGGGAATATAGATGCCGTACAGCGTTTACTGGCGCTGGGGGCAGACATCAACAAGCGCAATTCTTACACGCGCGACACGCCCATTTTGCGCAGTTTATATACTAATCACGACGACATCACCCGCCTGTTGTATTACGCGGATGCCGACCTGAATTTGGAAAACAACTACCGCATTTCGCCCATGTTTTTGGCGGTTGAAAAGCAAAAAGCGGAATTTGTGGACTTGTTTTTAACCAACGGCGCGCAAGCCGGGGTTAATTCTGAAAATCTTTTCCGCTGGGTAGCCAAACGCAATTTGCTGGGCATTGTGGCTATGCTCAAGGGGGGGGTAAACCCGAATGTGAAGAACGATAAGGGCAACACCCCGCTGATAATTTCGGCCTCTTTGGGGGATGTGGACGCCGTGCAGAATTTACTGGCGTACCGTTCCGACGTGAACGCCGCTAATAACGACGGCAACACCGCGCTTATTTATGCCGCGCGCTATAACCGCCCGCGCATTGTGTACGAGCTGATGCGTTCGTACTCCATGGTGGCGCCGGTGGACGTGGACCAACAAAACAAATTGGGTCAAACGGCCTTGTTTTGGGGGGCTTCCCGCGGGTATGAAGAAGTGGTGCAACGCCTGCTGGCGGCCAATGCCAAGCGGGAATTAAAAACCAAGGCGGGCCAAACCGCACTGGAAGCCGCGCAAAAAAACGGGCGCACGAACATTGTAAAATTGTTTGAAATGAACCCGCAAGAAGTGCAAAATGCGGTAATTGCCATGGATAACGCCCGCATAGAGGAAAAGCGCCGCAAAGAGGAAGCCGAGGCCGCCAAAGCCGCCGCCGAAAAAGCCAAAAATGATGCCGCCCAACAGGCCGCCCGCCAGCAAGCGGGGTATTCCGGCCGCCGCCGGCGCAACACGGCCCAAACGCAAGTGGTGCAACCGTCCGCCCAAGTGCAAGCGGCCCGCCCGGCTCGCCAAGTTGCGCAAACCCAAACGCGCCGCCAAGCCGCGCAAACGGCTAAACCTGCCCAAAAATCCGCCCCGGCCAAAACGCGCCGCGGCACCCGCAAATAATTTTTTATTTGTAAAACCGCTATAAAAACTGCCCCGCCCCCGCCCATAATTCCAGTGCGTACAAATATGGTGCGCAAGCCAAAATGCAAGTAATGCAACCGCCACCCAGGTGCAAGCGCGCCCGCCGTAAGCATTTGCGGAAAAAAAGAGCGGCCCAACTCGGTATGGTCGCGCCGTCATCTGCTTAAAATCTGATAATAAAAAACGCCCCGCATTTTTATTATGCGGGGCGGGGAAAGGAGTTAGCAACTTTTTTGAAATTCCATAGACCAACAAACCGTTATGTTTTTAATCTTTTCTAATTCTCCTTTAATTTCTCCGCCGTTGGAAATGCCCGGAAGCCCTAACTTAACAGCCAATTCCATACTGCCAATAAGCGAGGAATTGAGCGTTAGTTTTATTTCATCCGTAAGGGTACAGTTTATTCCGGTGCGTTTTTCAATTAGAGTATTTAATTCCTTATCGTCACTTGCATTATGTTTTAGTAATAATTGTTCGGCGGCAGCAATGTCTTTTTTCCCATCCTCTTGAAATGTAATTTCTTCTTCATAGGTTTGTTTGATGTCGTTTTCTATTTTTCCGGAAAGGCGTACATCTGCAACCTTATAATTTGCTTTAGCATCTAGTTTTCCTTTAAGGATATGATGTTCAATATGGTTTATTTTTATGGATTTTCCACCCAAGTTTTTAACTAATAAAGTTAAAATAGCAATGCGTCTTTGGACGTTGTCCCATAATAACCCTTCTATTTTATCTTCCAATAATTGCTTATATTCGTGGGTGTAGGGGTCTAAGAGCCACGTTGTATTGGGGGTAAGTAAGCTGGGGGTATTATTTATTACATCGGCATACAAATCTATATCTTTGGGTTCATCTACGTTAAGAATGCTTACTTCAGGATTCTTTTGTGTTTTCCACAGAAGTTGCTTGTCTCTGGCTCTATTGTTTATAGTATCATCCACCACCACAATTATTTTGCGTAAACGGGGCAGAAGGGGGATAGATTTTATTGAAAGATTGTTTCCGTTCATATTATTTGTTTCCCTGATTTTTAGATTCTTTATTTTTTATTGATTTCTTTTTACAAAGTAAAGTATTCCTGCAACGCCTGCAACGCTCACAAAAACTAATAACAAGTATATCAGTTTTTTGCTTGTATAATTGTAATTTTTTACAAAATTTTTAGCGGATTGAGAAATGGTCCTCCCGCTTGCCTGTTCAAACTTTTCTATATTTTCTAATAATTTTTCTCTTTCTAACCAAGGCACATATATTTCAATGCGGGTTTTACGCCCTAGGGTGTCTGTTTGTTCACAAGGCACATTAAAATAAAAGAACAAACCTTTGTTCGTGATACGCATGAAGGGGGCCCAAAAACGGACATCTGAATTTTTATCTACTTTCAGCGCGTATTTTTTGTGAATTTTTTGGGATATTTTCGTAAAAGAAAACTCAAACGGGCCACGGTAATATTGCCCGTTCATCCATAGGGCGTCATGCTCGTCATTAGCTAGGGATTGGGTATAAATGATAATTCCGTTTGTTTGGAGGTTGTTAGTCATTTTAGGCTCCTTGGATAATTTTCTGTATGCGTTCTATGTGTTTTATCGGATTGGCTGTTAAAGAAATAAATTCAATATTGTGATTTATTGTAAGGGCGCGGGCATTATTGAAAAATTCGTTTGCCAGCAGTTGGCTCCTCGCATCCTCTTCGGAAAAATTAGGGATTAAATCAATATGGGTCCCCACTAGGATTAATTTTCCTTTTAAGAACGATTGATTGGTTTGTTCGTCTATATATTGGTTGATATTTGCTTTTATGGCACGCAAAACCGGATTTTGTGGGTTTGTGTTTTGTTGCAAATACGCATGCATATCAAAGAAAAAAATAACACTGTCACTCTCTTTTATGTAGTTTTGAAATATTGACCAATCTTTGCAAGTATGATCTTGGCCGGGGGTGTCTTTGGCTAGCCAGAAATTCCAGAAGTGGTCATCTGGGCGTTTTATTTTTTTAATTTCTACCGTTGCGGTTGCTTCGGGCTCTTGGGGGACATCAGTGGGTTCTCCTAAACGGTTAAGAAAGGTAGTCTTTCCGGCGCCTTTTAAGCCATAGATAAATATATTTTTTTCCCCGGTGAACAATTTCTTAACGCGAATGGCTCCTTCTAATATTAGTCTTCTTATTGTTTCTATTAGCATAATTATTTTCTCCTTTTATTTGCTTCTAAATAGCCAGGTGCGGCCGGAATCTTTGGAATAGTACGTCCCTTTGGCGGTTAGTGCAATTATTTGCGTGCCGGCAACTTGCAAGTCCAAAAATCGGCCGGGGGTGGAACCAATGTATCTGTCCAGCCAGCTGCGGCCTTGGTTATAAGAATATTGCAAATGGGTTGTATTTTGCGGGTTAATGCGGATAAGTTCGCTACCGAGTGTAATTAGTTGGCTCATGCGCCCTCCTTATGCGGATATAAATAATATAGCAAAACTGTGCGACAATACTGGTGTCGTGCGGAATGGGTATACTATAAGCAAGGAGGTTGAACATAAGTATAAAAAAGCGGCGTATTACCAGAGCCTTTGGAATAACCCATGTAATCGCCGCTTGTTTATTCCCGCAGGAATAAACAGAAACGATTATTTTAGGATTCCAAAGTGCCGTTGGGTATAACCCATTCAGCTCTGACCGGCCCGCAGCCGGCCTTCCTGAAAATAATTCAAAATCAAAAGCAAATTGTCGGACGGGTTGCCCCGTCACTTTCTATTATAGCAAACGTGGGGGCGGTAGGTCTTAATTTTTAGACTTTTTTGGGGAAATGAAAAATCCCCGCGCGGGGCCCCCTGTAAAGGGGCCGCCCCTTACGCGGGAGAGTGCGCGGCCCGCCCGGCAAAATGCTCCTATTCGCGATATTTGGCAAAATGCGCCCGAACCGCCCGGCTGACGGAGCCCCCGGCACCCGGCTGACGGTGTCCACTCCCGCCCAGAAAAATTTCCCCACTTTGCCCGGCCAACTACTCCCACGCCGCCCTGCCAAATGTTTCGCGCGCGGTTCACCCGGCCTTACGCGGGCACCGGGGCAGGCTCCCCCAAAAAACCAAAAAAATTTCCAAAATGCCCTTGACGTTTTGCCCTAAAATACTTATAGTAAGAATATGAAAAAACTACATTTATTTTTGCTTATTTTCAGCATTTTTTATGCGGGTGCGGCGGTGGCGGCTCCTACTGCTTTTGATAAGGAACGCAACGCCTTTGAAGCCCGCCTGTCTTCGGACGGCGCCTTAAAAAAAGCGCTTTTAAGCCGCGTGCGCCCCATTACTACGCAGTTTAATTATATGTCTTTGTTGGATAACAATACCGACGTTTTACTGCTGGGGGAAGAACATAATAACGAACAATCCAAGCGGGAAACCAACCTGATTATCAAGTATTTGGGCCAACACAAGGCCGGGTTTACGCACTTTGGGGCGGAGTTCTTTTTGTCGTCGGAACAGCCGTTTTTGGACCAATATACCGATAATAACATTTCCCTGGCGGATTTGGAGCAAAAACTGGCCTTGGGTAAAAGCTATTCTGCCAGTGCGGCCGTGGCGCACCGCTACGGTTTAACGGTGCTGGGGTTGGATATGCCCAAAGCGCAGGAAAACGCCGCCTGGGCCCAATCTATTGCCGGGATGAAAGAGCGTAATGCGCATTGGGTGCAAATTATTACCGCCGTGGCGGAAAAAGACCCCATGAGCCGCTTTATTATCTATGGCGGCGCGTGGCACACGCAACAGCGCTCCGGCGTTATGCAAACGGTGCCGCAACTGCTTAACCGGGCCGGGCTGAAAACAAAAAATGTGGAATATGTGTCTTCGGCGGCGTGGGCGGCTTTGGCGGCGGAGGGAAATTTGGCCGGGCGGACGTTGCTGTTTACCGTGCCGAACGCTTACCGCGGCGCGGCCACGGCGGATTATTATATTTATTTACCCAAAAATGTAAAGACGAATGATGCCGCCCAAGAGAAAATGGGCAAAATGATGGACGATAAAAATTTTAAGTGGGAACACTGCACGGACGACCCGGACCACCCGCTTTGCAAAGTGATTGTGGAGGGGGAACACCGTTAGACATTTTTTTGTGTGCCCGGTCTTAAAAATTATACAAACCCCGCTAACGGCGGGGTTTTTTATGGGTGGAAAGGAGCGGAAACGGGGCTGGAACGGCGCGGAAAAAGGGGGTATTTTATGGCGGATAAAAAGTCCCGCAAGCCGCCTGGTGAAATAGGGGAAAACGGTGCGTTTTAGGCCGGATAAAAAGCCCCGCAAGTGTTTATCCGTGCCGTAAGCCTTTTCCGCGCCCGCCGCATTTATCCGTACCGCAAGTATTTATCCGCACAACCCGCGTTTGTCTGCTCTCACCGCGTTTATCTGCTCCCGCCGCGTTTATCCGCGCCGCAAGCCTTTTCCGCACCAACCGCGTTTGTCTGCTCCCGCCGCGTTTGTCTGCGCTGTAAGCGGTTGCCTTTAGCCGTTTTTCCGGCAAATGAAACTCCCCGGGGTTTTGGCCCGGGGATTTTTGCTGTTTATAATTCGGAACAGGGAACTTTTTTAGTTTCCATAATTTCTTTACATTCGGACGTAGTTTGCATATAACTGCTCCCCTTCTCCAAGCGGCCGGCCGGTGTGTATTTAGTACATTTCAACCCGACGTTAGCTTTAGTGCAAGAATAGTTGCAATTTGCACTGTTGGCCAGCCGGCAACCCAAGGCTACTGTACATTGTTTCGAGGTTAGTGACGTTTGTTCCCAATTATAACGGCCGGAGCCTACAACCTTATCACACATTTTAACGCAGGTATTGGAGGTTTCTTCCCAGGCGCAAACACTCAAATTGGTGTTATAGGTAAATTCCTTTTGGCCCTCGTAGCCCTCGCCGCAAGATTCCGTTTTGGTCAAACGGCTGGGGATATTGGCGCATTTGCAGTTGTCCTCATATTTGTTCTTCCAAACGCAATCATAATAGCTGTATCGGTCCGTAATGGTTCCGGTCCATTTGGGGTTTTCGCTACTGCATTGGCGGGTGCGGTACCCATAACCGTAGTATCTCTTTTCCGGCGCTTCGGCCCGGGTGGTACTGCACCAGCAGTCTGTGTCATAGTATTGGTCCCAGTAGCAGTTGCCTTTGCCAAAATAGTAGCGGGCAGTAATGGTGCCGTCGTATTTTGTGCCGTAGCGGGAGTCGGTTTCGCATTGGCGGGTGCGGTCAAAAGTGCCGCTGGTTTTGTTGGCTTGGGGCGCAGATGCCCGGTCCACACTGCAAGCGCAGGAGTTGCTGGTTTCTTTCCACTGGCAGTTGGCAAAATCGTACGATTCTTTAATTTCTCCGTCGTATTTATAGCCCCAGCTTTTTACCTTATCGTACCGGCAAGCGCGGGTGCGGGTGGCGGAAACTTGGCTGCCGGTCATATCCCCGGAAACCATCCCCGATTTGAATTTCGGGTTGCCGTAGCTTTGGTCGTAGGACGAGGCAGAATAATCGCTGTAATAGCCGTAGTCATAGCCTTTGCATTGGCAGTTGTGGTATTTGGGAATGGTGGTCCATTTGGTCCACTTTTTCCAAGTAGATTCCGGCACGTTGGATAAGCTGGTTTCGGTAGTGGAATAGGTGCCTTTGGGGTCGGTTTCGTACCATTTACAGCTGCCGGATTTATAGTCAAAACGGTAATAAATAAGGCCCACGCGGCGGGAATGTATCTGGCTGGAGCAGGTTTGATAGTTCCATTCTTGCGTGCAGTGCTTGTTATTAAAGGGGCTTACGCTGTTGCCGCAAATACATTCACTGGCGCGTTGTTTGGTGCGGATAGGCCAGGAGTTATATTCGGTAGAGCCGTTTTTTACAAGCCCTTTTTCGGCGTCAATCTTCCAGGTATAGCGGTAGTCTTCGTCGTCACCGTCATTATACCACCTTACGTCTTGCCCGGTCAGGTATTCGCCCGGGTATTCAATCTTCGTGTGCGTGCCGATAGCCAAACTGGGCAAATCGGCCGCAATAAAGGTGGAGGCTTTATCCACTTGCACCCCGGCATCCACTACCACATCCCGCGGGTTGGCGGTGTCCGCCAGCAGTTTGGCCCCGGCTAAAGAGCCCCCTTGCCGGATAGCAAAGGAATTGGCCTGGGTGCCGATGATTTGGTAGGTCATTTTTTCGGACGAGCCGGCGCGGGAGCCCGAGGTCAGGCGCATTTCGTTCATTTTTACCAGCCCTTTGGCCTCTATTTTGCCGGTGTTGACCCCTGTATTGCAAAAATTGACGAAAAATGCTTCGCTGGGGCGTTTTTGGTTGATGGATTCCACATTAGCAAAAGCGCCTATCGGTTGGGAAAGTGCGGTCACAAATTTTAGTTCATCCGCCTGTACCCAGGTGGCCCCGCACGCCAGAATAAAAATGCCGGATAGTAGTTTCTTCATAGCCTAAACCCCTTGTAAATGATTAAGCCCCGGCGCGAAAGTGCATAAGGCTCCACCGGGGAAAACTGCTTATATCCTTATCCTAACAAAAAGGTATTAAAAAATCAAGGTTTTTACCCGCCCTATTCCCAATAAAAAACCGCGCCCCAAAAAGAGCGCGGTTTTTATCAGAAATACCGTTAATTACGGGTGAATTTTATCCATCATACGCGGGAACGGGATAGTTTCGCGCACATGCTGTAAGCCGCAAACCCAGCGCACCATGCGTTCAATACCCATACCAAAGCCGGAATGGGGCACACTGCCGTAGCGGCGCAAATCCAAGTACCAATCGTAGCCTTTGGGGTCTAATCCTTGTTCTTTAATGCGGGCGAGCAGGGCATCATAATCGGCCTCTCTTTCACTGCCGCCGATAATTTCCCCGGCGCCTTCCGGCCCGATGACGTCCACCGCCAAAACTACTTTGGGGTTTTGGGGGTCGCGTTTCATATAAAAAGCCTTAATTTCGGCCGGGTAGCGGTGAATCATAATGGGGGTGTCGTAATCTTCCCCGAGCAGGGTTTCTTCGTCCCCGCCGATGTCTCCGCCCCATTGGGTGGGGTTGCCTTTTTTATGCAGCACTTCAATCGCGTCCGTATAGTTAATACGCGGGAATTTCTTTTCCACCGTGGCTTGCAGTTTGGTGGTATCGCGCCCTAAAAGTTTCAGGTCTTCCGCGCGGTTTTTAAGCACTTGGGCCACAATGTATTTAATAAAGTCTTCGGCTAAATCCATGGTGTCGTCCAAATCGTTATAGGCCACTTCGGGTTCCACCATCCAAAATTCGGTCAGGTGGCGGCGGGTTTTACTCTTTTCCGCGCGGAAAGTAGGCCCAAAGCAATAGGTGCGGCCCAACGCCATGGCGCTGGCTTCCCCGTATAATTGGCCGCTTTGGGAAAGGAACGCCTTTTCGCCAAAGTAATCGGTTTCAAACAGGGTGCTGGTGCCTTCGCACGCGGCGGGGGTTAAAATGGGGGAATCCGACAACACAAACCCGTTTTTGTGGAAATATTCCCGGATGGCAAAAATAATTTCGTCGCGGATTCTTAAAATAGCCGTCTGGCGCGCGGAACGCAACCACAAGTGGCGGTAATTCATTAAAAATTCCGGGCCGTGTTCCTTGGGGGAAATGGGGTAATCTTTGGCCATTTGCAGGACTTCCAGGTTTTTTACGCCCAATTCATAACCTAACGGGGAGCGTTTGTCTTCCCGCACCGTACCCGTAACGATAATGGAAGATTCCTGGGTCACTTTATCGCCCAGGTCAAACTGTTCGGGGGAAACATCCCCTTTGAACATAACACATTGGATAATACCGCTACCGTCGCGCAGTTGCAAAAAGTGCAATTTGCCGCTGGAGCGTTTGTTGTAAAGCCAACCTTTTAAGGTAATTTCTTGGCCGAGATACTGGCCCACGTCTTTTACGCGATATTTACTGGACATAACACATTCCTCTTACAATAATAATAAAACGGTACTTATATATTTTAGCTTTTTTGAGCATAAAAACCAAAACGCTTTTGAATGGGTAAAATATAGAAACAAAAACCACGCCAAAGCGTGGTTTATAAATGGTGGACGTGATCGGGATCGAACCGACGACCTCCTCGTTGCGAACGAGGCGCTCTCCCAGCTGAGCTACACGCCCAAAAACGGTTTTTTGTTAATCCTGGGATTTTTCCGACATATTTATTATAGCATATAAAAAATCAAATTGAAAAGTTTTTTATGTCCGCCGGGGGCGGTGCCGTTTGGAGTAGAGGGGAAACAGACATAAAAAACGGACTTTTTTACATCCTGCGCTTAACGCTCTGCCGGGATTGTTTGGAAAAACAGGCATAAAAAACCGGACTTTTTGCATAAGCCCGGTTTTGGGATACTTATAAAAACCACCCCGCGTTATTGCGCTTCCCCTTGCGGTACAGATACCTGGATTTGCTGTAAACGCTGTTGGGCGCGCTCCTGGATTTGCTTGGCTTCTTCCTCGTAAGATTTTTGGTCTTTGGCATTTACCGAGGCTTGCGCCAATTCTTTAGCCATGCCGTCCAAAATAGCGCGGGCCTGTTTTTCATAGGATTTTTTGGCTTGCGCGGGCCATTGGCGCATTTCGTCGCTGGTCATAATTTGGTTGATAACCGTTTCGTTCTGTTTTTTGACGGCCTGTTCCATTTGCTCGGCCTGTTTCTTTTTGGTTTCCGGGTTGTTTTTGGCTTTTTCCAGCAGTTGCTGGACGGCCTTGTTGCGCTTTTCCACGGCGGCCTGGTTTTTTTCGTTCACCGTCAGGCGGCCTTCGTCGCTGGAGAGGTTTTCCAGCACTTCGCGTTCGTATTCTTCGTCAATAGCTGTGAACTGTTGAGCCACGTCCGCGCCGTAGGCATCCGCCACGGATTTTTGGTCTTTTTTACGTTGGGCGGCAAACTGGTCTTTGTATTTTTGTTTTACTTCTTCCGAAACCACCACCCGTTCGTCGCGCACTTTGCCGGCTTCCACATCCTCTTTTTGCTTGGCTAATTGTTCGTGCGCGGTTTGGTTGTTAATTTCGTTCAGCGTGCGACCGGCGTTGGGGTCGGACGGGTTATTCTGAAAAACGGCTTCTTTTACTTTGTCGTCGCTTTCCTGTTTTAATTTTAAGTATTTTTCCTGATACTCCGCCGCCGGCAGGCCCTCTTTCATCAGGGCCATTTTTTTAGCGGTAAAATCGTCCAGTACCGCCCGGGCGGCCGCTTCCGTCTTGGGGTTGAATTTATCACGCAAGCGGGCTAAATAGGCTTCGTTTTCCTGGCGTTGGTCGGCCTCTATTTTATTGAAAGTTTCATCATGCGCCAGTTGCCCTAATTGCCGTTGGTATTTGCGGTTGATTTTGCGGATTTCGTTTCCTTTTTGTTGTTGGGTTAAATCCTTGCGGTTGGCGGTGGCGGCGGCTTCTTTGCGGAAATTATCCATAATTTTGCCCGCTTTGCGCCCCGCCGAGGCCCCAAAGTTGTTGGTCATTCCGTTTACCACCGAGGCTTTTTGCGATTCAATTTGCGACAAGACAGACCCAAACGGCCCGCCCTGTTGGGCCACCGCTTCCGGCCCGCCGCCGCGGGTGTATTTTTCCACCATGGTTGCCCGTTTGGATTTAGGCGCCATGGCCCGGGCCACCGCGCGGTCTATGGCGCTGGAAATACCGGCCATTTGGCGGCGCAGGGCCTCTTGTTTGCGGCGGTCTTTTTTACTGCCCATATACGATAAAATGGCATCATTGGCGGCTTCGTAGGCGGTGGCGTTTGTTTCCCCGTTAAATACCGGGCGTTGGGTGCGGGATTCCGGGGCGTAGCTTGCCCCGCCTTTACCGGCACTGGAGGCTGAGTCCGACCCGCCCGCCAAATGCGCCTTTTGCGCCGAGGAGCCCGCCCGGCCGTTCCGGGCAGAGGGGCCCGGCAAACGCATGCCCGGTTCATAGCGCGGGGCGTTTTTTAGGCTGCTGCGCCCGGAGGGGTATTCCACCCGGGGCGTTGGGCGCAAAACCGGGGCGCTTTGTAAATCTGCCGCCGGGGCCGCGGTTGGCGTTTGCCGCGGGGCAAGCCCTAAAATTTCCTGTTCTTTTAATTCTTCCAGCGTGCTGGCTTGCGGGGTTTCCGGCGCGATAAGCCCCGGTTCCCGCGCTAAACGTGCTTGCGGTGCGGAGCCGGGCTGATTCAAAAACACAAAAGCAAGCGCCAACAAAATGACAATAAATAAACCGAAAGTAAATACGTTTTTTGTATCGCGCATAAACAAAACCCCCGTTATTGGGCGGCCGCCGGACGGCGCCCCTTTTTCAAACGCGCATTAAAGTTATTTTGCATAGCCGCTAATTTTTGGCGGTAAATGGCATTTAAGCGGGCCAGTTCTTCCTTTTTATAACTTAAACGCGTGTTAGCCGCCCCCACGGCGGCGGCGTTTTTCAAAATTTGGTTAAAAAACGGACGGATTTCCAATACAGCCTCTTTGCCGTACAAATATTCAAACCGGGCTTCCACTTCCTGATACGCGGTTATCATTTCGGCGCGCATAGCTTGCAATTCTTCTTCGCTCATAGCGCCTTTCGGGTCCCCGTATTTGGCCACCACTTGGCGCAGGGCCACGTCCGATTCTACCGACACCGCCCCCACCTGCTTTTCCAATTCTTCCACGTTTTGGGCGGCGGAAAGCGCGGTGAAATAATCTTCCAGTGCTTTATGCAGTACCGGGGCCGCCTTTTCGGCACAGGTGGCGCCGTATATATTTTTGATTTCTTCCAGCATGGCCTTATTTTTGACGGTCATTTCCACGCGCGCTTTGGCTAATTGCTTTTTAGAGGGGGGGAACCACTCACGCAACGATTCTGTTTGCAAAAAAGCGTTTAATTTTTGCTGATAATGGCCGTCTAACTCTTTGAGTTTTTCCGCCAGTTGGGCGGGGGAATCGGCCGTTTTGGCCGCTTGCGTGGCCGCCAGGTGATACTCCATAATCAGCGCACCGGCCCGCGCGGCGGCTTCTTCGCCATAGGCTTGGCGCACGCGGCGCTCCAAATTGGTTTTTACGGCTTGCATTTTGGCGGGCAAATCGGGGATTTCCTCGGGCGCAAGCGCCATATTCAGCGTGGCGGTATCCACCGGGTTTTTAATGTCCAGCGGCTTGCGGCGCTCTTGGGCGCGCAAGTTGTTTTGTTTGGCCTTTTCCATATAGTGGGCCACATTGGCCTGCCGGGTAGGGCGCACGGAAACGGCCTTTTCATCTGCGGGGGCTTTCCCGCCGCAGGCCATTAGAAAAAGAAGAAGAAAAACAGGGGAAACAGAAATTAATTTTATCATACTTTCATTATGCAAAAATTGCGGCGTGTTTGCCAACGCGCGCGTAAAGAAAAACCCCGGGGTGTTTTTTACAAGGCCCCGGGGTGTAAACTATTTGACGATAGACAACGCCAATTCTTTTAGCTGTGCCTCATCCACCACGTTGGGGGAATCGGTCAGCGGGCAAACCGCTTGAGCCGTTTTGGGGAACGCGATAACCTCGCGGATGGAATCTTCCCCGGCCAACAGGGCGGTAATACGGTCTAACCCCAAGCCAATGCCGCCATGGGGAGGCGCTCCCGCTTCCAGCGCGTTTAAGAGCATACCGAAACGGCGTGCGGATTCTTCTTTGGAGTATTTCATCAAAGCCAAAATACGTTCCTGCACGTCGCGGCGGCAGTTGCGCACGGAGCCGGAGGCTAATTCGTTGCCGTTCAGTACCAAGTCAAACTGATAGGAGCGCACGGAACCGGGGTCGGTTTCCAGCTTGTCCAAATCGTCTTCGTGGGCGGCGGTAAAGGGGTTGTGGGCGGCATCCCAGCGGCCTTCTTCCGGCAAGTATTCCAACAGCGGGAAGTCCGTAATCCACACGAAAGCCCATTTGCATTTGGGCGTTAAGTTTTTTACCAATTCTTTGCGTAAAGCACCCATAAACGGGCAGACGGTGTCGTGCTTATCACTGCCGAGCAAGATTAAATCGCCCTCGGCGGCGCCGCTGGCTTCTTTTAAGGAGTCTAGTTCCTGCGCGGTAAAGAATTTGGCGGTCGGGCTTTCCAACTTGCCGTCTTTTACTTTGAGCCACACCAAACCTTTGGCCCCGTTCTTTTTGGCCAGTTCGGTCAGCTTATCAATATGCCCGCGGGAGAGCGAGGCTCCGCCGGCAGCCACCAGGGAGCGCACCTCGCCACCGTGGGCAAGTACGTCCGCAAATACTTTGAAAGTGGTGTTTTTGAAAATGCCGGACACGTTTTTCATTTGCAAATCATAGCGCAAGTCCGGCTTATCGGAGCCGTATTTATCCATGGATTCATTATACGGCAGTTTGGCAAACGGAATGGTTAATTCTTCGCCCGCGGTGGTGAACAATTCTTTCATCAAGCCTTCTACAATGGTGTGGATGTCTTCAATCGTCACGAAAGACATTTCCATATCAATTTGTGTATGTTCGGGCTGGCGGTCGGCGCGGAGGTCTTCGTCGCGGAAGCACCGGGCCAACTGGAAGTAGCGGTCAATGCCGCTGGCCATTAAGGTTTGTTTGAACATTTGGGGGCTTTGCGGCAGGGCGTAAAATTCCCCATGGTGTACGCGGGACGGCACCAAATAATCGCGCGCGCCCTCGGGCGTGGAGCGGGTTAAAATAGGGGTTTCCACTTCCAGAAAACCGTTTTTATCCAAATACCGGCGCGCGGCCTGGGCCAAGCGGTGGCGCAAATACAGGTTGGCAAACATTTTGGGGTTGCGCAAATCCAAATAGCGGTATTTCAGGCGGATTTCTTCCGCCACGGAGCGGGAGTTTTCCACATCAAACGGCAATTGGATAGAGGTGTTTAAGAGAACCAAATTATCCGTTAAAAGTTCCACTTCGCCGGTTTTTAAGTTTTTATTTACGGCGCCTTCAATGCGCGGTTTTACCGTGCCGGAAACCTGCACCACATATTCGTTGCGCAAGGTGCTGGCCAGGGCAAAAAACGGGCTGGACGGTTCCACCACCACTTGCATAAGGCCGGTGCGGTCCCGCAAGTCAATAAATAACACGCCGCCGTGGTTGCGGTAGCTGTTTACCCAACCGCATATAGTTTGGTGCGTGCCAATGTGCGAGGCGTTCAAATCCCCGCAGTAGTTCGTTCTCTTCATAATGCTTTTTTTACCTCATCAGTTAAAACGTCAAATGAAATTTTTTGTTGCTCCCCGGTGGAGAGATTTTTGAAAGTGGCTTGTTTTTGGGCCAGTTCGTCCGTACCCAAAATAATGGCATAAGCGGCGTGGCAACGGTCGGATTGCTTCATTTGCCCTTTTACATTTTTATCAAACAGGCCGCCTTCGGTGCGGATGCCCGCCGCGCGCAAAGATTGCATAATGTTGAAGGCGGTTTCGTTGCAGGATTTATCCATGGAAACCACATACACGCTTTTAACGGGCGCTACCGGGGTTTCCCCGCGGGCGGCAATTACACGCTCCGCCCCCATGGCCCAACCGATAGCCGGGGTGGCCGGGCCGCCCATATTTTTAACCAGCGTATCATAACGCCCGCCCGCCGCAATGGCGTTTTGGGAAACATCCCCGGCTTGAAATTCAAACACGGTGCGGGAATAATAGTCCAGCCCGCGCACGAGCATAGGGTCTACCACAAAATCTATCTTGCCTTTAAGTAGTGCCTGTACTTCGTCAAAGTGGGCTTGGCACTCCGGGCACAGCTGCATGGTGGGCACGCGGCCTGCAAAGCGGGCGCCGTCTATTTTGCAATCCAACACGCGCAAGGGATTTTTTTCCAAGCGGGTTTGGCAGTTTTCGCACAGGGTGTCTTTTTCTTTAGATAAAAAGTCAATCAAGGCTTGGCGGTAGAGCGGGCGGCATTTATCGCACCCTAAACTGTTGATTTTAACGCAGTAATTTTTAGCGCCAAATTTGGAAACAATATCCTTGAGCATTAAAATTACTTCGGCATCCGCCGCGGGGGCCGAGTTGCCGATATATTCCGCGCCGATTTGTTCAAATTCGCGGTAGCGGCCGGCTTGCGGGCGTTCCGCGCGGAACATATTGCCCACATAATAAAATTTTTGCACCGGCGCATTTTGGGTGAAGTTATTTTCCAAATACGCACGCACCACGCCGGGGGTTCCCTCCGGGCGGATGGCCAGTTGGCGGTGGCCGGCATCTTCAAAGGCGTACATTTCTTTTTGCACAATATCCGTCGTTTCGCCGGTGGATTTGACAAACAATTCTTTCAATTCCACGGTGGGCAGGCGCAGTTCGCCAAACCCATAAAGGGAAAACACGCCGCGGGCGCAGTTTTCAAGTTCAGTAAAATTTTTAGATTGGGGTTCAAATATATCGCGGAAGCCCCGTACAAGTTTAGCCATATATTAATTTTAGCATTTTAGCGGGGAATAAGAATAGCCGCACCCAAAAAACGCTCCGCGCGGCGCCCCTCTTTCTACTTATAATGTTTTTTGAGCGTTTTTTGCACTTGCCCCTGGTTGTTTTTAATGCGTATGGCGCTAAAGTGTACGGCCCCGGCTACGTTTTTGTATTTTTTCAGCTCCGCCATCTGCTTGTCTAATTCGGCCGGGTCTTTCCATTCGTTGCCGTGCTTATAAGTCCCCAGGCCGATATAGAGTTTCACCTGCGGGTTGCGTTCCATTTCTTTATTCCACCATTTGAGCAGTACGCCATACGGGGCCACGCGGTGCCCAAAGTGCCAATACAGTTGGGGCACTACATAATCAATCCAGCCTTGTTCAATCCATAGGCGGGAATCGGCATATAAGCCGTCGTCATAGGCGGAAAACGCCCGCGTGGGGGAGCCTGTCGGGTCTTTGGATTGGTTGCGCCACACGCCGAACGGGCTAATCCCCAACGGCAGTTCCGGCTTGGTGGCTTTGAGGCGTTGGTGTAAATCACGCACGAACGTATTTACATTACTGCGCCGCCACGCGGCTAACGGCTGTCCGTTGCCGTACTTTTTGTAAAGCTCCGCATCCGGCCACGGCACGGTTTTGCCGTTCTTTTTAACGGGGTACGGATAAAAATAATCGTCTAAATGGATACCGTCCACGTCGTATTTTTCGGCTACTTCGGCAATGACGTTTATGCTGTGGCGGCGCGCCGCGGCAACGGCCGGGTTATAGTATTTGCGCCCGCCGTAAGAAACCAGCCAATCCGGGTGCTTTTTAATGGGGTGGTTTTCCGACAGGGCGGCTTTGGAAACATTTTGCACGCGGAACGGATTAAACCAGGCGTGAAAGGCAAGCCCGCGTTTGTGGGCCTCTTTTATCATAAAGGCCAGCGGGTCATAATGGGGGGACACCCCTTGCCGCCCGGTTAAATAGTAGCTCCAGGGCTCCTGGCGGGAGGGCCAAAACGTGTCCGCCGCCGGGCGCACTTGCACAATCACGGTATTAAAATTTAACTGTTTGAGTAAATCCAGCAAATCGGTAAATTCTTTTTGTTGGGCCGCAGGCGGCAGGCCGGGTTTGGAGGGCCAATCCATATTTTCCACGCTGGCTATCCACACGCCGCGCATTTCTTGCGGCAGGGGCATGGCTTTGTAGCGGGTGTCCGGCTCGTCTAAAACAGAGGGGTTTTTCAAAACCGGGGGTTGCGGTTTGCGGGCGGTAGCGGAGGGAGCCGCCGGCGTTTTGCGGGGGGCGGCGGCGGGTTTTACCGCTTGTTGTTGGATGGCATCCGTCAGCGGAGCAGGGCCCGTTTGCCGGGCAGACGGCACCGCACACGCGGCCGCCAGAAAAACAAACATCAAAAAGGGGAATAATTTACGCATACTGTTAGTTTATCAATTTGTGGGGAAAACAAACAAACGCCCCGGTAAAGGGGCGTTTATGAAGAACGGCGTTAACGGCGTAGCGCCGGGGAAAGGCTCCCTTGGGCTTTGCGCTTTCCCAGCAGAATTTCCGCCGCCGTGCGCAAAGTTTGCGGGGTGGGGCCGTAAAGCGCCAGGGCCGTTTGGGCCTGCGGATAAAAAGCCAAATCATACGGACTTAAAAGGGATATAAATACCGCGCCCGGGTTTTCTTTCAGTAGCGTATTAATAATTTGCTGTTGGGCGGCGTCCGGCGTGCCGTATTTTTGGTACGAGCCGATAACCAATGTTTGCTGTTCTTTGGCGCACGCCCGGGCGGCGGAGAGTTCTTCCGGCTCCGGGGACATCGGCACAAACACGCTTTGGGTTTTTACGCGGGCTTCTTCCAGCGTTTGGGTAAACTCAGGCAACATATATTCCAACGCCGGCTCCGTAAAAAATACCGCGCATACGCTTTGCGGGCGTTTGGCAAACGGTTTGCCTTTTACCAGCGTGACCCCGCGCCGAGCCGCTTGCAGGGCGGATTTTTCAAAATCCGTTTGCTTTTTGGGTTCGGCTTGCGGCGTAAATAAACCTGTTTTTTGTTTAAGCTCCCACACCCGCCGGGCGCTTTGTTTCAGGCGTTGCGGGGGGAGCGTTTTGCCGTATTGGGCTTGTATGTAAGCAATCGTATCGTACGGTAAATCTTTGCCGATAAGCGGCATATCCGCCCCGGCTTGGTAGGCTTCCAGTACGGCTTGCGGGGTGCCGTTGGCGCGTTTGGCGCCTTCCATATCCAAACTGTCGGTGGCTATTACGCCCTCAAAACCTAACTCCCCGCGTAAAAGGTCTGTTAAAATGCGGCGGGAAAAAGTGGCGGGGTGTTCTTTATCCAAGGCCGGATAAATAACGTGGGAGGACATAATGCCCCAAATGCCCGCATCTATGGCGGCGCGGAACGGCGCGATATGCTGTTCCATTAATTCTTTAAGCGGCAAATCCGTCACCGGGGAGCCGGTGTGGGAGTCCACCGCCGTATCCCCATGGCCGGGGAAGTGTTTGGCAAATGCGGCCACCTGCCGGGCCTGCAAGCCTTTTACGGCCGCTTGCGCGTTTTGCGCCACGCCTTGCGGCCACGCCCCAAAAGAGCGCGTGCCAATAATGGGGTTATTGGGGTTGGTGTTTACGTCCAAATCCGGCGCAAAGTTGATTTGCCCGCCCAGGGCGCGTATTTCGTCCGCCGCCGCCCCGTAAACGGCCCGCACCGTTTTTTGGCTTTGCCCCGCCCCCAAAAGCATATTGGACGGCAGGCGCTTCATGCCTAAAAATAAGGTGGAAATGACGGAGCCGGACTCGTAATCAAACGCAATTAAAAGGGGGATTTGGTGGCGGGATTCTTTTTCCCATTGGCGCAGTTGGCGGATGGTTTGCACGGTTTGGGCGCGTTTGGCGGCCGGGTCTTCCTGCCCGGTCAGCCCGCCTTTAATCAGCACCGTGCCGATAAGGCCGCTTTTTACGGCTTGTTCATAAGGGGCCTGTTGGCCGGCATCTATGCGTACCACCAGGGTTTGGCCGATTAGTTCTTCGGGCGTTAAATCGTCTACTTGAAGGGGCCCTGCCGCTAGGGCCGGGGCCAAAAACAAAGCCATTAAAAAGCCGCGTATTTTCATAAAATTCCTCCTTGTATGCGGTTATTGTAGCAAAAAAATGCGTTTTGGCGCGTAGTTATAGAATAGGGCCTTGAATTGTAATGCAAAAGTAGTAAACTGTAAAAAAGGGGGGCGTAAATGCACAAAACCAAACCAATGTTGGCGGTAGTAGCCGCCGTTTTATGGGCCGGGCCGGGGTTCGCCCAGTTGCAAGATACTTGGCATTTTGGCGTAAAGCCGACGGAAAACATCACCACGTTGGAAGTAAACCCCACGCTGACTGTGATTGATAATAAAGAGGGTGTTTCCATCAGCGGGGTGACGTTAAAAAGCTACCGGGTGATTGACGAAAATTTTAACTGGGGGGCGGAATTGCCGCTGCTGCGTTTTGAAACGCCGGGCCATTCCGTCAACGGGATAGGCGATATTAGTTTATCCGCCACCGGGGTACATAAACTGCATAGCGGTATAGACGTGGGGGCCAAACTGGAAACCATGCTCCCCACCGCCACCAAAGAGGCCCTGGGCACTGGGAAATGGGTGATTAGTCCGTCCGTTTTTGCGGTTATTAATTTGCCTTACCAGTTTTACATACACGGGGAGTATAAACATTATGTAAGTGTAGCGGGGGACGGCGGGCGCAGTACGGTTAATTACGGCCGCCCGCGCCTGACGGTGGGGTATACCTCTCCGGCCCAGTGGTATGTTTTAACCACGCTTTATTATTATGTGGATTTTGAAAACGATTTACAGCATGAATTTGCACCGGAAGCGGAAATTGGCACTTTGGTAAACGAAGGCACCGCTTTTTACGCCAATGTGAGTACACACGCGGGCGGCAACTGGAAACAAAAGGATTGGGGGGTGAGCATTGGTTTCAAATTATTGTATTTATAAAATTTTTTTTCCTATACGAGGGAAAGAGGGGGAGGTACCCCATGGGAACGTACCGCACGTGAAACGGGAGGCTTGTTTTTGGAAGCCTCCCGTTTTGTTGTTTTCAGTACGCAAAAGAACGCTTATATTTGGCGGTGCATGGCCATAAACAGCTGGTCAAAAGTAATGGCAATATCGTACGCTTTTTGGCGGATGAGCGACCCGTCGGCACCTTTTACCAGGGTATCTGTGATGGGTATAGGCAGCGTAAGCGGTTTATCCAAAAATACATAATGAACAGGGGCTTCGCCGTCTGTATCTTGGGTGAGCCGCAGGCCCGCAAGCCATTTACGCATAATTTCTTCCGGGTGTTCGGTAAATGCCTGTTTGGCGAACGGTTCCAACTGCTCTTTTAATAGGGCTGTATCGGCCGCCTCTTTGGGGGTTAAAGAAAGCTGGCCCAATATTTTGGAAACAAATAAAATGCCTTCCCCGGGGTAAGACACCGCAAAATACGGTAAAATTTCCCGGTCGCCGTCTTGCCGGAAGACATAACAGTTTTCGTATCGTTCTTGCTCGGTGGGGGTTTCAAGCGTTCGGATAGATATTTCTTTTTGGCTGGTCATAAATACTTCCTCCCCAAAACGGGCCCGGGTTTAAGAGAGCCAAACATTCGCTAGAGTAAAAAGGCCCGTTTCTTTTATTATAATACAAAAACAGGATTGATAAGCGCACTTGGCAGGTGCTAAAATGGATTAGTTAATTTGGTACAATAAATAAAAAAGGAGTTTTTGGAATATGAACAAATCTTTTACAATTTTAACGGCCGGTATTTTATTGGGTGCGTGCGGTACTTCTACCGCGCCCGCGCCGGAGCCGGAAACGCAAGTAGTGGAATCTTTCACCCCGGGAACGCCGGTGCCGCCTAAAGCCGGAATGCAGGTGGAAGAAGTAAGCGCCGCCCCGGAACCGGCCTCTGAATATACCAAATACGAAGGCACCCTCCCGGCGGCAGATGCGGCGGGCATAAAAACCACGCTTATTTTGTTTGAAAACGGCCGCTTTGCGTTGGACGAAACGTACATCGGGCGTGACGCTTCTTTTACCCAGGTGGGCACTTATACGCGCCAAGGGGATATTATTACGTTGCAAGCGGAAGAAGACACCCCGCGCTACTATCAGTTGGGCTCCGACACCGCCACCTTGCTGGACCAGGATAAAAAACCTGTGCAAGGGGAACTGGCGCAGTATTACATCTTAAAAAAAGTAAACGAATAGCCAAAAAACATACGCCAAATAAGTGGAAAAACCGCTTGTTTGGCGTGGCATGCGCAAAATAACATTCTCGTATTCAAATATGTTATTCTATAAAGAGTAAAGTAAAATTTAAGACGGGTGTTTTTTAAGGCCGTTGCCCGGGGAAACAGGATTGTATGAGTAAAATTTTTGTCACAAAGCCGTATTTGCCGCCGCAGGAAGAATTTGTGCAGCAGGTAAACCAAATTTATCAAACGGGCCAATTAACCAACCAGGGGCCGCGTTTGTGTGAGTTGGAAGAAAAATTGCGGGCCTTTTTACAGGTGCCGCATTTCCAGTATGTGACAAACGGCACTATTGCCCTGCAACTGGCGCTGGAGGCGTTGGATATTTGCGGGGGGGAAGTGATTACCACTCCGTTTAGTTATGTAGCTACCACCTCTTCTATCCTGTGGCAACGGTGCAAGCCTGTTTTTGTGGATATAGAGCCGCGCAACTTTACGTTAGATGCCGGCAAAATAGCCGCCGCCATTACGCCCCGCACCCGCGCTATTATGCCGGTGCATGTGTTCGGCTATGCGTGCGATACGGAGCAAATAGAGGCGGTTGCCGCCCAACACGGCTTAAAAGTAATTTATGATGCCGCCCATGCGTTTGCCTCCGTATACAAAGGGCGCGCGTTGAGCGGATATGGGGATATTGCCACGTTATCTTTCCACGCTACAAAACTTTTCCATACGGTAGAGGGCGGCGCCTGCATTGTGCGCGACGAAGCCGTAAACGCAAAGCTGGATTTAATCAAACGCTTTGGGCATAACGGGGATACCCATTATTGTTTGGGGATTAACGGGAAACAGTCGGAATTTCACGCGGCTATGGGGCTGGCGGTGTTCCCGCATTTGGCGCAAATTATGGCCGCGCGTAAGCAAATTTGCGAAGAATACGACCGCTTACTGGCGCACGCGGTGGGGCGCCCCGCCGTTCAGAAAGATTTACAATATAACTATGCGTATTACCCCGTAGTATTCCGGGACGAAGCCCAGCTTTTGCGCGTGTTTGCCGCATTGAATAAGGCGGAAATTTACCCGCGCCGTTATTTTTATCCGTCCTTAAATACCTTGCCGTATTTGCCGGAAAAAACGCCGTGCCCGGTTTCGCAAGATATTTGTTCCCGTATTGCGTGCCTGCCGCTTTACCCGGCGCTGGCGTTGGAAGACGTGCGCCGCATTGCCAAAATTGTATTGGAAAATTTATAAAACGGACCCGCTATGGATTCTTTTTACACGCCAGACGAACTGAAAAAACTGGGGTTTAAGGCTTTCGGCCAAGAAGTGTATATTTCCAAAAAGGCTTCTTTTTACAGCCCGGAAAAAATCACCCTGGGCAACCATGTGCGTATAGACGATTTTTGCATTTTATCGGGGGAAATTACCATCGGTAATTATGTGCATATTTCCGCATTTAACGCTTTGTACGGCAAGGCCGGCATTAAAATAGGCAATTTTTGCGGTATTTCGCCCCGGTGTACGTTGTTTTCCGTTTCGGATGATTTTTCCGGGCAAGCTATGGTTTCGCCCATGGTGCCCGCCCGCTTAACAAAACTGAACGAAGGCCCCATAACCTTGTGTGATTTTGCGCAAATAGGGGCCCATTCTATGGTTATTCCGGGGTGTACGCTGGCCGAAGGGGCCGTTTGCGGAGCCTTTACCTTTGTGAATAAAAATTTGCCGCCATGGACCATCAGCATAGGGGTACCGTGCCGGTTGTTAAAAAAGCGGTTGCAAAACCCCAAAAAATTGGCCGCCACTATTTAGGAATAAATATGACACCTCCTGTAATTGTTCATTGTATTACTTATAACCATGCGGCGTTTATCCGCCAGGCGTTGGATTCTTTTTTAATGCAAAAAACCACTTTTCCGTTTGAAGTGTATATTTCGGATGACGCTTCCACGGACCAAACCCCCCAAATTTTGCAGGAATATGCGGCGCGTTATCCGCAAAAAATCAAAATTTTCCTGCATGAAAAAAACCAGGGTATGACCTCCAATTTTTTAGAGTTAGCCGCCCGCATACATAGCCCGTATGTGTGTATGTGCGAGGGCGACGACTACTGGACCGACCCCCTGAAGCTGGAAAAACAAAAACAATTTTTGGATACCCACCCGGAATGTTCCATGGTGTTCCACCCGGCAAAAATTTATTGGCAAGCCAAACAACAGTTTGACGGCGTTTGGGGCCCTCGCCCGGGCGTGAATAAATCCCTAGAAGAACAACTGTGGGAAGACAACATTATCCCCACGTTTTCCGTAATGTACCGGTGGCGGTTTAATAAAGAGAATTTATCCCTTTTCCCGCGCGATATTTTACCGTTGGACTGGTATATGCACATGCTCCATGCGCAAGTGGGGCGCATTGGCTTTTTGCCCGAAGAAATGGGCGTTTACCGCCGCCACGACGGCGGTATTTGGTGGAATATTTTTGGTAATGAAACGTATTTTGTTAAATATTTTTGGCAGCATATAAACTTTTTTATTTGTGCGGAAAAGCAATTCGGGAGAGATTATTCGGCTTGGATTGTGGACAGGTTTTTAGCCATGATGCGCTTTTGCCGGAAAAACCGGTGCAGTGCGGTATACCGGGAGGTGTACCGTCAGGCGCCGCAAGTGTGGAAAAGTTTGGCCCAACGCTTTGATGACCCCCAAAAAAGTTTAGCGTTGGCGTTTTTGAAATGGAAATTATGCGCTACCGCGCGCCGGCACGATTATAAAATGCGTTGCTTAACCTTAAAAGTGGGCAAATTCCTGCAACAGGTGGCGCAGAAAAACGCATAGCTTGGCGGGCTGTTTTTGATACCTAAAAAACCACGGGTGAATGCCCGTGGTTTTTTGCGGCCGTAGGAGTTTGCCAATAAGCAAGTTCCCTGTTTGCTCTATGGGTTGTTTTCCAAATACGGCGTTAAGGTTTTTTTGTGGTTGACGCCTAATTCTTCCAAATGCGCCGCCGCTTTGATAATGCCTTGGTTGCCCCTTAATGCTTTGTCGGCCTCGGTATAGGCTTTATCGGCCGCGGTGAGGGCGGTTTTTATGCCGTCCATAGCTCTACAAAGCGGCTTACGCGGGCGTGCATGTCCGCCCCAGTTTTTAGGATTTCTTCCAATATTTTGCTGGTGCGTTCCACACGCCAAAGCTGTTCCACCACCTGCATAACGGAAAACAGGTTAGACGGCGTGACAATAGCCACTTTTTTAGATTTGGCATCCGCGTTTAAGTCTTTATCCGCCTTTAATGCGGCAAAGTAGGCGTATTCTATGGGAATGAACATAAACACGAACTCTAAACCGTTTTTGAACAGTTTGGCCTGGTAATCTTTGGCGGAAAGTTCGTCAATATGTTTGCGGATGGCAGAGAGGTGCTGTTTCAAAAATTGCGCGCGGTGGAAAACTTGCTAAAAACGCGCGGCTACCGCGTGGCCGTAAACAGCCCTTTTGCGGGCGCGATGACCACCCCGGTAAACATCCGCTATACGGCGCTGATGATAGAGATTAATAAAAAGTTGTATCTGCCGGAAGCGGAAATTTTTGCCCCCGGCTCCACCGGGGAAAAGCAACCCTTGCTCCCCGGTGCGCAAGCCTTGCGTGAAGCGTTGCAAGAAGTGGTTGAAATTTTATCGGACGGCGTTTTGGAATAGGGCCGTTCATCCGCCGACGGCAAGCGCGGCCCCGGGGTGAGGTATATTTATCCGTAAATAAACGCGCATTTATTCATTGTTATAAAAGTGAAAAAAATATACAATAAAACGAAGGTATGTATTTACCTTTATACCAATACTGAGGTGAAATGTATGAAAAAAATCGTATTGTTGATGATGGCTTGCGCTTTTATGGCCGCCTGCATGGGTACCCGCGGTACCGTCGGTGGGAAAAAAGTTTGCACCAACAGCTATTTGTTGGGCGTGTTGTCTATCAGCGAATTAGTGTCCCCCTGCGGCAAATAAATAATTCTGTTGCAAAAAAAGTGCCCTGGTGCAACGCCGGGGTGCTTTTCTTGTAATTTATGTATAAGGACTGGACTATGAAAAGGTTTTTTTGTATCGCGTGCGTGTGTTTCCTGCTGGCCGCTTGCCAAGCCGACAGGCCCCGGCCGGATTTGAGCAGTGCGCAAGCGGCTACCCAAACGCTTACCGATTATTTTTTGGCAAATCCGCAAGTTGAAAAAATTTTCCCTTATTTATCCCAATGCAAATTGGCGCCTGTCGCCCCGCAAGCGCCCCAACAAAACCAGGCTGTTGCCGCTACTTATATGTGCTCCATAGAGCCGAACGATACCCAGCGCTATATTGCTGTAGTGTCTGTGGACCCGAATTTAATGGGCGAAGTGGATATTTATAAAAATCACGCGAAAGACGCTGTCTATATAGCGCTTTTGGATTACGATAAAAAGGCCAACCGTCTAACGGGGTTCAAACTGTTATTCAACGTCCACACCAAGCGCGTAGAAAAACAAACCGAAGTGACCGTGGAGCCTTAACTTTCCGCCGCTCTCGTTTTTAATGTGTGTACGCCAATTAATGCCGGAGCGTTTACATAACCGGAAAACCATTAGCCCGTCCGTGCCGCCCCGCTACCCGTCTTGTGGAAAATCTATTCAACCCAGAGAGGAATGCCATGATACAAGATATTGGAAAAAAGAACGAAGATATTACCACTCAATTTGAACATTTTAATAGGACGTCCAATATATTCTCTATTTTTAAGCATGAGGGGCATGAAGATGCCAATAGTAATATATTGGCTTGGTTATTAGATGCAAATGAAAAACATGGCTTGAAAGATGCGTTTATCATGGCATTAATTGAAAAGCTGAATGAAGGGCAAGATGACGCGCAAGGCAGAGAACATCACATAGACAGCACTGCCTTTAACAAATCCACTGTATATAGAGAATATGCTTTTACGGATGAAGATAAGAAAGCGCGCCGCATTGATATTTTAATAAAAACAGAAAATTCAACGAATATTTTGGTAATTGAAAATAAGATTTATTCCTCTGAACATACGGGTCAATTATTGGCCTACATGAACCATATTAACAAGGTTTATAAGGGAAAACGTATCACCTTTGTTAAATTAAGCCCTTGTGGGGACTTGCCGTCTCAAAATGTATCCCAAACGAGGGGACCGAACGGCTGGAAAGTATTATCATACGCGGATATTTTAAGTTGTTTGTTGCAAATGCAACACAAAACCATGCCACTGGATACACGCACGATTATTTCCAATTACATAGACTATTTGCGGTTTTCTCTATGCGTGGATAAAGAGATTATGGACGTCGTCAAAGATACGGATGTGGAAGCACGCGAGAAGGCTAAAGAACGACTCTGTGATGAGATTGGCGAGGTGCTTCCTAAAAACATAACCACTCATTCGGAAGAAAAGTCTGGGGTTTATTACCTCAGGTTTACCACCCCGCAAATAGATACATATATGAAGAATAACGACCCAACGCAAAAGGATAACGACCCAACGCAAGCTGCTCAAAATACGTCCAAAAAGGCTCCATTTTGGGATGGACATTCGTATGCCTTTGAGTTTATTATTACCGATTCAGATTTAACATTCCAACTCTGCTTTTTAGAAGAGGATAATAAGACGAATTTCAAAAACTTAGAAGATAAATTTGTTTATGATAAACATGAGCAAATTCAACCCCGTAATAAAACAAGCCGCTGGATAGTATTAAGAAAAGAAAGTTTTATATTTAATGGTAATAATTGGGACGGCTTAAGCAAATTCATCCGCGAGTGCCAGGAATATCTGAAAAGATGGGAACAAGAGGTGTGTTCCAAAGATTCAGGTATTGAGTTTAAGCCATTATCCTCCCCCGATAATGCCTACAAGGAAAGTTTTATATTTAATAGTAATAATGGGGACGGTTTAAACAAATTCATAAGCGAGCTCCAGAAACATCTGGAAAGTTGGGAACAAAAGGTATGTTCCGAAGATTCAGGTATTGAGTTTAAGCCCTTGGATTCCTACAAGGTGTTATTTGATAGTACATTAGAATTCAAAGCTAAATATGTGGCCAATTTTAGGTATTATCTGGCTAATAAAATATATGCTATTCTGGATAAATATTTTTGTAAAGGCAAGTTAAGCTATTTTGCCAGTAATGAAGAGCAGGACAGTATAAACATAAAATTTTTTACCAAAAATCAACAAGAGTTTATAGCCCCCTCTGCAAACTGCAATGGTTGCCGCAATGACCGACACGAAGACCAATGCAACACTTGTGCCAAATTTTGGGAAAAGGGCCACACCTGTACTAGAGAAATTATAATAAAAGACAAAGAAGTGGTCGCTCAATTTGTTATCAAGTGTAAAACATCAAAAGAGGCCAAGGAAATAAAGAAAAAATATGTGCTGTGGCGCCAACAGACGATAAAATTTGAAAACCAAACTACAGAAGATATTGTAGCGCAAATAGACGAGTATATAAAAAAGTGCACAGATGATAACCAATGCAGGGCTCTAACCCCAGCGCTTTTCTATAAAGAGCATACTTCTTAGGTCTACTACTCCCCGCAAACGCGGGGAGTATTTATAACTACTGTTCACAATAAACCCCGGGCGTAAGCCCGGGGCGTTTTATTTCAATTTGCTTTCCAATTCTTCAAAAGCGGATAGGCTGGATTTTAAGTTGCTGATAATGTCTTTTAGCAAAACTTCCGGCTCCGGTAGGTTTTCCAATTCTTGTAAACTTTCATCTTTAAGCCATGTAATATCCAAATTGGTTTTGTCGCGCTTGATAATTTCATCGTAAGTAAAATTTTTGAAGCGTTCCGTTTCCACACGTTTGGTGCGGTCTTCGGTATGGTAGCATTTTACAAAATCCTTCAAATGTTCGTCGGATAAGGAATTTTCCACCAAGGTCAAATTCATATTGGTACGCAAATCATAAACCCATACATCCTGCGTGCGGTGGCCGGATGTTAAGGGCGGGTGCTTTTCAAAAAAGATTACATTAGCCTTTACGCCCTGCGCATAAAAAATCCCGGTCGGCAGGCGCAAAATAGTATGCAAATTAAACTCGTTTAGCAAGCGTTTGCGCACTTTTTCGCCCGCGCCGCCTTCAAATAGCACGTTATCCGGCACCACCACGGCGGCATAACCGGGCGTTTTAAGAATCGTCATAATATGCTGTAAAAAGTTAATCTGTTTGTTGGAAGTTGTGGCGATAAAGTCTTCCCGCTCGTAATTTTCGCGTTCCTTTTTCAGGGTGCCGTCTTCGCCGATAATGGTGGTGGAACTCTTTTTTCCAAAAGGCGGGTTTGTTAAGCACATATCGTAGCGTTTTTCGCCTGCGTTAAGCAGGGAATCCTTTTCCTCAATGGGGCATTTGCCTTCTCCTATGCCATGCAAATACAAGTTCATGGCGCACAGGTTTACTACAAGCGGAGTGATGTCGTTGCCGGAAAGTTTATTGGCGCGGAGTTCTTTTAATACGGTGCGGTCACGCGTTTGCTTTTTCATATAGTCATACGCGGCCAGTAAAAAACCACCTGTACCACAGGCCGGGTCCACCACCGTCATTTCCGGCGTAGGGCGCATTACCTCCACCATGGCGCGTATTAAAGGGCGTGGCGTAAAGTATTGGCCCGCTCCGGCTTTGGTTTCGGTAGCGTTCTTTTGCAACAGCCCCTCGTAAATAGCCCCTTTAACGTCCATATCCAGCGCGAGCCAGGTTTCTTTGTTGATAAGAGCTATTAACTGTTTTAGTTTGGCGGGGTCTGTAATCTCGTTTTTGGCGCGGCGGAAAATCGTGCCGATAATGCCTTTTTCTTTAGATAATGCTTCCAAAATGTGCGAGTAATGTTGTTCCAGTTCCGCCCCGCTTAGGTTTAGGAGCGTATTCCAACGGAATTTTTTAGGGACGATAGAGCCCTCATTAAGCAAAGTTTCACGCTCGTGGTCCATTTTTAGGAATAAGAGGTAGGTAAGCTGGCGGACGTAGTCGGTATAACTTAGTCCGGCATCTTTCATGATGGTGGCATAATTCCAAACTTTATTGATTAAGGTGGCTTCGGTCATTTGTGTTTATCCTTTTTGATTTGGGTTAAATCTACGGGTTTGTCGTTCGGGTCTTGCGGGACGAGTTTGCCCTCAAAGGCCCGTTTCAAAATGCTTTGTTTGAGCTGTTTGGCTTGTTCTAATGCGCCTGTAATAGCGGCTTGGACCTTATCCGCAAATGCAAAAGCGTTTTCTATCTTCTTTACGATGGCTTTTTGCTCGGGTAAAGAGGGGCAGGCAAATGAATATTCTTTCAGAAACTCTGCAGGCACACGTTGCTGTCCTACAGCGCCAGACATTTTGTTCTTAGCTTCCGCTCTGAAAGTACGCCGAATCACAAAATAATAAATAAACTTAGGGGAAACGTCTTTATGGCACCGTAAAACGTGAAACTCTGTTGAGCCAAATCCAATACCATGCGATAGGTTGTGTACAATACATCCCTTTCCATTTTCCATACAGGGGGTAATTTTGGCAAATAGAACATCCTCATCTCGGAATTTAGTGTACCCTTTTTTTACCTTACCAAATGATGATTTTTGTTCTGCATATTCCAAAGATTCTTCTTGAACGGCAGGCATAGGCAAAAACGATACCATTTCTGAATCTGACAAAGCCGGAAGAACTGTTTTAGGATTAATATCAACAGCTTCTTGTAGCGTTATCTTTTTCCAATCAGTTGCTTTATGTAATTTTCCGGAAAATGCCTGCTGTAAAATACTCTGGCGGTAGGAGACGAGGGCGGCATGGGTGGCTTCTAGCCGTTTAACTTGCTCGTCTATTACTCCAAAAAGCTCCTCAATCTTCTTGACAATCCTCTTCTGCTCCGCCATCGGCGGTAGAGTAACAGGAACTTGAGCAAAACGTTTTGCAGAGATTTCCAAAAAAGTTGTACCACTAGCCATAGATTTTATTAAATTGCGACTATTCCATAGCAAGTAATAAATAAAGTCAGATGAGACAAGTTTTGAATTTGGAATAAAATTTTTAAATCCCTGATTCGTAGCTAGTGGATTTGCTGTTATTGCAATATATCCAATAGGGGCACGAGAAGAAAACAGAATGGTTCCCTTCGGCAAAAGCACGGCAGAGGACTTTTTAAGCCCTTTTTCTGTTAAATTTCGTTTTCCCTCTTTAATGTATTTATTAGTATATCTGGTCATATCGGCTGGAGTAATCCATCCTATATTTCCACCGAAGTTGGATAAATCTTTTGTGGATGGAGTTCCTCCAGACACAATATCCCCGATGTCACATAATAAACATCTTTTCCATGTAGTAGGCATTTACCATCCCTTAATACACCAAATTTTGCAAGCTTCATTCGCCATTTCTTCCTGCCTCTTTTGTAAATTTGATGGATTCCATGCTGCATATTTCGCTACAGTTTCGGTTGAGAAGAAGTCTTTTGTCGCGCTTTTTATTTTGTAAACATTTAGTTTCTCTGAAAAGTTTTTCCCGGTTAAGCTTCCATTCAAATCTTCTTCCAATAACATCATATTCCCTATTCTTTTAACATTTTTTTCATGGAGCTGTTTGGAAAAATCAGGGAAAAGAGATATGTTCACAGGTTTTTTATCTAGTATATGTTCTATTGTTAAATTAGGATCATCCTTTCTCTTATTTAATTTATTGAGAATATATCTAACAATTTGTGTTCGAGACATAGATCCTTTTTGGGAAAAATCTTTTTTAAACTCAACGTCAGGAATATACAGTTCTTTCAGTTGATTTTGAATCCATCTGAAAGAAGTTCTTTCTTTGGAAATATGGTTAGCTATATCCGTTATCTTTTGCTCCAATGGTTTTAAATCTTTACGTCCAATAATGGAATATCTAAATAAAATGATTTCAAGATATTCGCACAAGAGACGAAAATTATTGGGGGGCAATTTTTCAAATGCAATTAATAACAAAGGCATTGGTATCTTGTTTCCCAGTATTTTAATTTGCTCAAGCGATTCTACTGCATTTTGATATCCTTTCTGATGTTGTAAGTTGTATGATTTTGGATGAGAAATTTTATCAAAAATACGTGCTGTGTTTTCCAAATGATCTAGATAGTCCATTGCTTTTTGTGTAGTATCAATCTGAGGACTAATGTCGTGAAACAATCTCTTTTCAGTCACTCGAGGAAAACGCATAATCCAGTCCCAGCGGACCAAGGTTGTTAATTCTTCTGAAGATGCTAATTCTGTAATATTCTTCCATTTTTGAATACCTTCTCGAATAAGTTTTTGATTTTTTTTATCTTCCAGTTTTGACAACAATTTGTTTTTGAGAAGATCGGCTTGTGCCAGTTGTACGCCTCTGGAATTTAATGTTTCAAATAGAACATATGCATCTTCTTCTTTTTGCACTTCCAAAGCTGTAAATGTAAGCTGTTGTCCAATTTTAGTTTCGATAAAATTAAACAATTGATAGCCATTAGAAGTATCGGGAAAATGATTACAAATTTTCTGATAAAAGAAATTTAGTCCTTTAATTAGCTTTTTGGAAGACTTACTTTTATCATTTTTTAAATCAACATGAGAGGGATCTTTGGAAATCCAATCAAAAGTATCAGAATCTGTTTTATTTAAAAGTATTTTTCTAACGTTAATAATTTCTTTTTCTTGACTAA
>ERZ1034626.164-NODE-164-length-47089-cov-10.973912_pt1 | contig 47089 bp, 46 predicted proteins | sample MGYA00520652_ERZ1034626 | MGnify/ENA primary metagenome ERZ1034626 (study PRJEB33766, sample SAMN09781765) | gut metagenome | biome: gut microbiome | host: Homo sapiens | place: Madagascar | study: EMG produced TPA metagenomics assembly of the PRJNA485056 data... | reverse complement strand
CCAGCTGCTCCATCATGTAGGGGTTGCCGGGGAAGCCGCCGCAGGCCAGCAGCACACCCTGATTGGCGTTGTAGCGGATGAAGTGGTCGTCCTCGGTGCTCTGGGCGATGACACCGGTGATGCGGCCGGAGGAATCCTTCTCCAGCTTGGCAAGGCTGGTCTTGAAGTCGATGCCGTAGCCCAGCTCCTCAATGTACTGCTGCAGGGCTTCGTTGCGCTGCAGCCCGGCAGCAGACTCGCTGGCGCGGTAGTTGTGCTCCTGCACGGGGTAGAGATAATCGGTGTTGTGCTCGGCGTTCTCGGCGGGCCAAGCAGCCTCAGCACCAGAAGTAAACTCGCACTCCCAGCCGAACTTATCTTCCAGAATGCTGCGCATGAAATCGTGCATGGCAGCAGACTCGTCGATCCAAGTCTTGACAACGCGCTGGTCACACTTGCCGGAAGCATAGCGGGAGATCTCGCTCAGCAGCTTGGCCTTATCGGTCGCGGGGGCACCGGCGGCTTTGGCAGCAGCGGAGTCGATGGCGCCGTACCAGTGGCGGGTGTCCTGCACTACAGCATTCTGCTCGATGATGCGGAAGTTCAGGCCGTTGGCGGCTGCATAAGCGGCAGCAAACATACCGCCGTTGCCTGCGCCCACGATGAGGATGTCGGTGTCCACGGTCTCGGTGATGGCGGCCTCGTCGATATCAGGCTCCTTGCCCAGCCAATCGGTCTCGTCGCCGGTGGGCAGTTGGACGCTGGACACGGTGGCTTCGCCCTTGGCCTGTGCAAAGCAGCTCTTGGCGGCCTTCATGACAGCCTCAGAGGTCACGGTGGAGCCGGACACGCCGTCGATCTCGGCAGAACCGGCAGCCAGCAGCTGCTCCTTGAGCTGGTCTGCGGCGGCAGCGCCGTAGGAAGCGGTCTCGCCGGAGGTATCGACCACTACATTGGTCACAGCGCTGTCGGAGAAGGTCATGGTGACCTTGACGGTGGAGGAAATGCCCTCTGCGGTGCCCTCATAGGTGCCGGGGATATAGGTGCCGGCGGGGGCTGCTGCGCTGGAAGCGGCGGTGGAGGAGCTGGCGGAGTTGCAGGCAGCCAGTGCACCGGCGGTAACACCGGACATGGCCGCAGCGGCCGCGATCTTCAGAAAACCTTTGCGCGAGATCTTGTTCATTGCGGGAGTTCCTTTCTTCTCTTCTTCGTGTGTTCTTCGTTTGCCTTCTGCTTCAATCGAATCGCGCGGCGTGTGGGGCCACGCACACTTCGTTCGATAATAATTTAACACAAAGTTTCCCCCTTGTCCTTTAAGAATCTTTAAGGTTCTCAACCGCTTCCTTGTCGCAAACTGCTGTTTTTGCTCTTCGTTTGTCAAATAACAGTCAAATTCATGGAAAACAAAGCGCCCACCGCTTAAATTTCTTTAAGAAGTGGACGCTTTTCCGTTAACGATTCTTTGGCCTTTGTTTTGCATTTAAGATTCTTCCCGCCCATCCGGCCGGAACACATACCCCTTCCCCCAGACATTTTTCAGGTAGATGGGTTTGGCCGGGTCCGGCTCGATCTTGCTGCGCAGATTGTGGATGTGCACCTGCACCGTGCGCACATCGCCGAGGCTGTCCTTACCCCAGATCTTCTGGTACAGCTCATTGGCTGTGAAGAAATTGTTCGGGTACCGGACAAAAAGCGACAGGATGCGGAACTCCATATCGGCCAGATGGATGCTCTGGCCGTTTTTCTCGACACAGTGGCTGTTGGAATCCAGCGTGAAAGCCGCGCAGTGGTAGCCGTTGACGCTGGGTTCGGCGGCATCCATCTGCACCCGGCGGATGTTCGCCATGATGCGGGCCAGCAGGACCTTGTGGTTATAGGGTTTGGTCAGAAAATCGTCGCCGCCCAATTCCAGCGCACGCACCACAGTATCCGTGTCGTCAAGGCAGGAGGTAAAGATGATGGGGCAGTGGTGCCAGCTTCGCAGCCGCTGGCACAGGTCCACGCCATTGGTATCCGGCAGCAGGATGTCCATCAGGATCACATCGAAGTTTTCGCGGGCATGGCTCAGCGCCTCGCCGCCCGTCTCGGCACAGACGACCTCAAAATTCTGCCGGCTTTTTAAAAAGTAGCAGGTCGTATCCCGGATCACCGGGTCATCCTCCACCAAAAGCACACGGATCATCCTTTTGCTCTCCCCTTTTTCGCGAAAATTTGATATACTGATTTTAGTATACCTTATTTTGCACTCTTTCTCAACCGTTTTGGCTCAACTGGTTCGGGGAAGTTTGCGGCTTTTCGGGAGGACGATCATGACAAGAAAAAAGGTTCTGGTAATGCTGGGGGCCGTCGTGTTGGCCGTGGGCATCGCGCTGGCGGGCATCTGGTACAATGCACAGCTGCCGCCGCTGGCCCATCCGGGTGCCCCGGCCCAAGATGCCGAGCTCCTGTTCACCGCATGGGCCCACCGTTACCCGGCGGAGGGGCAGGCCGCGCTCACCCTGCGCACCACATTGCAATGGCTGGCCGTCACGGTCTTCTGCACCCTCGCGGCGGTGGTGCTGGCGCTCTATCATTATAAGCACCAGCGGGAGCTGGGGTATTTCCTGCTCTATCTCGCGGTGCTCATCGCATGGGGCGCGGCGATCATCCTCTTCCCCATCAGCCTTGACCCCGTGGCCGCAGCATTGAGGCGCTGCTTTTTCCCGCTGACCGTGCTGGCCCCCATCCTGCTGAGCTCCGCGCTCACCGGCATCGCCCCCGTCAGCCGGAACCAGAAGCTGCTGGTGCTGGTATTGACCATCGGCTATTTTCCGATCGCGCTCCACTCCGACGCCCGTGTGCGCGCTGTGGCCCTGTTCGGCGGCATGATCTACTGCATGGGGCTGCTCCTTCTTGCTTACGCCAAAGGCTCCGCTTCCGTTTTGCTGCTGCTCTTCCCCTACGCGGTGACCGCCGGGCTGCGGACGTGGGTCATCCTGCCGGGGCTGGATCTTCCCTTCTTTTCGGAGAGCATCCGGTTTTATCTGGTGCGCTGCGCCCGCATCTACGACATCCCCTTCACGCTGGGCTGCATGACCTTCGTCTGCCGCCGGTTCGCATTGCAGTTCGACCGCACCGAGCAGCTGGCGCGGGAGCTGGATGAGCGGGTGGTCGAGCGCACCCGCGCCCTGACCGAGGAGAGCGAAGCCCGCAAGAGCATGATGCTGAACATCTTCCACGACCTGCGCAGCCCGCTGTTCGCGGTGTCCAGCGGGCTTGACACGCTGGAAGCTGCCCCCGACGCCCTGCCCGCCCTTCTGCCCGCCATGCAGCAGCGGATGGCCTTTCTGCGGCGGCTGACGGAGGACCTGTTCCTCGCCGCCAAGCTGGAGCAGAAACAGGTGATGCTCAACGAAGACCGCGTCTCCCTCAGCGAGGCTGCTGCGGCCGTCTGTGAGAGCTGCCAAAACGAGGCCGCGAAAAAAGGCGTTACGCTGACGACCCGGTTCGACGCCGAGCTGCCCGTCTGGGGCGACGCCATGCGGCTGCAGCAGATCGTCCAGAACCTCGTGACCAACGCCATCCACTACACCCCCGCCGGCGGCACGATCACGGTCCACAGCTTCGCTGCGGAGGGCCGTGCCCTCGTCCTTGTGCAGGACACCGGCTGCGGCATCGCTCCCGAAGACCAAGCCGCCGTCTTTGACCGCTACTTCCACACCACCGCTGACACCAAGCACGATTCCACCGGCCTTGGCCTGACCATCGCGCAGGAGCTGGCCCACCTGCACCACGGCGAGATCACGCTGGAAAGCGAAGTGGGCAAAGGGAGCTGTTTTACCTTGGCGCTGCCCCTGCTGGAAGATTGAGGACACAAAAAATGCTCTGCCACGCAGAAATGGCAGAGCATTTTTCATACGTAAGTTTATGCCAGCGGGTCCCACAGCTTCATGGGCAGAGGCTCCTGATCCAGCAGGGCGCGCTGGGCATCGCTCAGCAGGCTCTTGCGGACCGTGACCTGATAGACGTTGGCCTTGAACCACTTCTCGCTGCCGATGTAGTAGCCCTTCTGGCCAGCCTCATCACCCCAGCTGTTCTCGATCTTCCAGCGGTTCGCGGTGCCGTTCTCCTCCAGATTGACGCCGCAGAACATCATGCAGTGGTTCATGGTGCTGTCGCGGGTGAGCAGCCGCTCGGCCTTGGTCATATGGAAGGTCAGGCCGCCCAGCACTTCGCCGTACTGGAAGCAGTCGGGGTCCCAATAGCCGTTGGCACGGTCGCCGTCCGGGTGGCAGTCGCAGCTGAACATGACGCCCTCCCCGGCCTGAAGCTGGCGGATGGTCAGGTCTTCCAGCTCTTCCTGCGACAGGTTGAGCCAGAACATGTTGTCCTCCACCACGTCGCCCATGAACGGCTGGCAGTAGGTGTGGTTGATCTCGTGGATGGGCGAAGAGATGATGACGACGTAATCGTCAAAATCGTTGCCCACGTACTTTTCAAGGAAGCTCTTCGGGGTCAGGCCGCGGTCGCAGTGGTAAACTTTGTCGGTATCGGTGTACTCAAAGTCGAAGGTCTTGGGCGGCTGACCGTAGAGGATGCGCAAGGCGTTGTAGATCTCCGCCAGCATCTCCTCGCGGCGGGCGGCGGGGTCCTTGCCCGCGCGGACGAGGGCGCGCAGTTCCAGCGCATCCTCCCGCATCTTGCGGGTCAGGATAGGCAGATACTTGGCCGTGCCGGTGGAGTGGACCGTTTCCGGCATGACCCAAGAGGGCACGACGCCGTACTTTTTGATCAGGCTGATGGCCATATCCCACTGGCCGCCGTCCGGCAGCGGATTGCCCATCAGGGTGAAGGTCTCGCGGTCGTCCAGTTCCTGATCGGCGAAGTGGATGATGTTCTCAAAGAAGAGGTTTGCCTTTTCCAGCTTGTCATAGAAGGCCAGATAGGTGGGCGAGATGGAGAAATCCTCCAGCTTGCACTTCTCGATGACCCGCTGACGCAGGACGTTCAGGGTGGAGAACATCCAGCAGCGGCCGCTCTGCTTCTGGTTGGTGATGTTGTTGGTCTTGACCAGAACGGAAAAGTCCATCTGGAGCTTGGCCGCAGCGGCGGGCACAAAGGCGGCATCCGGCAGGGCGGTGCGGGAGATGGCGTTGGACATCACCTGCAGCGCGGGGCGTGCTTCGTAGCCCTGCTCAAAACGGGCCAGCATTTCAGAGTCAATGGGAGTTACCTTGTTCATTGTTTTCACACTTTCTGTCTTCATTTCAAAAGCGCTGTCAACTTCTCCATGCGGCGAACCGCTTCATCGAGAACGTCCGTTCCTCTTGCAAAGTGCATCCGAATGAGGTGGTTCACCGGCTCCCGGAAGAAGCTGGAGCCGGGCACGGCGGCTACGCCGACCTCGCGGATCATCCACTCGCAGAACTGCAAGTCCGTCCAACCCGCAAACTGCGGCAGGGCGAGGAAGTCCGAGATGTCGATCATCACGAAATATGTGCCCTGCGGCACATTGTGCTTCAGGCCGATGCGGTCGAGCCCGGCGAGGAAATGGTCGCGCTTTTCGGTATAAAGCGCACACAAATTCTCGTAGTAACTCTGCGGCATTTCCAGCCCGGCAACAGCAGCTTCCTGCAAGGGAGCCGCCGCGCCCACCGTGAGGAAATCGTGGACCTTGCGAGCCCCTTCGATGACCTCGGTCGGGCCGATGAGGTAGCCCAGACGCCAGCCGGTGATGGAGTAGGTCTTGGAGAGCGAATTGCAGGTGATGGTGTGCTCGAACATACCGGGCAGACTGGCCATGCAGATATGCTCGTTGGGGGCGTAGACGATGTGCTCATAGACCTCGTCGGTGACGACAAAGGCATCGTACTTCAGCGCGAGCTTTGCGATGGCCTCCAGCTCATCGCGGCGGAAGACCTTGCCGCAGGGGTTCGAGGGGTTGCAGAGGATCAGCGCCTTGGCCCCCTCTGCAAAGCCCTTTTCAATGAGGCTGAGGTCAAACTCATAGGTCGGCGGGACCAGCGGGATATAGATGGGTTCCGCCCCGGAGAGGATGGCATCTGCGCCGTAGTTTTCGTAAAACGGCGAGAAGATCATGACCTTATCACCGGGGTTGCAAATGGTCATCATCGCGGCCATCATGGCCTCGGTGCCGCCGCAGGTGACGCAGACCTCGGTGTTGGGGTCCACTTCATGATGGAGGGCGGGGCTCGCCTTTTTCGCCAGTGCTTCGCGAAAATTCTGGGCGCCAAAGGTCACAGCGTACTGGTGCGGGCCTTTGTAAGCCGTTTGAGCCAGTGCATCCAGCAGTTCCTTGGGCGGGTCAAAATCCGGAAACCCCTGCGACAAATTGATGGAGTGATATTGGTTGTTGATCCGGGTCATACGGCGGATGACGGAGTCGGTAAACGTGCCGACACGATCACTTAAAACAGGCATAAATTTCTCCTGTAAACTCTCCCAGTCCGCCTTCGGCGAAAGCTCCCCTCAGAGGGGGGCCTTATCACGTGGGCAATGACGGGAAGAGTTACTCCTTAAAGTAAGCATTCTGCACAGCAAGCAGCACACCCGCGCGGCTGGCGGCGAAGTTCAGGCCGCCCTGTAAGTAGCAAGTATAAGGCTCGCGCAGGGGGCCGTCGCAGGAGAGCTCAATGGTGCTGCCCTGTGTAAAGCTTCCGCTGGCCATGATGACTTCATCGGTATAGCCCGGTTCCGGCGAGGGTTCCGGGGCGGCGTAGCTGTCCACGGGGCTGGCCGCCTGAACGCCGCGGCAGAAGCCGATGAGGGCATCGGCGGTGCCCGCGTCGAAGCAGGTCACGATGTCGTTGTGATCCTCGCAGTAGCGCGGGATGGGCTTTTTCCCCACCAGCTCCAGCAGACACTGGGCGTAGATGGCGGTCTTGATGGCCTCGCAGACGACGCCGGGCGCATAGTAAAAGCCCAGATACATGTCGCGCGGGGTGTCCAGCGTACAGCCCAGCTCCTTGCCGAGGCCGGGGGCATTCAGCCGGTAGGCGCACAGCTCCACGAGGTCGCGGCGGCCCGCGATGTAGCCGCCGGTGGGGGCGATGCCGCCGCCGGGGTTCTTGATGAGGCTGCCCACCACGAGGTCGGCACCGGCCTGGCAGGGTTCCTCCGTCTGGGTGAACTCGCCGTAGCAGTTATCCACGAAGATGATGATCTCCGGGTTGGCGGCGCGGGCGGTATCGGCGATCTTTCGGATGGTGGCAAGGTCAAAGGCATTCCGCTGCAGATAGCCGCGGCTGCGCTGAATGTGGCAGACCTTGGCCCCCGGTGCCTTCTGGGCGATCCGATCGTAATCCGGGGTGAAGTCGGCCTTGAGGGGGGCTTCGTCGTACTTGACGCCGTAGTCCATCAGGGTGCCGGTGCCCTTGCCCTTGCCGTCCAGCCCGATGACGCCTTCCAGCGTATCGTAGGGGCGGCCGGTGGCAGCCAGCAGGGTGTCTCCTGCCCGCAGCAGACCGAACAGCGCCACGGCCAGCGTATGCGTGCCGCTCTGGAACTGGCTGCGGACGAGGGCGTCCTCCGCCCCCATCACCTCGGCAAAGATCTGCTCCAGCTTGGCGCGGCCGGTATCCCACAGGCCGTAGCCGGTGGTGCCCAGCATATCGGTGGAGGACATCTGGGTATCCGCAAAGGCTTTCAGCATCTTGAGCTGGTTGTAATCGCGGATCTCTTCCATGTGCCTGAAGCAGGGCTGGCAGAGTTCCATGGCTTTTTCATCGAGGGCCAGCACTTCGGGTTTGAAATCAAAAAAGTGGCTTAACATTGACATATCGAATCCTTAGGTTTTCGTTTTATTTTTTACGTAGAGTATGTACTCTTTTGCTTGCCAAAAGAGTACCAGAAAAGCACCGCTTTTTCGAGGCGCGGGCACGAATCAGGGGCTGCTCGCCCCTAATAACCCCAAAGCAGTTGGCTTCACCAGAAAATCGGGCGGTGCGCCAGTCGGCGCAAACGCTTTTCCGATTTTCTGATTCAGCCGATTTTAATTTTCTGTTTGCTCATACCGTGCATATTCTCCGAGCTTCTCGAAGCCGAGGCGGGTATAAAAGTGCACCCGCTCCGGGCTGCACAGGAAGACGGGCTGCAAGCCCTCGGCGGAAAGCTCGTTTGCCAATTGGACGATGAGCCGCCCGCCGATGCCTTTGCCGCGCAGTTCCTCTGCCGTCTGCCCACAGGCCATGTAAGCCTGCCCGTTCGCAATGGCATAGGCCCCCACGGTGCAAGCGATCTCTTCCCCCTGCATCAGGGCCCAGACGCGGGCTTTGCCCCGGCTGCGCTTTGAGCACAGCTCGGAGTAGAGATCATCCCGCCGGGCGGGGCGGTCCGGGAAAAGCTCCTCCGCCACCGGGTACGCCGGCGGCTCCCGTTCCAAGCGCAGGGAGGCCCAGAGCGTTTCGTCCGCATGGGGCTGCGGCAGCTGCCGCCCCGGTGTGAGGCCGAAGATGCTGTGGGTTCTTGCACAGGTCCACCCGGCGGGCGGGGCGGCCTCGGCTTCGTCGAGGATGACGGCCCGACACCCGCAAAAGCGGAGAAATCCAGCCAGTTCTTCGGGGTTTGCGTGGCCCGCCATCCCGGCGGTGCTGCCGCCGATATCCAGCGCCAGCGTCGGCCCGGCAAAGAAGCGGCCCGGCTGGCTTTTGCCGAACAGTTCCAGCGCCAGCGGCAGGGTCGCCCCCATGCAGAGCTTGTCTCGGCAGACGTTGTAAAAGCGCCGCCGGTCCTTCTGTGTCGTGACCTGTTTGATCATTTCAGCGCGTTGACGATGCTCTTGAACTCGCGGCCGCGCACCTCAAAGTTGGGGTAAAGGTCGAAGGAAGCGCTGGCCGGGGACAGGATGATGATATCCCCCGGCTGTGCGGCGGCGCGGGCCAGCTCCACGGCGTGCTGCATACTGTCAGCATGCTGGATGGCAAGGCTGGATGCGGCAAAGTCCGGGTGCTCACGGACAGCCTTCTCGATGCGGGGGCCGGTGGCACCCATCAGCACGAGGTTCTTGACGTGAGCAAGGACCTCCGGGGCCAGCGGCTCATAGGGGATGTGCTTATCGTAACCGCCCGCAATGAGGATCACCTTCTGGTCAAAGCTGCGCAGACCGGCGATGGTGCGGGTGGGGCTGGTGCCGATGGAGTCGTTGTAGTAGGTCACGCCGTCCAGCACACGGACCGGCTCGATGCGGTGCTCGACGCCGGTGAAGGTGCTGCCGACCTTCTGGATGACCTCGATGGGCACTTTCCCCCAGACGGCGGCGGCAGCGGCCAGCAGATTTTCGATGTTGTGCAGACCGCGCAGCTTGACGTCCTTCTGAGCGAGGAAGGGGGTCACGACGCCGTCCTCGGCCATGCAGAGCATCCCGTCTTCCCGCAGGAAGGCACCGTTGTCGGTGTCGTGCAGACGGGTGAACCAGACCTGCTTGCCCTTGCAGTCGGGCGCCATGCCGCGGGTGATGTCGTTCTCAAAGCCCAGCACTTCGCGGCAGGGCGGCACCTGATGGAGCAGGATGTTCCGCTTGGCGTCGATGTACTCCTGCATATCCTTGTGGTGGTCGAGGTGGTTGGGGGTCACGTTGGTGACGACCGCGATCTTCGGGCTCTTGTGCATGCTGATGAGCTGGAAGCTGGACAGCTCGACCACAGCCACATCCTCCGGAGCCACGTCCGGCAGCATGGGCAGCAGCGCTGCGCCGATGTTGCCGCCGAGGTGCACTTTGCGGCCCGCCGCCTCATAGAACTTGGAGATCAGGGTGGTGGTGGTGGTCTTGCCGTCGGAGCCGGTCACGCCCACGATCTCGCAGGGGCAGTAGTCGAAGAACAGTTCGACTTCGCTGGTGACCATGGTGCCCGCCGCAATGGCATCCTGCAGCGGCTTCTGATAATACTCGAAGCCGGGGGTGCGCAGGATGATGTCCTGCCCCTTGAAGCCGTCCATGTAGTGCTCGCCGAGGCTCAAGTCGATGCCCAGACGGCGGATGGTGTCGGCATAGTCGCCGAAGTCCTCCACGCTGTTCTTTTTATCGCAGAGGGTGACCTGTGCGCCCAGACCCACGAACTCTTCGATCAGGGTCTTGTGGCTGACGCCCGCACCGATGAATGCGACCTTCTTGCCCTTGACCAGCTGTGCAAGCTGCTGCTGTTCTTTCTGCATAAAAACAGAACCTCCTCTATAAAGTGTTTCTGTAAAACTTCTTGCCGTTCCCCATTCTACACCATTTCCGCGCAATACGCAACGCCAAACCCGCTCGGTGCACGATTTGCACCGAAAGGTCATCGAAATTCACAAAAAGATAATTGTCTTTTTCGACGCTTTCCGGTATACTTGACGTATCCATCAAATTCTGCAAGGAGCGCATGTTTTTTGAAGCACCCATTCCGCTTGACCGCCGCGTTTCTGACGGTCCTTCTGCTGCTTGCCCTGACCGGCTGCGGTTCGGGTTCCAACAGCTTCACATGGTTCGTGGATACCATCCCCGCGAACCTCGACCCACAGGTGGCGTCCACGGCGTCGGACGTCATCGCCTGTGAAAATTTATACAGCGGCCTTGTCCGAAAGGACCCGGACGGCGAAATCGAGCCTGCCCTCTGCGAGCGGTGGGAACGATCTGCCGACGGCAGGACCTACACCTTTTATCTGAAGGACGGCCTGACCTACACCGCCGCCAAGGGCACCGCCGCCGAGTACGCCATCACCGCCGAGGACTTCGTCTTCGCGTTCCGGCGGATGTTCCGGGCCGACACCAATTCTCCCTACGCGGTGGAGTTCTCGGCCCTTGAGAACAGCGCCGAAGTGCTGGCCGGGCAGATGCCGGAAAGCGCGCTGGGGGTCTCCGCCAGCGGCCCGCTGACGCTGGTGTTCCGCCTGAACAGTGCAGACGAGAACTTTCTCTCCAAGCTGACGCTGCCCGGTGCCATGCCCTGCGATGAGGAGTTCTTCAACTCCACCCGCGGCACCTACGGTCTGACCGCCAAGACCACCCTTTCCAGCGGGCCCTTCTACCTTTACAACTGGACGTCCGGCGGCCTGTTCTTGCGGCGGGAACCCTCCGGCACCCTCATCGACAGCCTCCGTCTGGTTCAGAACACCAACAACGCCGACCAGTCCGCCGTCGAGCTCGTCAACGGAGAAAAGTGCTCTGCCGCGCTGGATGACACCGGCAGCACCACCTCCCTGTCCTCCATCTCCTACTCCGACACGACGTGGGCGCTGCTCTTCAACTGCAGCACCCTCTTCTCCTCCACCGAGCTGCGGCAGTCTCTGGCCGGGGTAGCGCGGGAGGCCGCCGTGGTCCCCTCCACCGGACTTTTCGCCGCAGCGGACGGTCTCATCCCGGACGGACTGAACGTGGACGGCATGAACTACCGCAGCACCGTCGGCAATGTCTCCCCCGCTGCCGTGGATGTCAGAGCCCTCTACCTTTCTGCGCGGCAGGGCATGGCGAACTCCGACTTCAACAAAGTCACCCTGATGATCCCCGCCGGGTCCGGCCTGACCGAAGCCGCCGAGACCATCAACGGCGCATGGCAGAAGGAGCTTTCCCTCTTCTTCTCCATTGAGGAGGTGGACGAGGAGACCTTCCAGAAGCGCCTTTCCGAGGGCGATTACTCCATCGCGCTGGCCCCCATCAGCGCCGAGAGCGGCAGCGTGTACAGTATGCTGGCCCAGTTCACCACGGCGGGCGGGAATTTGACCGGCTACGCCAATGCCCTTTACGCCACCCAGCTGGAGGCCAGCACCCACGCCACCGGCGCGGCCCGCTGCCGGCTGCTGGGCGAGTGTGAGCGCCAGCTGCTGAGCGACGGCGTGGCCGTTCCCCTCTTCTCCCAGCAAAAGCGGCTGCTGGTGGCCTCCGGCATCAAGGGCCTCATCTTCGACCCCTTTGGCCCGGTGCTGGACCTGACCTACACGACCAAAGAATAAGGAAACCGCAAGACCCTCTGTGCCGCGGCACAGAGGGTCTTGTTCTGCCTATTTCTTGATGCCGAACAACCGGCGCAGGATCCCGCGCAGACATTTCGGGCTTTTGATGACGACCACCTGCATCCGCTTCCCGCCTTTCGTTCTGTGATACCACAGTATAAGCGGTTGGAACACAAAATGTGCAGCCGGTTTGGCTGTCAGGTCGTCAGAACGGGCGTATCGGGCACGGTCTCCACCACAACGAGGGTCCCCTTCCGGGTCGAGACGGTGATGCAGTCCGAGCCTTCGGCGTACTCATTGCTGACGCCCAGCGGGTAGCCCGCCGTGAGGGCCGCATCGGTCAGCTCGTAGTAGGAGCCGCCTTCGCAGACGCCCTCGGCCCTGCCCTCCATGGGGAAGACGGAAAAGTAGAAAAATTCCTCTTTCGGGTAGCGGCGCTCCTCACCGGGGCGGACGAAGGTGATGCGGCTGCGCTCGTTCTGGAGGGTGGCGCGGACGCCCCGCTCTTCCAGCCCAAGGCCGGTGCAGAGGTTCGACAGCGTGTGCTCCAGCCGTTTGCCGCCCAGCGCCCCCAGCAGCAGTACCTCGGAAAAACCCTTTTCCGAAGCGAGCTTCGCCGCATATTCGGTATCGGTATCGTCCTTGACGTGAGGCAGGATGATGACATCATCGTCCTCCTGCGCCGGGCAGGGCGCGGTATCGAAGTCGCCGACGATGATGTTCGGCTTGCAGCCCAGCGGCTTGCAGTTGCGGTAGCCCGCATCGCACGCGATGATGAAGTCCTCGGGGCGGAGCAGACGTTTCAGCTCCGGCGAGACCGGGCACGCGGAAAGGATCACACAGCGTGACATAAGAACTCCTTTATTCTTGGCTCCCCTGCTAGGGGAACTCCGCAAGGCGCTGGCGCTGCCAGACCCAGCGGTGAGAGGTTAAACTTTGGGGCGCTGCCAGTCCTTGACGTCCTTGACTTCCTCATACATGGCGCAGTAGCTGTCGTATCGGGTCTGAGAGAGCTTGCCCTCGGCCAGCGCGGCACGGACGGCACAGCCCTTCTCCGACCGGTGGGAGCAGCCCGTGAACTGACACTCGCCGAGATAAGGCCCGAACTCCGGGAAGACATGCTCCAAATTCTCCTTGGGGATGAACCCGGCGCGGTTGGCCTCCAAGCTGGCGAAGCCGGGGGTGTCGGCGATGCGCCCGCCAAACGCCTCGAAGATGGTCACTTCGCGGGTGGTGTGGCGGCCGCGGCCAAGCTTCTGGCTGATGGCGCTGGTCTCCCGCTCGGCCTCCGGCAGCAGCGCGTTCAGCAACGTGGACTTGCCCACGCCGGAGTTGCCGCAGAAGGCGCAGAGCCGCCCATTGATCCACTGTTTCACCTCGTCCAGCCCCTCGCCGGTATCGTAGTGGATGGCGATGAAGGGCAGGGTCGATCTTTCGTAAGCACTGCGGAGGAACTCCGCCTCGCCGAGGTCGGCCTTGGTGCAGACGATGACCGGCTGCACCCCTTTATCCACTGCAATGGCGGACAGCTTATCCAGCACCAAGGTGCTGGGGGTGGGCTGGGTGGTGCTGGCCACAAGGAAGAGCACATCGAGGTTCGCCATCGGCGGGCGAACGAAGACATTTTTGCGAGGTGCGATCTCGGCGATGACGGAGGCACCGTTCTCGGTCTCCACCGTCACCTCGTCCCCCGCCACGGGGGCGATCTTCTGTTTGCGGAAGATGCCGCGGGGCTTGCACTCGACGATGCCTTCTTCGGTCTTGACGTAATAGAAGCCGCCGATGCCTTTTACAATATAGCCTTTCATCTGCTCCTCCGTTACGACAGCAGCGAGGTCCACCAGTCGGTCAGGGGCGAGCTGCCGGTGCTGGAACTCCCGCTGGAAGACGAACCGCCGATGAGGCCGCTCCACCAATCGCCGGAGCTGCTGGCGGAATCGCCGCCCTCCGCCGAGGATGCCGGTTCCTCCGGGACTTCCGGTTCGGGTTCGGGGCCCGCGCTGACGGTGACGCTGACGCGGCTGTTGACCTTGACGGTAGAGCCCGCTGCGGGGTTCTGCGCAATGATGGTACCGGCGGGCTGGTCGCTGTACTGCTCGGTGGTGCTGCCGAGGCCCAACTTATTCTGCACCAGCAGGGTGCGGGCGTCGTTCACGTTGGAAAGGCCCACCAGCGACGGCACCTTGGCCGTGGTGCTGACCTGCGGGCGGCTGACGTAGACCACCACCGTGGAGCCCGCTGCCACCTGACTGCCCGCAGCGGGGTCGGTGCGGATGACTGAGCCGGAGGCCACGGTGGGTTCCACCGCCTGTGTGACCAGCACCGAGACGCCGAGGTTCTTGAGCTGCTGCTCCGCATCGGCCTGCAGGTAGTTGGTCACATCCGGCACGGTAACGTACTGGATGCCGAGGCTGACGGTCAGGGTCACGCTCTGGCCCTCACGGACGGTGCGGCCTGCCACCGGCGACTGCTTGTAGACGTAACCGGCAGCGTAATCGTTGCTGTAGGACTGCTCCCAGTTCACGGTGATCTGGCCGGAGGAGACCTGCGGCTGGGCGTTCACCTCGTCCTGTGTCATGCCGCTGTAATCGGCCAGCACGACGTCGGACTTCTCGCTCATCAGGGTGCTGGAGTCGTTGAGGATGGCCCAGCACAGGGCCAGACAGGCCAGCGCAAAGGCCACCGTGATGCCGAACAGCACCGGCAGGAAGATGGTGCGCTTCTTTTTGCCCTTGCGGGCTTTTTTCGGTTCCGGAGCATCTTTTTGGGTTTTCATGGGGCGTTCCACCACCTTTTCAGGAATTTCGTCGGGGAGATAGGTGTAATTGAACACGATGGCTGGGTTTTCGACGTAGGCATTCAGGGCGCTCAGCATCTCGGCAGCGCTGGCGTAACGGTTGTCCGGGCGCTTTGCCATGGCCCGCTCAGTGATCTCCACAAGGCCGTGGGGCACATTGGGGGCCAGCTCCTGCAAGCTCTGGGGCTTGTCCGAGATCTGCTTGATGGCCACTTCCACCACATCGTCCGCATCAAAGGGCAGATGCCCCGAAAGCATCTCGTACATCATGACACCGACCGAGTAGATGTCGCTGGTGAAGTCGGTCTCGTCGCCCTTGGCCTGTTCGGGGCTGATATAATGGACGCTGCCCATGGCTTTGCCGCCGGTGAGCTGGTTCTCGGCGCGGGAAATGCGCGCGATGCCGAAATCCATCATCCGAAGCTGGCCGTTGTCCAGCAGCATGATGTTCTGGGGCTTGATGTCCCGGTGCACCACGCCGTTGCGGTGGGCGTGATCCAGCGCTTTCAGGATCTGGGAGATAAAGTGCACCGTCTCCCGGCTGGTCAGCTTGCCGCCGCGCTCGTTCAGATACTCCCGCAGGGTCATGCCGTCCACATATTCCATGACGATATACTGTAAATTCTCACTCACCGAGACATCGTACACCTTGACGATGTTGGGATGGTTGAGCAGCGAGATGGCCTTGGATTCATTCTTGAAGCGGCGGACGAGGTCGGGGTCGTGCATAAGCTCCTGCCGCAGCACCTTGACGGCCACGACCGTGCCCTCCGGCACCGGGCCGCCGGGCCCTACCACCGCCTTGTAGACGTTGGCCATGCCGCCGGTGCCGATCAGCTCCCGGACGGTGTACAGGCCATCGAGGGTCTTGCCGATCAGATTATCCATGCTCCACCTCCATCGGCTCCACGGCCAGCAGCAGGGCGGTGATGTTGTCCGAACCGCCGTTGGCGTTGGCCGCTTCGATCAGCCGGTCGGGCGTGTCGTAGAAGGGCCCCTGCACAAGGAGCTTTTCCATCTGATCCACCGGGACCATGTTGGTCAGCCCGTCGGTGCACAGCAGCAGGACATCCCCCTTCTGGAGCTTTTCGGAGGTGAACTCCGGCTCCAAGCGGTAATCCACGCCCAGCGCCTTGGTGATGATGTTCTTTTGGGGGTGGTGCTCGGCCTCTTCCACCGTGATGGTACCGCAGTCCACCAGTTCCTGCACATAGGAGTGGTCATGGGTGAGCTGGGTAAGCTTCCCCGCCCGGAAGAGGTAGGCGCGGGAGTCGCCCGCATGGCAGAGGTAGACCGTGCCGCCCCGCACCAGCGCGCAGACCGCCGTGGTGCCCATCCCGGCCAGCGACTCCTCGTGGGAGGCTTTCTGGAACACAAAGCGGTTGGCGTAGATGAGGGCCTTTTTCAGAAAAGCTTCCTCCTGCCCCGCCCCGCACTGGGCGTACTGCTCCTGAAAGACGTTCTCAATGACGTTGCACGCCCCCTGCGAGGCTTCGCGGCCGCCTTTTGCGCCGCCCATGCCGTCACAGACCAGCGCCCATACCGCCCCGCCGGGCAGTTCCCCGGCCCGGTAATCGTCCTGATTTTCCTGACGGACGCGGCCGACATCCGTTTTTCCTGCAAGTTTCATAGGCTTCTCCTTCTGTCAGGCTTTGCCGTTCATCTCGTCGCGGCGCAGCTGGCCGCAGGCGGCGCTGATCTCGCTGCCCAGACGGCGGCGGACCGTCGCGTTGACGCCGAGGCTCTCCAGCTTCTGCTGGAACCGGCGGACGTTGGCGGCATCGGTGGCGGAGTAGGGGCTCCCGTCCACCGGGTTGATGGGGATGAGGTTCACATGCGCCCCCATGCCCCGGATGAGGTTTGCCAGCTGCTTTGCACAGGCATCGGAATCATTGACGCCGCGCACCATCGAATATTCGAAGCTGACCCGGCGGCCCGTGGTGTCCTGATAACGGCGGACCGTCTCCATGAGCTGCTCCACGGGGTAGGCATCGTTGACGGGCATCATCCCGCTGCGGATCTCGTTGTTGGGCGCGTGGAGGGAGACGGAAAGGGTGAGCTGCAGCTTCTTCTCGGCCAATTGGTCGATCTTGGGGACCAGACCGCAGGTGGAAAGGCTGATGTTCCGCATCCCGATGTTGACGCCTTCGGGCGAGGTGATGTTTTCGAGGAAGCGCATGACCTCGTCGAAATTATCCAGTGGCTCGCCGATGCCCATCAGAACGATATGCGAGATGCGCTCGCCGATATCCTTCTGGGCGGTATAAATTTCCGAACAGATCTCGCCCGCCTCCAAGTTGCGGACGCGGCCCGCCTGTGTAGAGGCGCAGAACCGGCAGCCCATCCGGCAGCCCACCTGCGTGGAGACGCAGACCGTGTTGCCGTAGTGGTAGCGCATAACGACCGTTTCGATGCAGTTGCCGTCGGCCATCCGCAGCAGGTACTTCACGGTGCCGTCTTTGGCCTCCTGACGCCGCTCGATCTGCGGGGCGGCAATATAAAAGTGTTCCTCCAGCTTGGCCAGCAGGGTCTTGGGCTGGTCGGTCATGGCGGAAAACTCCGTGACCAGCTTCTGATGGACCCAGTGGAAGATCTGCTTTGCCCGGAAGCCGGGCTGACCCAGCGCCTTGAGCTCTGCAGAAAGCTCAGCCAGCGTCAGGGAGGAAATACAGCGTTTTTGTTCCATGGTGTTCTCCTATTGATACGATTCGGGCGGCGTTTTCATTGCGCTTTCTGCATCGCGCAGAGGAAAAAGCCATCCATACCAGTGCGGGTGGGCACCGAAAGGGCTCCGTGCTCCCCCACCGTCATCCCCGCCGGGAAGGGCACCTCCGGCGTGACGACTGAGAATTCCGGATGGCAGGCAAGGAACGCCGCCACTTGATCCTCGTTCTCAGCCGGGTCGATGGTGCAGGTGGAGTAGACCAGCCGTCCGCCGGCTTTCAGCAGCGAAGCCGCTGTGTCCAGAATGGCCGACTGGGTGGCCAATAATTCATCGTGGCGGTCTTTCGGCAGGGTTTTGTAACGGATATCCGGCTTTTTTGCCAGAATGCCGAGGCCGCTGCAGGGGGCATCCACCAAGATGCGGTCCGCTGCGGGGAGCTTCGGATTCGGCCTCGTCGCGTCGTTGCAAAGGGCTTCGACGTTTGCAAAGCCCATCCGCTCCACCGCCGTCCGAATCAGCCGGACGCGGTTTTCCGCCGCGTCACAGCTGATGAGCCTGCCGGTACCCTGCATCTCCTCGGCCAGCAGGATGGTCTTGCCGCCGGGAGCCGCGCAGAGATCCAGCACCGTTTCGCCGGGCTTTGCCTCCACGCAGAGGGCGGCCAGCTGGCTGGCCTGACCTTCCACGTGGTAGCACCCCGCCCGGAACAGGTCGTTGTCGGCGGGGCTGCCCTCAAATTTTGCGAGGACGCTGCCCGGCACGACGCCCGGCTGGGCCGCAGCGCCCAGCGCGTTCAGTTTTTCGCAGAGGATGGGCACATCGGCCTTGAGGGGGTTCGCCCGGAGGCTCGTTCTGCCGCCGTCTGCCGCGTAGGTCAGGATGCCCAGCGCTTCGTCCGGGTAGCGGCTGCGGAGAAACTCCGCCACGTCCTGCCCTGCCGAACCCAGCACCATGAGCCGTTCGGTCTCATTTTGGAACCGGGCCTTGCTCACGTCGTAGACACACGCACGGCGCAGCACCGCATTGACCAGCCCCGACGCGCTGGATTTTTTGAAGGCGCGGGTCAGCTTGACGGCCTCGTTGACCGCCGCCGACACCGGCACCTGCATATAGCGGGCCTGTGCCAGCGCCGAACGCAGGATCTCCCGGACCGGCGCATCCAGCTTGGCAAGGCCCTTGGGCAGGAACTGAGCTAGGATATAGTCCAGCGTGCCCCGGTGTTCCAGCACGGTGTAGAAGATCGCGCTGGCAAAGGCTTTGTCGCGGCCTTCCAGCTTCTGCCGCTTGAGTTCGGCATCCAGAACGAGGTTCGAGAACCCGTCCTGCTCCTGCCGCACCAGCGCCGAAACTGCCGCCGCGCGGGGGTTCGGCCCGCTCACAGGGTATCCCCCGCTTTCAGGCGCAGACCCGCTGCGAACGAGGTGCCGTCCATGGGCTTTTTGCCTTCCGGCACCACATGCAGCAGTTGGATGGCCCCATCCGCACACGCCACGGTCAGGGGTTTGGTGGCCAGCACGGTGCCGGGGGCTTCCCCGCTGGAAGCCACGGCGCGGCACTCCGTCACCTTGACCTTCTTGCCGCCGGTCGTGAACCATGCCATCGGCCACGGATTCATGCCCCGCACCCAGTTGTGGATGTGGGCGGCGCTGTCGGTCAGGCGGAACTCAGCCAGCTCCTTATCGAGCATGGGCGCGAGGGTGGCGTTTGCGTGATCCTGCGGCTGGGGCTTCAGGGTCCCTGCCGCGATCTGGGGAATGGTCTCGCACAGAACGCGGGCACCGGCAGCCGTCACCCGGTCGAACAGCTCACCGCTGGTCTCTTCGGGGTCGATGGCCATCTTCTCGCAGACAAGGACATCGCCGGTGTCCAGCCCTTCGTCCATCTGCATGATGGAGACGCCGGTCTCGGCATCGCCGTTCAGCACGGCCCACTGCACCGGGGCGCTGCCGCGGTACTTGGGCAGCAGCGAGACGTGGAGGTTGATGCAGCCGTACTTGGGTGCTTCCAGCACCGATCTCGGCAGGATGCAGCCATAGGCTACCACCACGATCAGTTCCGGCGCAAGGGCCTGAATGTTGGCGTCCTCGCTGCCGTCCCGCAGGGTGCGGGGCTGGAAGACCGGGGTGCCGTGCTCCAAGGCCACTTCCTTCACCGGCGGCGCAGTGAGGATCTGCCTACGGCCCACCGGCTTATCCCGGCGGGTATACACGCCGCAGATCTCATGCCCGGCGGCATAGAGGGCTTTCAGGCACTCGGCAGCGATATCCGGGGTCCCCATGAACAAAATGCGCATTACTTGTTTCCTTTCGCTTCGCGGGCAGCCTTCTTGCCCTCCTCGGTGTCCTCATAGAAATACTCGCTGGACTGCATGATGGTGATGCCGTCCAGATGGTCATTCTCGTGCTGGATGCAGCGAGCCAGCAGACCTTCGGCCTCCAGCTCGAACCAGTTGCCGTTACGATCCTGTGCACGGACCTTGACGGCCTCCGGGCGGGTCACAGCGCCGTTGTGGCCGGGGAAGGACAGGCAGCCCTCGTAGGCGGTCTCCTCCTCCTCGGACACCGCGAGGATCTCCGGGTTCACGAAGTCGATGAACTTGTACTCGTAATCTTCGGGGATCTCCTCCGGGGCGTCGGTGGTGTCCCACACGACGAACAGGCGGCGGAGCATGCCCACCTGCGGGCCGGCCAGACCCACGCCATCGGCGGCGATCATCGTCTCGCGCATATCGTCCAGCAGGGTGGCCAGACGGTCGTCAAAATTGGTCACGGGGCGGCAGACCTTGTTCAGGATAGGGTCTCCCTCTTTTACGATGTTACGGATAGCCATTATGGTACCTCCCAAATCAGTTGTTGTGGTATATCAGATATCTCCGTCCGAGTGCAGATCGACCACGACGGTGGCCTTACCGGGCAGTTTTTCCTGCTCATAGAGGCCGAGGGTCTCCCGCATCAGGTCGCGGAAGCGGCGGTCGTTGCGGCACTTGACGGTGAGTTTATAGCGGTAGGAATCGTTGATCTTTTCAATGCTGCCGGGGGTGGGGCCGAGAACGCGGAGGGGCAGGTCCGGCTGCTTGGCCGCCTGCCGCCCCAGCAAGGCGGCGAACCGGGCGGCGGCGCGGGCCACCTCGATCTCCTTCGGGCCCGCAAACCCCACGACGCACAGCCCGCAGAAGGGCGGGTAGAGCCCCAGCTTCCGGTAGGCGATCTCCTGCTCGAAGAAAGCGTCGTAGTCCTGCGCGGCGGCAAGGTTCAACACCGGGTTGCTGGGGTCGGTGGTCTGGATGATGGCAAAACCGGGATCCTTGGCCCGGCCGCTCCGGCCCACCACCTGCGTCACAAGGCTGAACACGGTCTCGTAGGCGCGGAACCCCTGCGCAAACAGGAGCGAATCGATGCCGAGGACGCCCACAAGGGTCACATCCTCAAAATCCAGCCCCTTGGCCACCATCTGGGTGCCCACCATAATGTCGTATTCGTGGCGGGCAAACTTTGCCAGCAGCTTTTCGTGGGCATCCTTGGCGGCGGTGGAGTCCTGATCCATCCGCAGGATGCGGGCTTCCGGGAAGAGCTTGGCCAGCTCCTCCTCGGCCTTCTGGGTGCCGAACCCGCGGTATTGCAGTTTTCCGCCGCAGGTGGGGCACTTCTGGGGCGGCGGGTCCATCTGGCTGCCGCAGTAATGGCAGAGCAGCTTGTGGGCCGACTTATGGTAGACCATCGGAACGCTGCACTTTTGGCACTTGAGTACCTCGCGGCAGTCCTCGCACTGGGCAATGGTCTGGTAGCCCCGGCGGTTGAGCAACAGGATGGTCTGCTTCCCTGCATCCAGATTGCGGCGGATGGCGTCTTCCAGCGCGAGACTGATCTCCCGCGGGTTGCCGGAAGCCAGTTCCGCCCGCATATCCACGATCTCCACATGGGGCAGCGGGTTGCCGCCGTACCGCTGGGTCAGCCGCACGAGCTGGGTGCGGCCATGCTGGGCGGCAAAATAGCTCTCGGTGCTGGGGGTCGCGCTGGCCAGCAGCAGCAGGGCTCCGTTCTCCGCCGCGCGCTGCCGGGCGACCTCGTGGGCCGAGTAGCGGGGCGCGGATTCGGAGCGGTAGGTGTGCTCCTGCTCCTCGTCGATGATGACGAGGCCGATGTTTTCCAGCGGCGAGAAGATCGCGCTGCGGGTGCCCACCACGATATCGGCGCCGCCGTCTTGGATCATCTGCCACTGCAAAAGCCGCTCGGTATGGTTGAGGGCCGAATGCTGCACGGCCACCCGCTTGCCGAACCGGCTCTTCAGCCGCAGGATCATCTGGGGCGTCAGGCTGATCTCCGGCACCAGCACCAGCGCCCGCTTGCCCAGCTGCAAGCACCGCTCGATGAGCTTCAGGAACACCAGCGTTTTGCCGCTGCCGGTCACGCCGTAGAGCAGGGCCGTATGGGGGGCGGCATCTTCGAGATGGGGCAGCAGTGCCTCATAGGCCGTTTGCTGCTCCGCCGTCAGCCGGATCGGCTCGTTTTTCAGCGGGATGCTCGAATACAGGTCGATGGATTTGTTCACCTTGCTGCATTCCAGCACGCCCTTGGCGCAAAGGTTATCGAGCACGGCCCGGCTGATCCCCTTTTCTTCCAGTTCCGTCTGGGTCCGCTCTCCCCCGCCCAGCAGCGCCACGGCGGCCAATTGCTTTGCCGTCGGCTTGGGCTTGGCCGGGAGGGTACCCGCCAGCTTATAAGAATTTTCGGTGTGGCGGGTGAGCTGCTTCTGGAGTACCGGCGTCACCCCATCGGCCGCGACGGCGGGCTTGTACTGCGCCCCATATGGGATGACCGCCTTGACGGCCTCGTAGTAGGTGCAGAAGGTCCGCTCCTTCAAAAAATGCACCAGCCGCAGCAGCTCCGGCGTCAGACAGGCGGAGGCGGGGGCCACATCGAAGAGGAACTTCAGCTTGGAGCTTTCCGGTTCTTCGTCACAGGCCAGCACCACGCCCATCCGGGCGCGGCTCCCCCGCCCGAAGGGCACCAGCACCATGCTGCCCAGACGGACGGCATCCTGCTGGTCGGGCATGACCGCGTAGGTATACAGTTTATCGAAGTGGAAGGTCGCATTGCTCACGGCGACCCCGACCGTTTTTGGCATTCAGGCAGTTCCTCCAGATGGTTCAGTGTGCGAGGCCCGCGCGCTGGCAGATGACCTGATACAGCTCGTCGGCACAGGCCTCCACCTCATTGTTGACCAGTTTCAGGGTGAAGTTGTCCTGCTCGGCCAGTTCGTTCTGGGCAGTGGCAAGGCGCTCGCGGATGCTGTCCTCGGTCTCGGTGCCGCGGCCCCGCAGACGGCGCTCCAGCTCCTCCACCGACGGCGGCAGCAGGAAGACCGTGGTTGCGCCGGGGAACATCCGGCGGATGTTGGCGGCACCGTGGACGTCGATGACGAGGACGACCAGCTTGCCCGCCGCCAAGCGCTTGTTCACTTCTTCCTTCAGGGTGCCGTAGTAGTTGCCGTTGTAAAAGTTATACTCCACCACCTCGTCGTTGGCGATGAGCTGCTGGAACTGCTCGGTGGTGCGGTAGTAGTAGTCGATGCCCTCCTGCTCGCCGGGGCGGGGTGCGCGGGTGGTGGCGGAGACGGTCTTCTCGATCTCCGGGTGGGCGGTGCGCAGCGCTTTGACCACGCTGTCCTTTCCGGTACCGGCGGCACCGGATACCACAAACAGATACTTTTCGTTTTCCATATTACTTTTGCTCCTCCTCTGAACCTTTGCCCTCGGCCTGACCGGCGGCGCGGCTGGCCACCGTTTCGGGCTGAAGGGCAGATAGAACCACATGGTCGGAGTCCATGATGAGCACGGCGCGTGTGCTGCGCCCATAGGAAGCGTCGATCAGCATCCCGCGCTCGCGGGCTTCCTTGACCAGACGCTTGACCGGCGCGGAGTCCGGGCTGACGACTGCCACCACGCGCCCCGCGCTGACCAGATTGCCAAAGCCGATGTTGATGAGCTTCATGTCTGCCTCCGATCCGAATGTGTCAAACGGTCACTCAAGGTTCTGGATCTGCTCGCGGATCTTCTCGATCTCCGCCTTCATGTCCACCACCACGCGGGTGATGTCAAGGTCTTGGCACTTGGAGCCGATGGTGTTGGTCTCGCGGTTCAGCTCCTGCGTCAGGAAGTCCAGCTTGCGGCCCACCGGCTCGTCCAGCTCCAGAATCGAACGATACTGCGCGATGTGGCTGCGCAGACGAACGGTCTCCTCGTCCACAGCGGTCTTGTCGCCGAAGATGGCAGCCTCGGTCAGGACACGGGCATCGTCGATGTTCCGGTCCTCCAGAATGACCTTGAGCTTTTCGTACAGGCGGTTGGTGTAAGCCTCCACCCGGCCCGCGCTCAGGGCCTCCACCTTACCCACGCACTCTTCAAGGAAGCACAGGCGGCTTTCGACGTCGGCCTTCATCTTGGCACCCTCCGCCGCGCGCATCTGCACGAACTTTTCCAGTGCCTGTGCGGTGACGGCGGAGACGTCCTCCCACAGCTTTTCCTCGTCCACATCCGCGTGGCGGGTGGCGAGGACGTCCGGGAAGCGGGCGATCAGGCTGGCGGTGGTGTCGTTCTTGATGCACAGTTCCTCGGACAGATCCCGCAGGGCCTGTTGGTAGCTGCGGGCCAGCTCCTTGTTCACGGTGACGACCGTATCGGCGGCGTCCACGTTCTGCACGGTCAGGCTCAGTTCTACCTTGCCGCGGGTGATCTGCTCGTTCAGCTGCTTTTTCAGGCGGCTGTCCATGTAGCTGCAGGTCCGGGGTATCCGGGACGAATACTCGAAGTACCGGGAGTTGACGCTGCGCAGCTCCACCGTGATCTCACGGCCATTGCGCACCGCAGTGCCCCGGCCAAAACCGGTCATACTCAAAATCATGGTCAATTTCCTCTTCTGACAAAGGTTTTTTGCGGACAAATTTCAGTATATGTATCCGCCTTTGGGCACACCCGCCCATGTTACGATACATATGCTATCATTTTACTCTGATAGCCCCGTTTTTGCAAGCAATGCGGCGAAAAAATCAGCTTTTGCCCCGAAAAAGTCACACATCCGACACAATGCAAAAGGCCCCCCGCAAAACTGCGAGGGGCCGAGTGTGCTCTAATTAGACAATGTGGGACTTGTTGGCGTAATCTGCATGATCTGCATCCACGCCCTGCTTCTTGGCGTTGCGCTTTTCGAAGAACTTGGGTGCGACCTGCGGGAACATGGCGTAGGTCAGCACGTCCTCTTCCTGCGTTGCCCACTTGGCGGCTTCTGCCTTCAGCTTGTCCATCTCAGGAGCAAGGGTATCTGCAAAGCGGCAGGTGATGGGCTGCTCGTCGCCGAGGATCTTCTTGGTGAACTCCGGCTTGATGGGAGCGGGGGTCTTGCCGTAATCGCCGTGGACCAGACCCTTGAACTCCTTGGTGACCATCTTGTAGCGCTCGCCGAGGATGACGTTGAAGACAGCCTGCGTGCCAACGATCTGGCTGGTGGGGGTGACCAGCGGAGGATAACCGGCATCCTCACGGACACGGGGGATCTCAGCCAGCACTTCGTCCAGCTTGTCCTCCTTGCCGGCGTCCTTCAGCTGCTTGAGCATGTTGGAGAACATGCCGCCCGGCACCTGATACAGCAGGGTGTTGGCATCGACGCCCAGAGACTTGGGGCTGATCTGGCCGTTGGCGATGTACTTCTCGCGCAGCTTTGCAAAGTATGCGCGGACGACATTCAGCTGCTTCAGGTCCAGACCCGTGTCGTAATCGGTGCCCTGCAGGGCAGCGACGAGGCTCTCGGTGGCCATGTGGCTGGTACCGCCGCTCAAGGGGCTCATAGCGGTATCAATGATGTCGGCACCGGCCTCGATGCCCTTCAGCAGGGACATGGATGCCAGACCGGCGGTGTAGTGGCTGTGGATATCCACAGGGATGGACAGGGTGTTCTTCAGCTCCTTAACCAGATCGTAGCAGGTGTACGGAGTCAGCAGACCCGCCATATCCTTGATGCAGATGGAGTTTGCGCCCATCTCCTCAAGGGTCTTGGCGTACTTGACATAGTACTCGTTGTTGTGGACCGGGCTCAGAGTGTAGCTGATGCAGCCCTGAACGTGTGCGCCTTCCTTGTTGGCAGCCTTGATGGCAGTCTGCAGGTTGCGCGGGTCGTTCAGTGCGTCGAAAATACGGATGACGTCGATGCCGTTGGCAACGGACTTCTGAACGAAGTACTCGACGGCGTCATCTGCGTAGGGGCGGTAGCCCAGCATGTTCTGGCCGCGGAACAGCATCTGCAGCTTCTGGTGGGGCAGCTCCTTGCGCAGGATGCGCAGACGCTCCCACGGATCCTCGTCGAGGAAGCGGATGCAGCTATCAAAGGTAGCGCCGCCCCAGCACTCGACAGAGAAGTAGGGGATCTTATCCATTTCGGGCAGGATGGGACGCATCTCATCCATCGTCATGCGGGTAGCCAGCAGAGACTGGTGTGCATCACGCAGGACGACTTCCGTGATCTTGATCGGCTTTTTCGCCATGGTTGTCACCTCTCCCTTCGTTCTCAGTTCATGGAGACCAGAACGTCACCGGAGTTGACGGTGTCGCCCTTGTGGACATTGACGGAAGCAACGGTGCCGTCCTGCGGGGCGACGATCTCGTTCTCCATCTTCATGGCCTCCAGAATGACCAGAACGTCACCGGCCTTCACGGATGCGCCGGCAGCGACCTTGACATCCAGAATGTTGCCGGGCATGGGAGCCTTGACACTGACGGCACCGGCAGCACCGGCGGGAGCAGCAGCCTTAGGAGCGGCAGCAGGAGCAGCCGGAGCCTTGGGAGCAGCGGGAGCAGCAGCAACAGGAGCTGCACCGGCGGCGGTCTCCTCAACGGAGACGCTGTAAGCAACGCCATTGACGGTAATATTGTAGTACTTCATGGAAGAATCCTCCTGAACAAAATCAGTTCGTTTCACTTTATGTACGGTATAAAATGCTTACAGAGCCATGTTGCCATGCTTCTTGGGCAGACGGGCAGCACGCTTGGTGCTCAGCAGTTCAAAGGCAGCCACGACGCTTGCGCGTGCATTGGCGGCATCGCAGACCATGTCGGCGGCGCCCGCTGCAACTGCGCTGGAAGCGCTGCACACCTCAGCGGCATAAGCAGCAGCCTTGGCGTTGGTCGCAGAGATGATGTTGTCAGAAGCGTCGATCTCTTCCTTGTACAGGACAGAGACGGCAGCATTCGGCTCCAGAGCGCTGACGGTGCAGCCGTTGACGGCGATCTTCAGGTCGGCGTTGGCCAGAGCGGTGTAGACAGGGCCGACTGCCTTGCCAGCCAGCAGAGCGACCTTTGCGGTGGTAGCGTCTGCATAAGTAGCAGCCAGACGGGCAGCCTCGCGGATGCCGCCGGCGATGTCATCGGTGGCGCTGGGCACGAAGCCGTTGGTGTCCACGATGGTCAGCACGGGGACGCTGAAAGCGTCGCACAGGCGGACAAAGCGGGAAGCCTTGGACACGCAGTTGTGGCACAGCTGCTCACCGGCAGCCACCACACCCACAGCGTTGCCGCCGATGGTAGCAAAGGCAGTATAGACATGCTTGCCGAAACCGGCGAACAGCTCCACGGCGCTGTCCTTATCAATCAGGGCAGCGGCCGCCTTCTCCGGAGCGGCACCCGCAGCCAGAACAGCGGTGGGCTGCTCGAACTCGAAGATGGCGGGGCCGGTCAGGTTGTTGGCGGGCAGCAGACCCACGATGTGAGCAGCCTTCTCGGCAGCATCCTCGGCGGTATCGGCCACGATGGCAGCCACGCCAGCCTTGGCAGCAGCCTCAGCAGAACCGGCGCCGGGGACCTTGTCGCCCTTGGCGGCAGAGGTAAAGGGGGCGGTGAAGAACAGCTCCGCATCCTTTGCCATCACGCAGACATCTGCGCTGGCAGCGCTCAGAGCGCTGGTACCGCCGCACACGCCGGTGACCACTGCCACCTGCGGCACAACGCCGGACACCTTAGCGATGGCCGCGTTCAGCTTGGCACTTGCGGTCAGCACGTCCAGACCCTCAGCCAGCTTTGCGCCGACGGAATTGTAGAACGTGACCACCGGGCAGCCCGTCTGAGCAGCCATTTCGAGGACCTTGATGTTCTTTTCAACGTCCTTGACGGTGACAGCCTCGCCGTTCTGGTAAACGGCATAGGCCTGCTGGCCAGCCGCATAGCCGCAAGCGGCGCTTACCGCGCCGTCCGCAAACAGTGCGGTGTATTCCCCGTCATCGAAAAACTTGGCGAGGATTTCTCCTTTGTTGATCTTTGAAGCCATGGTAAGACCTCCTGCTTTGTCTATTTTGAGCTTTCAAAATTAGTATTATTATACAGTATTTCCCTAAATTTCTCAAGTACCGTCCAGCCCATTTTCCGGGAAAAATTCCACAATCTTTTCCGGTGCAGGGTCGGCTGCCTTGTTCTGGCCGCCGAAAGGCGGGAAATATCGGGAAAGCGTATCACTTTCTCCGCTTGACCGGGGCGCCGTCTCTCCCCTTCTGGCCCACGGGGCCGCGGGGGCGGCGCTCTGCCGCTTTGGACTGCAGCGCAGCCGAGCGGGTCTGGGCACGGCCCTTGGCCGCTGCGGCGCGCAGACCGTTGACTTCCGCCTTGGTCAGCTCACGGTAGGTGCCGGGCTTGAGCATTCCCAGCTTGACGACACCCTCGGCGTTCCGCTTCAGGCGGACGACCTCCAGCCCGACGGCTTCGCACATCCGGCGGATCTCGCGGTTCTTGCCCTCTTTCAGGGTCATCTCCATGACGGTGCGGCCCGGCTCGTCGGTCACAACGTTGATGGCGCAGGGCATGGTCTTGGTGCCGTCGTCCAGCACGACGCCGGAGCTCATCTTCAGGATCTGCGCTTCGTCCGCGCGGGGCTGGACGGTGACGCGGTAGAGCTTGGAGATGCCGCCGGACGGATGGGTGACGGCCTGTGCAAAGGCGCCATCGTTGGTCATCAGCAGCAGACCCTCGCTGTCCTTATCAAGGCGGCCCACCGGGTAGAGGCGGGCGGGGATGTCGCTGACAAGCTCCATGACGGTCTTGCGGCCCAGCTCATCGCTGGCGGTGGTAACATAGCCGCGGGGCTTGTACAGGGCCAGATAGTAGAGCTGCTGGTTCTTCTGGATGTAGATGCGCTCGTCATCCACATGCAGCACATCGCGGTTGGGGTCCATCTTGTCGCCCACCTTAACCGGGTGGCCGTTCACCTTGACGCGGCCCTCGGCAATGATCTGCTCCGCCGCGCGGCGGGAACACAGGCCCTGCTCGCTCATGATCTTCTGAATACGTTCTTCTGCCATAGTTGTTTACTCCTTGTGCGCCTCCCGGCGCTCAAAACGCACGTTGCAACGTGCTCTATCAAAACTGCGGGTTGGAAGTCCGCAGTTACGGCTGGGGCTTTTCCTCCGCCGGGGCGGCGGGAGCTTCTTTTTTGTTGAGGAGGGCGCTGACCTTTTCCACCAGTTCGGGGATCATGGTCAGGGCGCGGTCCACCGTGTTGCTGCTGTCGGACAGCTGGATGGTGCGCACGCAGCCATCCTTGACGACCAGAAACGCCACAGGCTGAATGTTGACGCCCGCGCCGGAGCCGCCGCCGAACAGATCCTTGTTGGCAGCATTCTTGCCGTCGAAATCGGTGCCGCCGGAGGCGAAGCCGAAGCTTATCTTGGACACCGGGAGAATGGTGATGCCGTCCTCGGTGGTGATCGGTTTGCCGACGATGGTGTTGGAATCCACCATCTGCCGGATCTTGTCCATCGTGACGTTCATTAAATCTTGAATCGGATGCTCAGCCATAAAATCGGCCTCCTTATTTCAATACTGGGGAAGTCCTCCCCGGAACCACTCCCCCGCCGCAGCGGACAAGCGGGACACGCCATACAGATATATTATAGCGGAATCAAAGGAACAAATCCAGTACTTTTTCGTGCCAGAATTCGTAAAGAACACGCAAAGCGGTAAAAACGATCGCATAGGCCTGTGCCGTCACCCGGAAGGACACCCGGTCTTCCACGGTGGGCTGGTCGGGACCGAGATCCGGCACAAGGCGGAGCTGCTCAAAATCAAGGTAAAGAAAGCGGTCCAAAAGGCCCAGCGCACTGCCGAGCCATGCGTTCAGCTTGCCGTAGCTGCGGGCCGCATCGGCGGGGTCCTCGCCCCGGACGCCGAGGCAGATGTTGATCTTGGTAATCCGCAGCGCCCCGAAGACCGCCTTGGTCAGCTTGCCCGCCCCCCGCAGGATGGTGCAGACGATGTTCAGGGTCAGCCTCGCCTTTTTGCGGGGCGTCGCTTCCGGCTTCGGCTTCGATTCCGCTTCCGGTTTCTTTTTGGACTTCTTCTTTTTCTCCTTCTTCGGCTTTTCCGGCGCGGGATACCGGAACACCGGGAAGGTGATGCCCAGCGCACCGGCCTTGACGGTCAGGGTCTCGTTCTCCCACAGCACATCCGCGCAGAAGGGGCAGAGCATCAGCAGCACCGCCAGCACCAGAACCACCAGCAGCAGGATGCCGATGCACTTTAATAGGAAGAGCAGCACGCCGCCCACGACGCCAAGAATGCTCAGCACCACGCTCATACCGCTCCCCCGCTTTCTTCCTGATCGTTATGGATGGGCGGCAGGTCATCCAGACTGGACAGGCCAAAACACCGCAGAAAGACATCCGTTGTCCGGAACGCCACCGGGCGGCCCGGCAGGTCGAGGCGGCCCGCCTCCTCGATGAGCCCCTTTTCCAGCAGACCGGACACGCTGGACGAGGAATCCACGCCGCGCACCTGCTCGATGAAGGCGCGGGAGACCGGCTGGTTGTACGCAATAACGGTCAGCGTCTCCATGGCCGCCGGGCCCAGCGGCACCGAGCGGCGGGTGTCCAGCACCCGGCGGACCGGCTCCGCGAGATCGGCCTTGGTGGCCAGCTGCCAGTGGGTGTTCAGGTGGAGCAGACAGAGACCGCTGTCCTCGCGGGCATAGCGGGCGTGCAGGTCTTCCAGCGCCTCTTCCACGCTCGCCGTCGGCAGCTGCAGCGCCTGTGCCAGCTTGTCGGCCCCGACGGGCTCCGCGTAGGCAAAGAGCATCGCCTCCACGGCGGCTCGTATCGTTTTCTGGTTCATTTGTTCTCCTTTGTGCGTTCCAAGCGGCCCCGGCGCATGGTCAGCTCCCCTTCCGAGCCCAGCGTCACCCGCCCGCCGCGCACCAGCTCCAGCAGGGCCAAAAAGGTGGCGACGTTCGCGCCCCGGCTCTGGCGGCGGGAAAAGAGCTGCCCCATCCGCTGCGCTCCGCCCGCTATGAGCTGACGCAGGATATAGACCACCCGGCTGCTGACCGATACCTGCGGCGCGGAGACCAGCGGCTCGAACTGCTGCTGGGTCGGCTCCTTGCGGACGAGTGGCGTCCGGCCGGAGAGTGCTTGCCAGCAGTCGGCCAGCATCTGCGGCGAGTGGAAAAGGTCATAGGTATTGTCCCACTCCATCTGCAAGGGCGCGCGGACGAAGACCGGGGCTACTTCGGCTTTTTCCCGCAGTTGGGCAGCCATCCGGCGGCACTGGTCGTATTCGATCAGCCGCCCGGTAAACTCCTGCTTCATCCGCTCACCCTCTTCGCTGCGGGGCAGCAGCAGATAGCTCTTCATCTCTACCAAATGCGCCGCCATCTCGATGAAGGCGCTGGCCGTCTCCGGGTCGGCATCGTCTGCCGAGGCCACTGCGGCGGTGTATTGGTCGATGAGTTCCAGAATGGGGATGTTGTGCAGGTCCATCTTGTGCTTTTGCACCAGCGTCAGCAAAAGCTCCAGCGGCCCCTCAAAGTCTTCGAGGCGAAACGTCAGCTCCTCTGCCACTCAGATCACCGTCCCGATGGATGCGTAGTAGGCCGAAAGGGCGATCTGGTCGATGTAGCCGGTGCCGAGGTCCAGCAGATCCCAGACCGCATTGTTCAGCACCGTGAGGGGCCCGTCGAGGAAGCCGCCCCACACCACCGCCAGCATCACGATCAGGATGACCCGCTCATACTTCATCATGCCGAAGTAGATGCGCTCCGGCAGGACGGCCAGCAACACCCGGCTGCCGTCCAGCGGCGGAACCGGGATGAGGTTGAACACCGCAAGGCTGACGTCCATCATGACTAAGTATTGGAGGAACCGGGCCGCAAAAATCGTCAGCTCCGTGATGGGAGCCCAGTAGTACAGCAGCTTCCACACCACCATGGCGAGGTAGGCAAGGATCAGGTTGGCCACAGGGCCCGCCAGCGCGGTGAGCGCCATGCCCCGCTTCGGGTTTTTGAAGTTGCGCGGGTCGGTGGAGACAGGTTTTGCCCAGCCCACGCCCGCAAACACCATGCACAGCGTACCCAGCAGATCGAAGTGCTTGAAGGGGTTCAGGCTCAGCCGCCCCTCCTGCTTCGCTGTGGGATCCCCCAGCAGCCACGCCGCCAGTGCGTGCCCCGCCTCGTGGAATGGGATGGCGACCAGCGCCACCAGCGTTCGGATAAGATAATAGATTCCCCGTGAGCTCATGTCATTCTCCTGTCAATGGATGATTTTCATTTATTGTACTATTTTTTTTGTGTTCCGACAAGGGTTTGGCCCACAGATGAAAAAGGTTGCAGAAAATTTGAAAAAATGCTTGCATTTTCCCCGTATCTCTGGTACAATAGTCAAGCTGATTATTTTGAATTCCTTACTTCACTGCTAGGAGGTGCAAGTACCATGGCTAAGTGTGAATGCTGCGGCAAGGGCGTTACCTTTGGTATTAAGGTTTCTCACTCCCATCGCCGTTCCAACCGTACTTGGAAGCCGAATGTCCGTCGTGTCAAGGCGGTCGTGGAGGGTTCTCCCAAGTATATCTACGCATGCTCCCGTTGCCTGCGCGCTGGCAAAGTTACCCGCGCTGTCTAAGTAGCTGCATCTGCCGGTCACTTTGTCGAGTGACCGGCTTTTTTGTTATCCGTGAGGAGGTTTTTGCATGGCACTGCCCAATGACCCCATCATGCTGCTGAGCATGGTGAACCTGAAGCTGCGCGATTTTTACCCCACCCTCGACGCACTGTGCGACGATTTGGATGAAGATAAGACCGCACTGTGCGCAAAGCTTGCTGCCGCCGGGTATGAGTACGACCCCGCGCGAAATCAATTCGTATAAATTCAGGAGGTTGCTTCCATGATGCAAGGTACCTATTACAAAGAGTGGAGCCGGGTGCTCGGCCGCGAGATGGAGTTCAAGGTCTACGGCACCGCCGGTGTGCCGGTTCTGGCGCTGCCCGCACGGGGCGGCCGCTTTTACGACTGGGAGAACAATGGGATGCCCGATGCGGTGGCTTCCCTGCTGAACACGGGCAAGGTCCAGCTCTTCACCGCCGACAGCATCGACGCCGAATGTCTGCGGACCGGGGACGTCTCGCCCCGCCGCCGCGCTGAGCTGCAGGAAAAATATTTCTGCTACCTCACCGGCGAGCTGGCTGCCCGCATCCGGGAGCTGAACGGAGATGCCGACGCTCCGCTGTGGTGCGTGGGCGTGGACACCGGTGCCGTTCAGGCGGTCAACTGCCGTCTGCGCCGCCCGGAGGTCTTTGCCGGGGCCATCGGCCTGTCCGGCCTGTACGATGTCTGCCGCTTCCTCGGCAGCGCAGAGGACGACCTCGTGCTGCGGAACGCGCCCCTCGCCTACCTGCCCGAAGGGATCGTAGACGCCAAGGCCTTTGCCAAGGCCGAGGAGAACCATCTGCTCCTCTGCGCCGGGCAGGGCGGCTACGAGGAGGACGCACAGGCCGACACCCGCGCCCTCGCCGCCGCGCTGACCGCCGCCAGCATCCCCGCCCACTGCGAGATCTGGGGCAGCGATGTTTCCCACGACTGGTACTGGTGGGGCAAGGAGCTGAACATCTTCGCCGAGCGCGTCTTCGGCCGAGGTCAGGAGGAAACACATGCCTGAATTCATCATCGGTGCCCGCGGCCATGATTTCGGCCGCTATACCCCCGAACAGCTGCTCACTTCCATCGGCAAGGCGGGCTTCCGCTGCACCCAGTTGGCCTACACCAAGGCCATTGAGGGCGTGAAGAGCTACGCCGACATCACGCCGGAGCTGGTGGAAGCCACCAAGGCCGCTGTCGCTGCCTCCGGCGTTTCCATCGCCGTGGACGGCACCTACGTTGAGCTGAGCTATGCTGACGAGGACAAGCGCCGCGCCGAGGTCGCCAAAGTGCTGAGCCAGATCCCCGTCGCCAAGGCGCTGGGTGCAGGCTGCATGGGCAGTGAGACCACCAACATGGCAAAGCAGCCCGGCGTCACCCGGAAGGAAGCGCAGGAAGCGCTGCTCCGCAGCCTCGGCGAGATCCTGCCCCTCTGCGAGGAGCAGGGGGTGCTGTTTGCCGTGGAATGCGTCTACTACCACGCCATGAACACCCCGGAGGCCGTCAAGATGGTGCTGGACACCATGGCCAGCCCGAATCTGCGGGTCATCTGCGATTTTGCAAACTACGTGGACCCGGAAAACGCTTCTGTGGACGCCCAGCGCCGCATCTGGGATAAGGTCGGCAGCTGGTACGGCGACAAGATCGCCGCCGTCCACTTCAAGGGCCAGAACTTCCAGCCCGACGGCACCCTCTACTCCACCTCGCTGGAAGATTCCTGCGTGGACTATGCGGGCGGCTTTGCCATGCTCAAGGCGATGCCGCAAACGGCCCTTCCCGTTCTGCGGGAGGAAGCCGTCCCCGCCCGCGCGGCCAGCGATATTGCGTTCATCCGCCGCTTCTGCATCTGATTTTTTGAACCGACTGCTGCAACTCCCTTCCGGCACGACGAAGCCGGGCCGAGGGAATTGCAGCAGTTCTTTTTTGTTTTCGTTCGTTCACAAAAAGTTAACATTTGAAGGTTCAATCCCTACTTGTCTTGTAGGACAAACTGTGCTACAATCCTCTTGTACGAAAGATACCCCCAAGGGGTAATTTGAAAGGAGTGGTTCCCATGCGTGAAGCGACCGAAAAATGTCCCCGCTGCTGTGGCACTGCAAAAGCGGACGACCGCGAAGTGCGGGAAGCCGAAGCAGAAACGGAACGTTCTTCCTGCTGCTGCCGCCACAAAAAGCGGAGCGAGGAGGAGTACAAGAGCCTCGTCCACCGGCTGAACCGCATTGAGGGCCAGATCCGCGGCATCCGCGGCATGGTGGAAAAGGATATCTACTGCGCCGACATTCTGGTGCAGGTGGCGGCGGTGAACTCGGCGCTGAACGGCTTTTCCAAGGAGCTGCTGGCCCAGCATGTGCGCACCTGCGTGGCGGACGATCTGCGGGCGGGCAGCGAAGAAAAGCTGGACGAGCTGATCAAATTGCTGCCAAAGCTTATGAAATGACCCTCTTGCGGGCAAGCCAACCGATCTTCAGGAGTACGATTATGGAACAATACAATGTTACCGGCATGAGCTGCGCGGCCTGCTCTGCACGGGTGGAAAAGGCCGTGAACGCTGTTCCCGGCGTCACAAGCTGCTCGGTCAGTCTGCTGACGAACTCCATGGGCGTGGAGGGCACCGCCAGCGCCGCCGCCATCGTCAAGGCGGTACAGGATGCGGGCTACGGCGCCAGCCCCAGATCCAGCAGCGCTTCCGCTGCGCCGGACCCCAGTGCCGGCCTTGACACACTGGCCGACCACGAGACCCCGAAACTGAAAAAGCGGCTCATCGCCTCGCTGATCTTTCTCATCGTTCTGATGTACTTTTCCATGGGGCACATGATGTGGGGCTGGCCGCTCCCCCACTGGTTCGACGGCAACCACGTCGCCATGGGCCTTGTTCAGCTGCTGCTGGCGGGCATCGTCATGGTCATTAACCAGAAGTTCTTCATCAGCGGCTTCAAGGGCCTGATCCACCGCGCCCCCAACATGGATACGCTGGTGGCGCTGGGTTCCTCGGCCAGCTTTGTCTGGAGCACCTACGCCCTCTTCGCCATGACCCGCGCGCAGGTGGACGGCAACGAGGAACTGGTCATGCACTATATGATGGAGTTCTACTTCGAGTCCGCCGCCATGATCCTGACCCTCATCACCGTGGGCAAGATGCTGGAGGCCCGCTCCAAGGGCAAGACCACCGATGCACTCAAGAGCCTGATGAAGCTGGCCCCCAAGACCGCCACCCTGCTGCGGGGCGGTGCCGAAGTCAGCGTGCCCATCGCGGAAGTGCGCAAGGGCGATATTTTCGTCGTCCGCCCCGGTGAGAACATCCCCGTGGACGGCATCGTGCTGGAAGGTTCCAGCGCCGTGAACGAAAGCGCCCTGACCGGCGAGAGCATCCCGGTGGACAAGGCCGAGGGCGACAAAGTCTCTGCCGCCACCACCAACCAGTCCGGCTTCCTGCGGTGCGAGGCCACCCGCGTGGGCGAGGACACCACGCTGGCTCAGATCATCAAGATGGTCAGCGATGCCGCCGCCACCAAGGCTCCCATCGCCAAGATCGCCGACACCGTGTCCGGTTTCTTCGTGCCCGCCGTCATCTCCATCGCCGTGGTCACCACGATCGTCTGGCTGCTGCTGGGCCGGGAGTTCGGCTACGCACTGGCCCGCGGCATCTCGGTGCTGGTCATCAGCTGCCCCTGTGCGCTGGGTCTGGCCACACCGGTCGCCATCATGGTCGGCAACGGCCTCGGTGCCAAGAACGGCATCCTGTTCAAGACCGCCGCTTCGCTGGAAGCCGCGGGCCGCACCCAGATCGTTGCGTTGGATAAGACCGGCACCATCACCAGCGGCGAGCCGAAAGTCACCGACATCCTGCCCGCCGAGGGCGTTTCCGAGACCGAGCTGCTGACCCTTGCCGCCGCACTGGAGCGCAGGAGCGAACACCCGCTGGCCAAGGCCGTCCTCGCTTACACCAAAGCAAACGCCATTGATGCGCCCGAAGTTTCCGACTTTTCCGCCCTGCCCGGCAACGGCCTGTCCGCAAGGCTGGACGGAGCGGAGATCTTCGGCGGCAACGCAGCCCTGATCGAGACCAAGGTCGCCGTCCCTGCCGTGCTGAAGGAAAAGGCCGCCGCCCTTGCAAAGGAAGGCAAGACCCCGCTCTACTTCGGCGGCGCGGGCAGACTGCTGGGCGTGGTCGCCGTAGCCGACACCATCAAGGAAGACAGCCCCCGCGCCATCCGCGAGCTGCAGAACATGGGCATCCGGGTCGTGATGCTCACGGGGGACAACCAGCGCACCGCCGACGCCATCGGCAAGCAAGCGGGCGTGGATGAAGTCATCGCGGGCGTCCTGCCCGACGGCAAGGAAGCCGTCATCCGCCAGCTGCAAGCTTCCGGTAAGGTGGCCATGGTCGGCGACGGCATCAACGACGCCCCGGCCCTGACCCGTGCCGACACCGGCATCGCCATCGGTGCGGGCACCGACGTCGCCATCGACGCGGCGGATGTCGTCCTGATGAACTCCAAGCTCTCCGATGTGCCCGCCGCCATCCGGCTCAGCCGCGCCACCCTGCGCAACATCCACGAGAACCTGTTCTGGGCGTTCCTCTACAACACCATCGGCATCCCGCTGGCCGCCGGTGTGTTCATCCCCTTCGGCCTGACGCTGAACCCCATGTTCGGTGCAGCGGCCATGAGCCTGTCCAGCTTCTGCGTGGTCAGCAACGCACTGCGGCTGAACCTGTTCGACCTGCACAGCACCAAGCACGACCACAAAGCCAAAAATGCCGTTTCCCTGCCCGCTGCCCCCGTGCAGCCCGCAGTCGAAGACCATACCACATCCAATGTCAAGGAGGATAACGTGATGAAAAAGACCCTGCATGTTGAGGGCATGATGTGCGGCCACTGCGAGGCCCGCGTGAAGAAGGCACTGGAAGCTCTGCCCGAAGTCAGCGAGGCCGTGGTCAGCCACGAGGCCGGCACCGCCATCGTCACCCTGAGCGCCGACGTCTCCGACGAGACCCTGAAGAAGGCCGTCGAGGATCAGGATTACAAGGTCACCGGCATCGAGTGAGCCGGTTTCCCAAAGCAGAAACGGGAGCTGTCCGCACAATGTGGGCAGCTCCCGTTTTTTGTCAGGTCGTTTCGAATCGTGCGGCACCTTTTGTCTTCAGCCAGCGCAGTGCAAGGGCATCGGCCCCCGCCAGCAGCAGACAGGCAAGGCTCAGGCTGACGGCGGGCGGCATCCTATGGGACAGCGCCGCCGTCCCCGCAAACAGCGCAAGGGCCGCGCCCCAGCTCAGGAGCATGGCCAGCAGACAGAAGGGGCTCTGCTTGATGACCGCCGTTTCGCTGGTCCAGTGGAAGCTGGGCATCAGCACCCCCAGCACCAGCCCCACCGCCGCCGACAGCACCACGAAGAGCGCCACCGCCAGAAGGCCCAGCAGCACCATGGGCAGAGCGGCCCGCACCACAGCCAACAGCACCCCCGCGCAGAGCAGGGCGGGCGGCAGCGTCACCGCCAGATGCAGTTCCAGCTTGGCGCGCAGGGTCTGCCACGGCGAGACCGGCAAGCTCCGGATGCGCCAAAGGCTCTCCCCTTCCAGCGAGACGGAGGGGGCCGTCAGGCAGTTCGTGCCCGCCCCAAGGGCTGCAGCGAATGCTGCGGCCGCTCCCGCCAGCCCCGGCGGGAGCAGCTGGACCGCCAGCAGCCGGATCTCCCCGGCCTTGTACAAAGCCAGCACGCTGAGCACCACCAGCCCCAGCGACCCCATGGCGCAGTTGAGCAGGTAGGTGGGGCTGCCCGCCAGATGGAGCAGCTCCCGCCGCAGCAGGGCCCGCCGCACCGAGACGCGGCGGCTGGGCGCTGCCTTCCTTTTCGATGCCGCGCCGCCGGTGCGGGTGGTCATCAGGCGGAGGTAAGGGCTGGAGAGAAGCTTCCCCAGCACGGCGCAGACCGCCGCCAGCGAGATCAACAGCCCCAGCAGCGCCGGGATATCTCCGCACGCGGCCCGGCCCAGCAGCAGCCAGCCGCCCTGCGGCAGCCCTTCCCCGCCGCCCCACAGCGCCGAGGAGAGCAGGGCGTTCAGCAGCGCACCGCTCTTTTGATAGCCGAGGAAATAAAGGGCAAGGAAGCCCAGCGACGCCGCCACGGTGAAGAGCGCTTTATGCCGCCCGGCCTTCGCCACGAGCAGAGCCACCGCCCAGCCCAGCAGCGCCGCCAGCACCGACGCCGCCCCAGCCAGCAGCAGGGCCATCGGCACAGCGCTCAGGATGCCGCCCAGCGGATGCGGCGCGAATCGCGCATAGGCCGCTTCGGCGGGCACCCAGACGAGGAGCAGATAGAACAGGCTCATCTCATACAGGCCCCACAGCCGCACCGCAAAGATCATCCACGGCGGGATGGGCAGAGCCAGCAAAAGGTCGTTGTCCTTGGCCTGAAACAGGCGGTTGTAGCTGGAAAGCGCCCCGGCCAGCACGCTGACAAGGAGGGCCAGCAGTTCCAGCACAAGGAAATAGAGGGTCTCCCAGCCGCCCGGCAGAAGAAGCTGCGCCAGCGGCCACGACAGCGAAGCAAAACTCGCCATCAGCACCAGCGCAATGGCCCCATACAGCGCCCCGAAGGCAAGCTTCCCCGTTCTGCTGCGCTGCTTCCCGGTGCGGGCGCTCCGGTTCAAAAAGGCGCTCTGCTCCCGCCGCTGTTTGCGCAGCAGGGCGGCAAAGCAGAGTTTCGTCTCAGCGTTCATCGGTGCCGCCCTCCAACTCTAAGAAGACCGTTTCCAGCGAGGCGTCGCCCCGTACCTCGGCCATGGAGCCCGCCCGGATGAGCTTGCCGCTTTTGATGATGGCCACCTGATCGCAGAGCTTTTCCGCCACTTCCAGCACATGCGTCGAGAAGAAGATGGCCCCGCCCGCGTCGCAGAAAGCCCGCATCGTCTGCTTGAGCTGGTGGGCCGCCAGCGGGTCCAGCCCGACGAAGGGTTCATCCATCAAGATCAGCTTGGGCGCATGGAGCAGCGCCGCGATGATGGCCAGCTTCTGCTTCATGCCGTGGGAGTAGTCCCCGATGGGCTGGGCCAGCGCCCCGGTCAGGCCGAACCGCTCCCCGTACACCCGCACCCCCTCGGCGCGGGCCGCGTCCGACACCCCGAAGATGTCCGCGATGAAATCGAGGTACTGGATGCCGGTCATGTACTGGTAAAGGTCGGGGTTATCGGGCAGATAGGCCAGCTTCCGCTTGGCGGCAAGCGGGTCCTCCCGCACCGAGATGCCGTCCACCCGCACCTCGCCGCTGTCCGGCTGGAGGATGCCGCAGCAGCATTTCAGGGTAGTGGTCTTGCCCGCACCGTTCGGCCCGATGAAGCCGAAGATCTGGCCGGGCCGGATGGTCAGCGTCAGGGCGTCCACCGCCGTCTTCTCCCCGTAGCGCTTGGTCAACTGCTGAATCTGAAGCATTCCGCTTCCCCCTTTGATCCCATTTGTAAAAATCATCCCACATTCAGCGGGCGCTGTCAAGGTTTTGGGGCACAAAAAGAGGGTCGAAATCTGTAAAGAACATGTACTTTACAGATTTCGACCCTGCGTTTTATTCTCGGATGACGGCCACCGTTTCAACGTGGTAGCGTGCAAAAAGCTCGATCGCAGCCGGGCCGACCCGCTCCCCGCTGACCACGATGGGGATCGCGGGCGGGCAGGAGACGGTGGGCATCGCGCAAACCCGGCCCAGCGCCTCGGCGGCGGGGATGGTCTGCTGCGGGGCGAACACCGCCGCCCGCACAGAGCAGACCGGCTCCGCTTCTGCCGCCAATGCGGTGAAGGTGTCCCCTTCCGGCTCAGGGCATTCCGGTACACCGGGCAGTGCCGCGCAGACCGCTGCAACGGCTTCTTCCAGCCGGTCGTAGTCCTGCGCCGGATTTTCGGGTGTGAACATCAGCACCACATAGCGGGGGTCGGCATACTCGCACTCGATGGCATACTTGCGCAGTGCCTCAGCCAATGCCGTGCCGGTCAGGCCCAGCGCGGCGGCGTCCAGCGTCAGTTTGAGGGGTTCGCGGGCCGGGTCGTCCACGGCCAACGAAAGCTTGCTCCCCGCCGCAGCCGCCGCCTCGTTCAGCACCCGCCGCAGCCGCGTCAACTGCCCGCAGCAGGAGTAGAGCCGCAGCGGATACCCCTCAGACAGATACCGGTTGCACCGGTCGAGGGACTGCAAGATCAGGTAAGAAGGACTGGTGGAACCGAAGAGCGCCAGCGCATTGCGCACCGCCGTTTCGTCCTGCACCGGAGCCTTGAGGCCGAGGTGCAGGTAGGCCCCGCCGGTGAGGACGGGCAGGGTCTTGTGGCCGGAGTCGCAGCACATAGCAGCCCCCAGCGCCATGGGGTGCTTGCTGCCGCCGACCAGAAAGTTCAGGTACGCGCCGTGGGCGTTGTCCACCAGAAGCGGGACACCGTGGGCGTCGCAGACCTTGGAAAGGGCCGCGATGTCCTGCATCCCGCCGAGGTAGTCCGGGCTGGTGACGTAGACGCCAAAGGGGGTTCTCCCCTGCCCGAAAAGCCGCTCCAGCGCCTGTTCCAACTGCCCCGCCGTCACCGGGCAGCTGCACAGCGCCCCGGCAGCTTCCGGCGCGGGCCAGAGCCACTGGATGTCGAAATCGAGGAGGGCGGCGGCATAGAGCAGCGCCTTGTGGGCGTTGCGGGCGGCCAGCAGAACGGGCCGCTGCCCCGCCGGGGCCGCTTGCAGCGCAAGGCAGAGCATGGCCCGGATGCACTGGGATGAGCCCTCGGTGCTGTAATAGGTGTGGGCCGTGCCGAACAGCTTGGTGGCATTGGCTTCGCTCTCCGCGATGATGCCCTCGGCCTCGTACAACTCGTCGGCGCCCTTGATCTCGGTGATATCGGCATCCTCAAAGCCCAGCAGCTTCTGGCCCTTGTGGCCGGGCATGTGGAGCCGGGAGGTGCCGGACTTTGCGTAGCTGCGCACAAAGTCCACGATGGGCGTGGTCATGCTCATTCGCAGGCTTCGCCGTCGGCACAGGCATTGCAGGTGGAACCCAGCTCGATGGGCACTTCGATGCCCTGTGCTGCCAGCTCCTGATTCTTCGCCACTTGGATCATGATGGCGCACTCCATCCGCTTACGGAACAGCTCACAGCCGTACTCGTACACGCCGGTGATGCTGCCGGTGGCGTGGTAGGCATTGGCCGCGCAGCCGCCGGAGCAGTAGAGCTTGGCCCAGCAGTCCTTGCACTCCGGGCGGGCGTAGGCGTTGCAGTGCTTGAACTCATCCCGCACGGCGGTGTTGGTGACGCCCTTCCAGATGTCGCCCATCAGGTACTTGGGATCGCCGACGAACTGGTGGCAGGGGTACAGGTCGCCCCACGGGGTGACGGCCATGTACTCGGTACCGGAACCGCAGCCGGAAATGCGCTTGTAGATGCAGGGGCCGCCGGTCAGGTCGATCATGTAATGGTAGAAGGTGAAGCCGCGGCCTTCGCGGTCGCGCTTGATCATCTCCTTGGCGAGGATCTCGTACTGCTCCTTCAGGATGGGCAGGTCCTCGGCGGTCAGAGCGCTGGGGTCATCCGGCTTGCAGACCACCGGCTCCATGCTCAGCTCGGTGAAGCCGAGGTCGGCCATATGGAAGATATCGTTGGTGAAATCGGTGTTGAAATGGGTGTAGGTGCCGCGCATGTAGTAGCCCTTGTCGCCGCGCTTCTCCACGAACTTCTGGAACTTGGGCACGATGGTATCATAGCTGCCGTGGCCCGCGTAGTCCTTGCGGAAGCGGTCGTGCACTTCCTTGCGGCCGTCGAGACTCAGGACGACGTTGTGGCACTCCTTGTTGCAGAAGTCGATAACGTCATCATCGATCAGCATCCCGTTGGTGGTCATGGTGAAACGGAAGTTTTTGTTGTGGATCTTCTCCTGCTCGCGGCAGTAGGCCACCAGCTTTTTCACCATGTCAAAGTTCATCAGCGGCTCGCCGCCGAAGAAATCGACTTCGAGGTTGCGGCGGGTGCCGGAGTTCTCGATCAGGAAATCCATGGCCCGTTTGCCGACCTCAAAGCTCATCAGGGCGCGGTCGCCCTGATAGCGGCCCTGCGAAGCGAAGCAGTAGGAGCAGTTCAGGTTGCAAGTGTGAGCCACATGCAGACACAGCGCCTTGACCACAGTGTTGCGGTTCTTGAAATCGAAGGCCATGTCGGCGTAGGTGTCGGGGCTCCACAGCTTGCCCGCCTGTTCCAGCGAGGCCACATCCTCCAAGCACTGACGCAGGTCGGCCTCGGTCACATCGGGGCGGTCGCCGTACTTTTCGAGCATGGCGGCCACGATCTCGTCCGCGGAGTGCTCCTTGTACATTGCGATGACATCATACGCCACATCATCCACCACATGCACCGAGCCGCTGCAGGTATCCAGCACGATGTTATAACCGTTCAATTGATACTGATGTACCATTTTACTCTCCATTCCATTATTCCATAAAAAAATGCCGCCCGGCAAAGGCGGCATCCGATTGGCAGAAATTACTTGTTGCTGTTCTCGCACTTCTGGTTTGCCACGCCGCAGGAAGTCTTGCAAGCGGACTGGCAGGAAGTCTGGCACTCGCCGCAGCCACCGGTCACAACGCTCTTGGTCAGGTCACGAGTAGCGATCGTCTTGATACGTTCCATAATATATAACCTCACTAGATCATAAAGTTTTATGCGCGGAACCCTCCGCACACGATATTACCTTTATGTAGGATAGCACACATCCTACCCAATGTCAAGATTTTTGTCGCAGAAAGCGGGGATATGCTCCATCATTCTAAAGGCTGGTATTTTTTCAAAATCGTGTGGAGCCCCAGCTCCCGCGCTTTGGCCAGTAAGTACCGGTAGCGGCACAACAGCGCCTGACGCTCGTAGATGTGCTGTTCGATCAGGTCGGTGTCCACCTCCAAGTCAAACATCATCTCGTTGCGGTGCAGACAGAACAGGCACTCCTTCAGCTCCTCCTCCAATTCCGGGTGGTAGCGCTCATGCTCTGAATCCCGCGGGATGCGGTTTGAAAGATACGTTTGCGGTTTTTGCTGGGTCGTCATCATGCAGCTTCCTCCTCTTTGTACGCTGAAAACTTTACGCTTTGGTTTTCAGTATATGCAGGGAGAGCGCAAAGGATGACGGTTTGGAGAGCTGATTTAGAAAATGCGATTGGCGCGGTTCATGTATTCGAGTTCGCGCTTTGCGCAGGTATTCACATACAGGTTCAGGTCAGATGTGGTTTGCAGTCTTTCAACGCGGGCATTCAGCTCTGCGCCTTGTGCCTGAATGCCATCCATTTTGTTTGATAGCTGATTGCAATTACGAATAACTTTATCAATTTTTTGATTTGATTCCTGAATCGCATCATAAAGCATCCATTGATTTTCTTTGATTTCTTCCAAATGTCGGATAACTTCATCCAATTTTACAATAATTCGATCCAACCGACTTTCCATATCATATTTATTGTATGCACCTTCATGACCTTCCAGTTGGGTGCATACGCCTGTATCAAAATAGCCATACAAAGAACATATCGGAACAAATCCCCAGTAGTTCTTATGAATGATATTCTTTTCGTACAATTTCTCCAAAGTCGCTTTTGTTTTCCGATTTGCATCCTTCATCTCTTTTAACTGTTCTTGAAGCAGCGTTTTTCTCGGAAGTTCCCTTTGCACACGCAGTTTTTCCAGCTTAACGGCCTCATTATACGCTTTTACAGCATTATCATAATTCTTTTTCGATTGGACATCTGCACCATGCTGCGCATCAGCTGCATTTACCATACTGATGGCAAGTGCAATCAGTCCAACAATGAGTGCAAAAGCAGCAATTTCCCAAAAGAACTCCCTAAAAAACTGTAAAATCAATCCAAATACAAATAATAATACTGCTCCCGGCAGGCACATAAATGCAACCATATCAGCCGTACTACCGTCATAATGAGATAATGTCACTTTGTCATAAACCGGTTTTGTATACTGGCGATAGCCCGGTAATGTAGAAAGCTTGTACTCTAACGATGCAATCACTCCATTTTGCGTGTACACCTCTTTTTCCAACTCGACGACCATACCAAGATATTCTTTAATTGCTGCCGCTGTCATTTGACACCATCCTTTTCTTTAGCCCCAAAATTGTATAACAGCCCAAATTCGGGCTATGTTTTCTTTAGTATAGCCCGATATCAGGCAATTGTCAATGTACGGCTATGGTTTTACCATTCAATTAAAGTAACTTTTGGATGGTGTATTCTATGATTTCCTATCAACCGCTCTGGGCTACGATGAAAAATCGTGGAATTTCACAATACAAACTTATCAAGGATTACCATTTCAGCACCGGCCAACTCGACCGCTTACGCAAAAACGACAGCGTAAGCACTAACACCTTGGATATGCTTTGCTCTATTTTAGATTGCAAACTTGAAGAAGTCGCTGTCTATCTCCCCGACGAAGCAGATTTCTCGAATTGAATTTACAAAAACTCCATCGAAATTCATCGAGTCCACCTCAAACAAAAAAGATTTTTGATTCTTGTATTCCTCTACTTTTTCGTCAACAATAAAGCCGCTGACCGTCTGCCTTACACAGAATCACCAGCGCGTTTCCCCTTTTTTCAAATCCACCGGACGCAAATAAGCCGCCCAGCGAGACCGTAAGGTCGCTGGGCGGCTGTTTTTACCCTCTTGACAAATACGTAAAATACGTATACAATAAAGACGTAATCCTGAAAGAAAGGAGGGGCACCCGCCATGCCGATGACTCCCAAGCAAATGATTCGCTTGCTGGAGCAGAACGGCTTTGTTTTAGTCAGTGCAAATGGGTCACACTACAAGTACCATAACCCAACTACCAACAAAACCACTGTCGTTCCATTTCACGCAAAGGATCTGAAACCCGGTACCGAGAAAAATATTCTCAAATTAGTCGGACTCAAAAAGTAAGAATATGATGATTGTAGACTTCATATTCTGAAACTGCGAAGCACTGCATAGACTATTCTACAATTTCCAACCAATAATGTAGGCCTGTTAAATGAAGGTACATTGATTGTTTGTTGAATTATAAAGGTGAGGTCACATTATGAACGCTATTTTCTATCCCGCAATTTTTCACCCGGAAGAAAGCGGGTACTCTGTTGAGATCCCCGATATTGAGGGCTGCTTCACCCAAGGCGATACCATGGACGAAGCCGTCCGCATGGCACAGGATGCCATCGGCCTTATGCTGGAAGATTGCAAAGTCTGCCCGGAGCCTTCTGTCCCTTCTGCACTCCATGTTGACCCGGAAGATTTTGTGGTGATGGTGCCTTTCGATATGGAAGAGTACGAAAAGCGGTACAGACCCGTAAAGAAAACGCTTTCCATTCCCGGCTGGCTCAACGATGCCGCCGAATCGGCACACATCAACTTTTCCGGCGTCCTTCAGGATGCGCTGAAAGAGAAACTCCATCTGGCATAATAACAATTTTAATGTTCAACGCAAATAAGTACCGTTGGAAAGGAGAAAACGAATATGGACGTAAATCAATTGATGATACCTGTATATATCAATGAAAAGATAGTTTTGGATATGCTTGCAATCATCGAAGATGGCTTTTCTACAGTAAGTCAGGTAAGCTATTCTGATCATAAAGAGAACAGTAATGCTCAAAAAATTGAAGCAGAAGTTTCTACGTCCGCTTCAATCTTAAGTAAACTGCTCAAAATCGATCTAAAAGGTGAATTGTCCCATTCTGGAAACTGTGGAGAAACTGAAAACACAACCAAAGAAAAAGTACACACGAATGTATCTTTGTTATCCAAATTCCGAGCATTCCTCACAGATGCGAATATCCTAAAATCTGGATTCGACATCTCAAATATGAAAATCGGTGATTTTATTGAGGTGGAAGGAGAACTTCAAAAAAATCCGCTAATCAATTGTATGGATATTTTTGTGGATGTGCTGAGAATGGCTGATATTTTTGCAGAAAAACCTCAGTTAAACGCAAAGACGCAGGCTAAAGCACAAAAGCAGCAGCAAGATGAAACCATGAAAAAAATCAAATCCTTTGCCAGCGAACTCAAACACAGTGGAACGGTAGATTTCATCTTATCTGATTCGGCAGGGACTGTTGTTTTATCTGCTCAAGAACAGTATCTGTCAAATGATAATATTTCCGAAATTCTCGGTGGACATTTCAAGGTCCTTGGAAAAGTTATTGCAATCTGTGCCGACAAAACAGAAAGCATTGATCTTTTAAGAAAAACAACACTGTCCATTCTCCCACATGATCTTCTCGCTGATATGTTTTCATGTCTTCAAAATGAAGACATGAAGCAATACAATCTCCCTGAATTAAAGACGGAAATCTCAGGGCCTGCCGTAATTGTTATCCCTGTTGCCATTTATGCATGACGGTAAATATTTTCGGCTTATATCCCTACCTTTGTTTTTCGTCAACAATAAAGCCGCTGACAGTCTGTCTCTCGCAGAATCCACCAGCAGGCTCACGATTCTTCAATACTCCCAGACGCAAAAAATCGGCACCCGCTTTTCAGCGAGTGCCGATTTTGTTATCCTATCATTGCTTTGATTTTTGGCGCAGGTTTGGCGTAAATCCGCTTCTGGCCGCTCCAAAAATCAAGTGTTCATGCGGTTTTTTGGCAGTTATTAGTACATGCCGCCCATACCGCCCATGTCACCGCCAGCGGCGGGGGCAGCCGGAGGTTCCGGCAGGTCAGCCACGAGGCTCTCGGTGGTCAGGACCATCTCAGCGACGGAAGCTGCGTTCTCCAGAGCGGAACGGGTGACCTTGGTCG
>ERZ1034626.161-NODE-161-length-47529-cov-25.175401_pt1 | contig 47529 bp, 34 predicted proteins | sample MGYA00520652_ERZ1034626 | MGnify/ENA primary metagenome ERZ1034626 (study PRJEB33766, sample SAMN09781765) | gut metagenome | biome: gut microbiome | host: Homo sapiens | place: Madagascar | study: EMG produced TPA metagenomics assembly of the PRJNA485056 data... | reverse complement strand
GGGTATGAATGTATACATCCTGATCAAAATAAGGAAAAAGTTGATTTATTAATCAATACAGTTATGGGTATTGATATTAAAAAATGCAATATTACGGGATGCAAAAAAAAGATTAATATAGCAGACTTTTTGAAAAATAGCTGAGTTGTGGATATTTAGGGAGCAATTATGACGGGAAAGCTGAAAAGAAATAAAATATTATTGGATGAAAAAGATAAATTGCTGGATAATTATTATTTATTAAATCATTGGTTGGAAATAAAAAACCTTGGAAAAAGTGTTTCTATGTACTTTGAATGGAAAGGGTATAAAAATATCGCCATATATGGCATGGCTGAATTGGCAAATCGACTGATGGAAGATTTAGAGGATAGTCCTATTAGAGTGATTTATGGTGTTGATAGAGATGTAAGTTGCACGATTTCTCGAATTAGAGATGTGTATGATATATCGGAAGAATTGCCGAAAGCAGATGTAATAGTTGTGACACCTTTTTATGCATATGAAAATATCAAGCATCAACTAGAAAAAAAAGTAAATTATCCAATTGTGTCGTTGGAAGAAGTTGTGTGGAGTGTATAAGTTATGAATTTGATATCTTTTTATCTACCTCAGTTTCATGAAATCCCTGAAAATAATGATGCATGGGGAAAGGGGTTTACTGAATGGACAAACGTAAAAAAAAGTAAGCCATTATATTGGGGGCATTATCAGCCAAGAGAACCATTTAATGATAATTATTATAATTTATTAGATGAAGAAGTAATTCGGTGGCAGGCACAATTAGCAACAAAGGCAGGGATATATGGGTTTTGTTTTTATCATTATTGGTTTGAAGGAAGGATGGTATTAGAAAAACCTATATATAATTTGTTAAATGATAAAACTGTACATATAAATTACTGTATGGCGTGGGCAAATGAATCATGGACGAAAACGTGGCATGGAGCTGGTGGAGAGAAAGAAATACTGATACCGCAAACTTATGGACGAGAAGAGGAATGGGAAAAGCATTATTTATATTTTTTAGATTATTTTAGGGATGACAGATATATAAAAAATCAAAACCGACCAGTATTATTAATATATCGATTAAAAAATATACCAGAATTTAATGAAATGATTCAATATTGGAATATGCGTGCAAAGAAAGATGGTTTTGATGGTGTTTATATTATTTCAATGAATATGCACAGGGAACACGTGGATAAAAGTATATGGGTAAATGGATCCGTAGATTTTGAGCCAAATAGAACAAAAGCGGAAATGCTGAGACAAGTAACATGGCTGACGCCACATGATAATAAAAAATGTATTTTGAATCGATTTGCTATGAAGACAATCTCGTACAATAAAATCAATAAAAAGATGTTGGAAAGCAAACATAGTAAGGGGCAATATAGAGCTGTATTTATTAACTTTGACGACTCTCCGAGAAGAGGGGTAAAGGGGATTATAACAAGAGGGGCAAATCCGAACAATTTTAAAAAGTATCTTTTGAAAAATATACAGAAGACGGTGGAGGAAGATAACGAATATTTGTTTATTAATGCGTGGAATGAATGGGGAGAAGGTAATTATTTGGAACCAGACAAAAAATATAAGGACTCATATTTGAAGGTGATTCAGGAAACAATGGATAATTATAAAAAGCAATTGAAAAAAAGAGGATAGGATATGGACAAAATCTCGATAATTGTTCCAGTTTATAATGCAGAGAAGTATCTGCCTATATGCCTTGACAGCATCGTATCCCAAACTTATAAAAATTTGCAGATCATACTGGTGGATGACGGATCAACGGACAAATCTTCAAAAATATGTGATACATATGCAGAAGCCGATTCAAGAATTTTGACTATTCATCAAGAAAATCATGGGGCTGTTTATGCGAGAAATATTGGCATTGAAAATGCGGAAGGGGAATATATAGCATTTGCCGATGCAGATGATTGGTTGGAATCAAATATGATAGAACGATTATATAAATCGTTGATGATAAACGATGCAGATGTATCAATGTGTGGAAGACGAGAAGATACAGGCAGCACAAGTATTTCCGTAAATCATGGATTTTTAGTTGGCTATTATGATAAAAATAAAATGATTGAAGAAATATATCCTAATATGATTGTGAATACATCTTTTTTTCAGTGGGGTATTTTTCCGGGACTTTGGGATAAGCTTTTTAAGAAAGAACTTTTAAAAAGAATGCATGCAGATGTAGATATCAGAATCACAATGGGGGATGATGCATTATGTATATATCCGTATTTACTTAAGGCGAATAGTATATATATATTAGATGAATGTCTTTATCATTATCGTCAAACCCCAACCTCAATGGTGCATCAGCAGGGTGATTCGGCAAAAGAAAGAGAACGGTTTCAATTATTATATCATGAGGGTAATCGATTATTTAAGAAATATGCAGATATTTATGATTTGAGAGAACAGTGGAAAGAATATGTGCTGTTTCTTATGCTTCCTCGTGCAGATATCTTATATGAGAATATGGAACAGCTACCATACTTGTACCCATATCCACATGTGAAAAAGGGAAGTCGGATTATTTTGTATGGAGCTGGGTTATATGGTCAGCGTTTATATTCATGGATACAGAGGACAGGATTTTGTGAAGTTGTAGCTTTGGTTGATCGGAATTGGGAAGAACTTTGCAGACAGGGTATTCCTGCCGAAGCTCCGGATATGATTGAGACATTACAGTATGAACATATTGTAATTACTTGTTCATTTGCACGAACTCGAAAAGCAATTTATGATTATTTAAAACAAAAGGTATCAGAAGATAAGATTCAGGTAATGGATGAAGAGCTTGTTATGAGTAATGCTACTATGAAGGCATTTGGTATCTGCACATAAATGGAGGACATATATGTACACGGTTATATTTGGTTGTGGAAATGTAGGTAAAAGGACGTTACATTTTTTGGGAGCGGATGTTGTAAACTATTTTTGTGACAATAACCCAAATGTAATTGGACAATCGGTCGAAGGACATGAGATTATAAGTTATCAGGAACTTATAAATCTTGTACAAACAGAGGAAGTGCTGCTTGTACTTGGGGTAAATGGACATAATGCTGAGCAATTGGCAGAACAGCTTGACAGGGATGGCGTCTGCGATTATGTGGTGGCAAAGGAACTCCCGGGATTTGAGACAAAGGAACATATAGATTTTGAAATCCTTGAAAGTTTAAGGAGTAAAGAAGTAAGAAATACATATATGATCCGATATCTGCATACAAGACTAAATAAGGAAAAAAGGCGTGTGGATTATTTTAAAAGACATGCAAGTATTTACCATATGAGCCCGGCAATGGGTAAATTGAGAGAAAAGCAAATGTTAGTTCAAAACAGAGTGGTAAAGGCTTTGAGCTTTCTTGATGAGCATTGTCCTGTTTCGTGCTGGATTACAAGCGGTACACTGATAGGAAGGATGCGGCATAATGGATTTATTCCATGGGATGATGATATTGATTTTGGAATTATGCGTGAGGATGTATATAAATTAATGTTTTTTTTCAAGAAATATTCAACTGTATTTATTCCAGGCGTAAAAACATTAAAAGATGAAATCAATAAATCGGATATTAGTCCATATGATACATGGGGAGAGGTAAAAACTGCGGTTGGGAAAAATTATTTTCTTCTGGTATTTCCGGATTTTATTCGTATTTGCACTATGGACAATGAGGATGTGGTGACTGAATTGGAGTTGTTTGCTTTTGATTATTACAGAGAAGATTTAACAATTCAAGAATATGCGTCTTATGTTAGCGATGCTTTTATAGTGAAGAAAAATTCACCAAGTATGAAAGATTGGTTTGATTATTGCTATAATCAAATAGAGAATAAAGGCATCGTTAGTAAAGAGCCAACGGGTAAGGTTCTTCCCGGAATAGATAGTTTTATTTATAGAGGGTTATGGAATATAGAAGATTTTATACCAATAAATGCGATTTTTCCATTAAAGGAAGTGGAATATGAAGGCGCAAAGTTTATGTGCCCGAGGGATGAAGAACGGTATATGCAGCATGAGTATCCGGATTGGAAGGGCTTTCCATCTGATGTAGGGGACGTAGAAGAGGAGTAAAAAAATGCAAGCAATTATTTTAGCAGCAGGTATGGGGAAAAGATTGCATGAGCTGACGCGGGATAACACAAAATGTATGGTAAAAATAAATGGAGTTCCACTTATTGAACGTACACTAAAGATTCTGGATAGGAAGAAATTATCCAGAATTGTGATTGTGACAGGTTATAAAAAGCAGGGATTAATTGAATTTGTTTGTGGATTGGACATCCAGACTCCAATTGTGTTTGTAGAGAATGATAATTTTGATAAAACAAACAATATATATTCACTACTACTTGCAAAAAAATATTTGCAATCGGAGGATACTTTGCTGTTAGAATCGGATATTATCTTTGAAGAAGCAGCAATTGACTTGTTGTTGGAGGATCCGCGAAATTCACTCGCGTTGGTTGATAAATTTGCAAGTTGGATGGATGGGACGTGTATGGAACTGGATTCGGATGATTCAATTGTAGACTTTATACCGGGAAAGTACCTGCGATTTGAAGAAAAAGAGAATTATTATAAAACTGTGAATATATATAAATTTAGTAAGACATTTGCTTCTGAGGTTTATATTCCTTTTTTGGAGGCTTATTTTAAGGCAATGGGAGTAAATGAATATTATGAATCTGTTATTAAATTAATTGCGATGCTGGAGCATTGTGAAATGAAGGCAAAACGGTTAACAGGGCAGAAGTGGTATGAGATTGATGATATTCAGGATTTGGATATTGCTTCGAGTATATTTGAAGAATCGTTGGATAAAAAGTATGATTTAATTACATCCAGATATGGAGGATATTGGAGATATCCATCGCTTTTGGATTTTTGCTATTTGGTTAATCCATATTTCCCATCCGTAAAGATGATGGGAGAGTTAAAGTCAAACTTTGCACCGTTGCTACAACAATATCCCTCCGGAATGCGGGTTAATTCTTTGCTTGCGGCAAAAAACTTTGGTATTAGACAGGAACATATTGTTGTTGGAAATGGAGCTGCGGAGCTTATAAAGGAACTAACGGAATTGTTAGAGGGAACTTTAGGAATTATAACTCCTACATTTGAGGAATATAGAAATAGATATAATGGAAATATTGTTGAATTTTCAAGCAGTTCTGAGGGATTTCGTTATACGGCAGATGACGTAATTGCATTTTTTGACAAAAATAGAGTGAATAATTTAGTTATTATTAATCCGGATAATCCGAGTGGAAATTATATTTCGCATAATAATGTATTAAGGATACTAACGTGGGCGAAGGAGAGAAATATACATATTATTATAGATGAAAGTTTTGTTGATTTTGCTGACGAAACAGATAATACACTAATTACAGAGGATATATTAGTTGCTTATGATAATTTATATGTTGTGAAAAGTATCTCAAAATCATATGGGGTTCCAGGGCTTCGCTTAGGTGTTCTTGCAAGTGGAAATTGTGAAATAATCTCGAAATTAAAAACAAAAGCTACTATTTGGAATATAAACTCTTTTGCTGAATTTTTTATGCAGATATTTGAAAAATATAAAAAAGAGTACGAGAAATCATTGGAAGATCTAAGATTTGCAAGGAAAGAATTGATTGAATCTTTGGAACAGTTTGAACAATTGGAAGTCTTTTCATCACAAGCAAATTATATTCTGTGTGAGGTTCGTGAGAATTCTAGTCACAGGATTGCTGTGGATTTGCTTCGTGAGAATATCTTAATTAAGGATGTGACCTCAAAAACTAAGAATGGAAAAGAATATATCCGCGTTGCTATACGCACAAGAGAGGATAACAAACATTTAATTGAAGCATTAAGAAGAATATTATAATTGGAGAATAAAGGAATGGAAAAAACCGCTTTCCCCCACAACTTAATAATCTTCGGCGCCAAAAGTCTTGCACTTGGTGCTTCCCAAGCGATTCAGACCATTCATCCGGATATTCATGTGGAAGGCTTCGTGGTGACTTCGCGGAAGGGGAATCCGTCTACGTTAAATAATCTGCATGTCTATGAGCTTGCGGAACTGACAGACAAAGAGATCTGTATCCTGATCGCGACGCCGCAGGACATTCAGATGAAAATCGTAGATTTCCTGGATGAACAGGGATTTCATAATCATATCTGTATGACCTGGGAGTTGGAGGCAGAGCTGATGGGCGCGTATTATGCGAAGCAGGGCAGATTCCCGGTATTGCCGGGCGGTGTAGCACCGATGCTTTCTGTGACCGTGCAGGATGAGAAGGAGCGCACATTTGCTAAGGCGTTGCCGGAAGCAAATTGCTATATGGCGAAGTTTTACCGGGACAAGCAGGTGCAGACCGATTACCCGGTTCCTGCATGGGTACAGCCGATTCAGGTTGGAGCCACGTTGACGGATGAGAGAGTCGCGGCACTGACGGATGATATCGGAGAGAATATCTCGGCAAAGAATGTGAATTATTGTGAGCTGACGGCACTTTACTGGATCTGGAAGAACCGGCTGGCTGGAGCACATGTGGGAACTGCGTATACATCCGAAGTCATTGGGATACATGCACCTTCCTCAGATGCATATGTCGGCGTATATCAGTACCGCAGGCTGTTGGATATCAACGATGCACAGCTGGCATACCTTGCCGCATATGATGTGGATGTGGTGCTGCCATATCCAACGATGTGTGAACCGGATATATTCGAGCATCATGAGCGGTATGTGAAAACTTCGGACTGGGATGCGATGGTGCAGGCACTTGAAGAACTGCATCCGGAATATATGGAGACCTATCATCGGATTTTCAAGGGAAATTATATGTACAATTATAATATCCTTCTGGCGAAGAAAGAGGTGCTTCGAGATTACTGTGCATGGTTGTTCCCGATTTTGGAGCGGACAGAAGAACTGTCGGATCCGAAGGGCTGGGAGCGAGCAGATCGTTATATCGGTTATTTAGGAGAGAATTTGGAGACGCTATATTTTATGCATCATGCGGAGGATTATAAGATCATGCATACCGGACGTGTGATGTTGGTGTAGACAAAGGAGGACCTCACATATGAAAGCATGGATATTACATAACCCGAACAATATGACATATGAAGAGACGGAGAAACCACAGCCAAAATCAGATGAAGTCTTGGTTGCGGTCAAGGCAGCGGGGATCTGTGGTTCGGATATTCCCCGTGCCTTTGTGACAGGGGCGCATGTGCATCCGATTATTATCGGACACGAGTTTTCCGGACAGGTCTGTGCGTGTGGAACGGATGTGGATGCGAAATGGCAGGGTAAACCAGTCGGTATATTTCCTTTGATTCCGTGTGGGACGTGCGGACCGTGTCAGAAGAAACAGTACCAGATGTGTCGGAATTATAATTATCTTGGTTCCCGGTGTGATGGCGGTTTTGCGGAGTATGTGGCAGTGCCGGAGAAGAACCTGCTTGAGTTGCCGGAGGACGTGACTTACGAGCAGGCGGCTATGCTGGAGCCAATGGCGGTTTCTGTACATGCGATGCGGAAGGGCATGGTGTTGGCGGGAGATATTTCGAAGTGCCGGGTTGCTGTCTGGGGACTTGGAACGATTGGACTGCTTCTTACGATGTTCCTGAAGGATGCAGGTGTAAAGGATTTATATGTGATCGGAAATAAAGATGCACAGAAGCTCCATGTCGGGGAACTGGGCATTCCGGAGGAGAATTTCTGCGATTCTAGAAAGGAAGATGCCGCTGCCTGGCTTATGAAACGGACGGATGGTGCCGGAATGGATCTGTTCTTTGAATGTGTCGGGAAAAACGAGACGGTACAGCACGCGGTAGAACTTTCTGCACCGGGTGGTAGTATTGTATTTGTTGGGAATCCATATTCAGACATGACGCTTCCGAAAGCGGTGTATTGGAAGATCCTGCGGAATGAGCTTCGCGTATCCGGTACGTGGAATTCGTCCTTTACCGGCAGTGAGGATGATGACTGGCATTATGTGGTGCGTGCGCTTGCAGAAGGGCGTGTGCATCCGGAGAAGTTGATTACACACCGACTTCCGATGGAAGAACTGATGCAAGGGCTTACAATTATGCGAGATAAGACGGAAGACTATGTGAAGATCATGGGTGTGAACGAGTAAAGCGACTTTTTCTATAGATAAAAACTGCTTCGCGAATATTTTTCTATAGAAAAATATTCAGATGCGAGATTTTTTCGGTAGTTACAGGAAATGGATGCAATGAAATTAACCACAGAATTTTATCAGGATGAGGTGCGTTACGGATTTTACGTGCCGACGGCAATCAAGCAGGCGTGGGGGGCAGAGCTTCAGATTCTTGCAGAGATTGACCGCATCTGTAAAAAATATAATATTCGATACTTCGCGGAGTGGGGGACGCTGATCGGTGCCGTGCGCCATGGTGGATTTGTGCCGTGGGATGATGATCTGGATATCGGCATGCTACGCGAAGATTATGAGCGTTTCAAGGAAGTGACGAAGGATGAGCTTCCGGGAGAGTTTGCGATTCACGATTATGCAACGAAGGAGAATCACTGGCTCTTTTTGTCGCGTGTGGTGAACTGTAATCAGATTTGTTTTGAAGAAGAGCATTTGCGCAAGTATCATAATTTCCCATATATCGCAACCGTTGATATCTTCGTGATGGATTATCTGTACAGGGACGAGGAACAGGAGAAAGCGCGCTGCGAGGAGATCAAGCATATTCTGGCGGTGGCAGATCAGATCATAGAGGGACGCATGCAGGATTCTGTAAGAGAAATGTTTTTACAGGAACTTGAAAATAAATACCAGACGAAGCTGCCGAGGCCAAAGAATGCACGGGAACTCGGAATTTCCCTGTACCGACTTGCGGAATTACAGATGGCGCGTGTATCAGCAGATGAATCGGATGCGGTTGCACAGATCTTTCCGTGGGTGCTCAAAGGAAATCGGGGATTGCCGAAGAAGTGCTATGATACGCTTGTGCGGCTGCCGTTTGAAGAGATTACGATACCAGTGCCTGCAGAGTATGACACGGCACTTCGCTATCGTTATGGGGATTATATGACGATACGGAAGGTCTGGGGTGGACACGATTATCCGTATTTTGAAGGGCAGCGGAAGAACCTGCAGGCGGTAGCGGATTTTCCGCTGCCGGAGTTTACGTTCCAGCCAGAGATGTTATATGACAGCACAGGCCATGTGTGCAGGAATGCAAATGCATTCGATGGTATATCACAGAATTTATTGTGTGACAACGCAGGTCGTGTGTGCAAGGAAGTGGATAAGAAGTCATCCTGTAAGCAGGAAAAAGATGTAGAGGAGCAGACACTTACAGACATTGCCGGACAATATGTATCGGTACTTGATGAGATGATGGAGAACTGTACGGCACAGATGCAGAAGCAGCAGTATGGGGATGTGCTATCGGTGTTACCGGAATTACAGCAATTGGTCGTAGACTTTGGCACATTGCTCGAAGAGGTACGTGGGGAAACAAATCCATGCGTGCAGAAAGTGGTTGCGAAGATACAAGAATACTGTGATGCGTTGTATGCGTTGTATGAGCAACTGAATACCCGGTTACAGGAGCCGGACACACTGAAGATAGGTCAGCAGCCGGCTGATGTGTCGGATGCAGATGCAACAGTTTGTGCTTCGTATGAGGCGTTTGCTCGCAGCTATACAAAGATGAAAGCGGAGATACAGCAATTCTGCATTGCACGCCGCTCTGTGCTATTTATATGTACCGGGATGCGGGAGTGGCATGCGTATGAACATCTATGTGATGAGGAACGAAAAAAAACGGATACGGATGTATATATCATCTGTGTATCAACAATGTTCAAAGATATTTATGGACATGCAGAGTATGAGCAGGACACGGAAACTGCGCATACATTGCAAATGAAAAAGGATATACGCGATTCTATACAGACGATGTATGGAGCATCGGAAGGTACTATACAGTTTATGCCGTGGCAGGAGGTAAATCTGGCACTTCTGGCACCGGATACGATATATATACAGGATCCATACGATGGGGAGAATCCATGTCTGACAATTCCGCCGATGTATTATGCAGGAAACCTCCGGAAGTATACGAGGAATCTGATTTATGTTCCGGGATATAAGGTGAAGGAATTCGGAGCAGAGGACACAACGGATCTATATAACATGAAGCATTATGTGACGGCACCGGCACTTATGTATGCAGATCAGATCTATGTGCAGTCGGAGAACATGCGGCAGCGGTATCTGGAATGTCTGGTGGAATTCTCAGGAGAAGCATACAGGGCAATCTGGGAGCGGAAAATATCCGTATCGGAGCTTGTATTTCAGAATGAAGCAGGAACGGATATAGACCGGAAGACGATCCTTTACTGCATCGGAGAAAATGAGCTTGCCAATCTTGGAAAGCACGCACTTGCTCATGTGGAATCCAGACTACAGATATTTGCTGATAACCATGAGAATTTGCAGGTGCACATATGCTTCTATCCACCAAGATTATCGGACTGGGAGGTTGATTTGCAGCGGGTTAAGACGTTAACGGAGATGCTTCGTACTTATGCAGAGACAAACAAGGCATGGTGTACGTTGGAGAAACCGCAGGAGCAGGAAGATCTTGCAGCTTATCGAGAGCGTCTGGCGATGAACGGAGATGCGTATTATGGTTCTCCATCTCCGTATGTACATGCGTTTACGCTACGCGAGAAACCTGTGATGCTTGCTTCGACAGAGATAGAATATTAGTATAATCTGGTACGTGAGGAGAAAATCATGCGCATAAAGTTAAACATACCTGAAAATAGTGTACAGACGGATACAGCATATATGAGTGATGTTCTGGGTGAACAGAAGAATTTCCCTGTGCTGGTGATTGGAAGAGACAGTTATATTGAAGAAGCCTGGGCAGAGGCCGTTTTTGATTCCGGCATGATATATAATCTGCAGGTTGGACGTTATACGTCAATTGCGGGCGATGTTAAGATAATTGTGGATATGAATCACGATTATAGACGTGTCTGTCAGGGGCGGATTAATGGGGCTCCATATCGCAGACCAGAGAGAATCAGGCGTAAAGGTCAGGTGGTTATTATGAATGACTGCTGGATCGGTGATGATGTTACAATAATGAGCGGGGTAACGATTGGCAATGGCGCTGTCGTGGCAGCGGGAGCAGTTGTTGTGAAGGATGTGCCATCATATGCGATTGTGTCAGGGAATCCTGCAAAAGTAATTGGCTATCGTTTTGAAGAGAGACAAATAGAAGCGCTGGAACTGATCCGGTGGTGGAATTGGACTGCAGAGAAGGTACGTGCTACGGCTGGATTGCTGTATGGAGATATAGATACCTTTATAGAGACATTTCTGCCGGATGCACAGCGGGAACTTCAACAGATTCCGATGGCGGATATTATTCCAATGGAGAAGACAAAGTCCGGACCAGATCGGAGATTGTTGTATATACCGGATTTTGAACAGGATTATCCGACATATCCAAATGTGATTGAAGCATTTGTAAATAGTTATGCAGATACGAATTACGAACTTTTGCTGTATATCAGGGAAGATGCTGATCTGCAGGAAAAGCTAGAGAGATTAGATGATATCTTCTCAAAGTATGAGGATGTGGATTGCTATGTGAATCTATTTGTTGCCAATCCTGAAGATGAGAGGAGCTTGTTTGGGCAGGTAGATGGATATATTACGAATCGTAGTACGGACAATGTAAGATATATGGATATGGCAGATCTGTATGGAATTTCTTGTATCTCGGGTGTTGATGTGCCAATGTTTGCTGAACAGGTTACAGAGCGCATGTGTAGAACACAGACAGATAAAATGCAGATAGATGAACTGGAACGGAAGGTCGGCGAATTGCAGACGATGCTTTCGAATCTTACGAATGCGTACAAGCAGCAGATTGCACAGCTGTCGACGAATCAATATGCTATGAATCTGTCTGTGGACAATCTGAAATACGAAGTGCTTGCCGCACAGGATGAGCTGCAGCTACCAACGATACGATCAGGTCAGGAGGCAATTGATAAAATCATATCTGAGCGGAAGTCTATGGCTCGGTTCGGGGATGGTGAGTTTGCGGTAATCGCCGGTGTAAACCGGCAGAAGTTTCAGCATGCGGATGCGGAGCTTGCCAGACGGCTTATGGAAGTTTTACATATGGAGAACGAAGAAATTTTATTAGGAATTCCAGATATTTATGGGGATTTATCTAAGTATAATACAGAGTGCCGTTACAATATCCGTGCGTATCTGACGGAAGAGGTGCGCAGACAGCATTACGGTCTGTTAGATATGGATCGGACATATTATGATGCATATGTGACGCGCCCGTATGCCAGCTATCTTGATAATAATACAGACGCACCGAAACAGAGATTTGATGCATTGAAGAAGATATGGCAGGGACGGAACCTGGTGATTGTGGAAGGGGAGAAAAGTCGTCTTGGCATCGGAAATGATTTGTTTGCTGGAGCGAAAAGCATTGTAAGAATTTTGGGACCGGCAGAACATGCATTTGATCGATATGAGGAATTGCTTGCAGAAACCAAAAAGCAAGGCAAAGATAAGTTGGTGCTGGTTGCACTTGGACCAACAGCAACGGTTCTGGCATATGATTTGGCAATTGACGGATATCAGGCGTTAGATATCGGACATGTGGATATTGAATATGAATGGTTCTTGGCTGGAAAAGGCAGAAAAACTGAGGTAAAGACAAAGTACAACAATGAGGTTGCCGGGGGAGATCAGGTGGAAGATATTCATGATGCAGAATATGAGAGTCAGATCATCGCGAGATATGTCTGATTTGATGTCGGAGGTGTTAAGTCGTTTTAGGGAATCCGTAATGATTACCAGCCGGGATTAAATAATCCCGGCTGTTTTTAACATTGTCACAATTCTCACATCGTAACTGTGATATTCCTTCACTTTCTCGTATCCGTTTTTTGCGATTTGTTTCCGTTCATCATCGTGTGCCAGATAATAGTCGATTTTGACGAGCATATCCGGGATGCTGTCATAGAGGACGATATCCTCGTCCGGGACGAAAATCTCCGGAATTTCAGCTTGATAATTTGATAGTACGAAGCCGCCACATGCTATGAGATCGAAGATGCGGAGTGGCAGTCCGGTTTTGATTGGGCGGTTCGTCATGTTCAGGTTGATCTTGCTGCATTTGATGATCTGCGGCATCATATTGTTGGAATCTGCACCGCCACGACATCTGACATGTTTTAATGGTGAGGTATCGGTCAGCGTCCACAGGTCAAATTGATAGTTTATCCCTTGTTCCCGTAATTCCTCAAAATGCGATCCGATTGCATTGCAGGTGCGGATGCGTTCCTGTTCGGTGCATTTGTAACCGAGATAGGTGTCGGCGACGATGCCTTTCACATCTTCCACATAGTCTTCGCCAAGAGGTGTCCAATCGGCATATTTCTTGAATTCCTGTGCCCATTCGTCGGTGATGGAATCCTCTAACAGATTATAACCATAGACATTTAACTGGGCATTGATCAGTCCGTCAACATAGCCGCGCATCTCATCTGGGAGATCTTTTTCAATCGAATTATAGCGCGTTTTCTCGGAATACAGAGAACCCACAAAAGAGATATCACAGTCGTAATTTTGATGATCTTTCGCGGTTACCTTTACTTCGTCCCATGTTGCAACATCTGCGCCCATTGGCAGATGGAAGATACAGTCCGGGTTGACCGGGGCGAATTTCTCCCATTGCATACGATCTAAGACGAAGATCCGGTTTGTTGGGTAGGCAATCGTCTCGGAATAGAGCTGGAAACTTGGGCAGTCGACCGTCCATGACAGATACGGGAGTTTAAAAACCTTACAGCAGCGTGCGATAATTGGCTGGAAATTCACAGTAAATACGCAGGATGCATCCGGATGTTTCTGAATCAGATCCGCCAGTGCTTCGAGATAGCCTTTGTCGTAGTCGACGCTTTCGAATTTTCGGCTCATCGTGATAATCGTGATGCCCAGCCGCTGCATTGCATTTGCAATTCCTTTTTCACAGATGCTTCCCCATTTGCAAAAGATGATCTTCATAATTGTAGCTCCCCACTTTCTTCCAAAGTAATATAAGGATATTATAATGGAGATGCAGAACAGATTCAATGTGAAGATAAAAAGAATGAAAATTAGATAAAAATGCAGAGATTCATTGCTTGACGCAAAAGAATACAGTTGGTACAATTAGAATAATAATATGACGGAAAACATTGGAAGGATTAATTGATATCATGAAATTTTTCGTAACAGGTGTAAATGGTCAGCTCGGTCATGACGTGATGAACGAGTTACATAAGAGAGGCCACGAAGGTGTGGGCTCTGATTTAAGTGAGGCATATGCTGGTGTACAGGATGGTTCGGCTGTGACGGGCATGCCATATATGAGTCTGGATATAACGGATGAGACGGCGGTCAGAAAAGTTATATCAGAGGTGAAACCGGATGTTGTGATTCATTGTGCGGCATGGACAGCTGTGGATCTGGCGGAGGAAGAAGATAAAAGGGCGGTTGTAAAGCATGTTAATGTGGACGGTACGAGGAATATCGCACAGGCATGTAAAGAACAGGACTGTAAGATGCTGTATCTGTCGACGGATTATGTGTTTAACGGACAGGGAACGACACCGTGGGATCCGGATTGTAAAGACTATCATCCGTTGAATGTATATGGACAGTCAAAGTTAGATGGAGAACTGGCTGTAAGCTCTGTGCTGGAGAAATATTTTATTGTCCGTATTGCCTGGGTATTTGGACTGAATGGCAAGAACTTTATCAAGACTATGATCAATGTCGGCAAGACACATGAGGAAGTGCGAGTAGTCAATGACCAGATAGGCACGCCGACGTATACTTATGATCTGGCACGTCTGCTGATTGATATGTGCGAGACAGAAAAATATGGATACTATCATGCGACGAATTCGGAACTGCCGGAGGAGCCTGATTCGGAAGACAACTTGAAAACCGATGGATTGGATACAGATGCACAAAAGCCGAAGACCGGTTATATATCCTGGTATGATTTCTGTGTGGAGATCTACCGACAGTATGGCCTGACAACAAAGATTACGCCGGTCACAACAGCAGAGTATGGCCTGAGCAAGGCGGCACGTCCATTTAACAGCCGTCTGGATAAGCGCAAGCTGGTAGAAAATGGATTCACACCATTGCCGGTATGGACCGATGCAGTCAGCCGCTATCTGAAAGAGGCAAAATTGTAAATTACATTGTTGAATCATTGGTGATTATCTTTCCGTGTATGGAATTTCTCAGACAGAGCTTCCAGCGCGGGAAGATAATTTTTTTCGAGCAGATAGATACGCAGAAGTTCGATAACCGTACATCCAAGGAAGACAACTGCGATCACAAGCAGAGAAAAAGGAATCAATACGTGACTGTCACTGTAGGCAGTTGTATGGAAGATTTCAGACCATAGATAGCCGCGGACATACCGGTTGTCGTGAATCAGATATACGCCGAATGTGGCAGAGGATATAACATTGATTATATGATTATATTGGACGTGGAGTCTTGAGAATCCAATCAACAGCAAAATAGAGACCAGCACGATCGGCAGACTCTGCATATCATAGAAAAAGGTCGCGTGGGAAAGCCAGAAGGAGTTCTGCAATCCCAGATAATCGAAGACCACAGCGGTGCCAAAAGTAAGCAGGGTCACGAGAAAAGAAAGACCGATGCATGCAGCACTGCCGAGTTTTCCCGGCATGCCGTAGATACGAAGATATCCGGCAAGTGCATAGAGAAAGATAAACCACAACAGATTATTACTTTCTAATGTACAGCCGGTTACAGTAGGCAGGATACACCAACAGATTCCAAATAAAATCAGCATTTTTGTGTAGCCGGATCTGGTCAGTGCATTCAAAAGGATATTCAGATAAGGGGCTGCAAGATACAGAATAAAATAAGAACTCGCAAACCACCATTGCCCATACAGGATCGGGAAGATATGCTGGATGAATGCTTTGATTCCGAAAGGCTGGATTCCTGCCAATGTAAATACCGCAAACAAGACGATCGAATAAGTAAAGACCTGGAGCCAGAGCTTTAATGTTTTACTGATTTTTGGGAGCTTTGCGGACACAAGAAAATACCCGGAGATCAAAACAAACACATTGACACCGATTTTGCCGCCAATCTGTATAAACTGGATCCAGAGGCGGTTGACGGAGATTGTATCTGTGGAAAAATCGAAGCCTCCATGAACAGAGAAATGATGTGCTACAATCATGACCATTGCCAGAATTCGTAATAATTCAAAATTAGACAGCCGCTTGCCGGCAGATTCATTTGCTTTCATTTCATTGGATACTTTTGCGCACATAAATACAAACTCCTCTCCATTAATACAAATAAAATAATTCTTCTAAAAATATATCATAGCGTGTATTTTACAGCAAGCATTTTCCTTGATGTTTCAGCGTAAGTATGATAATATAAATTTATCCATGCAAATGTTCGTGCTTGGATCAGAAAAGAAAGGGAATGATAGAAAGATGGCAGAAAAATTTGGGAAGATTACAGTTGAAACATGTGAAGTAGAAGGTGTAGAGATTGAAGGACTTCGTGTGATTACTCCGTCCGTGTTTGGTGACGAGAGAGGATATTTCATGGAGACCTATAACTATAATGATTTTGCGGCAGCGGGTATTGACTGTCAGTTCGTACAGGATAACCAGTCAAGCTCCAGAAAGGGCGTACTCCGTGGGCTGCATTTTCAGATCAACTATCCACAGGATAAGCTGGTGCGTGTCGTAAATGGCGAAGTATTTGATGTAGCCGTTGATTTGCGTGAAGGCTCAAAGACTTATGGCAAATGGTATGGTGTCCGCCTGTCTGCGGAGAATAAGAAGCAGTTCTTTATTCCAAAGAATTTTGCACATGGATTTATCGTATTGTCAGAGAGTGCGGAGTTTTGTTATAAGTGTACTGACTTTTATCATCCAAACGATGAGGGTGGCCTGCTTTGGTCTGATCCGGAGATTGGTGTTGACTGGCCGATGCCGGAAGGTATGACACGGGAAGATCTGATTATTTCCGATAAGGATCATAAGTGGAATGGAATCAAGGATTACAGAAAGTAATAGAAAGAAAAATGGGAGGGAGAGACGCGAACGTCTCTCTTTTTCTTTGAATTGTTGCATAATTGTTAAGAAACTGTTACAATACGAACATTAAAGTACAAATCAGATACGTAGAGATAGAAAGGAAATTATCAAATATGCGAAAGAAATTAGTATCAACCATTCTTATAGGTGCAATGTTGGTTGGAAATATGACAGCCTATGCCAAAGAATCGACAGGACCGGAGCTTGCTACGGACACAGATGCACCGATTGCGGTGGAGACACCGGTGGATGAAGATACGACAGAAGAAAATACAGACGCAATACCTGCTGTAGATATCGATGTGCAGGAGGATGGCATTGATGTGCAGGCGAAATTCGATGAGATCAATGAAGATAATGTGTTTTTAAAGCAGACACAGGGTGGAACATGTACCCTTGTGGCGAATGTTAACATGCTTCGTAGAAATGCGCTGATTCATGGCGACACTTCCTGGCAGAATATTACAGTCGAGTCAGCCAGACCGTATCTCTGGATCGAAGGAACCGGGATGAAGTGGGATTATCAGTATGGAGATACGGCTGTAAAGCGTGCGAGTCTGGCGGACATGACCGGAGAAGAAAAAGTGGCTCTGTTTCAGAACCTGTTGAAGTCCCATCCGGAGGGAATCGTCATTCATCAGTGGAGTACTAGTGCGGGATATCCGCATGCGGTTTTGTTGACAGATTATGCGGATGGTGAATTTTATTGTGTTGACCCATCAAATGCAAATGGACACTCAGGCGTACGAATTCTGATTTCGGACACACTGGTATCGGTAGAGGAATCCGATCAGTACTGGTATGTTACGGAACCGGGATTGCTGGAGGATGGTGTGCTCTATGCAAATCCGGGTGGAATTCTTCCGACCAAAGCAGACCATACTGGTTATACAGCCGGTATTGTAATAAACACAAAGGTTCCAAAGAGCCGGATTGAATATAGCTGGTATGCATCGAAAGATGCTGGTGAAACATATACATGCATTTCAGATTGGAAGTCCGGGTATGAGTGGTTAGACTGGACACCGGATACATTTGGTCAGTATCGGATCATGGGAAAGACACGTGTGGATGGAAATGACGAGTCCGTACAGGAGGTTTATACAGATTTTGCATACAGCCCGATGATCAAGGGAAAATGTCAGATGCCGTACACGGGTGAAGGCGGTGGCTATCTGATCGGCGTAGAATCATACGAGAATCCGAATCAGAACTACCGGTATGAAATGTTGATATTGGATTGCACACTTCTGGCACAGGATAAACCGGCATGGGTTTACACAACCGGTAAGTGCACTGTAGACCAGGGAAATGCATTCTGGACGATCTGGCAGCCGCTTTATGGATATTACTGGACACTGTTCCGCGTCTACGATGAGAATGGAACCCTGATTGACGAGCAGTGTTATGGCTTTGAAAACATCTGCAAATAAGGGATAGCGCAGGGATTTGTATTTCTTGCAGTTATGTTGTTGATGTGATAAAATAAATTGATTATATATCGAATTGTAGGAGATTATAGATCCATGACAAAGAAGAAAAAATGGGTAACTGCTTGCTTTTTAATCCTGCTTGCGGTACTGGCGAATTTGTTTGTGCTTCATTTTGTGAAAGCAGAAGATGCAGGCGACAGCCAGATAGATTTCATAATGGATGTCCGGACCGATACACTGGATGAATATCAGCTTTTTTCCAGTGATACACAGACCTTTGAAGAGGCGCAGAGTCGCAAAGCTTCTATTAAGGAGATTAATGTTTCACAGGAGTTAACATTCAAACAGCGGGCAGGTGCGGGTCTGATCCGACTGGATTTTGGAAACTGGCCGGCACATATTTATATTGACAGTGTCCGTGTAAAGGCGGGAAAGGAAGAAAAAACACTTCCGCTTTCACAGGTTGCAGCGTGTGTGGACAGCCATTCTATCAATACGATGGAACTTCAGGGTGATGTGCTATATCTGGATACCTATCAGGATGATCCGTATATTGTTTTTTCGGTAGACAATGCGGATCTGGTTGATACTTTGCAGAGAGCGGCGGACAAAAAAGCTCTGTATCTCCGAATTTTTTTGTGTGTATTAGTCGATGTTGTGGTTTTGGTACTCGCACTTAATATTGATATAGTCGTAGATTCCGGGATCAATGCAATCCGTGATAAGAAGCTGATTTTTAATCTTGCAAAAAACGATTTTAAGACGAAATATGCCGGTTCGTATTTTGGTATGATCTGGGCGTTTGTACAGCCGGTTATTATGATACTGGTGTATTGGTTTGCGCTGGATATAGGCTTACGTTCCGGACAGACGATGTCGTATCCGTTTGTTCTGTGGCTCATGTGTGGACTGGTCCCGTGGTTCTTCTTTTCGGAGGCTCTTGGCTCCGGAACCAATGCGTTGACAGAATATAGCTATCTTGTAAAAAAGGTTGTATTTAAAATTGATATTTTACCGATTGTAAAGCTGATATCCGCAATGTTTGTGCATCTGTTTTTTGTAGCATTAGTTGTGGTATTGCATGCATGTTACGGGTACTTTCCAGATTGGCATACGCTGCAGATTCTGTATTACATTATCTGCATGTTTGCGTTTGTTATGGCGTTGACGTATCTGACCAGTTCGGTTGTTGTATTTTTCAAGGATCTGAATCAGATTATTGGAATAATCCTGCAGGTTGGAATCTGGGCGACGCCGATTATGTGGGATGCGAGCGGTATATCCCCGAAGTTAGATGCGGTTATGAAGTTAAATCCTGTTTATTATGTAGTAAATGGATTCCGTGATTCCCTGCTTGGGAAAGTATGGTTCTGGGAAAGACCGGTTTGGACGGTTGGTTTTTGGGCAATCGTTATTTTGCTCTATATAATAGGCAGAAAAGTGTTCAAAAAATTACAGATTCATTTTGCGGATGTATTATAAACAGACAAATGTGGAAAGGATATAAACTATGAGAATATTGGTAACGGGTGCAAATGGTTATATAGGAAGATATGTGGTAAAGGAGTTATTGGATAAGGGACAGGAAGTGTATGTGTCCGATGTTCGATATGATGATGTAGACGAGAGAGCTGTGCGTACCGATGCGCAGATATTCGAAGATGATCCGGATATATTTACAAAGCTCGGAAGCCCTGATGCCTGTGTGCATATGGCGTGGAGAAATGGGTTTGTACACAACGACCGGAGTCACATTGATGATTTCCCAAAACATTACCAGTTCATCAAGAACATGGTTGATGGCGGTTTGAAGCAGATTGTTGTGATGGGAAGCATGCATGAAGTAGGTTATCACGAAGGTGCTGTCGATGAAAATACACCATGCAACCCAAGATCCCTGTATGCAGTTGCCAAAAATGCACTTCGCCAGCTGACGATGATGCTTGCAGAGGACAAGGGCATTATCTGTCAGTGGATACGTGGATATTATATTTTAGGCGATGATCTGAAGAACAATTCTATCTTCTCCAAGATCGTGGCAGCAGCCAATGAAGGAAAGAAAGAGTTCCCATTTACATCCGGGAAGAATAAATATGATTTCATCAGTGTGCAGGAGCTTGCAAAGCAGATTGCGGCGGTTGCATCCCAGCAGGAGGTTACGGGTATTATCAACTGCTGTTCCGGACAGCCGGTATCTCTGGCAGACAAGGTAGAGAGCTTTATCAAAGAAAATAGATATGATATTACACTCAAATATGGAGCATTTCCGGACAGACCGTATGATTCACCGGCAATCTGGGGAGATTCCACCAAGATTGAACAGATTATGAAGCATGCACAGGCATAGCCGGATTGCTTAGGAGATAGAAAATGAGCGATATAGCGATCAAGGTAGATCACGTAAGCAAATTATATAAACTATATGATAAGCCGTCCGACCGCTTCAAGGAAGCCCTTGGACTGACAAAAGAAAAAAAATACAAGGAACATTTTGCTTTGTCCGATGTGTACTTTGAAGTAAAAAAGGGCGAAACAGTTGGAATCATTGGCACGAATGGCGCCGGTAAATCTACGATTTTGAAGATTATAACAGGTGTCCTCAATCCGACCAGCGGCAAGGTGGATGTGTCAGGGCGAATTTCTGCATTGCTGGAGCTTGGAGCCGGATTTAATATGGAATATACCGGTATCGAGAACATCTATCTGAATGGTACAATGATGGGCTACACAAGAGAAGAAGTGGATGCAAAGGTGCAGACGATTCTGGACTTCGCAGATATCGGAGATTTCGTGTACCAGCCGGTAAAGACATATTCCAGTGGTATGTTTGTTCGACTGGCGTTTGCGGTTGCAATTAATATAGATCCGGAGATTCTGATTGTAGACGAGGCGCTTTCGGTTGGGGATGTCTTTTTCCAGGCAAAGTGCTACCATAAGTTTGACGAATTCAAAGAAGCTGGAAAGACGATTCTTTTCGTCAGCCATGATCTGGGAAGTATCGCCAAATACTGTGACCGGGTTGTTCTGTTAAACAAGGGAAAGAAGATGGCAGAGGGTGAGCCGAAGGAGATTATCGATCTGTACAAGCAGGTGCTCGTCAGCCAGGCAGAAAACCGGGAGCTGGATGAGGAACAGCCGACGGTTTCCGATGTCACGGACACGCAGGATACGGCATGTGAGGGACACTGGAAAGATACGCTCATGCTGAATCCGAATGTGCTCGAATATGGAGACAAGGAAGCGGAAATTATAGATTTCGCGATTATAGATGATAAGAACCGGATTACGAATAACATTCAGAAGAATACCGATTTTCGGATCCGTATGAAAGTAAAGTTTCACAAAGATATTGAGGATCCGATTTTTGCGTTTACGATCAAGGATCTGCAGGGAACAGAAGTGACCGGGACCAACACGATGTACGAGAAAACGGATATCGGGTTTGTGAAAGCCGGCGAAGAAAAGGTGATTGAATTCTCACAGAATATGAATCTTCAGGGGCGCAATTACCTGCTTTCTTTTGGATGTGTCGGTTATCATGAGAATGATTTTGTGGTTTATAACCGGTTGTATGATGTATGCAATATTAATGTGATATCAGATAAAAATACAGTCGGATTTTATGATATGAATTCAACAGTGCGTGTTCTGAAATAGTACGGGGAGAAGAAAACGTGGAGAATAAAACAGAGTACATTGGTAAGGTAAAACTGGATTATCAATATTATGGCGGCACGGATTTGTATGTGGATGGTTCGGAGGAAGAACTGCTGGATATCGTGAAGACGCATACGAAATCAGAGTATAACCGTGTGATTGAGGAGCGGAAAAGCTGGCCGATTCTGTATCATTTGTCCGATATTCGTGGAAATATCGTGGACTGGCTGCCGATATCGAAGGATGATACGGTTTTGGAGATTGGCGCCGGCTGTGGCGCAATTACGGGAACACTGGCGAAAAAGGCAGGGCGTGTGGATTGCATCGAGCTTTCAAGAGCACGCAGCCTGGTAAATGCGGAACGCAATAAGGAATATGATAACATCAATATTGTTGTCGGGAATTTTCAGGACGTTGAGAAGAATCTGACGGAACAGTATGACTATATTACCCTGATTGGAGTTTTGGAATATGCAGCAAGTTATATTGCGTCCGAAAATCCATACGAGGAGTTCCTGAATATCATCAAGAAGCATCTGAAACCGACAGGGAAGATCGTCACAGCCATTGAGAACAAGTATGGCTTAAAATACTGGGCGGGCTGTAAAGAAGACCATCTTGGGACTTATTATTCCGGATTGGAAGGTTATGTCGGAGTGGACAGCGTCCGCACATTTTCCAAAAATGGTCTTGCAAAGCTGTTTTTAAACTGTGGAATTTGTGATATAGAATTTTATTACCCATATCCGGATTACAAGCTTCCGCTTACAATTTATTCGGATGCATATCTGCCAGTAACAGGGGCGTTGTGCAATAATTTCAGGAATTTTGATAATGAGCGGATGATTGTATTTGATGAGACAAAGGTCTTTGATAATCTGATTTCGGATGGCATGTTTGATATTTTTTCTAATTCTTTTTTAGTGGTAGCCGGATGTGAGGGATAACGATATGAAAAAGATAATATTTTCCAAATATTCAAATGACAGAAATGTCAGATTTAAAATTCATACAGATATCCTGGAGGATGAATCCGGGAAACGATATGTGCGTAAGGTGGGGATGACCGAGGAAGGAAAGTCCCACCTGAAAGCCATGTCTGAAAAAGCGCAGAAATTAAGTGAGCTGTATCGGGGTTCGATTTTCGAGATAAATACCTGTATGTATGATTCGGAAGGTGTGTTGGAGCTGGAATACGTGCAGGGAAAAACGCTGGAGGATATGCTGGATCATTGGCTGACCAGAGGAAAAAAGGAACAGTTTGAGAAGCTTATCGCAATGTATGGAAATGCGGTACGGAAGCTTGCAACCGAGGCGTTTGAGCCATGTGTGGAATATTACGAAGTGTTTGGCGCAGATGCGTATGTGCCACAGAATGTGCCTGCGATGTCGTACAGCAATGTGGATATGATCTTTCCGAATCTGATTGAAAACGGAGAGAAATGGATTGTGCTTGATTATGAATGGACATTTGCGATGAAGGTGCCGGTTGATTTCATCCTGTACCGGGCAATTCACTATTACCAGACACCGGATCGTGACCATCAGATGGGTGATATTGATTTATATGCGCTGTTAGGGGTAGATCATGAACTGGCACGGAATTTCCAGAAGATGGAAGAACATTTCCAGAAATTTGTCTATGCCGGGAACGCCCCTTTGTGGGAATTGTATGGTACAATGGGAAAGAACTATTATTTCCCGGCGGGCATGGTTGCCGCGAGGCGAACCCAGGAAGAGCGGGAACGGGTACAGATTGTACGGTTTTATGATAATCGCTTTGAAAGCGAACCTGTGCAGGTGGCGCCGGATGAACATGGCAATGTAAGCGTGGAGGCTGCGTGCAGAGGCTGTAACACGTTGCGGCTGGATCTGGCATATGCATCCTGTATCCTATATATGAAGCGTGTGACGGCAAGTACGGCGGAAGGAATCAGAGAACTTGCGTATGGCGCCAATGGTGTTTCTTCGGATGGAAAGCTGTTTTATTTCAGTACAGCCAAACCGCAGCTTCTGATCGGGGATATTCAGCCGGACTATCGGACGGTTTGTGTGGAATATAATATTGAGTTTGTGAATGAGACAATGGTGCATTATCTGGAAGAGAAGAATCAGGCGTTTAATGAATTGCGCTGCGAGAATTTAAAGAAGGATCAGGAACTGAATCAGCAGGGCAGGGAATTGTATCAGTATCATGCACAGGCCGATGAACTAAGAAATAAAAACGAATTGTTAGAGAGTAAAATCACTTCTATGGAGAATTCCGCAAGCTGGAAGCTTACAAAACCGATGCGGAGTGTAAAATCACGAATAAGGAGAGACTCATGATACTGGAACAAAATGCAAAAAGATTATTGATATTCTTTTTCTATGATAAAAAGGGCATTGTGGATGATTATATCCCATATATGTTGTCCGATATGACAAAAAGTGTGGCAGATACGTTTATTGTATGCAACGGATTGCTCTCAGATGAGGGAAAGAAAAAGTTTGAGGCTTTTACAGATCAGATCTTTGTGCGTGACAATGTTGGCTTTGATGTCTGGGCATACAAGGAAGCGATGGAGCAGATCGGCTGGGAGAAGCTGGACACCTATGATGAGATCGTGTTGATGAATTATACGATGATGGGACCGGTGTATCCATTTGCGGGTATGTTTGCCAAGATGGATAAGGAAGATGTGGATTTCTGGGGAATCACACAGTTTTTTAAGACAGAGGATGATCCGTTTGGAACGATGCCGGAGGGGTATATTCCGGATCATATCCAGTCCCATTTTATTGCCGTGCGGAAATCGCTTTGCAACTCCGGGGTGTTCCATGATTACTGGGACAACATGCCGATGATTACCGGGTATCTGGATTCTGTCAGCCGGCATGAGGCGAGGTTTACCAGGTATTTTGAAGAGGCAGGCTACAAATGGAGTGTCTATGTGGATGCTGAGGACTACCGGGGACTTTCCAACCAGCCGGCGGTTGGCATGGCGGCAGAGATGGTGATCGAGAAGAAGTGCCCGATGTTCAAACGACGTTCTTTCATGCAGGATTACAATGTCGTGTTGAATGAGTCCTGTGGACAGGAAGCGATGCTGCTGTATGATTATCTGGAAAAACATACGGACTTTGATACAGAACTGCTGTGGGATAATCTGCTGCGGGTGGAGAATCTGGCAGATCTCAAACGGAATTTCCAGTGGAACTATGTGTTGTCCGGGGACACAAGCAAGAAGCCGGGGATTGCGGCAGCAAAGAAGTTAGCGCTTGTGATGCATATCCATTTCCCGGAGCTTATAGAGGCTTGTAAGAATTATGCGTCTGCAATGCCGGATACTGCGGATATCTATATTACCACGAATACGGAAGAAAAGAAGAAGCTGATTGAAGAAAGCTTTGCTACACTGCCATGTAATAAGCTCGATGTGCGTGTCGTGCCAAACAAGGGCAGAGACGTCGGACCATTTCTGGTGGAGTTTGCAGATAGCTTTGAACAGTATGATTATATCTGTCATGTGCATGATAAGAAGGCAGGCCAGGTAAAGCCGGGTTCCATCGGAACTTCGTTTGCCTATAAATGTTTTGAGAATACACTGAAATCGAAAACGTATGTGGAGAATGTAATTGCAACTTTTGAGGAGCATCCACGTGCCGGTATGCTTGTACCACCACCACCAAACCATGCAGATTATTATATTACGCTTGGTCTGGAGTGGGGAAGCAATTATGGCAATACGGTAAAGCTGGCGGAGGAGCTTGGCATCGATGTATCCATCCGCGAAGATAAGGAACCGATTGCCGGACTTGGCTCTTATTTCTGGATCCGAAAAGAGGCGTTACGTCCGGTTTTCTCTAAGAAATGGACCTATGATGATTTCCCGGATGAACCGGTAGCGGACGATGGAACCCTGCTTCATGCAATCGAGCGGATCTATCCTTTCGCAGCGCAGAGCGCAGGTTATTATTCCGGATGGGTATTATCTGAGCAGGGCGCAGCGATGGAGATTACAAATCTGAACCACATGCTGCGGGAAATCAACAAGATCATTTTCTTTGAAGGACAGGATGCGGGAACCTATCATCAGACAAGGATGAATCTGTCACAGTCTTATGGACTGGTAAATGCAGTGCGGGCAGGAATGTATGAACCGAGAAAACCAAGATTCGCATTTTTGCCACGGATTATACGGGAGCCGTTGTCCCGTGTGTGGCATAAGATAAGACGTCGTTAGAACCGAAGAATCGGGAGGACACAATATGAGTAAATACGGGAAAAAGTTACTGACATTTCTGGTATGTGCGGCGATGCTTATGCAAGGTGGAAACATAACAAGTTACGCAGCCACACCGACGGATGCTGCTTCGGAGAATGAGGAAATTCTGACGGGACTTGATGAATTAGAGGAAATCGAGATTTCGGATGAAGAGGCGCAGCAGCTGCTGAATGCTCCGGAAACGCAGGCAGACTCAATAACAGTTTTCTCGAAAGACTGGTCCAAGTATGGGAGTTCGTATATTTATGATCATTTGACGCAGGGTGAAAAGGCCTTTTATGATGCGTTGCGCGAGGCGTGTGATAACTATATTAACAGTACGGAAAATGCGGAATATACAGAATTTTTGCAGAATAGTGAGACAAAATCATGTTATGCAATCCCGGAATCAATATCGTATGATGGGTTGGAATATGAGAATGCAAGTGGAATTGTGTTTTTGTTCATTTATCAGAATCCACAGTATTACTTCCTGGAATCCAAGCTGTTAAGAAATTCGGCTGGAAGTAAAATATGGCTGGTGCCTTATAATATATTTGCAGACGGTGAAGTAAGACAACAGGCAACGCAGGATGTATTTGACCGTGTAGATCAATGGGTAGCAGATATTAACCGGCAATCAACATTGTATGAAAAGGAAAAACGCGCACATGATATTGTGTGTCAGAATACATATTACGAAGCCGGAACTTATGACCAATCAGCATATAGCATGATCATGGAGGGAAAAACAGTTTGTGCAGGGTACACAAAATCGTTTTCTATACTGGCAAATGCAGCGGGCATTGATACGATTGGCGTGACAGGCTCGAACCATGGATGGAATATGAGTTATCTGGATGGTGCATGGTATAATGTGGATGTTACAAATGATGATGGAACAACCATCCAATATTCCTATTTTAACCGGGCAGATGGATCGCGGCAGTATTCCAGCGGGCATAAACCATACAAGCAATATACTGGGAGAAGGCCGGAAGCAACGTCTGATTATGTGAATTCTGTCAGACTGGAGGATACGTTGACGTTAGAGTCCGGAGCGCAGGATACGATAAATGTGTATACAGATCCATATGATGCAGTGAATCCGAGGTTTGTCTGGATATCTTCTGACGAGCGTGTTGCCACAGTGTCGCAGGCGGGTGTTGTGACGGCAAAAAATAGTGGTACGGCGACAATTAAAGCCACAGTTAATAACAAGACGGCGGAATGTACAGTTACGGTGAAGGTTGCAACAAGTGGCATTTATGTGGCAAATCATACACATGACAGGATCGTGGCAGGCCTTGTTACAACGCCAACGGAGAGTGCAGAGCTGGAATATCGCTGGCTTGCCTGTGATACATCTACAGATGCGCAATCGTGGTTCGTCATACAGGATTGGACAAAAAATAATGAGTGGCTGAGCTGGAATCCTAAGGTTTCCGGTGATTATGTCATTGTTGGTCAGGTGCGCGTGGCAGGAAATGAGGACAGTCAGGCACAGGAATCAATTGGAATATCGCATCACCAGCAGATCAAAGGAAAATGTCAGATGCCATATACCGGTACGGGTGGTGGATACCTGATTGGGATAGAATCATATGATAATCCAAACCAGGAGTATTCCTATGAGTTGCTGGTGCTTGACTGCACATTGCTTGCACAAGGGAAGGATGCGTGGATCTGGACAACAGGAAAATGCAGAGTTCCAGAAACTTCGTTCTGGGCAGTCTGGCAGCCACAGTATGGATATTATTGGACATTGTTCCGCGTGTATGATAAAGATGGAACGCTGATAGACCAGGAATGTTATCCGTTTGTCAATGCTTATTGACAGGTGGAAATACATAGATTAAGCAATAAGAGGTGCGAAGGAATGAAAAAAATAAGAAGGATGATGGCATGGCTTATATGTATTTGTATGGTTTTTGCCGGCGGTGGTTACACACCGAGGGCAGCAGAACCGGAGGATAGTACATATGAAGTGCAGACAGACACAGCAACAGACAGTGATGCAGCATCTGCGGTGATGCAGAGTGCGGATGAGGAACAGCCGGTTAGTGAACAGGGAGTATTGAATTATATATATGTTGATAACCCTGCAATTCAGACACCGGATACGCAGAAGGTGCTTGCCGGAATGGGAAATGGTGAAAGCACGATTGAATCAGCTATGCTGGAGTATACGAATACAACAACGGGTGTAAACTATCAGACAGAGGCGGAATACCTTGATAATGAGTCGGCCTTGTTCTCGATGGAGTTTGCAGGTGCTGATCAGGCGGGCGCATATGTTCTTACAGGAATTACATACGTAGTTGGAGGAAACAGTTACAGCGTAAATCTGGTGGATGCTGGTGTGGATGCCAGTTTCGGTGTCGATTACGATGTGACAACGAATCCGGATGGTGTTGTCAGCGATGCGGATGTTATTTCAGATATGGAAGGTGTCGTGATCACAGATGCGGATGGAAACACGATTTCCAGTCAGGATTTTGAAGATGCTGTGTTCTCGGCTTCTGAAGGTAGAGTCCGGAAAGACTCCAATGGAAATCTGGTTGTTGTCCTGGATCCGGGACATGGAAATGGCGGAGATACAGGGGCTGTCTCAATCTGGGATGGTAAGACTTATATAGAAAGAGATATTAACCTGAAGATCGCACAGTACTGCAAAGCAGTTCTGGATCAATATACCGGAGTCAAAGTCTATATGACAAGAACGGATAACTCCGGAGGTCTGAAGGTTGGTGCGGAAGATGGCGAAGAATATGGAACAATCGTAAAATATGCGCAGAGTGTAAATGCAGATATTCTGGTAAGTATCCATAATAACTCGGCAGCGGCTTCTGCACATGGCGCGGAAGTTTATTATCCAAACAGCAGCTATAATGCAACTATTGGACAGGTGGGACAGGAACTCAGCAAGAAGGTTATGGAAAAGCTGAAGGCACTCGGACTTGCAGAGCGTGGGGCAAAGATAAGAAATTCCGAGGATGGAAATACATATCCGGATGGTTCCCTTGCAGATTATTATGGTGTGATCCGGCAGTCGAAGTTAGCTGGATTCCCGGGAATCATTATTGAACATGCATTCCTGACCAATCAGTCTGATGCAACAAAATTTCTTGGCTCTGATGAAGCACTCAAGAAGCTTGGTGAGGCAGATGCACAGGCAATCGTAGAGTATTTTGGATTGACCGATACAGCAGATCGATATAAAGATGGGGATGCAAAGGTTCAAGTTGTGCAGAATGGTTCTACAAGCACATATACTATGGTGGCTTCCGGGGTTCCGAATGCACCAGGTGCTTTGTTCCAGGTAAAGAATGAAAAATCTGGTGAGGTAAAGGAATATGGAGCAATTCCGGGAAATGGGGATGGATGCTGGTATTCCAGTTTTGACGTAAATGATTTCTCGGTAGGAGGAACCTTTACAATTACTGCATTTGTGAAGCGGAATGCTGTGTCCAGCTACAAGGTTGGAGCAACGACAATCACGATAAAGCTTCCGGAAAAACAAAAACCGCAGGTAAGTGCATTTGATGCGGATGGACAGAAAACATTCATTCTGATTGCAGATAAACTTGAAAATGCTTCCCAGATAACAAGTGTGAAGTTTGGTGTATGGAATCAGGGACTTTCTGATTTGCACTGGTATACCGCACAGAAGCAGGCAGACGGAAGATGGCTTGCTCTAATGGGTGTGGCGGACTATAAAAAAGCAGGAACATATTATACAGACGCGTATGCAACATACACGGATGGTAAACAGATAAAGGTTGGTTCTACATCGTTCAAGGTGTCCAATGTAAGCACAGATGGAATTGTAGTAAGTAATGTAAATGCGAACAAGGGTACTTTTGATATTGTGATTAAGGGTGTAAAATCTGTATCCGGTGTAGCGGGCATCCGGGTTCCGGTATGGACAGCCGGCGATCTTTCTGATCTGTATTGGTACAATGCAGAGAAGCAGCAGGATGGATCTTATGTAGTACATGCGGATATCAAAAATCACAAGTATAATTATGGCGTTTACGCAATGCAAAGCTATGTAACAGGAAATAATGGTGTGGAGAATGTTACATACAGTTATTGCTATAATCTGAAGCAGCCGGAGGCAAAGGTAAGCAGCTTTAATGCCGATCCGGATAAGAGCTTTATTCTGATTGCAGAGGATATTCCGGGAGGTAGCAGAATAACGGGTGTAAGATTTGGCGTATGGAAAGATGGCCTTTCGGACTTACGTTGGTATCAGGCATCCAAGGATAGTTCAGGAAGATGGTTGTCGGTCGTTGGAGTCGCGGATTATATGAAGTTTGGTACATATTATTCGGATGCCTATGCGACAACCAGTGATGGAAAAACGTTCAAGATTGGAAGTACGAATTTTAAAGTTACAACACCAACAGCAAATATGAGTGTACAGAATGTAAACGATGACGCCGGTACGTTTGATATTGTGATTAAAAATGTAGTCAGTCCATCTGGTGTGAGTGCGATACGTGTACCTGTGTGGACGGCGAGTGATTTAAGTGATATTCACTGGTATACAGCGCAGAAGCAGACGAATAATACATACAAGGTAACAGTGAATGCGAAAAATCATGGTGGACATTATGGTGTGTATGCAATGCAGGCATATGTCGGTGCAGGAAATGGTATGTCAGCCATTGCGGCAAGCTTATGCTACCGATTTGTTCCAGAATCTGCTTTGTATGAAATTGCAGGAACAACTGGTACTTCGGTTGCGCAGATGGTAGCGTATTATAACGCTAATGCAACCTATCCGGCGTTCTACCAGAACTCCGATGCGCCTACTCTTGCAGATTTCTGTCAGATGTATATCGACGAGTGTGCGGCAGAAGGAATCCGGGCAGAGGTTGCTTTCTGTCAGGCGATGAAGGAAACTGGATTCCTGCGATACGGTGGGGCTGTGAAGATCGAACAGTATAATTTTGCGGGAATCGGAGCCACAGATAATGGCGGAACACCGGCAACATTTGGTTCTGTCCGCGAAGGAATTCGGGCACAGGTACAGCATCTGAAGGCATATGCAACGAGCAAGCCGCTTACAAGTACGTGTGTAGATCCTAGATTTTCTCTGGTAACCAGAGGTACTGCTAAATATGTAGAGTGGCTGGGAATAAATGAGAATCCAAGTGGAAAAGGATGGGCAAGTGCCACGGGTTATGGCTATTCACTGAGACAGGGGTATATAGACAAGCTTTTTGAGAAGTAATTGGAAGGTGTAGAAAAAGGGTGTAAAAAACAGAGGAGGGGTTACATGAAGAAAATCTTAGCAAAGCTGCTGGCAGCTGCCATAGTGCTTACATCGGTCACGGTGTATTCCTATGACAGCCGGGCTGCGGCAGTAGAAAGTAATTATGCAAAGCTGTTACAGTATGCATTGTATTTTTACGATGCGAACATGTGTGGAGGTGGAGTGGCAGATAAAAGCCTGCTGTCCTGGCGTGGAAACTGCCATACCTTTGACACAACCACGTATACAAGAAGTGACGGAAGTGTGGCAAATGTCAATCTGGCAGGCGGCTTTCATGATGCTGGAGATCATGTGAAATTCGGACTTCCGGAAGCCTATGCTGCATTTATTCTTGGAATGAGTTATGATACAAACAAGAACGCATATGCGCAGGCGGGTCAGGCGGGACACTTGCAGACAATCACAACGTATTTTGCAGATTATTTTGTAAACGGCACCGTATTATCTTCGGATGGAAGCCGGGTAGAGGCGTTTGCCTGTCAGGTCGGTGACGGCGGAGGCGGCAACGATCATGGATACTGGGGGGCTCCGGAGAATCAGACAAATGCAAACCGCAAGATCTATTTTACAAATGCAGGTGCTCCGGCAACAGATATTGTATCTTTAAGCGCAGCGGCACTTGCGATGCAGTATAAGAACTTTGGTGGCAGCCAGTATTTAGAGACAGCCAAAAAACTTTTTGCCTATGCACAGAGCAATAACAAGGCGGTTGGAACGACAGCAAACGGATTTTATAATTCTTCCGCATGGCAGGACGATTATTGTCTTGCAGCAATTTTGTTGTATCAGATTACGGGAGATACACAGTACCAGACAGAATTTTACAGATATGCATCGGATGGAAATGCACAGAAGCCATATTGGCCGCTTGGATGGGATAATGTAGGACCGGCAGTTGCTTATTACAATGGAAACTCTGGTGCATTATCAACATTGATGAATATTTCCAGTGGAAATACAAGCAGTGACGGATATCGCTGTATTGATAGCTGGGGCTCTGCACGGTATAATACATCCATGCAGTATACCGGACTGCTCTATGATAAGATGACGGGAACTTCAACCTATCGAGGCTGGTCAGAAGGACAGATGCAGTATCTGCTTGGAAACAATAATCGTAATCAGTGTTATGTGGTCGGGTATAATCAGTACAGTGCAAAATATCCACACCACCGGGCAGCATCTGGTTACACTGGAGGCACGAAGGGAACGACGACACAGGCACATGTACTTTTAGGTGCATTGGTTGGTGGACCTAAGCTGGATGGCGGATACAGTGATACTGCAGACGATTATCAGTGCAATGAGGTGGCGATTGATTATAATGCAACATTGGTTGCGGCAGCGGCTGCACTGTATGAGAATCATATTGGAGAAGGATCTCAGTATGTAGATACAAATTATTATACGGATAACAGTTATGTCGCAAAGCTTACAACAAGTGGTATTTATGTATCAGAGGTATCCAGCAGCCGGATCCAGGCTGGCCTGGTGACAAATTATAAAGATAAATCAAATGTGGAATATCGTTGGCTGGCCTGCAACGAAACAGATCAGCAGTGGTTCGAGATCTCTGGTTGGCAAAGAGGTAATGAATGGGTCAGCTGGACACCGGACAAATCAGGAAATTATGTTCTTGTATGCTATGCGCGGGTTGCGGGGGATGATTCGACAATGATCCAGGCAAGCGTAGGCGTGAATTATCATAAGGCAATTAAAGGAAAATGTCAGATGCCATATACCGGGGAAGGTGGAGGATATCTGATAGGGGTAGAATCGTATGATAATCCGAACCAGTCTTATCGGTATGAGCTTTTGGTGTTGGATTGTACATTGCTTGCACAGGGCAAAGATGCGTGGGTCTGGACAACTGGAAAATGTACAGTGCCGGAGACATCTTTCTGGGCGGTATGGCAGCCACAGTATGGATATTATTGGACATTGTTCCGTGTATATGATGTACAGGGTAATCTGATTGATGAGGCTTGTTTCCCATTTCAAAATGTATATTAGGAGCGAACATGAAAAGAGAACGGTTATTTTGGCTGGATTTTATACGGGCACTTGCGACGGTGCTGATCGTGCTTACGCATTATAATGCATTGTATATATATAATGTTACACCGTCGATGCCAGAAAAGGCTGTGCTTACGATGTATATATCGAATATATATACTGGGGATCTGGGTGTATCCTTGTTCCTGATTGTGTCAGGAGCTTCTCTTATGTATGTGTATGGAGAGAAATGCGAGGTGTTAACCTTCTACAAGAAACGGTTTTTAAATATTTATCCGATGTTCTGGATGGCATATATAGCTGTTTTCTTATATAATTTTTATACATATGGAACAATACCGCAGGGTATACCGTATAAGAATTTTATTTTCACAGTGCTGGGAATTGATAAGTGGCTGGTGAATTTTTCAGTACCAACATTTGAACTGGTTGCGGAATGGTTTTTAGGGTTGATCATCATAATCTACCTTGTTTTTCCGCTACTACGAGTACTGGTTAATAAGCATCCGAAGATTTTGGCAGTGATTGCGGTTATAATGTATGTGATATCTTTATGTACAGTTAATAAAAGTGTTACATTATTTGCCAGACTGCCGGAGTTTTTGTTTGGTATGTACTTTGTGAAATACATAAAAAAGGTTAACTGGAAATGGGCAGCTTCAGCGGCATTGGTGCTTATTTTAAATGCAATATTGAAGCCAACGTATAACAATATGATACAGGTAACTTATATCGGAATCTGTGCCTTTGTTGTTTTGGTCTGGATTTCGTATTTTATCAAAGCAAATTGGGTAAAAAGTGTTAGCCGGACAATCAGCAAATATTCATATGCATGTTTTATTATCCACCATGTGGTTATGTGTAAAATGGTAGAACATATAGATTTGAGTACTTTAAGTTTAAGGCTTAGCTGGCTGTTGTTTGGATACATATGTATTATGGTTTCAGTTGCAACATATATCTTGTACCATGTGCATGATAAAGTAGTTGCAACTTTAAAAAGACCATACAATTAAAATAAAAAAGGGAGGATACAAATTATGAGGAAGATGAGAAAGAAACTTGTAGCTCTTGTATTGGGCGCATGTCTGGGCGTGGGGGTGCTGACGCCGATGGGAGACATGGGTAATGTGAAAGCGGAAGAACTGTCGACAGAAGACTGGAATGTGACTGCGATTCCACAGGAAGAAGATGGAAGTTCAGAGGCGGAAGCGGTTATCGGGGATGCTCTGGAGAAAAACGAAGAGGACACGGAGGGTGTTGCAGAGGATTCCATGGAGGTACAGGCTGCGCCTGGCTGTACGACAGTGAGTGGAACAATATATTATAGTAAGGCTTATGAAGTGTTAAATATTGTAAATCAGCGGAGAGCAGAAAATGGACAGTCTGCATTAGCGATGGACAAGTCGTTACTCGAATCAGCGATGCTTCGTGCGGCAGAAATTTCAGTTGATTTTTCGCATACCAGACCAAATGGGGAAGATTGCTTTTCTGTAGACGGGCTTGCGTTTGGAGAAAATATAGCGTATGGATTTAATTCTGCAAGTGATGTTATGGCTGCATGGATGGGATCGGAAGGACATAGAAACAATATTCTTCACAGCAGTTATGAGTCAATTGGAATAGGCTGCTTTTATAAAGATGGTGTGTATTACTGGGTACAGCTTTTTGGAATTGAGACACCTGCTTCCTTTCCTCAGCCATCGGATCGGAATGCATCTTATGATGTGGTAATGGATGCACAAAGCTTTGCACAGGGATACACGCTGCAGGCAAAAGAAATCTATGTAAAAGAATCAGATCCAAGATATGGCTTTGAGGCATATATGGAGACAAATGCACCAGCTGGCGCGAATATTGAATACAGTTGGTATGTTAGCACAGACAATGGAGCCTCATGGTCGCTGATCTGTGACTGGGATGAGGATGCATATGGAATTGCTGCGGTTCCACGTAAATTTGGAGAATATCTGATTGTTGCCAAGGCAAGAAAAGCAGGGGATGATTCAACAACGGTATCATCATCGTTTGCATATAGTTATCATCCGGTAATCAAGGGTATTTGTCAGATGCCATATACAGGTGCAGGTGGAGGATATCTGATCGGTATTGAAAGTTATGATAATCCAAACCAGTCCTATCGTTATGAGATGTTGATCCTTGATTGTACATTATATGCTCAGGGAAAGGATGCATGGATCTATACGACAGGAAAATGTCTGGCACCAGAGAATTGTTTATGGACAGTATGGCAGCCACAGTATGGTTATTATTGGACGCTGTTCCGGGTATATGACAGCCAGGGAACATTGATTGACGAAAGATGTTATGGATTTGTAAATGCTTATTAATAAATGACAGTGGAGTAATGAGGTATGGTTTTTTCTAGTCCGATATTTATGTTTATATTTTTACCGGTTGCATTGGCTGGATACTATTTGTTATATAAATGGCGGGTTATGCAAAATATATGGCTGGTTATAATCAGTTTGTTGTTTTATGCATGGGGCGAGCCGAAGAATGTAATTCTGATGATTGGTTCGATTCTTGTTAATTATGTATTTGGCCTGCTGGTGGATCGGTATCGGTTGAAAAAAGCCATAGTAAGAGTAATACTCACAGGAATGGTTCTTACTAACATTGGAGTGTTGTTTGTTTATAAGTATCTTGGATTTACATGCAGTATATTTGGGATAGAATCTTCGTTTCAAACCATTGCTTTGCCAATCGGAATATCGTTTTATACATTTCAGGCAATTTCGTATGTTATTGATGTGTATAAGGGACGGGGCGAGGTGCAGAAAAATCCTTTGAATGTTGCGCTATATATAGCATTTTTTCCGCAATTGATTGCTGGGCCGATTGTCCGGTACCAGACAATTGCGGAAGAAATCCGCAACAGAAAAGAAAACTTTGAAGACTTTTCAATCGGCGTACAGCGGTTTATTATCGGCTTGACAAAGAAAATATTTTTTGCAAATTCTTTTGCGTCGATTGCTGATTTTTTGTTTGACAGGGGATTGGCATTGTCGTTCGGAAGCGCATGGATTGGTGCAATCAGTTATACGTTGCAGATTTATTTTGATTTTTCCGGATATTCAGATATGGCAATTGGACTTGGAAGAATGTTTGGATTTAAGTTTGTAGAGAATTTTAATTATCCGTATATATCGAAAACGGTGTCTGAGTTTTGGCGCAGGTGGCATATATCCTTAAGCAGCTGGTTCCGCGATTATGTTTACATTCCGCTGGGAGGCTCCAGGGTGAAAACGAAGGGACGGCTTGTGTTTAATCTGTTTGTGGTATGGAGTTTGACTGGAATATGGCATGGAGCGAATTGGACGTTTATAGCATGGGGAATTGGCTATTTTGTGATTCTTACATTTGAGAAACTGACAGAACTCCCACAAAAGATAAAGAAACTGCCGGGAAAAATTATATATCAGATATTCACGATGATTTGTGTAGTTTTTGGCTGGGTAGTTTTCCGGTCAGCATCCCTGCATCAGGCAAAAGAATATATGGGATATATGTTATCAATGAAGCATGGTTGTATGGATACTCTGGCAAAATTCCTGCTGAAGGATATGTGGTTTTTGCTTTTGCTTGGAATAATTGCAGCAACGCCATTGTATAAGAAGGTTTCAGAACATATAGAAAAGGTGGAGAAAAATAAAGTTTATGCGGCGTTGCGTATTGTGATATTTGTTGGATTGCTGTTGGTGGACACATCGTATATGGTAAACAGCAGTTATAACCCATTTATATACTTTAATTTTTAAGGAGCGGATAGTATGCGGAAGAGTAATTACATAATTTCAATTTTATTTCTCCTGTTTATATTTGCAGTAGGTGGTTATAACATGAAGCGTGTTTTGCCGGGAGTTTTAAATAATATAAAAAACGATCCGGCATATAGAGAGGATTTTAATACCAGAATCGAAGACGATTATCGACAGAGCTTTGTGAAAAGAAGTACGTTTATTGATGGGTATGGCATTGTTCAAAAGGCAATGCAAAGAAATGTTATCGGGAATATAGAGTTTATCAGAGAAAAAGATATAATGAGTGCAGCAGGAAGATATGCACCGTCGGAACAGTTTTTGACGGAGATGCAATCTTTAAAGGATTATCTGGATGAAAAAGAGATTCCTTTGCTGTATGTGCAAATGCCGGTTCGAGAGGATTATGACGAATCGGTTCCTTTAGAAATTGCGAATGAGCGAGAGGTTTTTGCAGAATACAGAAGGCGCCTTGGAGACATGGGCGTTGAGATGTTAACGGGAAATGAACTTCTTGGAGAGACAAAATTACAGGATTTTTACTTTAAAACGGATATTCATCCGAAAACAAGCGGAGAAATTCAGGTTGCGAATAAAATTGCGGAAAAACTGGAGGAAGCATTTGATATTCAAATCAATGATCTGATTCAGGAAGATGATTCCAGATTTATAAAGAAATCATATGCTTTTGATGGAAATCTGGTTAAATCTGCTGGAAAATATTATATAGGCGAAGACACATTTGAAGAGTATGTTCCAATGGAACAGCCACATTATAATGTGGAAAATTACTGTGCTGGAGTTAGCCAACAGGGGAATTTTGAAGAAGTAATAATGAATGACGGAATGAGAAGCTATCTGGTTACAAGTTACCTGAGGTATGGATGTTCCTATTATAATGTTAATAATATGGATTCAGATGGTCCAAATCTATTGATTATCTGTGATTCATATGCATATAGAACGATATCGTATCTGTCATTGCAATGTCAGAATATAACAATTATTGATCCGAGATTTTATGGACAGGGAGAAGGAAATCCAATTCCAAATGCTGTTGCGTCCAGAGATTATGATTGTGTAATATATTTACATGGGGATATAGGGATAACGACGTATTCCATGTATGGACAAGAAGGAGATGTGGAATGAAAAAAACAATAAGACTAAGTATAATAACGCTGATATGTGTTCTAATGATGCTTCAGCCCTGTGTTGTGAATGCGCAGGCGTCTGTTACAGACGCAGAAAAAATAGCTACGCAGACAGATGCTCAGGAACAATCGTATCCAGAAGTGCAGCCGTTGGAAACAGAAGAAATTCGTGTCGAGCAGGAGATGGGACAAGTATCCCTGACTGACATCCAGACAATGGATATGGGCAGGTATGTGATTGTTGGCGTAGATCAGCCACAAAGAAAGAATGTATCGTATCGTTGGCAGGTGTATGATTTCTCAACAGGGAGCTGGACGGTGGTTCACGAGTGGACGACTGCTACTTGTGTATTCTGGGTGCCGACGCATACAGGGGATTACAATCTTTATGTACAGGCAATGAGTAACGGACAGGTTGTATCGAGTTATGCAAAGTTGCATTATTTTTCAGGATGTGTGACGACCTTGAAGAATATTTCATTTCAAGGGGGAAAAGGTGTATGCAGTTATAATGTCGCATATGATACCAATGACACGGAATTAAAATTCCGTTGGCAGGCATATGACGTTTCAAAGGGTTCCTGGCAGACAATCCGTGACTGGGCATCTGAAAGTGCCGGAAACTGGGTACCATCCCATGACGGAGATTATTTTCTCTATGTACAGGCCAAGGGAGGGGATGGAAAAGTCAGCAGTCAGCTGCTAGTGTGCCATGTGGACGCACCACATATTACATCTTTTACGCAGAATGCAATGTCCGGGTATATAAATGAAAATATGGTGCTGAGAGGCGGTTATGTTGACCCGACATCAAGTGTTGGAAAAGAGCAGTATTTAGTCTTTGATGGTACATATTGGAACAAAGTACCGGCACAGGATGGATATGCCGTGTGGTATCCAACAAGAGAAGGTTCCTATCTGCTGTGTTATGAAATATATGATAAAAATGGAAATCGTATAGAACAGAAATTTCAACCATTTACAATCCGAACACCATATGTCAGGTTTGGAGATATGCAAATCAGTCAGATGAGCAGCTTGAAATACAAAATCCAGGCGAATATTGATACGAACGATGTGAATGTGCAGTATCAATGGCTGTACTATGATGTAGCTAACAATATGTGGAGTCAAATATCGGATTGGTCGAATACGACAAGCATTGATTGGACTGCAGATGGAGAACGTTACTATTGGATTCAGGTTCGGGCAAGGTTACGTGATGGAACGATAACAACATGTACGAAAGGCATTGTTGCAACCAAAATGCCGACCGAACAGGAGAAAATGCTGAATCTTGCCAATACATATGCCAGTGCGACCAATTATCTGATTCTGGTCAACGGAGAGACCCATAAGGTTGGTGTATTCTCCGGCTCTCGTGGAAACTGGAAGCTGGAGTATTATTGGGATTGCTCAGATGGAAAGAAGAGTACACCAACGGTACGAGGCGTGTTCACGGTTGCAGCAAAGGGGTATTATTTCGACTCTGGTGATGCAAGATGCTTTTATTATACGCAGTTCTATGGGGATTACCTGTTTCATTCGGTTCTTTATGATAAGAAAACCGGAAATCTTGCAGATGGCAGACTTGGTATGGGTTTGTCACATGGTTGTGTCAGATTAAAAATAGAGAATGCAAAATGGATTTATGATCATATACCGGCGGGAACGAAAGTTGTGGTGTATAATTAGGTAACAGAATGCACATATTCAAGGGAAACTATAGCGATTGACATATTATATTGCGATTGCTATAATTAGATTATATGCAAAAAATACAGAAATCTATAGGGGAATTTAGGAATGTACTCAATAGTAATACCTTGTTATAAGTCTTTTGAGACTATCGAAGAAGTTGTCACAAGTACAGCGGATGTGATGAAAAAACTTGATAAAAATGAGATAGAGTTTGTTCTTGTTAATGACTGTTCACCAGATGGAGGAGAGACGATTGCCAAACTGCGTGAACTGGCAGATAAATATAACTTTGTCAAGGTAATTAATTTGGCGAAAAATGTTGGTCAGCATAATGCGATGATGGCAGGACTTCGGCATGCAAGCGGAGATGTGATTATCAGTATGGATGATGATATGCAGACTAGACCAAGTGAATTACCGAAAATGTTTGAAGCGTTTGAAGAAGGATATGATGTCGTATACGGATGCTATCCGGAGAAAAAACATAGTGCATTTCGTAACTTTGGCAGTTGGTTTAACAGGATGACGGTTACATGGCTTTTGAAAAAGCCAAAGGATATAAGAAGCTCCAGTTTTTGGATCATGCGCAAATTTGTAAAGGACAGTATCATTACTTATACGGGACCACATACATATTTGCTTGGATTGATTCTGCGTACTACGCATAATATAAAGAGCGTAGAAGTACATCATTTTGAACGAGAAAGTGGCAGTTCCGGTTATACTTTAAAAAGTCTGCTTGGACTGTGGTCCAATATAATAGGGTTTACATCAAAACCATTAGAGATTGCTATGCATATGGGATATTTTATATCTTTTTGTTCCATTGTGGCAGCGATAATTGTGTTTATACGGAAATTGGTGCATCCTGCATTGACTGTAGGGTGGGCATCTATGATTATTGCCATTTTCTTTTCTTTGGGAATGATTTTGGCGTTTATGGGATTGATCGGAGAATATATAGGAAGAATGTATATTCAGATTAATAATGAACCGCAGTATGTAATAAAGGAAATAATAAGCAAAGAGGAAGAAAAATGTCAAAAGTAATGATAATCGCTGGAGGAAACTGGCAGATTCCGATAGTTAAAACTGCTAAAAAGTTAGGGAATTATGTTATTTGCTCAAACTTATATGAGGATTCTCCTGCGTTTGCGTATGCGGATGTTGGAGAGGTTGCTGACGTTAGGGATAAAGAGAAAAATCTGATGATTGCCAGAAAATATAAGCCGGATGCAATTCTTACGGATCAGAGTGATATTGCAGTTCCTACTGTAGCATATATAGCGGAAGAATTGGGCTTACGCGGAATAGGATATCGTAATGCCCATTTGTTTACAAATAAGTTTGCTATGCGTGAATTCTGCAGAGATAATGGTTTTGCATATCCGAAATATAAAATGTGCAAGAATACAGAGGAGGCAAAGCAGTTCTTTAACGAAATTGGAAAAGCGATTATTAAGCCTCTAGACAGCCAGAGCAGCAGAGGAATTCATATAATTCAAAAAGTAAGTGATATTGACGATTATTTTGATGATGCAATGTATTATTCGAATGAAGAAAAGGCAGTATTACTAGAACAATATATTGAAGGAAGAGAATTTACTGTAGATGGAATAAAGACAGCAGAGGACTATTATGTAACTGCGATATCGAAGAAATCACATTATGATTATAATCCAAGCATAGCGAAAGAATTACTTTTTTCAAACTTTGATGATGAATATGATTATGATGCATTAAGAGATTTAAACAAGAGAATGGTATGTGGCATGAAATTACCGTTTGGGTTGACACATGCGGAATATAAATATATGAATGGTGAATTTTATTTGATTGAGATTGCGGCGCGAGGTGGTGGAACACGTATATCTTCTGATATAGTTCCCATTATGTCAGGCGTAAACAGCAATGAGATCTATATAAATTCATTACTTGGACATGAACAGAAGATATCTATTGAATATACAAACGACAGGTTTGCGATTCTTGGTTTTTTTGATTTCGAAGAGGGAAAGATAAAGAATATATCTGGACTTTCAGAGGCTCTGGAGCTGCAGGGAGTTGTGGATATAGGATTGGATATAAAAGCAGGCGATGTTATCAAAAATGCAGAAGATGATAGATCAAGAGTTGGATATTATATCCTCAAAGCAGATACCTATCAGAATTTAAGAAATCTGGAGAATGAAATGAAAAGTTTGATCCGGATAGACTATGAAGGAGAATAAAGACTATGGACATTCGGGAGAAAATCATCGAATATATAAGAACAAATAAAGTATCAACGACGGAAGTAGCAGATTGCCTGGGTAAAACAGGGGTGATTCCTGATGTTATGCCAATAAACAGAGGGCAGTTCCGGGTTGGCAAGGTAAAATGGGTATATGCATATAACGAAAGTAACTGGGATGTCCATGAGCAGGTAAGAGACACGCAGAAAGGAGATATTGTCTATATAGAAACGTTTGCGTGCAAGGATCGGGCGATTATTGGAGAACTGGTTTCAAAGTTTATTTTATTATACAGACAAGCGGAAGCTATTGTAACAAATGCAAAGATGCGGGATGCAAATAATCTTATAAAAGAGAGATATGCTGTTTGGTGTAATGGATTCAGTCCGGTAGGTTGCTTTAACAGTAAGAATGAAGAACCTTTTGATACAGAGATAATAAATGACAGAAAGAAAAATATAGATGGAGCAATTATGGTATGTGATGATTCAGGGGTAGTAGTTATTCCAAAATCATGTCATACGGAGGAGTTCTATCGAAAGCTGGAAGCAATTGAAGAACAGGAAGATATTTGGTTTGATTGTATAGATAGAAGAAAGTGGGATACCTTTGATACAGTATGTATGAAAAAGTATCTGAATGATTAAATAGATAAGTAGCTGTGGGGATGAAAGGGATACTGAAATGATTAATTTTAATTTGCCACCATATATAGGAACAGAAGATAAGTACATTATCGAAGCAATTCATAATAGAAAAATATGCGGAGATGGTGTATTTACAAAAAAATGCAATAAGTGGATTGAAGACGATACAGCAACAGCAAAGGCGTTATTGACAACGTCATGTACGCATGCAACTGAAATGGCGGCAATTCTCATTGGCACTCAGCCGGGTGATGAGGTAATTATGCCTTCTTATACCTTTGTTTCTACTGCAAATGCCTTTGTCCTGCGTGGGGCGAAAGTAAAGTTTGTGGATATAAGACCAGATACCATGAACATTGATGAAAAGTGCATTGAACAAGCAGTTACAGAAAAAACGAAAGCCATTGTTCCTGTTCATTATGCTGGCGTGTCCTGTGAGATGGATACAATTATGGATATAGCAAAAAAATACAATTTATATGTAATTGAAGATGCTGCACAGGGAATAAAAAGTACATATAAAGGTAAGAAGCTTGGTACGTTTGGTGATTTTGGCTGTTACAGCTTCCATGAGACGAAAAATTATAGCATGGGAGAGGGTGGCGCTATCCTGATCAGAGATAAGGATAAAGTTGAAGATGCCGAAATTATACGTGAAAAAGGAACGAATAGAAGTAAATTCTTCAGGGGTCAGATTGACAAATATACATGGGTAGAATCAGGCTCCTCTTATTTGCCGAGTGAGTTAAATGCAGCACATTTGTGGGCACAGCTGGAATCTGCAGATTTGATATTTGAAAATCGAATGAGAAGCTGGAATTTATATAACGAAAAGCTGTCTTCTCTGAGAGATAAGGGAAAAATAGAACTGCCTACGATTCCTGCAGAATGTGAACATAATGCACATATGTTTTATATTAAGGTGGAGGATCTGGCTGAACGAACAGAATTGGTGCAGTATTTAAAAGAAAAAAATGTCAATGCAGTATTCCATTATATTCCATTGCATAGTTCACCGGCGGGAAAGAAGTATGGTGAATTTGTTGGTGAGGATAAGTATACAACCAAGGAGAGCGAACGCTTGCTCAGATTACCAATGTATTATGGATTGAAAGAGGAAGAGGTTCTGTATATCGTCGATTGTCTAGAGGGATTTTGGTCATAAATATGAGTCAGCAAAAAAATAAGTATTTCATTGCGAGTATTTATTATGTCATTGGAAATATAATCGGACAGGGTGTTGTGTTGCTTTCATCCGCGATATTTACCAGAATTATGGACAAGGCTTCCTATGGCATGGTAAATACATATTCAGCATGGGTTCTTGTATTAAATACATTTATTGGGTTAAACTTATTTATTACTGTGAGAAATGCATATTTGGATTATAAAGATGATTATGAAAATTATCAGTCATCTATATTGTTATTTTCCTTAATTGTGTATGTCGTTTTTACAAGTATAATTATAGGAGTTATAAAGCTGGCACGAATAAATGTAGATACGTTTGTTGTGTTTATTGCAGCATTGCAGGCGATATCTGTTCATACGGTTAATTATTCTATGGCAGTACTTTCCATGGAGGGAAAATATAAACCGCGAACTTTGTTGCTTGTGTTACCAAATGTTTTGCACACCCTGCTTTCGATTATTTTAATCATTATTTATGCAGAGCATAAATATTACGCAAAAATAATTGGAAATGCGTTAGGTATTTTTGTATTTGCGTTAATTATTATTATACACACATTTCATGTGAAATGCCCGAAATATAATAAAGAATATTGGGGGTATGCTGCAAAAATAGCAGTTCCTGCCATTATGTGTACGCTTTCGGATTTGATTCTGTTGGAAAGTGACAGAATTATGTTGACTGAATTATCGGGTCCTGCTTCAACGGCAGTGTATTCTTTGATATATAATATTGGCTCGATTCTTATTGCCTTATATACAGCGATTAGTGGGGCATGGACACCTTGGTTTTATAAGAGTGTAGAAAAAGAAAAGGTGTCAGATATCCGCAAAGTAGAAAGCGTATATATAGGTATTTTTTGTTTTGGAGCGATCGGCTTACTCACAATTTCTCCGGAAATTATAAAAATTTTGTCACCGAAAACATATTGGAGTGGCATTGATTATGTCAGTCTCATTATTATAGCGTCTTATTTGATATTTTTATATTCTTTTTTGACTACATATCTGATGTATTTAAAAAAACCGGGAGTCATTGCGGTCAACACAGCGATTGCAGCGGGGTTGAATCTGATATTAAATTATTTTCTGATCAAGCAATATGATGGAATTGGAGCAGCTGTTGCAACAATAATCTCTTATACGGTTTTGTTTGTACTGCATTATTTTGCTGCAATCCGGTATAGACGGGATGTATTTTGTTTGAAAACGATGCTGATTTCGATGCTTGCATTAATTGCTTACAGTGTCGTATTTGCATTTATTAAAGATTTGATTGTTGTAAGATATTGTGTAGTTGCAATCATTTTAATAGTGCTTGGGTATTTATATTTTACAAAGAAAAAAGACTTTAAATTTTAGAGGAGAGAGCGATGCGTGCATTTGTAGGAACGGTTCCGTTTACAATCATTGAGGCTGTCCACTTTGTGATTGCCAACAATTATGATGATGCGGATTTATATATGGTCAAGGTTTTTGATGGTGCGGAGGATGTTTGTGAACGTGTAAGGCAGACAGGTGTTTTTAAGAATGTTTATTTGGTAGAGGACGTGTTGCTTACATACCCAATTACAATAGAAAAGTGTATTCGCACAGTAAAAAACGGAAAGGCTTTTTTGAAGAGTACAAGGAATCGGATTTATGATGAAGTGTATTACAATAATAGTGGATGGTTGATTAATTCGATTTTTTATACGGCATTTTCCAGAGCAAATAAAAATATTAAGAACAAATTTCTGGAACATGGGTTCAATTCATATACGACGGTTTATTCAGACAAACCTTTTTACCTCCGGGTACTGATCCGGCTTGTGGGATTGAAATGCATGGATGGTACGATGCTGGATGAGATTCATATGTTTCATCCAGAGCTTATGCATATGAAGCATTATGGCAGGATTGTGAAAATGACACCAATGGATAGGAAAAATATAAGATTGGTGGGGGCATTAAATCATATATTTAATTACCATCCGGAAACGGATGAATTTGCAGATCGGGATATTATAATTATGGAACAGGGCCCGCAGAAGTTCACTTTTGATAAAGAGGGATTCTGGAAAAAGGTATTAAAGAATATTGATAAGCAGAAAACGATCATAAAGCCACATCCAAGACAGAAAAACAGTACATTAGGTGAAAATGGTATTAAGATAAGCACGAATTATACATTGCCTTGGGAAGTGGAAATTTTAAATATTGATATTGAGAAAAAAACACAGATTACTATTTTCTCAGGAGCGTGTGTATCTCCAAAATTGATATTTGATGAAGAACCAACGGTAATATTCCTTTACAAAATACTTCCATTGGATAGCAGTGTATGGGGAAAGGATTTTATCGAATTTGCAAATCAGTTGGGAGCAACTTATAGAAATAAGGAAAAATTCTTTGTTCCGGAGAGTTATGAGGAATATGAAGAGTATTGCAGAAAACATGGATTAGAGCCGGCTTTTTAAGGGGAAGAGGATATAGGTAATTATGCAGAAAAAGATGGAAAACCGCCCAATGGTATATAATAAAAAATTATTACAATGTATAATTATCAATTTGTGCATTCTGATTTTGCTCATGCAAGTGTTAACGCCACATCTGCAAAATGCGGATGATCATCTTATGAGTGTACTACTTATGGGAGGAAAGGGATCTGCAACGGCAGATGTAGTGTTTATTAATATTATTTTATCGAAAATAATATATTTCTTTTGCTGGTTATTCCCTGTTGTAAATTGGCTGGCGGTTTATGAAATTGGATTGGTTTTTGCCTGTTTTGTCATACTGTCCTATATTATTTATGTTAAATCAGATAATATTTTTCTTACATTATCTATAATCATAGTTTTCTGTCCCTATTGGTATATGCGTATTACTTTTTCGACGGCAGCCATTATAGGGGGAGTAGCTGGATTTCTTCTGCTATTATATTCGTATGAAAATAAAAGAAAAAGA
>ERZ1034626.154-NODE-154-length-48296-cov-14.606973_pt1 | contig 48296 bp, 61 predicted proteins | sample MGYA00520652_ERZ1034626 | MGnify/ENA primary metagenome ERZ1034626 (study PRJEB33766, sample SAMN09781765) | gut metagenome | biome: gut microbiome | host: Homo sapiens | place: Madagascar | study: EMG produced TPA metagenomics assembly of the PRJNA485056 data... | reverse complement strand
AAAAGTTGTTTTAAGGAAATCAAAAATGGCAGAAAAAACTGAAAAGAAAGCTCACGCGCTGAGCCAAGAAAGAATCCGCATTAAACTGCGTTCTTATGACCATCGCATGTTGGACACCTCGGTTTCCCGCATTGTGGAAACTGCCCAAAAAACGGGTGCCATCGTGGCGGGTCCTGTTTTGTTGCCGGTTCGGATTAAAAAGTACACCGTACTTCGCTCTCCTCATACCGACAAGAAAAGCAGAGAACAGTTTGAAATGCGTATTCACAAAAGACTTATTGACTTGAAAAGCCCCACCTCCAAAACTGTGGACGAATTGATGAAATTGGATTTGCCCGCCGGTGTGGATGTGGCCATTAAAAGCAATTAATAGGAAATACAGACACTATGACAGAAGAAATCAAACAAGCTGCTGGTGCCCAAGAGGCAACGAACGTTGCTGAAGCGGCCAAAGCAGAAACTGTCAAAGAAGCTCCCGAATCTTTCCGCTTTGTAATTGGGGAAAAAGTCGGCATGACGCAGCTCTTTGATGAAAAAGGCAATCTGCATGGCGTATCCGTTGTAAAAGCGGGTCCGTGCAAGGTTGTGCGTGTCAGAACCCTGGAAAAAGACGGCTACAACGCCGTTTGCGTGGGTTTTGGCGAAGTGAAAGAAAGCAAGCTCAACAAACCCGAACTCGGGTACTTCAAAAAAGTAAACGCCGCGCCGGTTAAACACATGAAAGAATGCCGTGTTGCCGACGTGAACGGTTTTGAAATCGGCCAAGTCATTTCACTTGAAAAAGTATTCAAACCCGGCGACTATGTAGACGTGCAGGGTAAAATTAAAGGCCACGGCTTTGCGGGCGCTATGAAACGCCACGGGTTCGCCGGCCAGCCGGATTCCCACGGTGCTTCCGACAGATGCCGCGCACCGGGTTCTTTGGGTTCCCGCCGCTCCTTGGGTAAAGTGCTTTCCGGCCAGCGCATGGCTGGTCATTACGGCACCACCACCCATACCGTATCCAAAATTGAAGTTATCAAAGTGGACAACGAAAACGGACTTCTTTTCTTGAAAGGCTCCGTACCGGGTGCCAAAGGCTCCATCGTGTCCGTGTTGGAAACTTCCAAAAACAGAAAACACGTAGTGGCTCCCGTGGTGCAGAAAATCTCTGCTTCCAAAGCCGCTAACAAGAAGTAAGGACTTGGACCTATGGAAACAAAAGTTTTAGATATTAAAGGTAAAGAAAAAGGGACCTGCGCTCTGCCGGAAAGTTTGTTCGCCGTCAAAGCCAACCCTACCTTCTTGCACGAAGTCGTCACTGCTTTCTTGGCCAACCAAAGAAGCGGCACCGCCGATGTGAAAACCCGCAGTGAAGTTTCCGGCACCGGCAAAAAACCGTGGAAACAGAAAGGCACCGGCCGCGCCCGCCAGGGCAGCTTGCGCGCCCCTCAATTCCGCCACGGTGGTGTAGCTTTCGGGCCCACCCCGCACTCTTACCGCCAGGAATTGCCGGTTGCCAAACGCCGCTTGGCTTTGGCTATGGCGCTTTCCACCAAATTGTCCGAAGGCAACTTGGTCGTCTTGGAAGATTTGAAAGTATCCGAACCCAAAACCAAAGCGTTTGCCGCCGTGTTGGAAACCCTTTCCGCCGGGCGCAAACCGTTGTTGTTGGGCAACTTTGCGGATGCCAACACTAAGTTAGCCGGGCGCAATATTGCCGGGTTGACCCACCTTCTTCCTGAAGACATTAATGCCTATGTAGTGCTTAACAGCACCAAGGTTATTATGACCAAAGAAGCGTTGGAAAAAATTAGCGCCACGTTTACCAAGGAGGCCAAATAATGACCCGTACTTACGAAATTCTTAAAAAGCCTCTTTTGACCGAAAAAAGTGTGGTCGCCAGAGATGCGCAAAACCGCTATGGTTTTGTGGTATCCAAAAATGCATCTAAGGGCGAAATCAAAACTGCCGTAGAAAAGATCTTTAACGTCACTGTTGTTAAAATTAACACCATTACCGTCACGGGCAAAACGCACCGCATGGGCCGGTATGAAGGCAAAAGACCTGACTACAAAAAAGCTTTCGTCACCCTTAAAGAAGGCGATAAAATAGAAGTGGTTGAAGCCACTGCTAAGTAGAGTATTAAGGAGAACTACTAACTATGCCTATTAAGTCATTCAGACCTTATACCCCTTCCCGCAGAACCATTACGGTAGCCGATTTTTCGGAAATTACCAAAAAAACTCCGGAGAAGAGTTTAACCAAGGGTCTGCGCAAAACCGGCGGACGCAATAATACCGGTATGGTTATGGTGCGCCACATTGGTGGTGGCCATAGACGCGCTTACAGAACCATTGATTTTAAGAGAGAAAAACTTGGCGTGCCGGCCAAAGTGGTTGCTATTGAATACGACCCGAACCGCAGCGCCCGTATTTGTCTTTTAAGCTATGCCGACGGGGAAAAGAGATATATTCTCCACCCGGTGGGCGTAAAAGTGGGCGATGTGCTGATGTCCGGCCCGACCGCTGAAATTAAAGTGGGTAATTGCCTTGCTCTTAAAAACATTCCTGAAGGTACTTTTATCCACGCGATTGAACTGCAAGTCGGTAAAGGTGCGCAGTTGGCCAGAAGCGCCGGCTCTCAAGCCCAGCTGATGGCGCGCGAATCCGACTATGCCCACATTAAAATGCCGTCCGGCGAAATCCGCTTGGTACCCAGCGCTTGCTGCGCCACCATCGGCCAAGTCGGCAATGTGGACCACGCCAACGTGGTAATCGGCAACGCTGGCCGCAACCGCCAACGCGGTATTCGCCCCACGGTGCGTGGTAGCGCGATGAACGCGGTAGACCACCCGATGGGCGGTGGCCGCGGTCACGGTAAAGGCGGCAACATTCCGCGCTCTCCGTGGAACCAACAAACCCGCGGTTTGAAGACTCGCTCCACGAAGAAAGCGTTTGGTTGGATGATTGTCAGCGACAGAAGAAAAAACAAGGTTAAGTAATTATGGGAAGATCAACTAAAAAAGGTCCGTTTGTAGACATAAACCTGTTGGAAAAGGTTCAAGCGATGAACGCTTCCAACGAAAAGAAACCTATTAAAACGTGGGCAAGAGCCTGCACGATTGTTCCCGAATTTGTGGGACACACCTTCTTGGTGCATAACGGCAGAAAGTTCCTTCCCATTTACGTTTCCGAAAGAATGGTAGGTTATAAGCTCGGTGAATTTTCTTTCACCCGGTTGTTCAAAGGTCACGGTGGCATGACGAAAGACTCCACCGCCTTGAAATAAGAGTTGAGGATTTGATATGGAAGCTTGTGCAAAAGCTAAATTTCAACGGTACGGTAGCCGCAAGGTGAACCTCGTATTGGACCAAATCCGCGGTAAAAATGTCAAAGCGGCGGAAGATGTATTGCCGTTTATTGCCAAAAGAACCTCGGACCTCGTGTTCAAAACGCTTCACAGCGCTGCTGCCAACCTGGAAGTAAAAGCGGGCAAAAAACTGGACATGACCAAAGTATTCATTAAAGAAGCTTTCGCCAATCTGGGGCCCAGCAACCACTTGAAAAGAGTGCAGCCCGGTCCGCAAGGCCGCGCTATGCCTTACAAAAAAAGCATGTGTCATCTGACTGTCATCGTCACCGATGAAAAAAAGGGAGGTCGCTAATTTATGGGACACAAGATTCACCCTCGGTCCATTAGACTGGGCTATATTCAGGATTGGCGTTCCCGCTGGTTCGCCCCCAAGAATATGCCGGCGTTAATCATGGAAGATTTCCAGATTCGCAAAATTGTAGATGACAAATTCAAAATGGCGGCCGTAAGCTATGTGGGCATTGAACGTGCCGGCGCTTTCTTGCGCTTGAACATTCACACCGCCCGCCCGGGCGTGGTGATTGGCAAAAAAGGTGCCGACATTGAAGCCCTGCGCAAAGAAATTGAAGCCCTTACCGGCAGCAAAACCTTTGTGAACGTCATTGAAATCAAGAGCCCGGAAACGGATGCTCAACTGGTGGCCCAATCTATCGCTATGCAGCTTGAAAAACGCGCCCACTACGGCGCCGCTATGAAGAAAGCGATTGAAAAAGCCCTTTCCGGCAAAGCGTTGGGTATCAAAATTATGGTATCCGGCCGCTTGGGCGGTGCTGAAATTGCCCGCACGGAATGGAAACGCGAAGGCCGCGTGCCGCTGCACACCTTGTGCGCGGACATTGACTACGGTTTTACCGAAGCGTCCACCATCAGCGGTAAGATTGGTATTAAAGTGTGGATTTTCAAAAGAACGCACTTTGCCAAATCTCCCAAAGAAATTATGCAGGAACTGAAAAAACATAGAGATATGGAAAGCGGTTCCGCCGAAGGCGTCACGGAAGTCGTTGCCCCGGCCAAGGAAGCTAAATAGAGGAATTTACTTATGTTAATGCCTAAAAGAGTAAAATATCGCAAACCGTTTAGCGCCCCCCGCATTAAAGGCAATGCCAAAAGAGGCGCCGAGGTTGTGTTCGGTGAATATGGGCTCAAAGCATTAGAACCCAAATGGATCACCGCCCGGCAGATTGAATCTGCCCGTATTACGCTGTCCAGATTCATCAAGAAAAAAGGTAAACTCTGGATTCGCATTTTCCCGGATAAAGCCATCACCAAACACCCGGCTGAAACCCGTATGGGTAAAGGTAAAGGGGCTCCGGACCATTGGGTATGTGTCGTAAAGCCCGGCAGAGTTTTGTTTGAATTGGAAGGCGCTACGCTGGAAGATACCAAACAAGCTATGAAACTGGCCGCCGACAAACTGCCTATCAGAACTAAACTGGTGACGAGAAGATAGTATGAAAACGAACGAAAAAGAAGCTTTGAAACAAAAGACCTTGGCCGAACTGAACGAAGCGCTCGGCAAAGCGAAAGAAAAGAAATTCAACCTTCTTTTCAAACACAGCACCACCCCCATCGCCAACCCGATGGAAATCCGGGCTGTAAGACGCGAGATTGCTCTTCTGCAGACTTTGATTAACCAGAAGAAAGAGCAGAACTAGAGGTTTTAAGATATGGAAAAACAAGAATCCCGTGGACAGAGAAAAGTTCTCACCGGTGTGGTAGTGTCTGATAAGATGGACAAAACCCGCACCGTATTGGTGGAACGCTTAGTGCGCACCGGCTTATACAGCAAAACGCTGAAAAGAGCCGCCAAGTTTCATGCGCATGATGAAGGCAACGAGAGCAAAATAGGGGATAAAGTGGAAATCATGAGCACTCGCCCCGTGTCCAAAACGACCAAATGGCGCGTTTCCAAAATTGTGGAAAAAGCCAGAGCTTAGTTTTTATAAACTACGGAGTTATTAAACTATGATTCAACTCAGAAGCATTCTTAACGTGGCCGATAACTCGGGCGCCCGCAAAGTCCAGTGCTTTAAGGTGCGCGGTGGCCACCACCGGGATATTGCAACTTTGGGAGACGTTGTGATGTGCTCCGTCAGAGATGCAATCCCTACTTCCGCCATTAAAAAAGGCGACGTGGTACGCGCAGTAGTAGTGCGTGTAGCCCGTGAAAAAAGACGCAAAGACGGTTCCTATATCCGCTTTGATGACAACGCTGTTTGCATCATTAACGATAATGGCGAACCCAAAGGTACGCGTGTGTTCGGCCCTATTGCGAGAGAACTTCGGGAAAAGAACTTCCTGAAAATCATTTCGCTGGCCCCCGAGGTAGTATAGTATGATTATTAAGAAAAAAGATACTGTGTTGGTTTTGTCCGGTAAGGACAAAGGCAAGAAAGGCGAAGTGAAATCCGTCAACCCGACCAAAAACAAAGTAGTAGTGACCGGCGTGAATATGATTTCCAAACACGTGAAGCCTTCCCAAAACAAACAAGGCGGCATCAACAAGATGGAAGCTCCGCTGGATGCTTCCAACGTAGCGATTGTGTGCAGCAAATGCAAAAAAGCCATGACCCCCAAAATTGAAGTGACGGGTGACGGCAAAAAAGTGCGTGTGTGCCGCAAGTGCAATCAGCCTATCATTTAATCTAGGTAAAGTTAAAATGACTAAAGAAACGAAAAATACTGTGAAGGTTCCGGCAGATTACCAGCCCAGATTGCAGAAACTGTACAAAGAAAAAGTACTGCCTGCTTTACTGAAAGACATGGGCCAAAAAAGCCCCATGGCCGTACCCAAGCTGGAAAAAATCGTCATCAACATTGGCGTAAAAGAAGCCCGTGAAGACGTGAAAGCGTTAGATGTAGCCCGCGAAGACTTAACCGCCATCGCCGGCCAAGCTGCGCAAGTAAGAAAAGCCAAAAAATCTATCTCTAACTTCAAATTGAGAGAAGGTATGCCTATTGGTGTGCGCGTGACCTTGCGCGGCGCCCGTATGTATGAATTTTTGGAACGCTTTATTAGCATTGCTTGCCCGCGTATCCGCGACTTCCAAGGCTTTAACGATAAGGCCTTTGACGGTAAAGGCAACTTAAACCTGGGTATTAAAGAACATTATATTTTCCCGGAAATTGACGTGGAAAAATCGCCCAAAGCCCATGGTATGAACATTACGTTCGTCACCACGGCCAAGAACGACGACGCCGGCCGCCTGCTCATGAATTATATGGGTATGCCTTTCCGCAAAGCGGCGGCTAAATAAGGAGCAAAAACTTTATGGCTACCAAAGCATGGGTTGCAAAAATGGCCAAAGACCAAAAGTTCGCTGTCCGGTATCATAACAGATGCCAGATTTGCGGCCGCGCGAGAGGTTATTATCGCGATTTCGGTCTTTGCCGTATCTGCCTGAGAAAGATGGCACACCAGGGTTTAATCCCGGGTCTTAGAAAATCAAGCTGGTAAAATTTACAGGAGGAGGCGCTCAACCGGATTAACTCCGCTAAGCGGAAAGTGTTTTGGAAGAGCAGCCTATACACATGGATCCAATCGCAGATTTCTTAACCAGAATAAGAAACGCCAACATGAAAAAGAAAGAAAAAGTGGATATCCCTTTTTCTAAGATTAAAACGGAAATTGCCCGCGTTTTGAAAGAAGAAGGCTATATTGCCAATTTCAAAGCCGTGCATAACGAAACCAAGGGCGGTGTGGTAAGAGTTTTCTTAAAATACACGCCTGAAAACGAATGCGTAATCCAAGGGCTCAGAAGAGTCTCCAAACCGGGTCAACGGGTGTACAGCGCGTACAACAACATTCCCAAAGTCCGCGGTGCGTTTGGCATTACCATTTTGTCTACTTCTAAAGGCATTATGACCGACAGCCAGGCCAAAGCCGCCAAGATGGGTGGCGAATTGTTGTGCCAGGTTTGGTAAGGGGGGAATATGAGCAGAATTGGTAAAAAAATCATCAACATTCCCGCTAAAACCAAAGTGGAAGTCAACGGCCAAGTAGTGACGGCCACCGGCGCGTTGGGCACGCTTTCGTACACCTGCCCGGCGGATGTCACCATCAGCTTCAAAGATAACGTGCTTTCTTTTTCTATCCCGGAAGGGAAAGAAAAACAGCTTAACGCCATTCACGGCACCACCCGCGCCAACGTCTTCAACATTATTGAAGGCGTGACGAACGGTTTTACCAAAGTGCTGGAAATTAACGGCTTGGGCTACCGCGCCAACGTGGCCGGCACGAAATTGAACATGGAATTGGGCTTCTCCCACCCCGTCAATTTGGACATTCCGCAAGGTTTGACCGTGACGGTGGACGGCAAAACGGGCGCCCTGTCCATCAAAGGCAGCAACAAGTTCCTCGTGGGCGATTTTGCGGCCAAAATCAGAAGAATCAGACCTCCGGAACCCTACAAGGGCAGCGGTATTAAATACCAAGGTGAACACATTGTTCGCAAAGCCGGTAAGACTGCTGCGGGAGGCAAATAATTATGGCTACTAAACAGGAAAGATACCAATACAGAAAAGACAGAAGCCGTGGGCATCTGTTAGCCACCGGTGCGCACAGACCCCGCCTGTCCGTTTACAGAAGCTTGAAATATATTTATGCCCAAATCATTGACGACAAGACCCATAGCACGTTAGTATCCGCTACCACCTTGTCTGCCGAATTGGAAGGTAAATATGAAGCTTCCGGCAAAAGCATTGAAGCCGCCAAAGCCTTGGGCGCCGTAATTGCCAAAAAAGCTTTGGAAAAAGGCATCACCGAAGTGATGTTTGACCGCGGCGGCAGAGTCTATCACGGCAGAATTAAAGCGCTTGCTGATTCCGCCAGAGAAGCAGGCTTGAAATTCTAATATTAAGGTGAATTTAATGTCTAACGAAACGCTGAAGAGCGAAAACAGAAAAGAAGCGAAAGGCAAAAGAGCCGAGTTTCAAAAAGCCAGACCGGCGTTGGAAGGTAAATCCACGGTTATCCACGTAGCCCGCACGGCTAAAGTGGTAAAAGGCGGTAAACGTTTTGGTTTCCGCGCGCTGGTAGTGGTGGGCAACGGCTCCGGCAAAGTAGGCGTGGCCATTGGTAAAGCAAACCAAGTGCAGTTGGCCATTGCTAAAGCGGAATCTCACGCCCGCAAACACATGATTACGTTTCCGATTGTGGGCGAAACCATTCCGCATGAAGTTATCGGCAAATTCGGCGCGGCATCCGTTTGGATGAAACCGGCCGCCCCCGGTACCGGTGTAATCGCCGGTGCGGGTGTGCGCTTGTTGTTTGAAGCCGCCGGCATCAAAGACGTCTTGGCCAAAAGCCTGGGCAGCACCAACCCGTGCAACCTGGTTTACGCCACGATGGAAGCTTTGAAAATGCTGAAGAACAAAGAAACCGTTGCAGTATTGCGCGGTAAAGCCGAAAAACCGGCTGAAGCCCCGAAAGCCGAAGCGCAAGCCGAAGCTGCCAAGGCCGAATAGTTTTGTGGAGAAAATAAAATGGTAAATTTGAATACTCTTTTCCCTAAACATGGCTCCAGAAAAGCCAAAAGACGCTTGGGCATCGGCCCGGGCTCCGGCTTGGGCAACTACTGCACCAAAGGTATGAAAGGGCAGACTTCCCGCTCCGGTAATACCCGCAAGGAAAGCAAAGAAGGCGGCCAGATGCCGCTTATCCGCCACACGCCTAAGAGCGGTTTTTCCAATAAGGATTTTGCCAGACGGTTTGACTACGTCAACGTAGGCACCTTGGAAAAATTGTTCAACGCCGGTGCGGAAGTGACCCCGGAAGCCTTGAAAAAGGCCGGTGCCATTCATGATGTTTCCAGCGTGAAAGTGCTTGCCATGGGCGAGCTTACCAAAGCGCTGAAAGTGTCCGCCCACGGTTTTTCCGCCTCTGCTAAAGCGGCGATTGAAAAAGCCGGCGGCACCGTCACCGTTATTGAAAAGAAGACCAAATAATGGAAACCAACAATACGGTTGCAAATATTTTCAACGCCCCCGAACTCAAGAAGAGACTTCTCTTCTTGATAGGGGCGTTGGCTGTTTTCCGGATTGCGGCTGCAATCCCGATACCTGGCATTAATGCGGAAGTTTTGCGCCAGATGTTTGCCCAACACGAAAACGGTATTTTAGGCTTTATGAATATCTTTTCGGGTGGGGCTTTGGGCAAATTCTCCATTTTAGCGTTAGGTATTATGCCGTACATCAACGCGTCCATTATCATGGGGCTCGTGCGCGGGGCGCATATCTTCCCGGCATTGGACCGCATGCATAAAGAAGGCGAGAGCGGCAGAAGAAAAGAAAACCAAATCACCCGTATTTTTGCTTTGTTCTTAGCCGTCCTGCAAGGGGCGATGATGACCTTTGCTATTACCAAGGTGGAAGGCGCGGGCGGTATGTCGGCCGTGGTCAACCCCTCGGCGTGGTTCTTTATTACCACAGTTCTTACGTTAGCCGCAGGCACGATGTTTGTGATGTGGCTGGGGGAACAAATTACCGAAAAAGGCGTCGGGAACGGTATTTCGCTCATTATTTTTGCGGGTATCGTGGACCGCTTGCCCAGTGCGGTAATGGAAATTGTGAACCGCGTAAAAACGGACGAAATGGATTTCTTTATGGCGCTTGTAATTTTTGCCGCTGCGGTGGTAATTACGGCTTTGGTGGTGTGGTTGGAAACGGCCCAACGCCAAATCCCGGTACAATACGCCAAACGCCAGGTGGGCAACAAAATGTATGGCGGGCAGACCAGCTATTTGCCGCTCAAAATAGACCAGAGCGGTGTAATTGCGGTAATCTTTGCCTCGTCTGTCATTTCTTTGCCGCTTACGCTGGCCAGCTTCAACCGTGACGCCCATTGGGCCCAAGTGCTGATGAACTACATGAGCCACAATAACGCGTGGTATATGTTGTTGTTCTCGGCGCTTATCATTTTCTTCTGCTATTTCTACAATTCTATGACCATTAACCCGGCCGATTTGGCGGATAACATGAAGAAATGGGGCGGCTTTATCCCGGGCATTCGCCCTGGCGAACCGACCAAAAACTACATTGAATGGGTCATGAACCGCTTGACGTTCTGCGGCGCCATCTTTGTTTGTTTGGTGGCTGTTCTGCCGGATTTCTTCCGTGCGGAATTTGGCGTGGATTTCTACTTCGGTGGTACCGCGCTGCTCATCGTGGTTGGTGTTGCTTTGGATACCGTCGGCCAAATCCAAGCCCATCTGTTGGCCCGCAATTATGAGCCGCTGATGAAAGGCAGCAAAAGGATTAAGGGGCGCTGGTTCAACGTCGGCCAATAATTTTTGGTAATTTTGGGAGATTTCGTTGTTGTTCATTCGCTCGCATAACAAACAAGTATGCTTCGTGAATGAACGCCTAGAAATCTCCTCAAAATTCCCTAAAAATTCCGGTTCCTGGGGCGGGTTTACGCCCTGAACTGAAAAACGAAAAATGTGGGAAAGAAGGGAGCGTTCGTTGTTGTTCATTCACTCGCATAACAAACAAGTATGCTTTGTGAATGAACGCCTAGAAATCTCCTCAAAATTCCCTAAAAATTTATGCAGTTATATAAAGCAGTTTGACAAATTATTTTGCGTGCGGCTTGAAAAAGGCCGGACGTAAAATAATTTGACAAGAAAGACAAGGAAGGATTGATTGTGAATATCGTTTTAATGGGCTGCCCGGGTGCCGGGAAAGGTACGCAGTCGGCCAAGTTGCAGGAAGAACTGAAGCTCAAACATATTTCCACCGGGGACGTACTCCGGGCCGAAATTGCTTCCGGTTCTGAATTGGGTAAAAAAATTGCCGGTATTATTAACGCCGGTAATTTAGTGCCGGACGAATTGATGATTTCCATGTTGGAAAACATTGTTAAATCCACGGATGCGGGGATTATTTTTGACGGGTTCCCCCGCACTGTGGCGCAGGCCGAAGCGTTAAACGCTATGCTGAAGCGCTTTCACCGTGAAATTTCCGCCGTGGTGATGATTAATTTGCCGGAAAGCGAAGTGGTCAAACGCATTACCTCGCGCCGCCAATGCAAAAAATGCGGGGCGATTGTGCATGTGGACCCGGCCGCGCCGGCCACCGTCTGCCCGGATTGCGGCGGGGAATTATATACCCGCGCGGATGATACCGCCGAACGGGCCAAACACCGTTTGGAAGTGTACCACCACGACACGTTGCCGGTAAAGACGTTCTATCAAAATTCCGGCAAATATGTGGAAATCAACGGCAATCAAACGCCCGAAAAAGTTTTTGAGGATTTAGTTGCTGTCCTCAAGAAGGTAAAATGATTGAAGTTAAAAGCAAACATGAACTGGATTTGATGCGTGCGGCGGGCAAAGTGACCGCTGCGGTTTTGAAACAAATGACCGAACTGGTCCGCCCCGGTATTTCTACTTGGGATTTGGACGCCGCCGCGGAAAAAACAATTCGCTCCTTCGGGGCGACCCCGTTATTCTTGGGGTATTATGGGTTTCCGGGTTCAATTTGCGCTTCTGTAAATGAAGAAGTTGTGCATGGAATCCCAAAAAAAGATAGAATATTAAAGAGTGGTGATATTGTAAGTATAGATACAGGAGCCCGGCTTGACGGTTTCTGTTCTGATGCCGCTATCACCCTCGGCGTGGGAAAAGTTTCTGATGAAGCCCAAAGACTGATGGATGTGACCCGGAAGTCTTTGTATAAAGCGATTGGGCTTGTCAAACCGGGTGCCCGGCTAGGAGATATTGGGCACGCGGTGGAGACTTTTGCCGAGCTACATAACATGGGTGTCGTGCGGGATTATTGCGGGCATGGTATCGGCCGCAATATGCACGAGGAGCCAAACATCCCGAACTTCGGGCGTAAAGGCACCGGGCCGATGTTGGAAGAAGGCATGGTGCTGGCAATAGAGCCCATGATTACAGCGGGAACTTATAAAGTCAGGCAGCTGAGTGACGGTTGGACGGTTGTGACGAGTGACGGTAAATATGCCGCGCACTTTGAACATACGGTGGCTGTCACCGCTCACGGCAGTGAAATTTTCACTGCTTTTGAATAGCTCCTACGGGAGAAATTCTGATTTAATCCGAACTCGGAGATGTATGAGCGATAAAATTGAACTGGAAGGAAAGGTTTTGGAAGCGTTGCCCAATGCAATGTTCAAAATTGAAATTGCCGGCGGCAAAACGATTCTTGGCCACATATCCGGAAAAATGAGAGTTCATCATATAAGAATCTTGCCGGGGGATAAAGTGAAGTTGGAACTTTCCCCTTACGACTTGACGAAAGGCCGGATTACTTATAGGGAGAAATAAATGAAAGTCAGAGCCAGTGTCAAAAAGATATGTCAAAAATGCAAAGTCATTAAACGCAACGGCGTGGTTCGGGTGGTTTGCGAAGTAGCAAAACACAAACAGCGCCAAGGTTAATTTACAGGAGTTTTAGAATATATGGCAAGAGTCGCAGGTATTGATTTACCTAAAAACAAAAGAATAGACGTAGCCTTAGAGTACATCTACGGCATCGGCAAGAAAAACGCCAAAGAAGTCCTCGCCAAGCTGGAAGGGCAGATTGACCCCGCCACCCGCGTGAAAGATTTAACCGAACAGCAGGCCGGTCTCTTAAACACCATCTTGCAAAAAGAATATAAAGTGGAAGGGGAATTGAGAAGAGAAATCGCCCAAAACATCCACCGCTTTATTGAAATCGGTTCCTATAAAGGCCAGCGCCACCGCAGAAACCTGCCGGTCCGCGGTCAGAGAACCAAAACCAACGCCAGAACCAGACGCGGCCGCCGCAAAACCGTGGGTTCCAAGGCTGCAGCTAAATAAAATTTAGGAACTTTAGGAATTTAATTATGGCAGAAGAAATTAAAAAAGAAGCTGCGGAAGTGAAAGCTCCCGCCGCTGTGAAAGGAAAAAAGAAAAACGCCAAAGCGCCTGTGTTCGGCGTGGTGCATATTAACTGCTCGTTCAACAATACGATTGTGACGATATCCGACGATAAAGGCAACACCATTGCCTGGTCTACCGCCGGTTCCCATGGGTTTAAGGGCACCAAAAAAGGCACTCCGTTTGCCGCCCAAATTACCTGCAACAAAGTGGCCGAAAAAGCCGTCGCTCTGGGTATGAGAGAAGTTGCAGTAAAGGTTTGTGGCCCCGGCCAGGGCAGAGAAACTGCCGTCAGAGCCGTACAACAAGCCGGACTTACCGTGTCTTCCATTAAAGACATCACCCCCATTCCGCACAACGGATGCAGACCGCCTAAAGCCAGGAGAGTATAAGATTTATGTCCAGATATACAGGAGCCAGCTGCAAAAAATGCAGAAAATTAGATTGCAAACTTTTCTTGAAAGGGACCAAATGCTACACCAACTGCGTGGTTGACAAATTGGCCGCCACCATTAAACGCGGTGGCAAAGTACGCCGCGCTAAAGTGTCCGAATATGGTATCCGCTTGCAGGAAAAGCAGAAAGCCAGACTTCAGTCCGGTATGTCGGAAATTCCGTTCCGCAATTTGTTTGACGCCGCTGCTAAGGCCGAAGGCCAAACCGGTGAAAACTTCTTGCGCAAACTGGAAACCCGCTTAGATAACGTCGTGCGCCGCCTGGGCTTTGCGGTTTCTTTGAAATCCGCCCGCCAGTTGGTGTTGCATGGTTTTGTAAAAGTGAATGGTAAAGCCGTAAACGTGCCTTCTTATCAACTGCGCATCGGTGATAAAGTGGCGTTGGATGCCTCTTTGGCGGAAAACGCCGGCGTGAAACAAGGCCTTACCGAAACCGAAAAACGCAACCAGCGCCCGAGCTTCTTGGAATACGACGCGGAGAAAATGACCGGAAAACTTTTAAGATGGCCCGACAGAGCGGAAATGTCCTATCCTGTCAACGAGCAGCTCATCGTAGAATACTATTCTAAATAGTTTGGAGGCTTTACATGGCTTTGAATGAATTGGTTCTTCCCCAAAAAATTCAGTTAGAAGAAAAAACTGCTTCTGATTTTTACGGCAAATTTATTGCGGAACCCTACGAAAGCGGCTACGGCCACACGGTAGGGAACTCCCTGCGCCGGATTTTACTTTCCGGCATGGAAGGGGCCGCTGTTACCGCCGTTAGAATTGCGGGGGCCGTGCATGAATTTAGCACGTTGCCCAACGTACGGGAAGACGTTATCAATATTCTGCTCAACCTCAAGCAACTGCGTGTTAAAATGGACGGCAAAGCCCGTGAATATGTCACGTTGCACGCCACCAAACCGGGTGTTGTGACGGCCGCTTCCATCCAGGAAGTGGACGGTGTGACCATTATTAACAAAGATTTGCCTATCGCTACGCTTGAAGCGGGCGGCAGCCTGGAGATGGAAATTGAAATTTCCCGGGGTAAGGGATATGCGCCGGCCGAAGAACTGGCCAAAATCCAACGTCCTGCCGGTTTTATTCCGATGGACGCCCTGTATTCTCCTATTGTGAAAGTTCACTACGACGTGGAACCTGCCCGCGTGGGACAGAAAACCGACTACGACCGCCTGATTTTGGAAATCACGACGGACGGCACGTTGGAACCTGCCCGTGCGTTGCACCGCGCCGCGGTATTGCTTTCCAATTCTTTGCATATTTTTACGATTGAAGGCGAAGACGACTGCGTAGCCACCGTAAGCGACGAAGCGGTTGCGGAACCTGTTTCCGCCACGGCTAACACCGGTGCCGCTGCGGCCAGCTCTAAATTGGATGAAGTGTTAAACCAATCCATTGAGTTCGTGGAGCTTTCCAGCCGTTCCATTAACTGCTTAAAATCTGAAAATGTGAACACCGTACGCGATTTGGTAAAAATGACCGAAGACGATTTGAAAATGATTAAGAACTTCGGCGCCAAATCTATGGACGAAATCAAAGAAAAACTGGCCGAAATGAATCTTTCTCTCGGCATGAAAATTTAAGGATAGGATTTTGAACGTATGATTAAAAATACAGGATACAGAAAGCTGGGCAAAACGGCCTCTCACCGCAAAGCGATGTTGAACAACATGGCCACCAGCATTATCCTTCACGAAGAAGTGAAGACCACCTTGCCCAAAGCCAAGGAAGTCCGCCGCGTAGTGGAAGGGTTAATTACCTCCGCCAAAGCGAACAACCACTTGGCCGTTAAAGATACGTTGAAAGACAAAGTTGCTTTCAAAAAACTCTTTGACGTGCTGGTTGCCAGATATGCAAACCGGCCGGGCGGTTTCTGCCGCATTTACCGCGCTGGTGTGCGCCAGGGCGATAACGCGCAGGTTGCTATCATTAAATTGGTGGAATAAATGGTTATTGACTACTTGGGGGGCCTTTTCTCTTCTGACTTAGGTATGGACCTTGGCACAGCCAACAGTCTTATCTATGTAAAAGATAAAGGCATCGTTTTACGCGAACCGTCCGTCGTTGCCGTGGACCGGGAAACCGGCGAGGTAAAGGCGGTCGGCTCCAAGGCCAAGCAAATGTTGGGCCGCACGCCGGCCAACATTGTTGCGGTGCGCCCCATGAAAAACGGCGTAATAGCGGATTTTGAAGTGACGCAGGAAATGATACGCTATTTTATCCGCAAAGTACACAGCCGCAGCAGTTTGTTGCGCCCCCGGATTGTGATTGGGATTCCTTCCGACATTACCGGTGTGGAACGCCGCGCGGTGGACGATGCCGCCCGCCAAGCAGGTGCCCGCGAAGTGTACTTAATTGAAGAGCCTATGGCTTCGGCCATGGGGGCGGATTTGCCGATTGCGGAACCGCACGCCAGTATGATTGTGGATATCGGCGGCGGCACGACGGAAGTGGCTGTTATCTCCTTAGGTGGAATGGTGGTAGCCAAATCCATTGATGTAGCCGGGGACGAACTGACCGAATGTATTGTGCAGTATTTCCGCAAAAAATACAATCTGATTATTGGGGAAACGACGGCCGAGGAAGTGAAAATCAACCTGGGTTCCGTCTATCCGCTCAAGGAAGAAAAATCCATGGAAGTAAAAGGGCGCGACCAGACACAAGGGTTGCCCCGCACGCTGACGGTGACGAGCGAAGAAATCCGCCAGGCCCTAATGGAGCCCGTGCGCTTGATTATTGAAGTCATCAAAAGCACCTTGGAAGAAACCCCGCCTGAATTGGCCGCTGACTTGGTGGACCGCGGCTTGGTAGTTGCCGGTGGTGGCAGTATGTTAAGAGGCATTACCGAGCTTATCCGCAAAGAAACGGACATTCCCGTTCACCGCGCTCCGGACCCGCTTAGCTGCGTGGCCCTGGGTACGGGCAAGTTCTTGGAACAGCTGAACGAGAAAGGCAACAAGTTCTTTGGTTCGCGCGGGAAATCTTACTAATTCTTCCGGCGTTCTGATTGATTTGAGCGGGCACGGTTTCGGTTTTGGGAACCGTTGCCCGCTTTGTATTTGCCGGTGCGTGCCTTTGCGGCGTGCCGGCTGCCGCCCGGGGCAAATAAAAATCCGGGCCGGTTGTTTACGCGCGTGTAAACGGGCGTTTTACGCACAGGAACCCTTTTTATTATGTCTTACCCTAAAAAGAAAAAACACCAGGCCGCACAAGCGGGCAAGTCCCGCGGGTGGATGTTGCCGCTTTTTTATTTGGTGTTATCTTTTTTATTAATGATTTTGCCGTTGGAAGGGCTGGTCAATTCGGTCAAAGCGGTGCTTTCTTATGTATTTATACCGCAAATCCGTTTGTCGCACTCGGCCGTTAAATATGCGCAAGGCGTATCGGCCACCGTGCAGGAATTGTTAAACGCCCATCACGAAAACCGCCAACTGCACCAGGAAATTGAAGCCGCTAAAATTTTAAGCGCGCAGGCGGAAATGGTATTTGCCGAAAACGAACGCCTAACCGCTATTTTGAAATTGGAGCCGTCTAAACCGTGGAAAGGCACTTGGGCCACAATTGCGTACCGGGAGCCTTCCCAATGGAATACGGTAATTATTGATAAAGGCGCGCAAGACGGCATAGAGCCGCGCAGTGCGGTAATTGCGGTGGAAAACGGCGTGGAAGGTTTAGCCGGGGAAGTGGTGGAAGTGACGGAAAACACGGCCAAAGTGCTTTTGGTGCGTGACGAAGATTTTTCTGCCGCGGCGTTTTTAAGCCCCGGGCGTGAAGAAGGGCTTTTAGCGGGCGGCGGTACCGGGGCGGTATTATTAAAATATGTGCCGCTGTTATCCCAGGTAAAGCCGGGGGATAAGGTGTATACCTCGGCGGCCAGCAGTATTTTCCCGGCCGGAATTTTGGCGGGGGAAGTATCTGCCGTGCGGCGGGGCGGGTCGTTCCAAACCGCGCTGACGGTAGAGGTGGCCCCGGCCATTAGCTCCAGCACCTTAAAAGAAGTTTTTGTCATTTTGAATAAGGATAAAAAGAAAAAATAATGTTGGGTGTCATTAAACTGTTTTTTACTTTTATAATAGCCACGGTACTGCATTGGGCTTTTGCTACCGCGTTTGCAAACATCGGCATACAGGTTAATTTGATGTTTGTGTTTGCGTTAGCGGCGTGTGCCTTGTTGAAACCGTCGTACGGCTATGCGCTTGCGTTTTTGTGCGGGCTGTTTTTGGACTTTTTCGGTACCAAACTGTTCGGCAATAACGCCTTTACCTTTTGCGCGCTCGCGTGTGTGGTATACGCGGTAGGTGAGCGCTTTGATTTTGAAAGTATCTTACCCCAAATGCTGTCGGTGCTGCTGGGCAGCCTGGCGGCGGTGTTGATGAGTACACTGCTTGTCCGCATTTTTGCGGGTGCTTCCGTGTGGCTGGGTTGGTGGAGTTGGTTGGGCGGAAGCGTGACGAATGCGCTGTTGGCTCCGGCTGTGTTTTTATTCTTGCGGAGGATATTTTCTAAAGGGTTTGTCAGTAAAGAGGCTTAATAAGCTAAGGATACCGGGTGTATGCCCACAACCAAGATTTTTTTTAATGCGCGCTTGAAAGCGTTGTTTTTGATTGCCTGCGCGGCGTGCGGCGTAATTGCCTTGCGCCTGGTGGACATTCAAGTTGTGCGCCACGGCTATTATTTGGAAATGGCCGAGCGCAACCGTACGCAGGTGCTGTACCAAACGGCCCCGCGCGGGCGCGTGTTTACCTCGGACGGCGTAGCCGTTGCCAGCAATCAGCCTTCCTTTAGTTTTTACTATTTGGCCGCCGGCCGTAAAGATACCCCTTATTTACAGCATTTAGCGCAGGATTTTGCCCCCAAATTGGGGCTCAGCGAGGAGGCGTTGACCGACAAGCTGTTAGAGGGCTTAAAAAGCGGCAAAGCGGTAGCCTTGGCCGAAAACCTTTCCCCTAAAACCACCATAGCCCTGCAAGAATTGCAAATCTATTATCCGGGTGTGTATTTGTTGGAAGAAACCAAGCGGGACTATCCGTACGGCTCTTTTGCCAGCCATTTAATCGGCTATTTAGGCAGTATGGAGGACTCGGAATGGCGCAAGCGGGATTTGCGTATGAATTACCGCTTGAACTCCAAAATCGGCAAAAACGGGATAGAAAAAAAATACGAGCGCGAACTAAAAGGAACGGACGGCGGCGCCTATTTGGAAGTGGACTACCGCGGCCGTGTAAAGCGCGTGATTGAAGACCGTAAATGGGAGCCGGGCAGTGATGTTTATTTAACCTTAAATTTTGCCGTACAGCGTGCGGCGGAGGAAGGGCTCAAAAAAACGTCCACCGGGCGCGGGGCGGCGGTGGCGTTGGATACCCGCACCGGGGCCGTGTTGGCGTTGGCCAGTGCGCCCGCGTATGACCCGAATATTTTTGTGCCGTACAGTGATGACACTTCCCCCAAAAATAATAAGCAAATCAGCGAATATAACTTAGCCATCCAGGGTACTTATCCGCCGGCTTCCACGTTTAAGATTTTAACGGCGATTGCCGCGTTGCAAGACCCGGATTTCAACCCGAACGATAAAATTAAGTGCCCGGGTTATTACAATGCGGGCTCCCGCGTGTTTAAGTGTTGGAAAAAAACCGGGCACGGCCCGATGAATTTGGAAGACGGCCTGGCCAATTCTTGCGACGTTTACTTTTACGCTACGGCCGCGCAAATCGGCTCGGCCGCTATTGAGCGCGTCCAGCGGGCGTTTATGTTCGGCCGCCCCACCGGGATTGATTTGCCCGGGGAGCGTTCCGGCAATATGTACGGGCCCACCAAACGCGCGCGCAATAAATCCTACTGGTTTATCGGGGATACGCTCAATTTGTCTATCGGTCAGGGGGAACTGCTTGTCACGCCTATAAAGTTGGCGCAATTCGCGGCGGCGATTGCCAGCCGGGGAAAGGTTTTCCGCCCGTATTATGTGGAAAAACTGGTCAGCAACCATACCGGTAAAGAAACCCCGGTAGGAAAAACGGAAATCCTCAATATGGCGGATTATCCGGCGGATACCTACAATTTAATCTGGCATTCCATGAAACACACCACGGATGCAGGCACCGCCCGGTGGGCGAAAATACCGGGGTTGGACGTGTATGCCAAAACGGGTACGGCCCAAAACCCGCATGGGGACGACCACGCTTGGTTTATGGCTTTTGCCGGGCGGGCCGGAGAAGAACCCTCTATTGCCTTGGCCGTATTTGTGGAATACGGCTTGCACGGCTCCAGCGCGGCCGGGCCGGTTGCGCGGGAAATGCTAAAAGCCTATTTTGGGGTGGATGACCGCGGAAAGGTGGTAGCATCCGACGTGCCTGCCGCTAATGATAAAGAATATAGTGAACTGTTAGAAAACCTGGGGGATTAATGCTTAAAACGGGAACCAAACGCAATAAATTGGATTGGATATTGTTTTTTGCCATGCTGGGGCTGGTGATTATCGGGGCCTTGTGTGTGATGTCGGCCGTGAACAGCATTTCGTTTACAAACAGCGTGGTGCGCACGCACGCGGTGGCACTTTGCTTGGGCGGGGCGGCCTTTTTTGTGGGGTGGAGTTTTAACTATCAAATTTATGATGAACAATGGAAGGCCCTGTACGGATTCGTGCTCCTTTTGTTGGTGGCGGTGCTGGTGTTGGGCTCGTATCAGCGCGGGAGCCGCTCTTGGATTGTTTTGCCGTTTTTCTCTATGCAGCCGGCGGAGCTTTGCCGGGTGCTGACCCTGCTGATTGCCGCCGCCTTTTTGGACCGCCGCGGTACGCGCATCCGCGATACAAGTACACTGGTGGGACTGGGGCTTTTAATTGCGCCGATTTTCGGGCTGATTATGCTTCAGCCGGATTTTTCGTCCATTGTTATTACTTTCCCCGCGCTTGTGGTGCTTTTGTACTGCACCGGGGTTAATATGTTTTATCTGCTTTTACTGGTGTTATTCGGCGGGGTGGCCGGTATTTGTACGATTGGTTGGACGTATGTGTATCTGCACCCGGAACTTATGGATTGTACGTTGGTGCGGTTGTTCTTTCAGACCGGAAATAACGGTTGGTATATGGCCGGGGCGTGTTTATTAGTGATGGTCCTGGGCTATGGCACTTGGTGGCTGTTTAGGCAGTTGCGCATTTTTCTGCCGTCGTTTTACTTTGTATTGGGAACGGCGGTGGTATTGGGCGGATTTTTTGCCGGGGTGTTTGTAGACCACCAGATGAAAACATACCAGCGTAAGCGCGTGGAAGCCTTTTTGGCCCCGAAGTCCGACCCGAAAGGCGCCGGCTACAACGTGTTGCAAGCGCAAATTGCCATGGGCTCCGGCGGCGTGTTGGGCAAGGGGTTGTTTTCGGGTACGCAATCGCGCTTGGGGTTCGTGCCGGAAAAACACACGGATTTTATTTTGGCAGTTGTGGGGGAAGAATTGGGCCTGTGGGGTACTTTAACGGTACTGGGGCTCTATTTACTGATTTTATGGAGACTGGTGATGATTGGTTATAGCGCCAGTGACCGGTACGGCTATTTGGTGTGCGGAGGGATGTTTGGCATGTTTTTTACCTACATGATAATCAACTTCGGCATGCTGATTGGCATTGTGCCCGTGGCGGGGATACCGCTGCCGTTTATCTCGTACGGGGGGTCTAACCTGGTGTCCAGTTTACTGGCGCTGGGGGTGGCGCAGTCCGTCTATGCGCGGCGCATACGCGCGTAAAAGGAAAACGACATGATAAACACGCCAAAAATTTATAAAATGCGTATAGAGTTTACTGTGTCCGGCCGTCCGGACCACAAACGCATTTTTAACGTATTACGCAACGCAGTGTTGGGGAGCGGACTGGCATTTGAGCCCGCTAAAATAAATAAAAATTGGCCCCGGTTGGCGTATGGCCCGGTATTGGGATATGCGCAGGAAAGTTTAGGGGAATATGCCGATATTTATTTAACCCAACCTGTCAGCACACAAGAAGCCCGGCAGGCATTGGCTCAAGCCGCCGGAAACTCTTTAACCATAAAACGGGTGGAGCGCGTGCCGTATGCGTTGCCGTCCGTGAGCAACCTGGTTGCGGCGGCCTGTTATTGGCTGGAGGGGGATTTTAAGCACTTATCTCCCGCCCCCGGTTTGGCGGAGTTTATCAACGCCTCCCGGGCCGTGGCCGTCATTACGGCCCCTAACGGTATGACGCGGGAAGAAAACATTAAGCCGTATGTTTTGGCCTGCGAACAGCCGCAAGCGGATAAAATAGTGCTTACTTTGCAAACGGTGGAAGGAAAATCCCTCAAGCCGGAATATGTGGTGGCCGCCTGGTTGGGGCTTACTATTATGCAAGGGGAAGAATTTACCGTAGAAAACGTAAAGTTTATTCGGGAAGGTTTATACTGGCGTGACACGCAAGGCGCGTTGCACCGCATTTGAGTTGCACAGAGAGGAATTTTTATGACGAAAAATTTGGAAACCAGCCCTAAAGTGGAAGTGATAGTGAACACCTCGTTTGAGGAAACACGCATTGCCATTATGGAAGACGGGCGCATTAACGAAATTATTTGGGAACGCCGCGGCGCACTCAACATTGTGGGTAATATTTATAAAGCCACGGTGGAAAACGTACTGCCGGGTATTTCCAGCGCGTTTTTGAACATCGGCTACGAAAAGAACGCCTATTTGTATATTTCGGATATTTTAGGCGGCGATAAAAAGAACATTGATAAAGTGCTTAAAAAAGGCCAGGAAGTAATGGTGCAGGTGGTAAAAGATGCCATCGGCACCAAAGGGATGAAAGTGACCATGGACGTGACGCTCCCTGGCCGCTATTTGGTGCTTACGCCGAACCAAAGTTTTGTGGGCGTATCTAAAAATATAGAAGACAGCGAATCGCGCCACAAATTAAACGAAATCGTGCAAGATTTAGCCGCCAAACACTTAAACGGCATGGGGTGCATTGTTCGCACGGAAGCCGAAGAAGCCAGCAAAGACGAACTGGAACGCGAAGTAAAATACCTGTACCGCCAATGGCAATCCATTTTGAAACGCTTTGAAACCATGCGCTCCCCGCAGTTATTGCACGAAGATATGGACGCCGTTTTGCAGGTGGCGCGGGATGTACTTTCCGAAAATGCCAGCGTGTACTTGCTGGATAACCAAAAAGATTACGAGCGCGTGCTGGACTTTGTAAAAAAGAATTCGCCGGAACTGGCCGACCGCGTGAAGCTCTACAAAGGCAAAACGCCTATTTTTGAAGCGTACGATATTGAGCCGGAAATTGACAATTTGCGCAAAATCAAATTGCCGCTTCCCAACGGGGGCAGTATTATTATCCAAGAGGCGGAATCCCTCTGCGCCATTGACGTAAACACCGGCAAATTTACCGGGAATAAATCGCAGGAAGAAACCGTCACCCAAACCAATATTGAAGCCGCTAACGAAATTGCCCACCAACTGCGCCTGCGCAACATCGGCGGGATTATTGTCATTGACTTTATTGATATGCGCAAAGCCTCCAGCCGCCACCGCGTGGTGGAAGCGCTGTCCAAAGCCGTGCATGGGGATAGAGCGAAAATCCGCATTTTGCCCATTACGCGCCTGGGCCTGGTGGAAATGACCCGCGAACGCAAACGCGAAAGCACCGGCAGTTTCATCAGCGAAGAATGCCCGCAGTGCCACGGCTCCGGGCGGGTACTGTCCGCCGAGAGCATGCGCATTAAAATCCAACGCGAAATTTACGACCTGACCAACGGCCGCCCCGGCGGAAATTTGCGGGTAGTTTTACACCCTGTATTGGCGGAAGCCATTAAGCAAAAACAAGCGGATATTGAAGAAAACATCCACCGTTCGCTTAAAATCCAGGCGGACCCGCAAATTGCGTGGGAAGATTACAAAATTGTGTTAGAGTAAAGGTGTGGGGCCTGTGCCGTGCGGTGCGGGCCCCGTTTTGGCTATGAAGAAACTGCTTCTTGCGTTGTTTGCCGCTTTGTTTAGCTTTTTTACCTGCGTGCCCGGTTGGGCGCAGGGCCAAACGCCTGTAAAAGTGATTGGGAAAGACAAAGGGGAGGTCACCTCTCTTTTGGCGAACGGAATTACTTATTTGGATGTACAACAGACGGCTAAAAAAATCGGTGCGAACGTGGAGCTGTATTCCGCCGCCAAACAAGCCAAAGTGACCTTAAAAGGGTTTGCCTCCATTTTAACCGCGGGGGAAAGCCAGGTCATTCTCAACGGCCAGCCGGTAGCGTTGGGCGAAAGCGTGATAGCCTACCGCGGGCGGATTATGGCTCCGGTGGCCTTTTTTACGTTGCCCGCGTTAGGCAAGGCGTTGGATAGAAAAATTACTTTTGAAAATAACACGCTGTGGGTGGAAAAGAATTTTAATTTGGCGTATGCGGAAAAAACCCAACTCCCCGGCGGGGAGCATTTGGTGTTTGATATGACGGCCCCGCTGCAATATGTTTCCCACCGGGCCAACGCGCACACGGTGGAAATTACCTTTCCGCGCGCGGTGTTAAAGCGGGAATTATTTTTGCGCCTGAAAGGGGATTTTATCTATTCCGTGCAAATGCGCCAGCAGGACGGCTCGGCTGTATTAAAAATTATTTTGAACCGCGGTGTAGAGGAGTGGTCGGCCGGCACGCGGGGGGACCAATGGGTTTTCCGCGCTGCTAAAAATAAAACGGCGGCCCCTATTGTCCGTGCGCCGGAACCCGCGGCGGTGGGGCCGGAAACGTATTTGTCTTCAGCCCAGCCTGCCGGGCCCAAGCCGGCCGTACTGTTGCCTGCGCCCAGCGTAATGGCGGAGGAGTCCTCCGCGGCCCCGGAAAAGGCGGAAACGGCGGAAAAGGGCCCGGCAACGCAAAAGCCTGCCGCCCCGGCTCAAGCGGCGCCGCAAGTTCAGGCGGGCAAAACCGCTGTGGTGCAAGCGGCCCCCGGTGCTACCCTTTCCCCGGCTAAGCCCGCCGCCCCGGCCAAACCGGCCGCCAAGGAGCTTAAACCGGCGGTTATTCACCAAGGGGTAGAATCCGTGGCGCGTAAAAAAATGCGTATTATGGTGGACCCCGGCCACGGCGGGAAAGACCCCGGCGCGGTGCGCCGTAAACAGCGGGAAAAAGATTGGAATTTAGCGGTTGCCAAAGAATTGTACGCTCTACTAAAAAAAGGCGGGTTTGAAGTGCGCATGACGCGCGATAAAGATGTGTTTATTCCGCTGTCGGACCGCTCCAAACAGGCCAATAATTTCAAGGCGGATTTGTTTGTGTCCGTGCATACCAACGCTTCCAAAAATTCCAGAGCAAACGGTTTTCAGGTGTATTTCCGCTCCGAAAAAGCCACCGACAAAGAAGCCGCCGAAGTGGCCGCCCTGGAAAACGAAGCCATGCAATATGAAGAAGTCCACTACAATTTTGTGGATGCTTTACTGCAATCACTCGCCAAAAACGAATATATTAACGAAAGTTCCAAACTGGCGGGCTATGTGCGTAATGCCGTTTTCAAACAGCCGGGCATTGGTATTACGGTCAACCGCAACAGCAGTGTGCGGCAAGCCAATTTTTATGTGCTAAAAGGGGTAAACAGCCCGGCTATTCTGGTGGAAATGGGCTACATTAGCAGCCCCAAAGACCGCGGGCGGCTTTCCCAAACGGCGGTGCGCAAAAAAATGGCGCAGGGCCTTTATAACGGCATACACGAATACGCCAAAAAAGAAGGCTGGCTGAAATAAATTTTACAACCGCCCCCATACCATAAAAAGCGTCCCGAGCAGTTCGTCGGGGCGCTTTTTATTTATGCGGGTGGCTATGGTTCTTGCGTTCGCGGCGGGAAGCGCACGCGGGGCGAGGGCATAAATTGATAAAATAATTTTATGAAAATGTATTTGGTTTTATTTTGGATTTTTGCCAAAATCGGCGCGTTTACTTTGGGCGGCGGCTATGCCATGCTCCCCTTAATTGAGCGCGAAATTGTGGATAATAAAAAATGGATAGACCGCCCGGAATTTTTGGATTTAGTGGCCATCGCCCAATCGGCCCCCGGCATTTTGGCGGTAAATATGGCTATTTTTGTGGGGTATAAAATAAAAGGCACGTTGGGGAGTGTGGTGGCTACTTTGGGAGCGGTGTTGCCGTCTTTTATCATCATTTTGTTAATAGCCCTTTGCTTTAGGGGGTATAAAGATAACCCGGTAGTAGCGCGTGTTTTTAAGGGGATTCGCCCCGCCGTTGTGGCGCTGATTGCCGTGCCGGTAGTCAATATGGGCCGCACGGTGTGCAAACGCCCGGCGGTATGGCTGATTCCCGCCGCGGTGGCGCTGGGCGTGTGGAAGGTGGGGGTTTCCCCGGTGGGGGTTGTACTAGCGGCCGGGCTGATTGGTTGGCTATGGGGGCGTAAAAAATGATTTTTTGGAAACTTTTTTTCACTTTTTTTAAGATAGGTTTGTTTAACTTCGGCGGCGGGTACGCCATGATTTCGTTTATCCAACATGAGGTTGTTTATAAACAGGCTTGGCTGAATACGGCGGAATTTACCGATATTGTGGCCGTCAGCCAAATGACCCCCGGCCCCATTGGCATTAACCTGGCTACCTATACAGGCTACACCGCCGGGCACGATTGGTTTTTAGCCGCGCTGGGGCCGCAAGGGGCCGCGTGGGGCGGCGTGTTGGGCAGTTGCGTGGCTACGTTTGCGGTGTGTTTGCCCTCATTTATTTTAATGTTATTGGTAAGCAAGTATTTCTTAAAATATAAAGAATCGTCCGGCGTGAAAGCGGTTTTCGGCGCGTTGCGCCCGGCGGTGGTGGGGTTAATAGCCGCCGCGGCACTGGTGCTGTGCAACGCGGATAATTTTATAGATTATAAAAGTGTTTTGTTTTTTGCCGGAGCCTTTTGCGCCACTTATTTTTTTAAGTTAGGGCCTGTTAAAATAATTTTTTTAAGCGGAATTTTGGGGTTTTTAGTCTATTAAAAATGAGGTTTTACCGTCTGAAAGTTAGTTTCTCCTAAAAAATACTTGTTAGCCTTGCCTAACTTTTGATATAATAAATGTATCAAAGTTGTACTTAGGAGAAAAAGAAAATGAATACAAAGTTGTTGTCCGTAGTCCTTTTATTAGCTGCCGTACCGGCATTTGCCACTACCGCTGACCAGGTGGAACAAGTGTTGCAACGCAAAGATGTAGCCGCCCGCCGCGCCCAGCAGGCAAAGGCCAAACAAACGCCCCAAGTATCCCTGACCTTTGAATGGGAACAAAAAAATCTGGTTCAAAAAGCGCGCTACCGCATTGGCCGCGTAAGAAGACGGATGTATTGGGAAAGTAAACACAATCTAACTACCTGCTCCGGCGTGGTAATAAACGGCCGTGTGCTTACCGTGGCGGACTGCGCTAAAAATGGCGATTATGTCTTAAAAACTATGCAAGTGCGCCTGTATGACGGTAAAAAGATAAACGTAGCCGGGGCAAAAGTGCAAATAAACGGAGAATTTGCTTTTGCCGCCCTGCCTGCCGCGTTGATTAAGCAGGTTCCGGCAGTGGCCGCGGGCATAGCGCCCAAAGGGGCCGATTTGGAAAGCGCCTACGGCGCGGAAGTTAATAACGCGGCCGCCATGTTCTTTTTGAGCCATGGGGTTTTGTCTCCCCGTGCGAACCGCAGTCCGTTTGGCATTAGAAAGACCATGAAACGCGGCACGCCTTTCTTTTATAAAGGTAAAGTAGTGGCTTTGTGCAGTTATGTACCCAAACACTTGCCGGTGGGTTGGCATTCTTCGCCGGAAGATGCGTTGGCGGTCTTGCGCGTGGATAACGGCGCGGCCGTATTGAAAAAATAAATTTGTCCGGCCGGGCCATACGGCCGGATTAAGGGTGCGCATAAAACAGTCTCCTCGCACCTGCTGAAACTATTCACGCCGCACCGGGCAGGGTGCGGCGTGGGTTTTTATAGGAGTGGCACCCCAAAACCCGCCTTACTTTTTTCATTGCAGAAAAAGACCCTGCGGGCCGCACCTTGCAAAAAGCTAGCCCCCTGGGAACCTATAAAACCTATTTTGAGCCGGGCGTTTTACAACTCCCTACGGTCGGACAAATAAAACGCCTTTATATTCCGTTCAAAATAGGTTTTATAAACAGGTTCTAAAGGGGGCCTTGAACGGCAACCCTAGTAAAAAGGAAGAAAGGCGGTTGGAGCGTATAAAGGAAAACCCCGCACTAAAGCGGGATTTTTTATTAGAGCTTTTTTAAGAAAAAATTAATTTTTCTGACCGTCCGGTTGTACTTTGGGTGCGGTTGAGTCTTGCGTCCGGAGCGCGGGGATGTCCGGCGTTTGCGGGGCGGCGGAGTTGGCCGGAGTTTCTGCCGCGGCGTTTTCTGCGGCCGGGGCGTTTTCTTCTTCCGGCGCATGATATGCTAGCTCCACTTCGGCAAAAATAGAGCCTTTATTTTCGTTGAGCCACTTGCGGTGCAAGTTGTAATCGGGGCTGTATTGGGCCACTAATTGCCAGTATTCCTGCCCGTGGTTCATGTGTACTAAGTGGGAAAGTTCATGCACGATTAAATAATCCTGCACGGCCAGCGGCATTTTGATAATGCGGTAAGAATAATTAATGTTCTTTTTGCCGGAGCAACTGGCCCACAAGGTGCGCTGGTCTTTAATAACAATGTTGTTGTATTCCACGCCCATTTTGTCGGCCCATTGGCGGGTTTTGGCGCGCAAAACTTCGCCGGCTTTGTCTTTCAGCCACTGCGTGACTAAATCCGCCGGAGAGTCTTGTTCACTGCGTAAATAAATATGAAAGATACTCCCGTCAAACGCTACTCCGGCTTCTTGGTCCGGCGTCAGGTACATACGCGCTTCGTACAGGTTGCCGTTATAGAGCACCCTGTTTTGTTCGGCCGGCTGGGCGCAATCCTGCGCGGCATTTTTGCCGGAAAACACTTCGGGCAGCTCTTTTTTGAGCCGCTCTAAAAAAAGTTTTACGTCACTGATGACGCTTTGCGTATCTGCCATAATTATATTATAGCAATTCGCACCCGCACTTACGGCAAAGGATATAGATTGCAAGCGGTGCGCAAAGATTCCGTGCATTTGCCTGCCGTAAAGGTGGTTCCGCCCATACTTTTACAAACCCGGTTGGCGGTTGGGTCGTCTGCTTTTGCGCCGCAATAACTTTGCCCGGGGCGGTCGGACACGTCTAAATATAAACCGTAAGAGTTAATCACTTCATCCCCGTTTCTAACGTATCCTACCACATCTTGCCGCCCGCCGTCGCCCATGCTTAACGCATCAAAGCCTATTTTCCCGTTGGAAAAATTGCCTCGGCCGATTTTGGTAAATCCGGACAGGTCAAAGGATAATTCATCTAAACCGTCGTTTAAGTAGCGGCCGTTTGCCATGTAATATTCTTCTTCGGCATTTTTGAAAGCGCGCGTGGCGGAAATAACCGCCCCTAACCGGCTTTTGGCTACGGCTACCTGATATTGGGGCAAGGCAACGCTTGCCAAAATGCCGATAATCAGTACCACTACTAACAATTCAATTAAAGTAAACCCTTTCATAAACGCTCCTAATTTTTTGTTGAGCCCGGGAAACAAAAACGGCCGCATTACCCGGGCTAAGAAGAGTGACCCGAATAAAACAGCCGTAGTTCCCTGCCTAAAAGGCAGGGAACATTCGGCACCAAACAACCGGGTAATTAGTCCGTTTATTCGGTGCCTAAAACGACTGCTTTTGGGCTCTTCTTATGCTTTTGGAAAACCAAAAGCCCGCCTGCTTGTTGCAGGCCCCAAAAACAGTAAAAATTGTGTGGTGGCGGGATTTTTAATCCCGGTAAAATCCTCCTGGAGGTAAGATAATTTATTTTAATATTTTATACTTCTTTTTGCCAATTATTTTATACAATACTTTTATACTTTTGGAGGAACACCGTGACGAATAATTTGAAAACAACTCCGCTCTGCCAAGCCTGTCAGGCTGCCGGCGGGCGTATGGTGGATTTCCACGGCTGGCTGCTGCCGGTTCAGTTTGAAAGCATTATTGCCGAACACAAAGCCGTGCGCGAGGGCGCCGGAATGTTTGACGTTTCCCACATGGGCCAAGTGCTGGTGGAAGGGAAAGATGCGTGGGCTTTTTTGCAATATGTAAACTGTAATAACATCAAAAACACGCCCGGCGCGGGGACGTATTCCCACATTTTAACCGAGCGCGGAACGATTATTGACGATTTGATTGCTTTTTGTTTAACGCCGGAAAAATTTTTGGTGGTGGTCAACGCCGCTTGCCGGGAAGAAGACGTGGCATGGCTCCAAAAACACGCGCCCCGCTTTAACGTGCGCGTGACGGACGTAAGCGACCAATACGGTATGATTGCCGTGCAAGGCCCGCACGCGGTGGAAAAACTTTCGCGCGTGTTGGGGGACGTAAACGGCGTGGCGCGGTTTCACATCACTCCGGTGGTGTTTGAGGGCGCGCACGGGTATTTAACCCGCACCGGATACACCGGCGAGGACGGCGCGGAAGTAATGCTCCCGCCGGAGGCTACCGTAAAATTATGGGATGCCCTCTTAAAAGAAGGGGTCAAACCGTGCGGTTTGGGCGCGCGTGACGTACTGCGTTTGGAAGCCGGCTACCTGCTCAACGGCCAAGATGCCGACCAATCCCGCACGCCGTACGAAGCCAACTGCGGTTGGGTGGTAAAATTAGCTAAGGAAGATTTTATCGGCAAGCCGGTATTGGCGGAGCAAAAGGCCAAAGGGGTGCAACAAAAACTGACCGCCTTTCGCCTTTCCGGCGCCGGCGTGCCGCGCACCGGGTGCAAAGTGTTTGTAAACGCGCAGGAAGCGGGCACCATTACCAGCGGTACTTTTTCCCCGCTGTTTAAGGGGATTGCCGTGGGGTATGTCCAGGCGGGCCTGGCGGAAGGAACGGCCGTTGAAATTGAAATTCACGGCCGCCGTATTCCGGCCCAAGTTGTAAAAACACCATTTTATAAAAACAGAGTTTAATTAGGAGGAGATTTATTTATGTATACCGCAGAAAACAGCCGTTATGCCAAAACCCACGAATGGGCTTATAAAGACGGAGAAATTGCCGTGGTGGGCATTAGCAACCACGCGCAGGAAGAAATCAGCGATATTGTATTTGTGGACTTGCCGAAAGTAGGCCAAAAAGTGGCCGCCGGGCAAAATTGCTGTGTGATTGAATCGGTGAAATCCGCGTCCGAAATTTACGCGCCCGTCAGCGGGGAAATTGTGGCCGTAAACGAAGCGTTGAAAGACGACCCCGCTTTGGTCAACCGGGAAGCGCACGGCAACGGCTGGCTGTTCAAAATTAAAATGTCCGCCCCGGCCGAATATGACGCCCTGATGGACTTTGCCGCTTACCAAGGTACCCTGCAAAAATAACCTTTTTGCGCCATTTGGAAATATAAATCCCCGCTTTGGCGGGGTATTTTATAAATAAAGAGGTTTTATGTTTATTCCCCATACTGCTCAAGAACAAAAAGAAATGCTGGCGCGCATTGGCGTTTCGTCCGTGCGTGAATTGTTGGAAATCCCGGCGGGGCTTTTATACCCTAAATTAAATCTTCCGGCCGCGTTGACGGAGCCGGAACTGGCCGCGCACATTAAGGCGTTGGGCGCGGAAAATAAGCCGCTCAAAAATTTTATCGGCGCGGGCATTTATGAACATTTTATCCCCGCCGCGGTAAATGCGTTAAGCTCCCGCGGGGAGTTTTTAACCGCATATACACCGTATCAGGCCGAGGCCAGCCAAGGCACGTTGCAAACCATTTATGAATTTCAAAGCTGTATTTGCGCGCTGACGGATATGGACGTGAGCAACGCCTCCCATTATGACGGCGCAACCGCCATGGCCGAGGCCGTATTAGCCACCATGCGCATTACCGGGCGCCAAAAAGTGGTGCTGTCCGGCGCGCTTCATCCGCAATATGTAGAAGTTTTGCACACCTATTTGCGGCACTTCCCCAAAGTGCGGGTGGAAACTGTGCCTTGCCCGCAAGGCACGTTGGATTTAGCGGCCCTCAAAGCCGCGGCGGATAGCGACACCGCCTGCTTTGTGTTGGCGGACCCGAACTTTTACGGCCAGTTGGAAGATGCCCAGGCCGTAGCGGATGTGACCCATGCGGCGGGGGCGTTGTTGGTAAGCGTATTTAATCCGATTAGTTTGGGCGTGTTGCATACGCCCGGCTCTTACGGCGCGGATTTTGCCGTGGCGGAGGGGCAACCTTTGGGCAACGCCATGAACTTCGGCGGGCCGGGGCTCGGGCTATTTACCTGTAAAGAAGCCTACAAACGCCAAATGCCCGGCCGCATTGTGGGTATGGCGAAAGATAAAGACGGCCGCCGCTCTTTTGTGCTTACGTTGCAAGCGCGCGAACAGCATATCCGGCGCGAAAAAGCCGCCTCTAACATTTGCTCTAACGAGGCTCTCTGCGCCTTAAACGCGCTGATTTACTTAACGCTTTTGGGCCCGCAAGGCTTAAAAGAAGTGGCGCAGCTTAATTTGGAGCGCGCCCACCAATTAGCCCAAGCCGTTCAGGCGCTCCCCGGCTATCAGCTTAAATTTAACGGGCCGTTTTTTAACGAGTTTGTTTTACAATGCGCTAAACCGGCCAAACAAGTGGTCAAAAAATTGGAAAAGAAAGGTTTTGCCGCCTATGCCTTGCCCGGCAAAGGGTTTGAAAACTGCCTGCTGGTGTGCGTGACGGAAACCAAAACCGCGCAGGACGTGGCCGATTTTGCCGCCGCGTTGGGAGGGATTTAATATGCAAGAAATACTAAAAACCAATTTGCTGTCTATTGAAAAATCCCGCCCCGGGCGCCGCGGGGTGCGTGTGGGCACGCCGCAAAAAACGGCCGCCCAATATCTGCCGGAAAAATACTTGCGCAAAACCGCGCCCAAACTGCCGGAACTCAGCGAGTTTGACACCGTGCGGCATTTTACGGCACTATCTGAAAAAAATTACTGCTTGGATGCCCAATTTTATCCGCTGGGCTCTTGCACCATGAAATACAACCCCAAAGCGTACGACGGCCTGACCCAGTTGGAAAGTTTTACGCAGGTTCACCCGCTCGCGCCGGAAAGCGCCGTGCAGGGCACCTTAAAAATGCTCTATAATTTGCAGGAGTTGTTAAAAGAAATTACCGGCCTGTCCGCATTTACGCTTCAGCCGGCGGCGGGCGCCCATGGGGAGCTGACGGGCATTATGACGGCTAAAGCCTATCACGCCGCGCGGAAAGATAAAAACCGCACGGAAGTAATCGTGCCCGATACCGCCCACGGCACCAACCCGGCCACCGCCAATATGGGCGGGTTTACGGTAGTAAACATCAAATCCGGCCCGGACGGCCGCGTGGATAAAGCGGCGTTGGCGGCGGCATTGTCCGACAAAACCGCCGTGGTCATGCTGACCGTGCCCAACACGGTGGGCCTGTTTGAAAAGGATATTTTGGAAATTGCCAACCTGGTGCATAAAGCGGGCGCGCTATTATATATGGACGGCGCCAACTTTAACGCGCTGATTGGCCTTGCCAAACCGGGCGATTTTGGGGTGGATATTATGCACCTCAATTTGCACAAAACATTTGCGGCCCCGCACGGTGGCGGCGGGCCCGGCTCCGGCCCGGTGGGTGCGGCGGCGCATGTGGCGCCTTTCCTGCCTAAACCGTTAGTCACGTTGAAAAACGGCAAATATACGTTGCAAGGCAAAATGCCCCACAGTTTGGGCCGTATGAAAGCCTTTTACGGCAATGTGGCGGTGTGTTTGCGCGGCTATGCGTATTTGCGCCAGCACGACGGCAACACGCTTAAAAACATTGCCGAAAACGCCGTTTTAAGCGCCAACTATGTGCGTGTGAGCCTAAAGGATAAATTCCCCGCGTTTTTTGATGAAGTGTGTATGCACGAGTGCGTGTTGCACCCGGTGGCGGAGAAAATGAACGGCGTTCACACGGCGGACATAGCCAAGCGGCTGTTGGATTACGGCTTTTACGCGCCTACCATTTATTTCCCGTTGATTGTGCCGGAAGCTATTATGATAGAGCCGACGGAAACGGAAAATAAAGATATGCTGGATGCGTTTATCCAAGCCATGGGTTGCATTTTTGAGGAGGCCCAAACCGAGCCGCAACTGGTTAAAGAGGCTCCGCACACCCAAAGCGTTAAACGCATAGACGAGGTTTCCGCCGCGCGCGAGCCTAATTTGCGTTGGCGGTAAGGTTGTTTTATTCAAAAACTTTGGTAGGGCAGGTTTTGCCTTTGCGGAACCTGCCTTGCTTTGAACTTTATTTTTTTGATAAAGTGTTTTTATGCTGAAGTATATAGGAGGATATGTGAATAAAAAACAAAACAAAAATAAGCGTGCTTTTACGCTTACAGAACTGCTTATTGTGGTAATTGTAATAGGTGTTCTGTCTGCCGTCACGCTTCCTAAATTTACCCGGGTGATAGAAAACCGGAAAGTGACGGAAGCCGAAGAAATGATGTCCGCCGTGCGCACGGAGCAGGAGCGCCGCTGTGCTATGGATAAACCCTATACCTTAAAATTTGACAACTTATCAGACGTGGTTTCTTCCAGCAACACCAAAAACTATACATACAGTTTACAGGCGGAAGGGGTATCCGCCACCAGCAACAAAGGGGATTACACCTTAAAAATGCTGTCTTACCAAGACGGCAGTTTTTGCTGTACGGGTGCGGATTGTGCCAAATTAAACAAAAACTACCCCAGCTGTGACGGACTAACGTTTCCGTCTTCCGGCTGTGAGGGGAGCGACGGTGACGGGAGTGAAGTAGGCACGGACCCGACGCCTTCTGCCTCCTGCTCGGACGGACAGGTGCGCGGGAGCCAATCTTGCAATACCTGCGGCGTGCAAACCACGCAAGCGTGTGTGGGCGGCCGTTGGGTTAGCCAGTTGGGCGAATGTAGCAAAACAGTGGCGGAATGTGAAACCCCGGAATGTACGAACGGAGCCGTAAGCGGCAGCCAAAGCTGTAATACCTGCGGTACGCAAACCACGCAAAAATGCGTAAATGGCAAATGGGAGAGCTTTTTAGGTGCTTGCTCTAAAACCGTGGAAGAATGTACGGAGTCTACCGATTGTTGCAGTATGAGTGGCAGTAAAAAAACCGAGTGTTTGAAAAAGCAGTATGGGGCTAATTCTGCCCAGTATATTTGCGCGATGGGGGATGCTTATACCTGTGGGGTAAAAGTTTACGGTGGCGGCACTGCCCCTTCTTATTGTATTAAGTCATCTTCCGGCATGTGGAATGAGAATTCCGCAAGCGACTGTAAAGCTTGCGCTGAACAGGTACCTGAAATTGTAGCTTGGGCGAATGGCGGCTACAAGAATTATGCTTGCAACGGTGCCCCGCAAAAATGCAAGGTGAAAGGTAGCGGCAGTGGCAAAGAGACTTTTGGTTGTTGCCTGGTATATGAAGCAGGCACAGAAACATTTGTCTATCCTAGTATGACTGGGGAATATAACAATTGTATTAGTAAATGCAATAAAAACGGTAAATGCCCTGCGCAGGTGACACCGGGTGTCTATATGAACGCTTCACATAGCACTTTGAATTGTTGGACTTCTTGCGATTGTCCTTTTGACCCTAACCATGTAGGACAGACTTTTTACGGAAAACGCACTTACTTGAAATGTAAAAATGAAGGGAAAATGTGTACGAAAGACGAAGTTGTTTGGGATTAATAAGCTAGCCTTTCGCGTATTATTCTTGTCCCATAAACCAGGTTGAAAAAGGGCCCCCGCAAAGGGGGCCCTTGTGTGTTTTATTGTAAAACTAATCGTAAAGTGCCGCCCGGGCCGCTTGATAACTGCTACAATGTAAACTATGGATTTACTACTTAATACCCCCGCACTCACCGCGTATGAACAAATGGCGCTAGACGAAACCTGCGCACTGGCGCACGCGGGCGGCTTCCGGCTCCGCTTTTACCGTTGGGCGGATAAAGAGGCCGTCACCTTTGGCTATGCCCAACCGCGCCGCTCGGTTTTGCGCCAAGCGGCGGCGGCCGGAGTGGGCGGGCCTGCCGTGCGCCGCCCTACCGGCGGGGGCATGGTACTCCACCGGGGGGATTTGACGTTTTCCTGCATTTTGCAAAGTGAACAGCCACCCGCGGCCTTGTATGCGCGTTTGCACGGGGCAATCCGCGCGGAACTGGCCTTTTTGGCGCCTGTAAAAGTATGGGGCAAAACGGCGCCGCAGGCGTATCTGCCCGCCACGCACGGCCAGGCCGGGGCTTGCTTTTTGAACCCGGTAGAAAATGATTTATTGGCGGCGGACGGACACAAAATTTTAGGGGGCGCTATCCGGCGCTTTGGTAAAACCGTATTATATCAGGGCTCTTTACAAATACCCGGCGCACGGGAAAACTCCGCCTTAAAAAAAGCCGTCATTACGGCTGTTAGGCGGGAATTTGCCGCGCATTTTGTGCCCCGCGCGGTGGGGGCGGACGTGTTAGCGCAAGCCAAAAAGCTGGCCCAAACCCGCTACCAAAGCGAAGATTGGAACGGTAAATTTGAATGAAAAACGCGCTCAAAACGCTGCTGGCGGTGTTGCTGCTCCCCACGCTGTTTTTGGCGGCGGCGCAAACGGCGCGCCTGTTGTACGGCACGCTGGGAAATATAAAAATGTTTGCCTGTTTTGCGGGCGGGGCCGCGGTGTATGGGGCCATACACTTTTGGGTGTATGATTTTTCCCGCGTGTATGTGCTGGGGCACGAACTGACCCACGCCGTTGCGGCCTTGCTCTGCGGATACCGCATTAAAGATATCAGTATCCGGCAAGATAGCGGTTATGTAAAAATGACCCAGTGCAACGCCTTTGTGGCGCTGGCGCCGTATTTTATCCCGGCTTATACGGTGGCGCTGGGGTTTTTGTATTGTGCGCTTACCTGGGTGACGGATTTAACCCCGTACCGTTGGCTTTTTGTGGCGTTTGCCGGGTTTTGTACGGCGTTCCACTTTGTGCAAACATTCAAAACCTTGTTTGAAGCAGACCAGCCGGATTTGAAAATGGCGGGCGGAAAGGTGTTTTCGGCCGTGTCTATTACCTTTGTAAACTTGATGATATTGGCCGTTTTGTGCAAAGTATTGTTTCCCCAGCAAACTAATTTAAGTGATGCCGCCCTGCGCGTGGCAACGGGAACCTATCAGACGTGGCGAATTTTTGTAAACTATATAATAGAGCGTATTTATAACGCGCTCTAAAGGGAATGTATGGCGCAAGAGCAAAAAAAGAAAAAAAATTGGTTGGTGCGTTTTTTGGGGGCGTGTTGCACGCTTACCCTGCGTACCGTTATGTTTACGCTCATGCTTATTTTTGGCCTGTCTGCCGTCTGCTGGGTGCTGTTTATTAAATTTTTTAATGCCCAGTATTTAAGCGAGGAAATCACCACCCAATTACAGCGCGCCTTAAACCGCCCGGTTGTAATTACGGCGTTAGATTTGAAATTTTTTAACACGTTGGAATTAAAAGGATTTTCCGTATTGGATAGCGAGGTGGCCCACGGGGAAGCGCTGGTATCGGCCGACAGTGTGGCGGTGCGTTTTAAGCTACTGCCGCTGTTGGACCACCAACTGGTCATAGACGAAGTGACTCTCAACCGCCCCCGCATTAACATTGTGCGCGGGGAAGACGGCCGTTATAACGTGCCGGACATCCGGGCGCCTAAAAAAACATCCGGGGATGCTTCCGCTCCCGCCGGGGAGCGCTTTGCCGTCAGCGTGCAGGACTGGACGGTTAAAAACGGCGTGATGAGCTATAAAGATTTGCAAAATAAAACCACCCACGCCGTATATGGGCTCAACCTGCATTTTGAGCGCTTGCGCTTTGACGAACTTTCCCGCTTTCAAATGGAAATGGTCTTGCGCAATAAGTGGAAAGATAACATTTCCGATATGGAAATTAAAGGCGCGGGCCATGTAAATTTTGCCAATTTTGACTGGAGCAACTTTGCCCTGCGCAGTTTGCGCGCGCAAGTGTTTGCGTTCCGCAAGCCGGTGGCTTTAACCGTGGATTTGGATAACCTGCGCACCCCTTATTTTAATATCCGCGCGCAGGTGCCTGCGTTTGAGGGGAAAGATTTATCCGTATTTGATGATAAAATGGCGCAGTTTTATTTCCCGCAGGCGGATGTAAGCCTAAAGGGGGTGCTGTCCAATAACTACCGCACCTTAAAAATTAACGAATCGGCCATTACGGCGCAAGATGTGCGCGCACAAGCCAGCGGCACGCTGAACTTTGCAGAGGCTCCCTTTACGGCGGATGTGCAGTTTTCCACCGGGCCGATGGATTTGGCCCCGCGGAGCCGAAACTATCCGCCTTTGGAAAAATACAAGCTGACCGGCTCCGGCACCGTGGAAAAAGCCCACCTGGTGCGTACCGGCGGCCAATGGCAACTGCCGCTTTTAACCTTAACCGCCCAAAATGCGGGGGGAGATTTTTACGGCTTTTTGGCGGACGGCGTGAGCGGAACCTTTCAAGCTAAACAGGATTTTAGCGATTTATACGCTCATACTACTTCCGGCAAAGTGACCGTGGACCGCAGTGTGTTTGATAAGTTGCAACTTTCCGGCTTTTACCGCAAAGGAAACGTGTATGCCAATATAGCCGGCGGGGAATTAAACGGCGTGCCGCTTAAAATGAATTTGGCCATTAACCATATTAAATCCCCCAAGCGCAAAATTACCACCAACCTCTATTTGAAACATTTTGAGCCTATGCCGTTTATCGGGGTGGTGTTTGATTTCGCCCATGTGATTGGGCGGGTGCATCCGTTTAAGGTGCGTGCGCCGCAAACCGGCAAACTGGCGTGGCTGGTTAATTTTAGGGAGCGCCTGCCCAAATTTATGCCCAATTTTGCGGGTACGCTATCCGCCGATACGTTTTCTTCCACGGTTATTTCCGGCAATAACTTTTTTGCGGAATTTGATTTGACGGGCCTGCTACCCGGTATGGACCAACTAAACGGCACGTTGGATGCCACCCTGCAAAACGGCGTAATTCACCAAATGGAAAAACTGGCTGAAGAACAGCAGGCGCTCAACATTACTTTTACGCCGTTTATTATTATGCACCGTATGGAACGCGCCGGAAGTTTTAAGGTGGGGCAGGTGTTAAAAGACGTGCCTTTTGAAGATATGGCCGCCAGTGTGGATTTTGTAAACGGACGGATGAACATTAACAATGCGTTTACGCAGGGGCCCACTATTTCCGCCGCCGTACAGGGTTGGACTAACTGGGTAGAAGAAAATTTTGATATTATTATATGGACGATGTTTAACAACACTTCCCGCTCGGGCGCGTTGGCGGAAAACTTAACGGACGAATCCGGCAACCCGGCACTGGCGTTTAAGGTGTCGTCTTCCATGCGCAAACCCAAACTGGAAATGTTAAAGGCCAAGCAGACGGGCCGGCAGATTAAAGCCGCCCAATCGCGCGGGCTACGCACCGTTTTTGAATCCAACCGGGATTTTATTAAAGGAGACTTCCATGCCAAGAAATAACCTGGATGTTTTATGCCTCTTGCAAGAACACGGGGCTATTATGGAGGGGCATTTTGTAATGCCGTCGGGCTTTCACAGCCAGTCGTACATTCAAACGTCCCTTTTGTTGCAGCACCCTCATTTGGCCCAGCGGATTGCGCAGGCTTTGTCGGATAAATTTTCCCAAAAAGCGGATGTTATTTTGGCGTTGGAGCCGTCTAACTCCGTATTGGCGCAGGAAGTGGCCCGCGTGCGCGGCGCGCGTGCTATTTTTGCCTCCCGCAACGAGCAAGGCCAAATGGTGCTTAAACACAACTTTGTGTTAAAACCCGGCGAGCGTGTGCTGGTGGTGGACGACGTGACCGTCGGCGGGCGCAAATTGGCGCAGGCTATTGAGCTGGCGCAAGGTTTGGGCGCCCATGTGTTTGGCGTGGCGGTAATTGTGGACCGCTCCATGGGGTATTTGCCGTTGACAATTCCCCTGCGGGCGCTGCTTTCCTACCCCATGGAAACTTTTACGGCGAAAGAGTGCCCGCTCTGCGCCGCTAAAATCCCGTTTACAGACGTGGAAGCCTTAAACAAATAGGGCAATTATAAAAACAAGGAACCTGTATGATTGAAATTAAATTAAAAGCAAAAGAAGAAAGAAGACTGTTGGCCGGACACTATTGGGTGTTTTCCAACGAAATTGACGGGTTGGATACCTCTATTGAACCCGGTACGCTGGTGCGCGTGTTGGCGCACGACGGCACCCAGGCGGGGATTGGCTGTTTTAATCCGCACAGTTTAATTGCCGTACGGCTCCTTAAAAAAGGCGAAGGCGATTTGCCCGAAGATTTTGTGTTTGAAAATTTGGATACGGCCTATACTTACCGCCGGGAACACGGCCTGCGCAAGTACGGCCGTATGTGCTATGGCGAGGCGGACAATATGCCCGGTTTGGTGATTGACCGCTACGGGGATGTATTGGTGATTGACGTATTAACCGCCGGTATGGAAAAATTGAAACCGCAAATTACCGCCGCTTGCCAAAAAATATTTAAGCCCAAAGGCATTTTTTACCGCAACGACAGCGCCTTCCGCGCGTTGGAAGGGCTTTCCGGCACGCCGGAAACCGTGGGCGAAGTGCCCGAAACGGTGGAAATTGAAGAAAACGGCGTTAAATATATCGTGCCTATCCGCGTGGGTCAAAAAACCGGGTTTTATTACGACCAGCGCGAAAACCGCGAATTCTTAAAACCGTATTTTAAGGATAAACTGGTGTTGGATTTGTATTCTTATATCGGCTCTTTTGGCATTACGGCCGCACTGGCCGGGGCCGCCCAGGTGTGGGGGTGTGATTCTTCCGCCGCCGCGGTGGAATTTGCCCAGAAAAATGCCAAATTAAACGGGGTGGACGATATTGCCGTTTTCCACCGCGACGACGCCGAACGCTTGCTTTCCGCCATGAAAAAAGGCGAACTGCCTGACCAGCCCGATATGGTGTTATTAGACCCGCCCGCTTTTGTAAAAAGCCGCAAGGCGCTTCCGCAAGCGGTGGGGCTGTATGTAAAATTGGTCAAAATGGCGTTGGAAGGCTTAAAAACCGGCGGCTATTTGGCGTTTTCCACTTGCTCCCACCATGTATCGCGCGAATTGTTTATGGACATCATCCGCCAAGGGGTGAGCAAATCCGGCAAGCGGGCCGTGTTGGTGGAACTGCGCGGGCAAGCCAAAGACCACCCGGTGTTAATCGGTATGCCGGAAACGGAATACCTGCACTTTGCCTTACTGCAAGTGCGCTAGGAGGATTTTTTAGCAGAAAATAAAATTTAATCTGTTTTTGGAACCATATAAAAGATATGGTGTTGCCGCTTAAAGCGGTACGCAAACAGGCCAAAAACAGTCGTTTTAGGCTCCAAAATAAAAGGACTAATTACCCTTTTGCTTTGGGGCCGAGTGTTTACCGTCCTTATGGGCGGCAAGCCACGGCTGTTTCTTGGAACGCCCTGTTTGCCGTTCCGGGATATGGCCGTTTTTTTATGCCCGGACCCAACACAAAAAGGAGCGTTCTTATGAACAAGCAAACAGGCTTCACTTTAATAGAATTATTGGTGGTTGTGCTAATTATCGGCATATTGGCCGGAGTGGCACTGCCGCAGTATCAAAATGCCGTATTAAAGGCCCGCACGACGGAGGCTATTGTGCAATTAAAGCATATCCGCGATATGCAACGGGAATATGCCCTGGCAAACGGGGCCCCGGCAACTACTTGGAATGATTTGGGGATAGATAATTTTGCGGGGGAAACTTATAGCTCTTATAAAGATTTTACTTATGGTTTAAGGCCGTTTGGCGGCGGGGAAATGCAAGCCGTTTATAATAAAAACCCTCGTTTTGCAATTCAAATGTATGTATATGATGATAGAGTAGTTTGTAATGCCGCCAAAGATAATGTTGCGGCCAATGAGTGGTGCAAAAAATATTCGCCTACCCAACAAGTTTGTTTAGACGAACCCAGCTATTGGTGCTATCCTTTATAATACAAACCCATTTATCCCCGATAACAAAAAACCCCGCGTCGGGCGGGGTCTTTTAACAAAAGGAAAAATGCCGAGGGACAGGATCGAACTGTCGACACCTGGTTTTTCAGACCAGTGCTCTACCACTGAGCTACCTCGGCATTACCTATATATAATACAAAATTTATGACGTTCGGGCAAATTTTATTTTTCCCCTATACAGCCGCCGTTAAAAACGGCAGGCGGAAACAAAAATTTGCACCAGTTCTTCCAAATATTTCCGGTCTGTTTCGTTAAAACGCGCTAAAAGCGGGGAGTCCATATCCAGTACGCCCCATAACGTGCCGTTTTGGATGACCGGCACCACAATTTCACTGCGCGAAGCGGCATCACACGCAATATGCCCCTCAAACGCATGTACGTCCGGCACCAGTACCGTTTGGCGCGTTTGGGCGGCGGTGCCGCAAACGCCTTTCCCCGGCAGGATACGCACGCAGGCCGGCTTGCCCTGGAAAGGCCCCAGCACCAGTTGCCCGTCTTTCCAACGGTAAAACCCGGCCCAGTTTAGCCCCGGCAGTGTGTTAAATAACAGCGCCGCCAAATTGGCCGCGTTGGCAATCGGGTCCGTTTCGCCTTTTAACAAGGCGCGTGCGGCCGGTAATAAAGTGCGGTAATGGGGGGTGTTTTCCATATTTTTATTGTACAAAAAAATGCGTATACTCATTGCGCAAAAGCTATCAAAAGAAATATACTGTAAGTATCAGGGTTAAAGCGGGGCCGGCCCTGGGCCCATAGGAGATTGTATGCCAAAAATTGTAGTAGATGCCAACAAGTGCAAGGCTTGCTATATGTGCGTGAACGCCTGCCCTAAAAAATGTTTGGGGCCGTCTAAAACCATCAGCAAGAAAGGGTATTTCCCCGCGGAGCAAATCCGCCCCGAAGATTGCATTGGCTGTAAAATGTGCTATTTGGTCTGCCCGGACGTAGCCATTACTGTAATGAAATAACGTTTTACCATAATTAAGAGGATTTTATGAGCGAAAAAACTTTAAGAAAAGGTAATGAAGCGTTAGCCGAAGGCGCTATCCGCGCCGGGTGCCGCTTTTTTGCCGGGTATCCTATCACTCCCCAAAACGAAGTGCCGGAATTTATGGCCGCCAATATGGCAGATGCCGGCGGCGCGTTTGTGCAGGCAGAAAGCGAAGTGGCCGCTATCAATATGGTATACGGCGCCGCGGCTACCGGCACGCGCAGTATGACGTCTTCTTCCTCGCCGGGGATTAGCTTAAAACAGGAAGGCATCACCTATTTGGCCAGCGCGGATTTGCCGTGCCTGATTGTAAACGTCATGCGCGGCGGGCCGGGCCTGGGCAGTATCGGCGGCGCGCAGGGGGATTATTTCCAAGCCACCCGCGGCGGCGGAAACGGGGATTACCATATCCTCGTGTTGGCGCCGAACTCCGTAGAGGAGTTGGGCAACTTCCCCAAATTGGCTTTTGATTTGGCCGAAAAATACCGTATGCCGGCTATGATTTTGGCCGACGGCATTTTAGGGCAGATGATGGAAACCATGTCTTTTAATTTTGAGCCGGTGGACCCCAATAAACTGGGCAAATTTGATTGGGCCGTGGATATTTATAAAAACGGCCACCACAAAAATAATGTGTTTTCCTACAAAGGCGACGGCCTGATTGCGGACGTGGTGGAACGCGCCAAACGCTATGGACTTATTGAAAAGAACGAGCCCCGCTTTGAAGCCCGCCAAACCGAAGATTGCGACGTGCTTTTGGTGGCGTACGGCTTGTCTTCCCGCGCGTGTTTGGAAGCCGTGGTAAAAGGGCGCGAAGAAGGGCTGAAAGTGGGCCTTTTCCGCCCGATTACGCTGTGGCCGTTCCCGTCTGAAGCGTTGAAAAACGCCGCCCAACACGCCAAGGCCGTGCTGTGTGTGGAACAGAGCCTCGGGCAGTTGGTGCAGGATGTAAAACTTTCCTTAAACGGTGCCAAACCGGTTTATTTGAATGCCTATCCGGCGGGCGGGCAACCGTCCGGCGCCACCATTTTAACGGCGGTGCGCAGTGCGCTCAACGGTCAAACGGAAGGGTTGTTTGATTTACAGCGCCACGCGGAAGGATTTACCTATCATTGCCAGCGGGATTTGGCCTTGGGTGTTCAGGGCGACCTCAAAGGAGGCAAGTAATTTTATGACGATTCTTGCAACAAAGCCGGATTCTTTATTAGATGTACCCATGCACTATTGCCCCGGTTGCGGGCATGGGATTGTGCACCGCTTAATGGCGGAAACTTTTGACGAATTGAAAATAGCGGACCGCGTAATCGGCGTGGCCCCGGTGGGGTGCGCCGTATTTGCGGACAGTTATTTTGCCTGTGATATGGTGCAGGGCGCGCACGGCCGCGGCCCGGCTATTGCCACCGGTATTAAACGCTCCAAACCGCAGGCCATTGTGTTTTCTTATCAGGGCGACGGCGATTTGGCGTCTATCGGTATGGCGGAGATTGTACACGCCGCCGTACGGAGCGAAAAAATTACCGTTATCTTTATCAATAACGCTATTTACGGTATGACCGGCGGCCAAATGGCTCCCACAACCCTGGTGGGCCAAGTGGCTACCACCGCCCCCAAAGGGCGCGACCCCAAACTGCAAGGCTGGCCGATTAATATGTGCGAAATGCTCGCCCAGATTACCGGCTCCAAGTATTTGGCGCGCGTGGCGGTGGATTGCCCGCAAAACGTAATTAAAGCCAAACAGGCCATTAAAAAAGCGTTTGAAAACCAAGTAAACGGAGTGGGCTTTTCCATGGTGGAAGTGCTTTCCCAATGCCCGACCAACTGGCATGCCAGCGTGCCGCAGGCGTTGGAATTTGTGCGTACCAAAATGATGCCGCAATATCCGTTAGGCGTTTTTAAGGATGAGGGGGCGAACTAATGTACCAAGGTATTAGAATTGCCGGTTTCGGCGGGCAAGGGGTTGTTTCAGCCGGGATTTTGTTGGCCCAAGCCGGGGTGGAGTGCAAAAAGAACTCCAGCTGGTTGCCGTCTTACGGCCCGGAAATGCGCGGCGGTACCGCCAACTGTTCCGTGGTTATTTCGGACGGCGAAGTCTACACGCCCATTGTGGCTATGCCGGATACGGTGATTGTGATGAATGAGCCGTCTTTGCCCAAGTTTGAGCCGCTGGTAAAAAAAGGCGGGCTACTGATTATTAACAGCTCACTGATTAATTCCCGCCCTACCCGCACGGATATTAAATCCGTTTGCGTGCCTTGCAACCAAATTGCCGAAGAAATAGGCATGGACCGTATTGCTACATTGGTGGCATTGGGGGCCTATTGCAAGCTGATGGGTGCGGTAAGTGTGGAAAACATTGTACACGCCATGAAGAAAGTGTATAAACGCGCCAAGCCGGAAATGCTGGAACTGAATAAAAAAGCATTGGAAGCCGGGTTTGCCGCTATTGAGTAAAATCTGCAAAACTCAAGCAAAAAGGGCGGAACTGCGGTTTCGTCCTTTTTGTTTTTACCGGGCGTAAAAATAAGGTAAAATACAAATATGAAATTTGAACGTTTTGTAGCTTTACGCTATTTAACGCGCCGCAAAGGGCTGTTTGCTATCATCACCACGCTGATTGGCGTGGCCGGGGTTAGCGTGGGCGTGGCGGCGCTGATTACCACTTTATCCGTGATGAACGGGTTTCAATCGGACATTAAAACCAAAGTTATTGGCGCGCAGAGCCACATTTTGGTATTTGGCCGTATGCCGGCAAGCACTTATCCGGAGCAAATCCGCAAAATAGAACAAATCCCGCTGGTGGAAGCGGCCGCCCCGCATATTTACGGGCAGGCTATTTTATCGTACGACGGCCAAAGCGTGGGGTTGGTGGTGCGCGGGTTGGACCCGGAGCAGGAAAAGAAAATCAACAGTTTGAGCCGTTCGCTGACGGAGGGCTCCTTTGCCCCTAAAGATTGGGCGGCGGACGCACCGGCCCCGTTGGTGTTGGGGACGGAACTGGCCGCCGGATTGGGTGCGGACGTGGGGGATGATGTGGTGCTGATTTCCCCACAATCCATTTCCACTTCCGCGGGGATGTTCCCTAAAATGAAGAAATTTCGGGTCAGCGGGTTGTTGCGTACCGGTTATTACGAATTTGATAACACCATTGCTTACGCCGGCCTGGCGGACGCCAGTGACTTTTTGGGTCTGAAAGGCGGCGTGACGGGCGTGGCCGTTAAACTGCACGACTTAAACAAGGCCGAACAGGCCGCCCAACAAATCCGCGAAGCGATTGGCTTGGGGTACAGCGTGCGTACATTCGCCCAATTAAACAGCACGTTATATGCGGCCTTAAAGTTGGAAAAAGCCGTCATGTTTATCATCCTGTTTTTAATTATTATTGTGGCCTCCTTAAACATTGCCGGAAACCTGATTTTGTTAGGTACGGAAAAACTGCGCGACATCGGCCTAATGCGCGCCATGGGGGCCAGCCCCAAAATGATACGCAAAGTGTTTATGTGGGAAGCCATGGTAATTGCCACATTGGGGATTTGTTTGGGCATTGCGCTTGCGTGCCTGCTATGTTGGATTATTGCCACCTTTAACATTGTGGAACTCCCCGGCGATATTTACTATTTGACCAAAGTGCCTGTGCGTATGGAATGGAGCGACATTTTGGCCGTAGTGGGGGGCAGTTATTTTATTTGTTTCTTTGCGGGGTTATATCCGGCCGCCAAAGCCTCCCGCGTGAACCCGACGGATGCAATACGTTATGGATAATATCATAGAATTAAAAAATGTGACCAAAATTTACGGTCAGAAAGACGAAAACCTCTGTGTGCTGGAAGATGTATCCCTGCAAGTGCAAAAGGGGCGTTTTGTGGTGCTTTTGGGCCCTAGCGGCAGCGGCAAAAGCACACTGCTAAATTTAATTGCCATGTTGGATAAACCCACGTCCGGCCAAATCTTTTTTGAAGGGCAGGATATTACCCGCTTGCGTAAGGAGTCGGCCCGCTCGGCACTGCGCCTAAAAAAAATGGGGTTTGTGTTTCAGTTTGACGGCCTGTTGCCGGAATTTTCTTTACTAGAAAATGTGGAACTGCCCGCACTCATGCGCGGGGATGAAAACCCCCAAAAAGCGCAGGCGTTGCTGGAAAATTTAGGCTTGGGCGCCATTACCCACAAACTGCCCAGCGAGCTTTCCGGCGGGGAAAAACAGCGCGCCAGTATTGCGCGCGCGTTGCGCAACGAGCCTGTACTGCTACTGGCCGACGAGCCTACCGGCAATTTGGATGCCTCCCGCAAAGAGCAGGTGTTTAAGGACTTCGCCCGCATGGCCCGCGAGGGGCTGACGGTGCTAATGGTGACGCACGACGTTCACGCCGTCAACTTTGCCGACGACGTGTACACCTTGGAAAACCGTAAACTGGTAAAAACAAAATAATATGCTTACAAACCCAACTTTTTGGCTGGCGGCGGGGTGTTTTTTATTGGGGTGGTGCGTTTTTGTGCTTACCGCCCGCCGCAAAAAGCGCGCCTTGTTGCGCCTGAAAACCGCGGCCCAACAGGGGGACTCTGCCGCCCAAATAGAATTGGGCCAACGCTATTACCGCGGCAAAGGCGGTGTGGCGCAGAACGATTACGAAGCCTTTATTTGTTTTAAGTCCGCGGCTAAATCCGGCGCGGCAGAAGCGCAGGTGGCGTTGGCAGCGTTGTATCACGCGGGGCGCGGGTGCGCGCGGAACGATAAAGAAACGTTCCGTTGGTATCAGGCGGCCGCCGAACAGGGCAATTACGAGGGGAAAATCAACCTGATTATGTGCCACCTAAAAGGCATTGGCACGCGGGAAAACCCGCAAGAGGCGTTCCGTTTGGCGGTGTTGGCGGCGGATGCCGGAAGCCCCTTTGCTCAACTAATGGTGGGGGATTTTTATGCGTACGGCACCGGCACCGCGCAAGATAAAAACAAGGCGGAGCGGTATTATTTGTTGGCGGCCACGCATGGGGAGCCGCATGCGCGCAAGAGGTTGGGGAAGTTGGCGGGGATACCCGAACGCCACGACATTTTGAATTAAGAACGACATTTGGTAAGTGGCGATTTTAACGCACAAGGGGAAAAATAACATTTTTCCCCTTGTCTGCGTTTCGTGGGCAACATTTTTCCACATTTGGCCGTCTGAACGGTCCCTTTGGGCTAGAGTGGCATACAGCCACACGTCGCCCAAACTAAGGCCCGCCCATACGGCGCAAATCTGAAAAAACAGCCTACAAACACTCACTCTTGTACCGGCACGGACAACAAAGGCAACGACAAAAAATATAAAAATAAGTAAAAACTACTGAAAAATAAAAGGGCGCGGGAAAGTTTTTTAGGAAAAATTATCCTTAAAATATGGGGGCTTTGCCTGCCGTTATTTAATAGGGGTTGTTTTGTTTTTTTTTTTGATAAATTTTGTTATAAGCAAAATTTATCAAAAAAAGAGGTTTTACATGAAAAACGCAAATATAAGCCGTTTAGGCGGCTTTACGCTGATTGAATTATTAGTTGTCGTACTCATTATCGGCATTTTGGCCGCTATGGCACTGCCGCAATATTTTAAGGC
>ERZ1034626.150-NODE-150-length-48914-cov-27.644283_pt1 | contig 48914 bp, 41 predicted proteins | sample MGYA00520652_ERZ1034626 | MGnify/ENA primary metagenome ERZ1034626 (study PRJEB33766, sample SAMN09781765) | gut metagenome | biome: gut microbiome | host: Homo sapiens | place: Madagascar | study: EMG produced TPA metagenomics assembly of the PRJNA485056 data... | reverse complement strand
CGCCATCCATGGCTCAGTGGCGGCTTGTTTGAACATCGTGTTCAAACATTGCTGATTGATTACAGAGCATCAAGAACATCTAAATTCCAAACATATGTATATTTCATGAATTTGTTTTTTGAAATATATGAAATACACACAAATTACAATTGTTCTATAATTCTTCGAACCTCTTGTTCTAATTTTCCTTAATTAGTTGAAATATACAAGCTCTTCTTCGGCTGGCTTGGCCGGTTCGATCTTGGTTGCACGGATCACAGGCCCTTCGCCTTCAAATTCCGGATAGAACTCCTTGTCAATCGTTCCGGTTACTGTTACCCATTGTCTGTCCTTCAGATGCTTTGTCAGATCGGAATAGCACTTAAATCCGATAAATGCAACATCTTCGGCACAGCAGGTCATCGCAAATCTACCCGGTACGAATTCATTTGCCTTGTAGCTCTTTGGCTTGTGTACCATCGCCTTGAATGTAATCTGCTTTCCTACATATTTGTCCGGATTATCACAGGCATCAATATAGAAGATACCGTAATCTTCATCTTCAAGTGTAATGCTAGGCTTATCGATCTCATATGGCAGATCTAACTCCTCATCACCGACATCGGCTGCGCCATCTTTGTTCTCGAAGATAACCTGTGCACGACGATTTACCGCACGGATGCTCCTGCGGTACTCCGCACGCTTTGTATTCTCATCGCATCGGTTGAAGATAATCATATCCGCGCTCGATAACTGTTCCATCATCATCGCCTTCATATTTGTCACATACACATCAAAGGTGGATGCATCGACAAATGTGATTACCTGTACGATCGTCCAGCCCTTTGGCACACGGATAGAAAACAGCTTGTCCATCTTCCATGTACCGTTATACTCGATCATCACACGAGTTGGCTTGTACTTATCCTGCAGATCAAGCAGATATTCGGTATTCAGGTTGGATTCCTCCAGATATTCAACAAAGATATTCTGGCTCTTCAGATACTCCTCGTCATACTCCTCAATGCCCTCTTCGCAGACAAGCAGAAGGGTTGGTTCGCCTTCTGTAAATCCACGATCAATCAGAGTTTCGTTCGCAAAGGTTGTCTTTCCGCTTTCCAGAAAACCCATAAACATATATACCGGAATCTCTTCTACTTCCTTTGTTGGTCCCATAGTCTATTTCCTTTCTTCTCTATCTGTCCGCCAGCCGGGAAGTGGGGCAGATCCCGCATACCACCGGATCCTGCCACTTCTCAACCGCCTATTATTTTTCTTCCTGATGCTCCGGTTTATGCAACCCCGAACAACTCTGCCAGCTTGTCTTCCTTCAGATTGCTTCCGATCACGCAAAGCTTTCCCGTATAATCGGCAGCGCCCTTACGAATCTCATATTCGCCCGGTGTCAGGTCGAAGTGAATCCACTCACCATCCGTGTTCGGAACGATACCCTTTGCACGCAGGATAACTCCATATTCGTCTGCGTTGTCAGCCAGTGTCTTCAAGATCTGTTCCATATCAGCATCTGCAAACTTCTTGGCAGTCTCCTTGCCCCAGCTTGTAAATACCTCATCTGCATGATGATCATGATGGTGGTCATGGCAACCACATGTACATCCAGGTCCATGCTCGTGATGGTGGTCATGTTCCTCATGGTCGTGATGATGGTCGTGCTCCTCATGGTCATGATCGTGGTCATGCTCCTCATGGTCATGATCGTGATGATGGTCATGCTCCTCATGGTCATGATCGTGATCGTGGTCATGCTCCTCATGGTCATGATCGTGATGATGGTCGTGCTCCTCATGGTCATGATCGTGGTCATGATCGTGGTCATGATCGTGGTCATGATGGTGGTGATGATGCTCTTCCTCATGCTTTCTTGCAATCTCAACTGCCTCTTTGATCAGCTTATCGAGTGTATTTGCATGCTCCATGGCATCTAAGATTACCTTACCGTCAATCTCATCCCAAGGTGTTGTGATAATTGCTGCATCCTTGTTATGCTCACGCAGCATAGCAACAGTATCACTTACCTTCTTCTCCGGCACATTCTGTGTACGGGAAAGCACGATGGTTCCTGCACTCTCTACCTGGTTATTGAAGAACTCGCCGAAGTTCTTCATATACATCTTGCACTTTGCTACATCAACAACCGTTGTTGCACTGTTGATTACAACATCGGCATCCTGCTTTGCATCTTCGACTGCCTTCATCACATCTGACAGCTTGCCAACACCGGATGGCTCAATAATTACACGGTCCGGTGCATAATCTACGATTACCTTCTTCAAGGCTGTACCAAAATCTCCGACAAGGGAACAGCAGATACAACCGGAATTCATCTCTGTGACTTCCACGCCTGCATCCTTCATGAATCCGCCATCAATACCGATCTCACCAAATTCATTCTCGATCAATACAAGCTTCTCACCCTGATATGCCTCCGCAATCAGTTTCTTGATCAATGTTGTCTTACCTGCACCTAAAAATCCTGAAAGAATATCAATCTTTGTCATCTCTATTGCCTCCTAAAAAATATTTCTTTTTTCGTCAACTTTATATGATAGCACATTTCTATTATTTTTTCCACATGCTATGCATCCTTATTCTTCAATGTCACTTCCATCTGGTCAAATGGAATCTCAATGCCCTGTGCATCGAAAGCATACTTGATGGCTTCCTGTATTTCCCATTTTGCCTTCCAGTAGTTTTCCGTTGCAACCATACAGCGGACACCCATCTTGATGCTGCTGTCCCCGAAGGAATCCACGAACACATCGACTTCCTTCGTTTTATCATAATACTGATTTTCCGTTACAACCTGATACAATGTATCCTTTACTTTTTTCAGATCTGAATCATAGGCTACTCCGACCGCGATGTCCAGCTTTCTTGTTCCCGCTGCTGTCACATTGACGATCGAATTTGACGTAATGTTTCCATTCGGAATCACAATGATCCGGTTGTCATACGTCTGCAGCTTCGTATAGAAGATGTCGATTGACACGACTATACCTTCGCACTGCTTGTCATTCTCAATGATGTAATCACCAACTCGAAACGGCTTCAATATAAGTATCAGCACACCACCTGCGAAGTTTGCCAAACTGCCCTGCAGCGCAAGACCGATTGCCAGACTGGCGGTTCCAAGAATCGTGACTAACGATGTTACCTGGAATCCGACAATCGATGCTGCCGTGATAAATACGATGGCATAAAATGTGAATTTAATCAGCGACAACAGAAATGACGCAACACTTTCCTCCATGTTTGATTTCTTGAAGGATTTGCGTATCATCTTCACGATCAGCTTCGACAGCTTCATCCCGATATACATACATAATATCGCAAGCACTAACTGAAATCCTTTATTTAATGCCCAGTCTCCAAGCTTATTCAGATACTCTTCGATCTTAGACGGTTCAATTTCTCTAATGTCTTCCAAACAAGACCCTCCTTTTAATGTTCATATAAGTAAATATTCATTTATCCCTAAAACTTCACAGGCTGCCCTTCTCACGAAGGACAGCCCGTTTCATCTTAATTATTTGCCGATTTTCTTTTTAAATACACTAATAGAAAGTGGTGGTACGGTAACGGAGATGTAATGCTCCTGTCCGTCACACTCTGCTTTCTTTGCCTGTTTCACTGTCTTGTTATTTCTGCCCTCGCCACCATAACGGTTGTTATCGCTGGAGAAAATCTCCTGCCATCTTCCGCCGGATGGAGTAGCAAGCTTGTATGCTTTGTGTTCCATCGGTGTGAAGTTACAGATGATCAAAAGCGTATCGCTCTCCTTCTTACCTTTTCTAACATAAGAAAGAAGGCTTGTATTGGCACTATTACAATTGATCCATGTGAATCCGTCCGGAGAAGAATCAAGTTCATACAGTGCCGGCTCTGTCTTATAAAGCTCATTTAATTCCTTGACATACCCCTGCATGAACACATGTGCATCAAACTCGAACAGCGACCAGTCTACTTCCGCATTCTCGTTGAATTCTGCAAACTGTGCAATCTCCTGTCCCATGAACAGAAGCTTCTTACCCGGATGCGTCATCATATACCCATATGCCACACGCAGATTTGAGAACTTGTCTTCGTATCCACCCGGCATCTTCGCAATCATAGATCCTTTCTCATGGACTACTTCGTCATGGGAAAGTACAAGAATGAATTTCTCGCTGTATGCATATACCATGCTGAAAGTCAGATCATTATGATGATATTTACGGTATAATGGATCCAGTTTCATATAGTTCAGGAAATCGTTCATCCAGCCCATATTCCACTTGTAATCAAACCCAAGTCCACCAGACTCCACCGGATGCGTCATCATCGGCCATGCCGTTGACTCCTCCGCAATCATGATAACACCCTTGTGCAGTTCATGCATCTTGCTGTTTAATTGCTTGATGAAATCAATCGCCTCAAGATTCTCATTACCGCCATAGATGTTCGGCAGCCACTCGCCATTGTTACGTCCATAATCCAGATACAGCATGGATGCAACCGCATCAATCCGGATACCATCAATATGATATTTCTCCGCCCAATAAAGTGCATTTGCAACTAGGAAATTCCGTACTTCATTGCGCCCGTAATTGTATATATACGTCCCCCAGTGCGGATGTTCCCCACGCTTAGGGTCCTCATGCTCATAAAGTGCTGTGCCATCAAATCTGCCAAGTCCATGCTCATCCTTTGGAAAATGTGCAGGAACCCAATCTAAGATCACGCCGATTCCCTTACTGTGCAGATAATCAACAAAATACATAAAATCTGCCGGTGACCCGTAACGGGATGTCGGTGCATAATACCCGGTTACCTGATATCCCCAGGACGGATCATACGGATGCTCCATAATTGGCATCAGTTCTACATAATTGTAATTCATCATCAACAGATAATCCGCAAGCAGACTTGCAATATCCCGATAATTATAAAACTCTCTGCCATCCGTCGGACGTTTCCATGAACCAAGATGCATCTCATAGATTGCCATTGGCTGCTCGTCCGTATTTTTATTCTCCCGCTGTTCCATCCACGCGGCATCCTTCCACTTATAGGAAATATCCACAATACGGGATGCATTTGCCGGACGTACCTCACTGCTGAACGCATACGGATCGCTCTTCATAAATACCTGTCCGGACTTCGCCTTGATCTCGTACTTGTAAATTTCTCCAACCAAATTTCCCGGAATAAACAACTCATAAATACCGGAATAATCCAGCTTCCGCATCGGATGCCGTCTGCCATCCCAGTTGTTGAAATTACCAACGACCGATACACGGTCTGCATTCGGTGCCCAAACAGCAAAAAGTACACCATCCACGCCATCCACAGTCATCGGATGTGCCCCCATCTTCTCATAGATGCTGTAATGTTTTCCCTCGTTGAACAAGCTGATATCGATCGGATCAATCACCGGTTCAAACACATACGGATCAAAGTATGTCACTTCATCGCCATCATCAAAACGTACGTTCAGCTTATATTCAAACGGTTTTTTATCTTTTATAACCACAGAAAAAAATCCCGGCACACGATCTGAGACAAGTGTGTACTTCTTTCTTGTGGATACTTCAATGGCATTTACAACCTTTGCACCCGGCAGATATGCATTGATATACAGATCATCGATGCACTCATGCATACCAAGAATATGATGCGGATTGTTATGAATGCCCTGGACCAAAGCGTCGACTTCCATCCAGTTTATAGCAAAAACTGCTTTTCTTTGGGACATGTCAAATGTGTCTCCTCTCTACAATTTATGAATGAAGATTCCACTTCTTAGCTTTGGTTCAAACCAGGTTGACTTCGGTGGCATCAACCGTTTTGCATCAGCAACCGCAAAAAGCTCCTCAATTGATGTCGGATACATCGAAAATGCAAGCTTCATATCACTGTTTGCACGTCGTTCCAACTCCGCAAGACCGCGGATTCCTCCGATAAAATCGATTCTTTTATCGGTTCTCGGATTTTCAATTCCAAGAATCGGTGCAAGGAGATGATCCTGTAAAATTGAAACATCAAGCCCATCCACCGGATCTTCAGATAGTATATGTGATTTTGCACGCAACTTATACCAGATACCATCCAGATACATGCCAAAGGCTGCCTTTTCTTCCGGCTGATATGCTTCCGTAACCGCTTCTACTTCGAAATCTACCTTGACCGCATCTATAAATGCATCCGTAGTATACCCATTCAAATCATGTACAACACGATTGTATGGCAGGATTTTCAGCTGATCATGCGGAAACAGAACGGATAAAAAATAATTATATTCTTCTTCGCCCGTGTGGTTTGGATTCGCATTTCTGCGCTTGATTCCAACCTTTACCGCCGATGCTGCCCTGTGATGGCCATCCGCAATATAGATCTGTGACATCCCGGAGAATGCTTGCTCGATTGCCGCAATATCCGCTGCATCTGTCACCAGCCATACCCGGTGTGTGATTCCATCCTCAGAGACAAAATCGTTCTCTGCAGGACGCGCCTTGAGCTTCGTTACAATTGCATCAATCGCAGCCTGTGCCCGGTACGCAAGAAAGATCGGACCTGTCTGTGCATCACATGTATCCACATGTGTAATACGGTCAATCTCTTTATCTTCCCGTGTATTCTCATGCTTCATGATGACACCGGACTCATAATCCTCTATGGATGCACATGCCACAATTCCGGTCTGGGATCTTCCATCCATCACAAGCTCATACAGATAATACATCGGAGTTACATCTTCCACATAGTCACCACGCCCAATCATACCATCCAGCAATTCTTTTGCCTTCTCGTATACACATGGCGCATAAGTGTCCACGCTGTCATCAAATGCTGTCTCTGCGCGGTCGATGCGCAGGAAGGAAAGAGGTTTTCCCTCCACTGCTTTTTTTGCTTCTTCCCGGTTATATACATCATATGGCAGTGCTGCCACTTCACTGACAATTTCTTTTCTCGGTCTATACGCTTTAAATGGTTTAATAATTGCCATGTATCTTCTCCTCTAAGTATACTGTCTCCGACAGACAGGTTTATCCACGAATTGCCTTTACTGCCGCATCGATGGACTTCTTATAATCTTCCTCAGAAGAATTGTTGAATACAAACAACTCCGGAATATTATCCGGCTGCTTGAAGTTCTGTGTTGCGATATACTCATCCCAATGTGCAAGCTTCCATGCATCACGGTCAGATGCACGCTTGATCATACGCTCGTGGCATACTTCAACATCTGTATGTACCCATACTACAAATAATTCTGCATCCTTTTCCTTTAATTTTGCACGCAGATTGTCGAGATATTCGTTGTCACGGATCTCGTCTGTAAATGGTGCATTGATCAATACAGTATCGTTATACTCTAATGCTTCAAATGCAAAATCAAGAACTGCATAATACTCGTAATCACGAATCTCTCTCTGGAAGAAATCAGACGAACGGTTGTATTCTTCGCCAGCCACCTTAAAAATCTGCTTGGACAATACGATCAATGTATCCTTATCCAGATATACGCAGTTTGGAAGTGCTTTTGCAAGCTTACGTGAAATAAATGTCTTGCCACAGGCTGGTGGTGAAGTTACTAAAATCAATTTCTTCATGGTTGGTGCCTCCTATATATGTACATAAAAATTCTCTATATGTTCTACCTCTGTATGCAACGCATACAACAAGAACCTAATTATTACAATATTACCACAAAACAAAAGAACAAACAAGCATTTCCATTCCGTTTCGTCATGAAATATGTCTGTTTGTTCCTTTTCTTAATTTTGTTTGTTATCTATGCAATATACATGAATTACTTTTTTGTGATGTACCCCTGTGCCTTAAGGAGTTCTGCGCATAATACAGCGCCACCGGCAGCCCCACGAACTGTGTTATGAGAAAGTCCGACAAACTTCCAGTCATAGACAGAATCCTCACGGATACGTCCAACGGAGATACCCATGCCGTTCTCATAATCCACATCCAGAGTAACCTGTGGACGGTTATCCTCTTCCATATAACGGATAAACTGCTTTGGAGCACTTGGAAGTCCAAGCTCCTGTGGAACGCCCTTGTAAGACTCCAGCTTCTCGATCAGCTGTTCCTTTGTCGGATTTTTCTTGAACTTTACAAATACAGCTGCTGTATGTCCGTTCAATACCGGTACACGGATACACTGGCATGTAATGATCGGGCTTGTCGCAGGAACGATTTCACCCTTCTCCTCATCAATATGTCCCCAGATACGAAGTGGCTCTTTCTCAGATTTTTCTTCCTCGCCCCCGATAAACGGGATGATATTTCCAACCATTTCCGGCCAGTCCTTGAATGTCTTTCCGGCTCCTGAGATTGCCTGATAGGTCGTGGCAACAACCTCATATGGTTCGAATTCCTTCCATGCTGTAAGCACCGGTGCATAAGACTGGATGGAGCAGTTTGGCTTTACAGCTACAAATCCTCTTGTCGTACCAAGACGCTTCTTCTGGAACTCGATAACCTTCATATGCTCCGGGTTGATCTCCGGAACTACCATCGGTACGTCCGGGGTCCAGCGGTGCGCGCTGTTGTTAGAGACAACCGGTGTCTCTGTCTTTGCGTATGCATCCTCGATTGCCTTAATTTCATCCTTAGACATATCAACGGCACTGAATACAAAGTCAACGGTAGAAGCAACCTCTTCTACTTCGTTTACATTGTGTACGATCAGCTTCTTAACAGCTTCCGGCATCGGTGTATCCATCTTCCAGCGGTCACCAACTGCCTCCTCATATGTCTTGCCTGCACTACGTGGGCTGGCTGCAACTGTCACAACCTCAAACCATGGATGGTTCTCAAGAAGTGAAATAAATCTCTGTCCAACCATACCGGTTGCACCAAGAATACCTACCTTTAACTTATCACTCATTTTGTTATCCTCCAACTCCTGTTTACTGAATTACACGTACTTTCAATACGCCATCGATACTGGAAATAGACTTTACAGTATCTTCATCTGCCTTCTCAGAAATATCAAATACCGAGTAAGCATAATCACCCTTTGACTTGCTTACCATGTCAGATACATTGATACCCTTGGAAGCAAATGCACCAGTAAACTGCGTGATCATATTCGGGATATTCTTGTGACATACACAAACTCTTGCTGCTTCCGAACACTTGCCGGCATCGCAGGCCGGATAATTTACAGAATTCTTGATATTACCATTCTCAACGAAATCCATGATCTCCTTCACTGCCATCACTGCACAATTATCCTCAGACTCCTCTGTGGATGCACCAAGGTGTGGCAATGTGATTACGTTATCAACTCCGGCAATCTTTGCATTTGGGAAGTCTGTTACATACTTAGCAACCTTTCCACTTGCAAGTGCCTCGATCATATCATCATCATTTACAAGAATATCTCTTGCAAAGTTCAGGATCTTCACGCCATCCTTCATCATGGCAAATGCATCCTTATTGATCATGCCCTTCGTAGAATCAAGCGCCGGTACATGTACAGTAATGTAATCACACTCTTTGTAAATATCTTCTACATTCTTGATATGTTTTACGTGGCTGGAAAGTCTCCATGCAGCATCGACAGAGACATATGGATCATAGCCATATACTTCCATACCAAGCCGGAAAGCAATATTCGCAACCTTGGCACCGATTGCACCAAGACCGATAACTCCGAGCTTCTTACCCATGATCTCGCAGCCGGCATAGTGTTTCTTCTGCTTCTCAACTGTCTTTGCTATATTCTCGTCTGATGCATTCTCCTTTACCCAGTTATAACCACCCATCAGGTCTCTGGATGCGAGCAAAAGTCCTGCAATTACGAGTTCCTTTACACCGTTTGCATTGGCACCCGGTGTGTTAAATACAACGATTCCCTTATCTGCACACTTGTCAAGCGGGATGTTGTTGACACCTGCACCTGCACGTGCGATTGCAAGCAGATTATCGGAAAGCTCTAAATCATGCATTGCTGCACTTCTGACAAGTACCGCGTCCGCTGCTGCAAAATCGTCTACTACTTCATATGTATCATTGAACAAATCCATACCGCAGGCTGCGATCGGATTCAAGCAATTAATCTTAGCCATTTTCTTCTCTCCCTTATTATGAGTTCTTCTCCTCGAAGTCCTTCATGAATGCAACCAACTTCTCAACACCCTCAATTGGCATTGCATTGTAGATGCTTGCACGCATACCACCAACTGTTCTGTGTCCCTTCAGGTTTACAAAGCCTGCTGCTGTTGCTTCCTTTACGAACTTTGCATCGAGTTCCTCGTTGCCTGTTACGAACGGAACGTTCATCAGGGAACGGTCTTCCTTCACAACAGTTCCACGGAACATCTTAGAAGAATCTAAGAAGTCATACAGGATAGCTGCCTTCTTCTCATTATGGATCTTCATTGCAGAAAGTCCACCCATTTCCTTTACCCACTTGAACACCAGACCACAGATATAGATACCATAGCATGGAGGTGTGTTGTACAAGCTGTCATTGTCTGCCTGTGTCTTGTACTTCAGCATGGTCGGGCAGTAAGTTGGGACGTCATCACGGATCAGATCCTCACGGATGATTACAACAACAACACCGGCCGGTCCTACGTTTTTCTGTACGCCGAAGTAGATCAGACCATAGTCAGATACATTGACTGGCTGTGACAGAATATCGGAAGACATATCAGCTACAAGAATCTTACCCTTTGTGTTCGGAAGCTTCTTGTAAGTAGTTCCGTAAATTGTATTATTATGACAGATATATACATAATCTGCATCCTCGGAAATCGGAAGGTCAGAGCAATCCGGGATATAGCTGAAGGTCTTGTCAGCCGATGATGCAACGACATTTACCTTTCCGTACTTCTTTGCTTCTTCGCATGCCTTCTTTGCCCACTGACCGGTAATAATATAGTCAGCGACACCGTTTTTCATCAGGTTCATTGGAATTGCAGCAAACTGCTGTGATGCACCACCCTGCAGGAACAATACCTTGTAATTATCTGGAATATCCATCAGATCACGAAGGTCTTTTTCTGCTTCTTTGATGATATTATCGTATACTTTCGAACGATGACTCATCTCCATTACGCTCATACCGGAACCCTTGTAGTCCAGCATCTCATCTGCTGCCTGCTTCAACACTACCTCCGGTAATACGGAAGGACCTGCTGAAAAGTTAAATACTCTTGCCATTTTTCCTCTTCCTCCTACTTATTATCTAAATCCTGCTGGTCAAAACAGGTTTCCAAAGCTGCTCCTGCAGCAACCATTGGCCATACCTTATCATCCTTACCGATGATACAATCAATCACAACCGGCTTATTTAACTCGATTGCCTGCTTCATGGCATCCTCAAACTCCTGAAGATTTGTAGCTCTAAAGCCGGTCGCTCCAAGTGCATCCGCTACCTTCACGAAGTCAACCGAATCATCTAAGATTGTATTCGAATACCGCTTATCATAGAACAATGTCTGCCACTGACGCACCATACCAAGCACATGGTTGTTGATTACAACCTGGATAATTGGCACATTGTAACGGCTTGCAGTCGCAATCTCGTTCATATTCATACGGAAACAGCCATCTCCCGCAATATTGATTGCCACACGATCCGGACGTCCGTACTTGGCACCGATACAGGCACCAACGCCATAGCCCATTGTTCCGAGTCCGCCGGATGTCAGAAGCTGTCTTGGTTCTTTGAATTTATAATACTGGGCTGCCCACATCTGATGCTGTCCTACATCGGTTGTAATCGTTGCATTGCCCTCTGTCAGCTCATAGATCTTGTTGATGATCGCCGGTCCCGAGAATTCGTTCATATCTGCATGATCCGGATACTGTTCCTTGAGTGCATCAATCTGCGCTCTCCACTCCGGCTTCTTGGAAGCCTTGATTCTGGTAGAGATCATCTTCAGTATTTCTTTGGCATCACCGACAACACTTGCATCAACTTCCACGTTCTTATTGATTTCTGCAGCATCAATATCAATATGTAAAATCTTTGCCTGATTTGCAAACTTACTTGCATTACCGGTTACACGGTCTGAGAATCTCGCACCAACAACGATTACAAGATCTGCCTGATTGATACCGAAGTTTGAAACCTTGGTTCCATGCATACCGATCATTCCTGTGTAACGATCATCCGTTCCCGGAAATGCACCCTTGCCCATCAATGTATCACAGACAACTGCATCGATTTTCTCTGCAAATTTCTTCAGCTCCTTGGATGCATCTGCCGCAACAACGCCACCACCGACAAGAATCATCGGTTTCTTCGAATTCTCAATCATCTTAATGGCTGTGTCGATATCCTCTGCACGGATTGTCTTGGTCACGCGCTCGATTGGCTCCGGTGCCTTTGGCTCATAATCTGCAACATTTGCAGTTACATCCTTTGTAATATCAACAAGAACCGGACCCGGTCTGCCTGACTGTGCGATTTTAAATGCGCGGCGGATTGTATCTGCCAGTTCATGTACATTCTTTACAATAAAGCTATGCTTCGTAATCGGCATAACTACACCCGCAATATCAATCTCCTGAAAACTGTCCTTTCCAAGAAGAGAAACACCTACGTTTGCGGTGATTGCAACAAGCGGAATCGAATCCATATATGCGGTTGCAATACCGGTTACAAGATTCGTTGCACCCGGACCGGAAGTTGCCATACATACGCCAACCTTGCCAGTCGCTCTTGCATATCCATCCGCTGCATGACTTGCACCCTGCTCATGGGATGTCAGGACATGGTGAATCTCATCCTGATGCTTATACAATGCATCATAGACATTCAGGATCGTTCCTCCCGGATATCCAAATACTGTGTCAACGCCCTGTTCTTTCAGACATTCAATCACTATTTCTGATCCAGTTAATTGTTTCATAAACTTCTCCTTATCTACATACAACTTGATTTATCCTTTTTCTTCCTGTCAGATAACCAATATCTGATAGGATAGCACATTGTTTTGAATTATTCAATATATTTTACTTCAACTCCAAAACGGCACCGCGGTTACCGGATGTTACCATCTTTGCATATCTTGCCAGATATCCGGTTGTTACCTTTGGCTCTCTTGGTGTCCATGCCTCTTTCCGCTTTGCAAGCTCCTCGTCGGAAACCTTCACATTGATCGTACATGCATCAATATCAATGCTGATGATATCTCCCTCTTCGATCAAAGCGATCGGACCTCCAACTGCTGCCTCCGGTGAGATATGTCCAATGGAAGCACCACGGCTTGCACCTGAGAAACGTCCATCTGTGATCAGTGCTACTGAAGAGCCAAGTCCCATACCTGCAATCGCAGATGTCGGGTTCAGCATCTCTCGCATTCCAGGTCCCCCCTTTGGTCCCTCGTAACGAATAACCACAACATCACCTTCGACGATTTTGCCACCCTTGATAGCCGCGATTGCATCCTCTTCACATTCAAACACACGTGCCGGACCTTCATGCTGCAGCATCTCCGGAACAACCGCAGACCGCTTGACTACAGAGCCATCTGGTGCGATATTTCCCTTCAATACGGCAAGTCCGCCGGTTGAGCTGTATGGATTTGCCATTGGGCGGATAACTTCCGGATTCAGGTTCTTATGTCCCTTTACAGCCTCTCCGATTGTCTTGCCGGTTACTGTCATACAATCTTCATTGATCAGTCCTGCCTCACAGAGCTGGTTGATAACCGCATACACGCCGCCGGCCTCATTTAAGTCCTCCATATATGTCGGTCCTGCCGGTGCAAGATGGCAGAGATTCGGTGTCTTCGCACTGACTTCATTTGCCATAGAAATATCAAAATCAAATCCAATCTCATGTGCGATTGCCGGAATATGAAGCATAGAGTTTGTAGAACATCCAAGCGCCATATCAACAGTCAAAGCATTCATGATGGCGTCCTTCGTAATAATATCTCTCGGACAGATATTCTTCTTGTACATCTCCATAACGGCATAACCGGCACGCTTTGCAAGCTTCAGTCTCTCAGAATATACTGCCGGGATTGTTCCGTTTCCAGGAAGTCCCATACCAAGTGCCTCTGTCAGACAGTTCATAGAGTTTGCGGTATACATACCGGAGCATGATCCACAAGTCGGGCATGCATGGCACTCAAAATCGTTGACATCTTCTTCGGTCATCTTGCCTGCTGCATAAGAACCAACTGCCTCGAACATAGAAGAAAGGCTGGTCTTATGTCCTTTCACATGACCGGCAAGCATCGGGCCACCGGATACGAATACGGTTGGCACGTTGACTCTGGCTGCTGCCATCAGAAGTCCCGGTACGTTCTTATCACAGTTTGGAATCATGACAAGTGCATCAAACTGATGTGCAACTGCCATACACTCGGTTGAATCTGCGATCAAATCTCTTGTTACAAGGGAATACTTCATTCCGATATGTCCCATCGCGATACCATCGCAGACAGCGATTGCAGGGAACATCACAGGTGTTCCGCCTGCTTCTGCTACGCCAAGCTTCACGGCCTGTGCGATCTTATCTAAATTCATATGGCCGGGTACGATCTCGTTGTAGGAACATACGATACCGACCAATGGTTTCTTCATTTCTTCTTCTGTCATTCCAAGGGCATTGAACAAGCTTCTGTGTGGTGCCTGCTGCATGCCAACTTTTACGTTATCACTCTTCATCTTTTTTCTTCCTTTCTCTTCACATACTGCTAGCCGAGATAGGTGAACTATCCAATTCCCCGCAGACCCGCTCTCGCTCAGTGAATACACGCAGCAGCACTAAATTCACTGCACCAACTACGTTGGCACAGTTCATTAAGTGCCGGCGTGTTTCAATGGTCTGCTTAGGAATTGATAGTTCGCCTATCTCTCCTACACTTATTGATTAAATATTCATATATCATCGTTAAGCATATATTTCATAATCCGAAAGATATATTTATTTTACCTTACTACCCTAAATCCGCTCTACGATCTTGTCGCCCATCTCGTTACAGCCGACAAGAGTTGTGCCTTCGGACACGATATCACATGTACGGAAACCGTCTATAAGCACCTGCTTGACTGCGTTCTCGATGGCATCTGCCTCTTTGTCGAGGTCAAATGTATAGCGGAGCATCATCGCTGCGGAAAGAATCGTTGCAATCGGGTTTGCCTTGTCCTGTCCGGCAATATCCGGTGCAGAACCGCCGCTTGGCTCGTACATACCAAACTTTGTTTCATTCAGGGATGCAGATGCCAGCATACCGATGGAACCTGTAATCATAGATGCCTCATCGGATAAGATATCGCCAAACATATTCTCTGTTAATACGACGTCAAACTGTGCCGGATCCTTGACGAGCTGCATTGCACAGTTATCGACAAGCATATGCTCGTATGTAACTTCCGGATAATCCTTTGCAACCTCTTCCACGATTTTTCTCCAAAGTCTGGATGAATCGAGCACGTTTGCCTTGTCGACGCTCGTTACCTTCTTACGGCGCTTCATTGCGATATCAAATCCCTTGATTGCAATACGGCGGATCTCGTTTTCGTTATAAGTCAGTGTATCTACAGCCGTCATCACACCGTCGACTTCCTTTGTCTCTCTTGCACCGAAGTAAAGACCACCGGTCAGTTCACGCATAATCATCATATCAAAGCCGCGGTCTGCGATTTCCGCCTTCAAAGGACATGCCCCCTTTAACTGCTCGTAGAGATTTGCCGGTCTCAAATTTGCGAAAAGTCCCAGTTCCTTGCGGATCTTCAAAAGCCCGGCTTCCGGTCTCTTCTCCGGCGGGAGCTTATACCAAGGCGATGTGCTTGTATTGCCACCAATAGAACCAAGCAATACTGCATCGCTTGCCTTTGCTCTTTCGACTGCTTCGTCAGTAAGAGGAACGCCATGTGCATCGATGGAGCATCCGCCCATCAGAAGCTGCTCATAGTTAAATGTATGTCCAAACTTTTCTCCGACAGCATCTAACACCTTCATTGCCTGTGTGACAACCTCCGGTCCGATACCGTCACCTTTGATTACTGCAATATTACAATTCATGATTCATCCTCCAAATAATAATTTATCCTGTATCCGCTTAACGATTGAATAAATGCTTTCTCTTCTTAAAATATACGATGTTACAGATTAACATCACAATGGAAGTTGCCAATGATCCATAGTTCGAACTGGAAATATACTCCGAAAGTCCATCCACAATGCTTGTAACACTCGCAATATATGCAATTAACACAACCAGGCCTGCCACCTGCATACCTATATACATTGCCGGTCCGGACTTTTTGAAATCCGCAAGCATAAAACGCGTTACAAGTGAGAAAATACCAAGTGCGATGTAGCAGATACCGATAATCGTATCCACACCCTTTAAGCCAGAAAAATAACTATATACCCGATCAGTATTTTCACCATAAATTCTGCCTGTAAGAAGCTGGAATCCATTCCACAATCCAACAAGTGTTGAAACAAACAGCTGAAAATAAATTACGAAATGGAACCATTTCATTCCAAGTTCCGGCTGTGGCTGCTGTGGTGCCTGATTATACATTCCCTGCTGGTTGTACATATTCTGCTGTGGTGCCTGATTGTACGTTCCCTGCTGACCGTACATATTCTGCTGTGGTGCCTGATTGTACATACCCTGCTGGTTGTACATATTCTGTTGCGGTGCCTGATTATCTGCCTGTGCGCCTGCACCGGTATAAGCTCCACAGATCGGACAGGTCAGCTGTCCGTCTGAAATCTGATTGCCACAATTATTACAAACTCCCATATATTTTATCCTCCCCAATGAATTTAATTTTCTTTTGCATTGATATAATTGATCAAGCCGCCATCTTTGATAATCTTCTGCATGAACGGAGGAAATGCCTGTCCCTTAAATTCCGTTCCCTTTGTCTTGTTGTAGATCATACCGCTGTCAAAATCAACCTCTACCATATCGCCTGCCTCAATCCCCTTGGCTGCCTCCGGACACTCAATAATCGGAAGACCGATATTGATTGCGTTACGATAGAAGATTCTCGCAAATGTCTCAGCGATTACACAGCTGATGCCGGATGCCTTGATTGCAATCGGTGCATGTTCTCTGGATGAACCGCATCCAAAGTTCTTGTTTGCTACCATGATATCGCCCGGCTTCACACGCTTTACGAAGTCCTTATCGATATCCTCCATACAGTTTTTCGCAAGCTCCGCAGGATCTGAAGAGTTCAGATATCTTGCCGGAATGATTACGTCTGTATCTACATTGTCACCATATTTATGTACTGTTCCGTATGCTTTCATTCTCTATTCCTCCAAATTCTTAGTATCTCTGTACCATATTACTTCAATTCACATGGGCAGCTGATCTTACCTGTAATCGCAGATGCTGCTGCAACCGCCGGGCTTGCCAGATATACCTCGGAATCTACATGTCCCATACGTCCGACGAAATTACGGTTGGTTGTGGAAACACACTTTTCACCGGCTGCCATAACACCCATATGTCCACCTAAGCATGGTCCGCAGGTTGGAGTTGACACGATTGCACCTGCCTCGATAAATGCCTTTGTCAGACCTTCTTCGAGCATCTGCAGATAAACCTCCTGTGTGCCAGGGATCACGATCACACGCACCCCCTTTGCCACATGTCTGCCCTTGATGATATCCGCAGCAATACGCATATCAGAGATTCTTCCGTTTGTACAGGAACCGATGACAACCTGATCGATCTTGATCTCGCCGACCTCATCGATTGTCTTTGTATTCTCCGGAAGATGTGGGAATGCAACGGTTGGCTTCAAGGCTGAAAGGTCAATCGTATATTCCTCATCGTATACTGCATCGGCATCTGCCTCATACGTTGTATATGTCTTTGTAGAATGCTCCTTCATATAAGCTTCTGTCTGCTCATCCACCGGGAAGATACCATTCTTCGCACCTGCCTCGATTGCCATGTTCGCAATCGTGAAACGATCATCCATGGTAAGGTTCTTGATACCCTCACCAACAAATTCCATAGACTTATAAAGTGCGCCGTCCACACCGATCATACCAATGATGTGAAGGATCACATCTTTCCCGCTGATATATGGTGCTTTCTCGCCTACAATATTAAACTTGATTGCAGATGGTACCTTGAACCATGCCTTACCCGTCACCATACCGGCTGCCATATCCGTGCTGCCGACACCTGTGGAGAATGCGCCAAGGGCACCGTAAGTACATGTATGTGAATCGGCACCGATACATGTCTCACCTGCAACGATCAATCCTTTTTCCGGAAGCAATGCGTGCTCGATTCCCATCTCGCCGACATCGAAGAAATTCACGATTTCATTTTCTCCGGAGAACTCGCGTACGCATTTGCAATGCTCTGCACTCTTAATATCTTTATTCGGTGTAAAGTGATCCATAACAAGTGCAATCTTGCTCTTATCAAACACTTCCTTCTTATTAAACTTTTCCATCTCATGAATGGCAACCGGTGTTGTGACATCGTTACCAAGCACTAAATCCAAATCTGCCTCAATCAACTGTCCTGCTTCCACACTTGCAAGACCTGCATGTTTCGCAAGTATTTTCTGCGTCATGGTCATACCCATAATCATTTCCTCCTGATTCTGCTTATAATATTAGAATCATACCATATTTCATCCTATAATTACAATATATAATACGAATACTATTTATAACTTGTAGTTATAGTTCAGTTATGTTATATTAAGTAAATGTAACAGATATTTGCAGAAATAATCAGATCATAATTCTGAAACATGAATCTGCGTGCATAGAAATGAGAGGATATTATGTTTGATAATCTGAATTATTACAGAGTTTTTTATACGGTTGCAAATACCGGAAATATCAGCAAAGCCGCCGATATGCTGTTTATCAGCCAGCCTGCGATCTCCAAGGCGATTTCCAAACTGGAGGATGGACTGCATGTGAAGCTCTTTTTGCGCTCTTCCAAGGGGGTAACGCTGACCGATGAGGGGCAGGTATTGTACAACCATATTGAGAAAGCTTTTTCGAATATCTCGCAGGGAGAGGACGAGCTCCGCCATATTCACGAGCTCGGCATCGGGCAGTTAAAAATCGGGGTCAGCACCTCGCTTTGCAAGCATATTTTACTGGACAAGCTGCAAACCTTCATCTCGGAGAATCCACATATCAAGGTTATCATCGACTGCCATTCCACAGTGAATACGCTGAAGCTTCTGAGCGAGGGTCGCATCGATATCGGACTGATCTGCAAGACGGACATCCCTGCCGGTTTTGAATATCAGGATGTCAGCACGATCCACGACATCTTCGTCGTAAATGAAACCTATCTCTCCAATCTGCACCTGCGGGAACAGGAGGAGCTTGCACCGGAGCCTGTAAATCCGTGGCTTTTTGCCGGAAATCTGACCGGCATTATGGGAAATCTGGATGAAGGTGACGTCAAAAATGAAAAGTCTGCTGATTCAACTTTCACCTCGATAAATCCTGCAGCTTCCACAGACGAATCCGGATTCGCCATAAAGGATATTCTGGAGAAGTCCAATCTTATGTTGCTGGAGAAAAATAATATCACACGTACGCATATTGATGATTATCTGGAATCGCAGGGAATCCATCCGCAGCAGATACTCGAAATAAACAACATGGATCTGCTCATTGACTTTGCCGCCATCGGCATGGGCATTGCCAGTGTCGTACGAGAGTTTGCAACGGACTATCTGGCTTCCGGGCAGATCTTAGAGCTTCCGCTCTCCCACCCGGTTGCAGAGCGTACCGTCGGGTTCGTGTACCCAAAGAGCCGTGAGAAATCGGAGGTGTTAAGGAAGTTTCTGGGAATGTGGGGATGTTAAATTCCTATTTTCTTCATCAATGCCTCTTGAAGCACCTGAGAGAAATTGATGTCATGTTCCATCGCCGCTTCATTTAACCATTCCGGAATACTAAGTGTTTTCTTCACAGATTTTGTGTTGTGTTTTTTCCTGTACTGTACCAAATCAAATTCAATCAGGCAGGAAAAATCGCCCTCTTGCAGTATATAATCCACAGGCGCAGATACTTCCGGCAATGATTTTTCGTTTTTCAGCCGGTCATCAATGCATAATCCCATTGCTTCTACAGCCATCTCGTATGCTTCTTCCATTGTTTCTCCCTGTGTCATACATTCCGGGAAGTCTGGAAATGAAATCCAATAGCCGCCCTTCTCATCGTTATGAAATATAGCCGGATAAAAATAATGATGCATAGTTATTTCTCCTCAATTTTTTGATCATTGCTTTTGATGTTGTTGGCATATTGTTCTCCTTTTTATTATTGTATACGTATTTATACGTATTGTCAATAAAAAAAGGAAATGTAATAACCTGAGCACGCAGTCGCAAGATGCTTCGCACTTTTATATGATAACCCAAGCATGCAGCCACAAGTCGCTTCGCGACTTGCCGGCTGTTGTGCTGCGCACAGAATAATAAGCTGAGCAACGCTACTTCGCTTCCGCTTCGCTCCAGCTCAGTATGTTGCTTCGCAACATACATAAAAATAAAAACACGGCGGTTACCACAAGTAAACTTGCGTAACCGCCGTGTTTTTATTTTTCTATGCGTTGCTCAGGTTATTACATCATTCCCATGCCGCCGCCCATGCCACCTGCTGGCATAGCCGGAGCATCTTCCTTAATGTCTGCAACAACAGACTCTGTTGTAAGGAATGTAGAAGCAACGGATGTTGCATTCTGTAATGCTGTTCTTGTAACCTTCACAGGATCGATGATACCTGCTTCGATCATGTTTACATACTCTTCTTTGTAAGCATCAAATCCAACACCAACCTCAGACTCTTTGATCTTGTTGATGATAACTGCGCCCTCAAGACCTGCATTGGATGCGATATGAGCAAGCGGAGCTGTCAGTGCCTTTGCAATGATTGTTGCACCGGTCTTCTCGTCACCTTCCAATGTATCAATCAGAGCATTCAGCTTCTTAGAAGCATGGATATATGCAGATCCACCACCTGCGATGATACCCTCTTCTACAGCTGCTCTTGTAGCGTTCAAAGCATCTTCCAGACGAAGCTTTGCTTCCTTCATCTCTGTCTCAGTTGCAGCACCAACACGGATAACAGCAACACCACCAGCAAGCTTTGCCAGTCTCTCCTGCAGCTTCTCCTTATCGAATTCAGATGTTGTCTCAGCAAGCTGTGCCTTGATGACATTGACTCTTGCTTCGATATCTGCCTTTGCACCACAACCATCAACGATAACTGTATTCTCCTTGGCAACCTTTACGCTCTTTGCACGTCCGAGCTGATCCAGAGTTGTCTCCTTCAAATCATAGCCAAGCTCCTCAGAGATGACTGTACCACCTGTCAGGATTGCGATATCCTGCAACATTTCTTTTCTTCTGTCACCATAGCCAGGTGCCTTTACACCTACAACGGAGAATGTACCACGCAGCTTATTTACGATCAATGTTGTAAGAGCCTCGCCCTCGATATCCTCAGCGATGATCAAAAGCTTCTGTCCGCCCTGTACGATCTGCTCCAGAAGTGGAAGAATATCCTGGATGTTGGAAATCTTCTTATCTGTAATCAGGATATATGGATTATCCAGCTCTGCAACCATCTTCTCCATATCTGTTGCCATGTAAGCACTTACATAACCACGATCAAACTGCATACCTTCTACCAAGTCAAGCTCTGTCTTCATTGTCTTAGACTCTTCGATTGTGATAACACCATCCTTAGAAACCTTCTCCATTGCATCTGCAACAAGTTCACCGACACCATCATCACCAGCAGAGATAGAGGCAACTCTTGCGATCTGCTCCTTGCCATTGATAGACTCGCTCATCTCTGAGATTGCATCGACAGCTGCATCGCAAGCCTTCTTCATACCTTTACGAAGTACGATTGGGTTTGCTCCGGCTGCTAAGTTCTTCATACCTTCGTTGATCATTGCCTGAGCAAGAACGGTTGCTGTTGTTGTACCATCACCGGCAACATCGTTTGTCTTGGTTGCAACTTCCTTTACGATCTGTGCACCCATATCCTCAAACGGATCTTCAAGAGAAATCTCCTTTGCGATTGTCACACCATCATTTGTGATGAGTGGGGAACCAAATGATTTTGCAAGAACTACGTTTCTTCCTTTTGGTCCAAGTGTTACGCTAACTGTATCCGCAAGCTGATTTACGCCTGCCTCCAAAGCCTTTCTGGCTTCTGCTCCATACTTAATTTCCTTTGCCATTGTATTACGCCTCCTAGTTTTTTTCGCATCTTCTAATGATAACGGCAATACTTTCTTCGTACCCATACTGCCTTACCTGTTACTGAACGATTGCAAGAATATCTGCCTGCTTTACAATGATGTACTCATCATCCCCAAGCTTTACTTCTGTTCCTGCATATCTTGAATAGATTACTTTATCGCCAGCCTTTACTTCCATCGGAACCTTCTCGCCATCTACAACAGCGCCAGGGCCAACTTCAACGACCTCTGCATACTGTGGCTTTTCCTGTGACTGTGTCGGAAGAACGATACCTGATTTTGTCGTCTCTTCTGCAACGGACTGCTTCAATACAACTCTGTCTCCTAATGGTGTTAACTTCATAATATACCCGACCTCCTAATTTTTACTTTTAGCACTCATATTGATTGAGTGCTAACATAATTCTTATTGTACTCATTTTTTTGAAAAAATCAACCCCTAATTTGCAAATTTAACCAAATGGACACAATTTGCCGGACAGCCTGTAAATAATGTATGACTGCCGCATCGATTTTATGCCATTTTCCTCGTCATCATAACAAAAAAGCAGGCAGAAAAGCATGAAACTTTTCTGCCTGTATTCTACTCTGTTACGATTCTATAATTGTATGATTGGTCTTGATAATCCCCCGCGGCAGCGAATCCTTCGCATTCCTCCACGGCTCGTCCTTATACCGGTAATCAAATTTATCGATAAACCAGCCAATGTCACTGTTCACACGCTCCATGCCATCAAAATATGTCTTGTTCAAAACCTCCTGAAACTCTGCATAGGCATCCTTCGGAAGCTTCACACTGCCAGCATCATACAGAACTCCGTAATGATAGGTGCAAAAGCCCTTACAGTCAGCAAATTTCTTCCGAAACTCAGGCTCCTTCTTCCACAGGTGAAGAATCGTATCGATATACCGCATGGATGTCTCCTTCATCCGGTTGCAGATAAAACATGAATCCTCAAGACGTTTGATATAGTCACTGACCGAAGAGCTCGCCTGCTTCTTGAAAAGTCCTCCCGACACAATCGGTTTTCCCGTACTCAGTGCCTTCAGATCCCGGATTGTCTTATCCGTGTGTGTCTTCAACATCAGTGCAAGCCCCAGCCGGTTTTTCTCCGCATAGAGCATCCGCACATGATGTGCACAAAAGCCCTGTTCATCCGTCATTGCACGGTTATCATCCTCCATGTAGCTTGGTCCCATTGTATATTCAATCGCATTGCGCTCGAGCTGGCGGTTCATCTCACAGATCGGGCACTCACAATCTGTTGTAAATGCATCATTTACCGGAATTGTATACAACTGTTCTGCCATTTTTCGTCTCCTTTTTCTCTGTGTCTTATCGAGACAGGCTCTACCCGTCTCAACCGAAAAAAGAGCACAGCGGTCTTGTTGTGCTCTCTTCACTTAATTTACAATATAATCTCCTGTCTCAGCATCCCGCAGGAAATGCAGCTTCAGATAATTCCTATAGTTCCGCAGCTTGCCTTCATAGATAACTTCGAGTCCTTCGCACATCCTGAAATCGCGAGGGCACGTCAGTCCCGGTTTCTTCGTAATCAGAGGAATTCCTGCTTTCCGAAGAACATACGATACAAACTGTGAACAGAAATAATTGTATCGACGTTCCACCGACCTCCGGCACATCACGCCTAAAATACCAAGATAATTATATCGGTAAAATGCTTTTTCACTCTTAAATTGTTCCAGTATCTCCGTAATCTTTTCATACTGTTCTTTTGTTACACGCAATCTTCCAATTCTGCATGTAGTATGGACATCACGTCCAAATACCCCCGTCGTGATATCCTCGTTGATAAACCCGCAGTCAAACGGATTATGTAAATGCTTTCTTGCAAAGCTGTACATTTCCTTTAATTCCACATCCATGGCAAGCGATGTATGCGCATACGGTTCATGCGTCCACAATTTAATCACCTGCGACGGGAGTGTCTGTGTCTTAGATAACACAATATAAACACTGTAATCCTCTTCATCCGGTTCATACACGTGCAAAGGAATGTCTGTCATAATATTATTTGCATCCATACCTGTTCCATCTGTTAATACAGATTATGCTCCATCTCATTTATTGTTCTTAATACTCTCCCGAATCATATCCTTCAGCTTCAATGCTTCATCCTTCATCCGGGACGAAGCCGAGCGCGAAGTAATCACGGTAGACAGCAGGCGAAGTGCATCTTCGTTCTTTCCAAGCCTGCGTGCAAGATCTGCCAGTAGATACTGAAGTGTATTTTCATCCATTCCCGCCATCGGAAACGTCTCTGACGAGATTGCCTTCAAAAATCCCTCATACGCATTTTTTATGCATTCTCTTTCGTCCATATACAAAGATCGGTTTTCCTCCGGTTTGATTCCTTCCGGACGTGCCGCAAGATACTGCCGCTTTCCTCGTAATACCCACGCATATTTCAGACAGGTATATGCCCGTTCACTGCTTTTTGCCTTTTTCACCATCGTTGTAATCAGCGCGAGCTGGTATCGTGTGATTGCATCATCATACGTAAAAATGTCTTTACTGACCGCTGATTCCAATCCATTGAATTTTGCGCCAATCTGTTCACTGATATCTTTAATCTGACGGTTCATCAGCTTTCCAAAATACCTTCCGAGCGCAGAATATCCACATTTTTCACAAGTAATCACATCATACTTGATCGGATCTATATGATTATAGATTGGCCGGAGGTCACTGTCCTTCGACACCAGCCGTACTTTTCCAGCACGCACACACTTTGTCTTGAATGTCAGATTGCAAACCGGACATTCATAGGTCTTATCAAACAGTGCTTCCTTCTCTATCTCCTCCGGTGATTTTGTATCTTTTACCTCGACTGTGCCATGTTTACCTGCAGCATCGCAATCAGTCTCCATAATTTTCGACTCATCAAAATCACCCAGGCCAAGTTTTCCCATTGTGGAAAAAATGCCCATAGTAATCCTCCTCTGCCTAACACCCTTATTACCGTTCTTATTTCGCCGGTTTGTACGAACTCTTTAACGAGACGATCCGGTTAAATACCAGATGATCTTCTGTTGTATCCTTCGCATCCACGCAGAAATAGCCATGACGCAAGAACTGGAACTTGTCACCCTTGACAGCCTCTCCAAGCGCTGCTTCGAGCTTACAGTTCTTCAATACTGTCAGAGAATTCGGATTGTAATTCAAAGTACCATCCTCATTAAGCTTTCCCTTTTCCTCATCCACGATATTCTCATACAGGCGTACTTCCGCATCGACTGCGCTCTCGGCAGATACCCAGTGGATCGTTCCCTTGACCTTTCTGCCCTCGAACCCGGAACCGCTTCTCGTCTCCGGATCATAAGTACAGTGGATCTCTGTTACAACACCATTTTCATCCTTCTTGTAATCCACACATTTTACGAAATATGCACCCTTTAAGCGCACTTCATTTCCAGGGAACAGACGGAAATACTTCTTCGGTGGTTCCTCCATGAAATCTTCACGGTCGATATATAACTCTCTGGAGAATGCAACCTGACGTTTGCCAGCCGATTCATCCTCCTGGTTGTTATCGATATCAAAATACTCCACCTGTCCTTCCGGATAGTTGTCAATGATAAGCTTAATTGGATCAAGCACCGCCATCATACGATCTGCCTTCAGGCGCAGATCCTCACGGATACAATATTCAAGCATCGCATAATCAACGGAACTCTGTGACTTGGATACGCCAACCAGCTCCATAAACATCTTGATGGATTCCCTTGTGAACCCACGTCTCCGAAGAGCAGCGATTGATACCAGTCTCGGATCATCCCAGCCATCCACAATTCCATCTTCTACAAGCTTCTTGATATATCGCTTTCCTGTAACTACATTCGTCAGATATAGCTTTGCAAACTCAATCTGTCTCGGTGGATTCTTGTATTCCAGTTCCCTCACAACCCAGTCATACAGCGGTCTGTGATCTTCAAATTCCAATGTACAGATAGAGTGTGTAATTCCCTCCTCTGCATCCTCGATTGGGTGTGCAAAATCATACATCGGGTAGATACACCACTTATCACCGGTATTGTGATGCGTCATACGTGCAATACGGTAGATAACCGGATCACGCATATTGATATTCGGGCTTGCCATGTCAATCTTCGCACGCAATACCTTGCTTCCATCCGGATATTCTCCATTCTTCATCCCCTCAAATAATTTTAGATTTTCCTCTACGCTTCTGTCTCGGTATGGGCTGTTCTTGCCCGGTTCCTTCAAAGTTCCACGATACTCGCGAATCTCATCTGCAGACAGATCACAGACATATGCTTTTCCCTTCTTGATCAGCTTAATTGCTGCTTCGTACATCGCATCAAAATAATTCGATGCGAAATAAATCTTATCTCCATAATCAGCACCCAGCCATTTGATATCATCAATGATGGACTGCACATATTCCGTCTTTTCCTTTGTCGGGTTCGTATCATCAAACCGGAAATGGAATGTTCCGCCATACTCCTTGGCAAGACCATAATTTAACAAAATGGATTTGGCATGTCCGATATGCAGATATCCATTTGGTTCTGGAGGGAAACGGGTTACAACCTCCGTATATTTCCCTTCTGCCAAGTCCTTATCTATCTCCTGTTCAATAAAATTCTTTGAAACTGTTGCTTCACCTTCCATGGACGTACTCCTTTTTTCTAGTATTTTTATATCATATCATTGTATCATTATTTCGTCAATTTCCTATTTATTCTCTGAATCCTTTGGCTGTGTATCATCTGCAAATACACTGTCTCTCTGGGAATCATAATTCGTCATAATCCGATTATTGATCTCCATGGAACGCTTCTCGTAATCCTCATGTGCAAGTTCTTTTTCTGATTTCTCGACATAGGCTTCACCACCCATGCTTGTCTGGAAATCACGGTTCACTTCCTCCACCAGCGCATTCACCTCTGGTGTAAGAATTGAACTATCTACCTTTGGAATCTCAGAGGTATGCTCCAGATCCGATGGATCAGCCACATTCTCCGGTACCCGCACTTTAGACACCTCATTATCATAAATTCCCTCGATCACAGCATCCGCCAGTTTTTCATCCGTTGTTTCAGGCTGTGGTGCTGATGGTTCTTCTGTAATCTCAGGCTCTTCCAGACCAAGCTTCTGCAAAAGCTCCGGATTCACATCTTTATTTGCATTTGCAAGCTGGGCAATCATATCCTCTGCATCCAGCATTTCCTTATTCTGCTTGTTGATTCTGCATCCAATAATTACCAGACATATTATCAGAATCACAATAATCAAAGCTGCTCCCACCATAATTCCGATTACCAGTGGATTTGTAAATGGGTTCTTCTCTGTTGGAACTTCCACAGGGGCACTTGGAGTTGCCACGGTCGGAGTTGCCGGCACAAGCACTTCCTCTGAAACGATCATCGGCACATAGCGCAAAAACGCCTCTTCCTTTGCATCGTATTCATAGAAGCCTTCCTCGCCCTCTACATTGATTGCATAAACCAGATACAGCTCCTTATCCGCGATATCCCCAGACTGATATGCAACAACCTGATTCTCGCCAATTTTCAACACAGTCTCCACAAACCCTTTCGGAATCGTAACGCCTTCCGGAACGGCTGTGATGATATAACGGTTATATTGGGAAGAGTATTCCTGATATGGTGTGAATATATCTTTCTCCGCATCCATAATAAACCAGTGATTCTCACCATCTTCATCTTTCAGGCATACTACTGTAAGCTTCTTGTTCGGAGACTCATAAGAAAGTACATCCCAATCCTTATAGGTTGTCGTACCTGCAGTAAAGCCCTCTGGAGCCTCCAGGCCATCCTCACTCATAACAAACGAATAGTCTTTTCCCTCGATTGTTGCAACCGGATCACCAACATCCTCCCCTGCCTGTACGTTGATCGTATAAACCTTAACCGCACCATTTTCTGCGGTTACCGTAACCCGTACTGTATTTTTACCTTTCTGAATCGAGTTGGCACCGGATATATTCGTTGTCGCCTTGCTGTCTGCTACTTCCGCACTTACAACAACACTTGTCACATCCTCGTCAACCTGTAAAGAATACGAAGTCCGATCAGCAGAAAAAGATGGATTCAATGTTCCAGGAGATACCTGCAGGCTTGCCAGATCACAGTCTGCGGACTTTCCATCCTCCTCAGTTGTTTCTGTTGTCTTCCCTTCCTCGGTTGTCGATTTGTTATCCTCATTTGATGTTGTCTCCACCGTTACTGTTGCACCTGCATGAGAAATAGATACCGCATTGCCATTGATATCGTAGACATCACTTCCACTTGTCGTAATACTACCACTACCGTTTGCAATCGCTGTAAAAGAAATTGAGAACGAGCCTGCTGAAGTTCCACTTGCTGTCACAGTTCCGCCTCCTCCATTGACAATGGCGCTTCCACTTGCAGAATTATATTGCAATACGCTAGAGTTGTATGACACATAAATCGTATATGCGGAAATATCCGAACCACTGACAGATATTGTCGCAGTGACATTGTTTCCTACACTCACGGTACTTGCACTTAACGCAATCACTACATTCGCTGCCTGCGCATCAATCTTGCCAAACTGCATACATAAAATGAATGCTGTCAATATTGCCAGTCCACGTTTCAAAAATTGTTTCATGATAGTCCTCCTGCCTTTATCCTATAGTTATTGGATTGTTTCTAATCCAACAATATGTCGTTGTATTTTAACGATATCCAAAGCGGTTACCTTTCCATCTCCATTGACATCCGCAATCGCAAGCACATCACCATTTAACGTATCCAGACCAACGATCAGTCTCTGTATTTTAACTATATCCAGAGCTGTAATCTTTCCATCTCCATTCAGATCACCCTTCCTGCCATCTGCAGATGGCGTCGTCGGGTTGTTCGTTGCCGTGCCCCGTACAACCGTTAAATTATAGGTCCTGGTCGCACCACTCTGCGCTGTTACTACAAGGCTGATCACATTGGTTCCTTCAGATAGGCATATCGTTCCGGCTCCGCTCACACGTGCATTCTGATTTACCGGCGTTGCTGTAATTGAAATCTGATCTACCGAACCAGATACAATCAGAGAATAATCTGTTGTATTATTCACAGCATAGGATGGTGTCAATCCGTATCCCTGTATAGAAAGTGTTTTCAACCAGTTGTTTGGATTGCCTGAATCCGCCGGCTTTGAGACCGCCTGCGAAGGCATACTCGAATATACCGGTATCTCGAACAACATAGAAGAATTCAACAGATTGTTATTGTAGTATGCATTATAATTTGTCAGACATTCTGTCGCTGGAGACTGAATGTTTGCCATATACTGATGACTGAACAGACTACTTTTATTCGTCACATTAAATTTCTGTGTATACAACGTATTCTGTCCAACTCCAATGTATGATGCGCCCAAAAACTGTGCACCACCAATGATTGATTTTGAAACTGTATTCCACGGTCTTCCGTAAGATCCGCTCCCCGCTGCCCATTGCAGGCCTTTCACCGCCGCATTTCCATTTGGCGAATTATACGCGCCAATATTATAAAAATTATAAATTCCCGGATAAGAAGAATTCGTACCGGAGCATGCTGTTCCGATTGTTGAACCCATTTCCAGCTTGATCCGGCTTGCGATATGATATGGACTGACACCTGACTGCGCCGCCGCATCCATAATAATCTGCGCATACGTCTTGCTCTCTCCAGACGGAATTGTCTGATACATAAATGTTCCTTTTAAAATTGCTTCCACACCTGTCTCATTTTGCACATCCTGCTGATATGACAGGCTTTCAAACGCAAACACATAATTTTCATACAGATATGTACGTGGATCCAAATAATATGCAACCAGCTCATCCGAAGCTGCAAACCATGTTTTTCCATCGTAAGAACTCCATGTATCCGTTGCTGCATTGTAGCCAACCGTTGTTGACCGCCAGTTATAATGCGGATAGGAACTTGTACCATAAATCAGATTCTTTACCTGTCCGGACTTGGAAACCTCATTGGCTAAGAGTGTATTCCAGTCAACCCCTGTCTGCACAGCCCGGAATTTCCAGTTTGGATATTTCTCATGGATTGCCCGCAGATAGGGTTTGTAGCTGTCAGGGAACCCCTGCGCCGAAAGACTCGCTTCAAAATCAGCATCCCCACTCGGTGTTGAAGGTGTTGGTGTCTCTCCCGCGACAACATACGAAGAGGACACATATCCAGTATAAGTTGTTCCATTGTATGTAAGTGATACCTTATACCAGCTGGAATTGGATGTGTCCTGTATCGTCAGCGTCTGACCACCACTCAGATAAATTGTATTACCATTGGAATCCTTGATTGGTGTCCCTCCCGGTGTCTCGCGAAAATAGAGTCCGGTTACACCAGATTTTATAGCCCCCTCCGTTGCCGCGGAAGCTCGCAAAACGGGTATATACTGAAACAGCAGAACAACCATACAGATTGCCACTGCCATTGAAATCCATCGTTTTTTTGTCATTAAACCACACCTTTTCCAATTTTAAGCCTAGTGATACAAGGGTAGTATAGCACAATATATTGATGGGTGCAGTATTTTTTTGGCTTTTTTTGTGATTTTTCTTAGATTTACATGAAAAAAGATAAAAAAAGAAAGCTGGTAACGGGAATCGAACCCGTGACCTCCGCACTACCAATGCGACGCTCTACCGACTGAGCCATACCAGCTTGCTTTATGCAAAGCACAAATGAGATAATACTTTATTTATAGTTTTCTGTCAAGGGGCAATCTTATTTCCGCGATAATTTCCCTCGGATCCGTTGTAATGCATTATCCACTGCCTTTTCTGTCTTTCCAAGATGTTCAGCAATTGCTTCGTAAGACATTCCCTGTAAATACAGTGTAAGTACCTGTTTTTCCAGCTTACTTAGCTCTTTCTGGATACGTTCATTCCGGTCTTTTTGCTGCTCTTTCGCAATGAGCAGCTTCTCTGGATCCTCTTCCCGGCTTGTAACAAGCCGTTCCTCCAGCATGAAATTATCATCCTCTTCGCTGTTCATATACAGGGATACATAAGAATTCAATGGCACATGCTTCTTCCGGTTTGAATTTGTAATCGCGTTCTGGATCTGTCTACGGATACAGACACTTGCAAAGGTTGCAAACGACGTATCCTTTTCCGGCTGATAATCACGCATTGCCTTAAAAAGTCCGATCATCCCCTCCTGTGACAGATCATCCATCTCGGCGCCAATCAGATACACAGTCCGAACCTCTCGTTTGACAAGATATCCGTATTTTTTGAGCAGATACTCCACCGCATCGTCATCATGCTTATGAATCCGTTTTATAATTTCATTATCTTCAAGCTTTGAATAATCCAAACTTTTCTCCCCATGTCCATGCTCATTCTTTCCTGCCGCACAATGCTGTTTCTACTGCATTCTCTGCCGCACAACTTCATATGCAAGCACACCAGCAGCAACCGATGCATTCAGGGAATCTATGTCACCCTTCATCGGAATTGATACAACATAATCACATTTTTCTTTGACAAGACGGCTCACACCGCTTCCTTCGTTTCCGATTACCAGCCCGATCGGTCCGGTCAGATTCGCACGGTACATCACCTCACCGCCCATATCAGCGCAGGCAAACCATAAGCCTCTATCCTTTAATTCATCAATTGTCTTGGCAATATTCGTCACCTTGGCAACCGGTGTATAATGGATGGCTCCTGCCGAAGCCTTTACAACTGTCGCTGTAAGTCCCACTGCACGCCGTTTCGGAATAATCACGCCATGCGCACCGCACAGGTTTGCGGTACGGATAATTGCGCCTAAGTTATGCGGATCTTCGATCTCATCTAAGATAAAGATAAACGGATCCTCTCCCTTTTCCTTTGCTTTCTCTAAGATATCATCCACTTCAGCATACGAAAATGCCGCTGTAATTGCCATCACTCCCTGATGTTTGCGGTCCGAAGACATCTGGTCGAGTTTCTCCTTGCTCACGAAGTTGACGATCACATCCCGTTTCTTCGCATCGCGCAGGATAGATGAGATCACGCCATCGCGCAGACCATCCTGAATATACAGCTTATCAACAGTCTTTCCGGCACGGAATGCCTCTAAGACGGCATTTCTTCCTTCAATCATATGATCGTCTGTTTGTTCCTGTTCATTTATAATATTCTTATTCTCACTCATTTTTATTTTCCTTCATCATAGCTATGATTCTTTGCTCTCAAGATACTGCCGGATCATACCATCCACAAAATGTTGCAGCCGGTCCATATCCCCTTTCAAATACAGATAACCATACAGCGCTTCCAATCCCGTTGCCTTGCGGTACTGCCCCATTGTTGCATTCTTCGCCTTGGAATGGGTATTTGTATTTCTACCACGCTTGTAGACGTCAAGCTCATCCTCCGACAGTTCTTCCATGATCCGGTCGATATAATCCGCCTGATTCACCGCCTTTACGATTTTGCTGACCTCCACATGATACTTATGCGGCTGCATATTGGAATGTGTGACGAAATATTTCTTCACCAGCAGATCCAATATACTATCACCCATATACGCAAGCGCAAGCGGCGAATACTGATATGCATTTACCTGTTCGGTCTTTACGCTCTCTTCCATCTTACACCTTCTCTGGTATCCTCCAGAATAATTCCCTTCTCTGTAAGCAGATCACGGATCTCATCTGCTCTCGCAAAGTTCTTTGCCTTTCTGGCTGACTGACGTTCCTCAATCAGATTCTCAATCTCCTCATCCAGAAGAACCTCCTGCTCCTTGATATCAATACCAAGAATATCCATCAGCTGCTTCATTGTATCATACAGCTTCTGTGCAAATGCCTTGCTTGTTACACCGGTCTTTACATTTGTATTTGCAAATTTTACAAGCTCGAAGATAACAGAAATCGCATCCGCTGTATTTAAGTCATCCTCCATTGCATCCTCAAAACGCTTTACATAGGTCGGAATCTCTTCTGCAAGCTTCGTCTCTGCCTCTGTCATATCGGAAACTGTACAGTTATTGATTGCCTCTTCTACCTTCGATGCAGATGTACGGATTCTATCTAAACCATTCTTAGAGCTTTCCACAAGCTCTGCGGAGAAGTTAAGCGGACTTCTGTAATGCGCGGAAAGCATGAAGAAACGAATCACCTGCAGATCATACTTTTCTCCAATCTCTCTTACCGTGAAGAAGTTTCCGAGTGACTTGGACATCTTCTCGTTGTTGATCTTCAGGAATCCATTGTGCATCCAGTAGCGCGCAAACTCTGTATCATTGGCTGCCTCACTCTGTGCGATCTCATTTTCATGGTGTGGGAAGATCAAATCCTCACCGCCGGCATGAATATCGATAACATCGCCAATGTATTTCTTCGACATAACCGAACACTCCAGATGCCAGCCCGGTCTTCCGTCACCCCAAGGAGATGGCCAGGATGGCTCACCCTCCTTCTTCGGTTTCCAGAGTACGAAATCAAGCGGATCTTCCTTCTCATCCTCGCCGGACACGAGAAGCTCGCGGTTTCCGGCACGCAGATCGTCGATATTCTTCTTGGAAAGCTTGCCATAATCAGAGAATTTTCTTGTACGGAAATATACAGTTCCATTTACTTCATACGCATAACCCTTCTCAATCAATGTCTCTACCATCGCAATCATATCCGGAATCTCTTTCGTTGCCTGCGGATGTGTCGTTGCTTCTTCTACATGAAGCGCTGCCATATCCTTCTTGCACTCTGCGATGTAACGCTCGGAGATTACAGACGCGTCAACCCCCTCCTCATTCGCACGCTTAATGATCTTGTCGTCGACATCGGTAAAGTTTGACACATAGTTTACTTCATAACCCTTGTACTCAAAATATCTGCGCAATGTATCAAATACGATCATCGGTCTTGCATTTCCGATGTGAATATAGTCATATACGGTTGGTCCACAGACGTAGATGCCTACCTTGCCCTCATTGATTGGCTGAAATTCATCCTTATGTCTGGTGAGTGTATTAAAAATCTTCATACCTGTTTGTTCCTCCTGCGATCGTTCCAATTTCTTTTTCAAATATGTCATGCAATCCGCGGTTTGTCAAGCAAAAGCTTAATGTGCAAACTGCGAATTGTACAGATTCGTATAGAAGCCGTTTTGTGCCATGAGCTGCTCATGGTTACCTTTCTCGATGATGTTTCCATCCTTCATAACAAGGATTACATCAGCCTCCCGGATCGTTGACAGTCTGTGTGCAACGATGAAACTTGTTCTGCCCTGCATCATACGGTTAAATGCCTTCTGGATCCGGATCTCCGTACGTGTATCAATGGAAGATGTTGCCTCATCTAATATAAGCATCGGCGGCAATAACAGCATCACACGTGTGATACACAGAAGCTGCTTTTGTCCCTGTGACAGATTTCCACCGTCCTCAGCGATCACTGTATCATAGCCCTGTGGCAGACGGCGGATAAAGCTGTCGGAATGCGCAAGCTTCGCTGCCTGTATGATCTCCGCATCCGTTGCATCCGGCTTTCCATAAGCGATATTCTCACGAATCGTACCGCTCTTTAACCATGTCTCCTGCAATACCATACCATAATTTTCTCGCAGGCTGTCTCTTGTCATATCCCGGATATCTGTACCGTCAACCGAGATGGAACCGGTATCCACATCGTAAAACCGCATCAGTAAATTGATGAGTGTACTCTTTCCACATCCGGTTGGTCCGACGATTGCCACACGCATACCCGGTTTTACAGAGAGGTTCAGATTCGTGATAAGTGTCTTATCCTTTACATAGGAGAAGTTCACGTCCTTAATCTCGATTGCACCCTTCGTATCTGTTAATACATGGGCATGCTCCTTCTCCGGTATCTGCGGTGTCTCGTCTAAAAGCTCAAACACACGTCCGGCACATGCCATCGCATTTTGCAGTTCGGTAATCACGTTCGATATCTCATTAAACGGTTTTGTATACTGGTTCGCGTAGCTTAAGAAGCAGGTAAGCTGTCCGACAGTAAATCCGGTTGAAATCACGGAAACCGCGCCGATGATACCAACTGCCGCATACACAAGATTGTTAACAAATCTTGTACATGGATTGACAATGGACGAATAAAACGTAGCTGACATGCTGTCCTTCTCCAGACGATCGTTGATCTTTTCAAAACGCTCCAACGCTTCATCCTCGTAGCCAAATGCCTGCACGATCTTCTGCTGCCCGATCATCTCATCAACAAGTGCTGTGATATCTCCACGTGTCTCAGACTGCCGGTGGAACAGATGATATGTTCGCTTCGCAATAAACGATGCTACAAACAGGGAAAGCGGCGTCAATACAATTACAACCAGTGCGATCGGTACATTTACAGCTATCATAAATCCAAGCGTTGCAAGAATCGTTACGATTCCGGTAAACAGCTGCGTAAATCCCATCAGAAGTCCGTCTGCAAACTGGTCAATATCCGATACGATACGGCTCACGATATCGCCGTGCTTATGTGAATCGATATAGGAAAGCGGAAGCTCCTCCATATGATTGAACACTTCGATACGGATATCCCGCACAACGGAGTATGTGATGTGATTGTTAATAATATTCATAAACCACTGTGAAAGCACTGTCACAACGGTTACCATCAAAAATGTATAGATGATGTCTTTGATTCCATCAAAATCAACCAGACCTTTTCCGACGATTAAGTCGATTGCATCACCGGTCAGAATCGGTGCGTACAAGGTAGAGGCAACCGTGATCATCGCACAGACAAACGAAAGGATGACCAGAATACGGTATTTCTTGATATGTGTCAGTACACGTTTTAACACGGCTTTATCAAAGCCCTGCAGCTTCTTTTTCTTATCCTTAGACATCTGCCTTCACCTCCTTGTTCTGGGATGCGTAGATCTCCTGATATACCGGACAATCCCTCATCAGTGTATCGTGATCGCCTATCCCCGCGATCTTACCATCGTCCAAAACAACGATCTTATCTGCATACATAATGGATGACGCACGCTGCGATACAAGGAAAACCGTCGTGTGATCGGTCTTCTCCTTGATTGCCTTCCGGAGTGCTGCATCCGTTGCATAGTCAAGTGCGGAAGAACTGTCGTCAAGGATCAGGATCTCCGGTTTTTTCACAAGTGCACGTGCGATCGTCAGTCTCTGCTTCTGTCCACCGGACAGGTTCTTACCGCCCTGGTTCAGCACAAACCCAATGCCGCCCTCTTTCTGCTGTACAAAATCCTCCGCCTGCGCGATTGAAAGTGCTTCCTCGATTTCCTCCTTTGTCGCATCTTCCTTGCCCCAGCGGATATTATCTGCGATTGTTCCGGAGAAAAGTACTGCCTTTTGTGGAACGACACCGATTTTAGAGGTCAACTGCTCTTTTGGATACTCTTTTACATCCACGCCATCGATTTTAATACTGCCTTGTGTGCAGTCATAGAAACGAGGAATCAGATTCACAAGGGTCGATTTACCGGAACCTGTACCACCGATAATACCGATTGTCTCGCCGCGGTTCACTTTCAGGGAAAGTCCCTCGATGGAGGTTTCCTTCGCATCCGCATACGTAAGTCCGGCATCCACAAATTCAACCTTCGGAATCGCTGTACCGCCAGTTGCTTCCACGGGGGCTGTCTCGTATGTCTGGCTGCTTGTTGTCTCGAAGATCGCACCGAGACGGTTCGCACAGGCCACTGCCTTTGTCTCGGTAATGATGAGGTTTGCAAGCTTTACAAGCTCGATTAGAATCTGTGACATGTAGTTTACAAGTGCATAGACCTGCCCCTGCTTTAAGATACCGAGATCTACCTGTTTCGCGCCACCCCAGATCAGGGCAACGATAGACAGGTTAATCACAGCGTAGGTCAGCGGATTTAAGAACGAAGAAATCTTTCCGACAAAAAGCTGACCTTTTGTCAATGCTTCCGTTACCTCAGCAAACTCTTCCTTTTCCTTCTTCTCCTGATTAAATGCACGGATGACACGCACACCGGACAGATTCTCTCTGGACTTCAACGTTACCGTGTCAAGCCTGCTCTGTACCTTCTTATACAAAGGAATGGATACAAGCATGATTCCAAATACAATTACAATCAGAACCGGAAGCGTGATAAAGAATACACGCGACGCCTTCGCGTTGACTGTAAATGCCATAATCGTTGCACCGAACACGATAAACGGCGAACGCATAAACAGACGCAGGAACATATTGATTCCGGTCTGCACCTGATTGACGTCACTCGTCATACGTGTGATCAGTGTCGCACTGCCGAGCTTATCGATTTCTGTATAGGAAAGTGTCTCGATATGCTTGAACAGGTCATACCGGAGTTCCTTTCCGATTCCCATGGCTGTCTTTGCCGAGAAATACTGTGCAGTGATCGAACACCCAAGTCCGACCACGCCGAGTCCGACCATGACAAATGCCATCCTGTAAATATATGGCTTGTCATTTCCTGCAATACCATTATCAATGATTGCAGCCATAACGAGCGGTACCAGAAGTTCAAACGCAGCTTCCAGCATCTTGAATAGCGGTGCCAAAATTGCTTTCCACTTGTAATTTTTGAAATACTGTAATACTTGTTTCACGTTTCTTTCCTTTTCTCTTTCTCTTATTTTATAGTTGACCTATGATACAAATTCCCTTAAACTATTATAGACGAGGATTTTTCTTTTTCAATACAAAATCTAAAAATATAAAGGAGATTCATACTATGAACGATACAAACAATTTATTTCCGACAGATAATACGGAAGACGATGACTATGTAGACATGGTGTTAGATGATGGCACAGAGCTTCATTGCAGTGTGATTGCCATCTTCCCGGTTGAAGGTCAGCAGTATATCGCTTTGCTTCCGGACAAAGTCGTAGAAGGCTACGAAGAAGACGACGTCTTCCTCTACCGCTACACAGAAAAAGACGGCGACGACGTCGAGCTTGGCATGATCGACTCTGAAGAGGAATACGAGATTGTTGCCGATGCATTTGATGAGCTTTTAGATAACGAAGCCTACGAAGATATGTAAGCTTTACTATTTAATCTGTAAGGTCATAGATTTCCACTGTCTGCGTTTCAAACCGGAAGCTGTAAATGTATGACCACTGCGTTGTTCCGTTCAGACACAGATCAACATTCCCATAAAATGTACAATTATCATTTGCATCCAACGAAAATCCATCTACTGTCACACCGTAGATGGATGTTTCTTTGTCTGACAGCTCCTGCATCCGAATACAGCTGTCAATCACCATCTGCCGCACATCATCAAGTGTCGTTTTCTTTTTCACAAGCGCATCCGTCAGTGTGATCTTCTTATCCTGTATCCGATCATAATTATAGCTTGCTACATCCCCATAGCCACCGACAAGCGGGTACTCGACATAACGTACAACCGCCTGTAAATATTGATCCGTATTATATTCCGTCGTACGGATCTCCGGGATGATCTCTTCCCCATCTTTGTCTTTCTCATAAACAGTTCCCGGCCCCTCCATGATGTCCCGATTTAATTCTTCAATCACGGCACTGTCATGCGTTGATGCAAATTGCGGAAGTTCAATCACATGTCCGTCCAACTCCGTATGGACCGCATACTTAAGAGAAGAATCCTCCGGTTCATAATTTACCGCTTCGGTTGTCTCTTCCTTTGCCGCACAGCCGATCAGACACAGACAGCTTCCAATCGCTGCAAGCATCATAATCATTTTACCTTTTTTCAAGATTCCTTTTGCCATGTAATATCCTCCACAAACCGGCTCTTGTCTTTCGCCTTTCCTGCGATTGTCTTCGGCACATAAATATGCAGGGCATGTCTTGCCCGTGTCATAGCAACATAAAACATCCGCCGTTCCTCTTCGAGTTCCTCTGCGGTCTTTGCCTTTTTATACGGTGTAATCTCTTCTACTGCATCAAGGATATACACCACATCAAATTCCAGTCCCTTTGCGCTGTGCATCGTCATAAGATTGACGCCCTTCCGCATCCGGTTTTTCTCCTGCTGTCTTGCAATCTGTTCTTTGTATTCGTCTATAAATGTGAACAACTCCGCATAGCTTTCCATGTCTTTAATCATATAACCAAATTCATCCAAAACCTCGTACATCTCTGATGCATCAAGCTGGCGGTATTCTGCATAGTCCTTGATATACGTGTCATAACCAATAAAATTCCGGATAAAATTGAGTGCCGGATATGGCCGCAGTTTCCGTAACATCTTTATATCCGCAATCAGCTTATCCAGATTCTCCACAAGCGACTCTTTGTTCCGTAATCGAAACCGCAGCTTATCATAATCAACCGGATTTTCCAAAAGCATTTCCCGGCTGATATACCGCGATGGTTTATTCAGTATCCGCAAAAATGCTGCCCGTGAGGTATCACCCATTGCAATCCGAATATAATCAAGCACATACCGCACAGCAAAATGATCAAACAAATTTGGTAATGCATCACTTAACGTATATGGAATATTGTATTGATTGAGCTTATAGGCAAGCCGTCGCGGCTGTAAGTTCGTCCGGTATAAAACTGCCTGTTTTTCATACGCGATTCCAGCCTGATACTGTTCCCGGATGTGCCGTATGATACATTCATTTTCTTCTGCCTCGTCTTTAACTGTATGCATCTGTACAATACCCGGTTCCTTCGAATCTGCCTTTAATTCTTTCTTATACCGTGCCCGGTTCTTCTCAATCACCTGCGTTGCTGCCTGTACAATCCGGTAATCAGAGCGGTAATTTTCCCCGAGATACACGATCTTACAGCTTGGAAAATCCTTTCGAAACTGCTGCATGATCTCTGGTCTTGCGCCCCGGAATCCATAGACGGACTGGTCATCGTCTCCGACGATACATGCATTTTTCTGCGGGTTTGCAAGCATCCGGAAAATCTCGTACTGAATCCGGTTACTGTCCTGGAACTCATCTACCATAATATACGGAAACAGCTTTCTACACTTATCCAATATATCCGGCCGTGCTGTCAAAAGCTCATAGCAAAGCACCATCATATCATCAAAATCAATCAGCTTCCTGCGTTTTAACTCCGCATCCAGCCGTCGGTACAACTCCCGGAATGCACGTTCCGGCATGTCCTTGCTATAATAATTTTCCACATCCATCATGTCACATTTGACAAGGCTTACCTGAGAGACAATGCTGCTTACAATTTCTTCTTTATTCTCATAGCTAAGCTCCATCGTATGTAAAATCTGTTCAATGATTCCACGCTTTTCTTCCTCTGAAATCACACGCAGCATGGATTGCCCATATGCAGTTTTTAAAATCCAATAAAATATGGAATGAAAGGTTCCAAATCGAACCGGATATTCCTTTCCGGGTGTCATCGCACGAAAGCGTTGCTGCATCTCCCCTGCGGCTGCCCGTGTAAAGGTTATAACAAGAATATCTGCGGGTGAAACACCCGCAGATTCTATCAGATACTTGATTCGTTTTGTAATTACAGTTGTCTTCCCGGAGCCCGGTCCTGCAATTACCATCATAGGTCCATCCGCATGCGAAATCGCCTTGGATTGTGCCTCGTTTAATTTCATATTATGCATTCGCTCCACAGCACTTCTTATACTTTTTTCCACTTCCGCAAGGACATGGATCGTTACGTCCAACCTTTGGCGGTTTTACGATTGTCTTAGAGGACTTCTGAATCTTATAGAGTTCTTTTCTTCTCTCAGGAGTTAAGATCTTGTCCCACTGCGGAAGTGTATACAACCACTCTGCATTGCAGTCTACCATGTTCATATAAAGCTTTTCTGGATCATAGCCAAGTGCTACCTGTGAATCCTCTTCCAGCTCATCTACCTTATTTGGCACGATCAGGCTGTCCTCAATACCATCCAGGAATCCGATCATCAGCTCAATACTCATATCGTACTTCTCAGCCAGCTCCTTTACTGTGCCGCCCTCGATCTCAACCGGATTCTCAAGAATCTTCTCATAGACTGCCTTCTCTCTCTGGAAATAATCCAGCCAGAACTCCTTTCCTTCCGGTGTTCTGTCATCAAGACTATATGCATGCTCACGCCATTCTGTTAATAAACTCATAACTGTACCTACACAGTGTTATTATCCTGTGTTTCCCTTTCATTTTTTCATTCAATTTAGTATAGCAAACCAGACTTTATTTTTCAAGACCGATTCTTTCTGTGATTTTGCAGGACCTTTCCAAGCCAAAGTGCCACATAGATAAGTATCGGAACTATAATCATCAGAGCAAGACTTGGCATAAAATATCTGCTGCCTGTCACACCTGTCACGATCACTAATAGGATCAGTGCGAAGATCACAGCCAGTCCTACCCATGCCATCACACGTAAAACTGGACGTCTGCGTATACTTTGTTCATAAGTTTCTGTCTTTTTTTCTTCTTCCATACCTTATCTCCATCGTCACAGCTTTTGCTTATTCATATCGAAGCGCATCAATCGGATTTAAGTTTGACGCCTTGACCGAAGGAATAAATCCAAACACAATACCGATCACCATAGAGAAGATCACAGATACTGCAATCGCAGCACCGCTGATTGCCACAGGAACCGACGCAACATCCGAAATCAGATATGCGAGTCCGACGCCAGCACCGACACCGATAATGCCTCCCATGCTTGTAAGCACAGCTGCCTCCGTCAAAAACTGAAGCAAAATAATTGACTTTCTTGCACCAAGTGCCTTTTTCAGACCAATCTCTCTTGTACGCTCTGTGACAGATACCAGCATGATATTCATAACGCCGATACCTCCTACCAGAAGAGAGATACTTGCAATCCAGATCAGCTGCTGGCTCGTTGATGCACTGACCTCCTGCATCGCCTTTGCCGTCTCCAGAAGATCTTCACTCTTATATTTGAAAGAAGAACCGCCATCCTCACTATCCGATCCATCTCCTTCTCCCGATGAAGGCATATATGAATTCATGATATCCGCGGTTTTCTTTCCCGCATTTGTCATAGCTTCCGTTCCTGCCGGCTTCACTACCAAATTATACGGTTCATCAAACGAGAAAATCAAAGGCCAGTTGACATCTGTGATAAACACCTGACCGGAAGTTGTGTTTCCATAATACGTATACCAGTCATTTATATTCGTTACCTTTGGCGTGAACCCGTCGATCTGTTCCACAACACCTACTATGATAAATGGTTCCCCCTTTATTTCCAGAGTTTTTCCAATCGGATTCTCACTTGCAAACAATGTATTTGCCGCAACCGTATCCAGAATAACGCCCTTCGTATACTCCGTCCAGTCACGTTCTTCAAACAATCGTCCGTTCTGTACAGCATACCCCATCACACGGAAGTAATCCTGATCAACGCCATACACGGGTGCATTTCCCAGATCCTTTGTTCCGCTGATGATTCCCTCATAGAGTGCACCATAGCGGTAAGCAGCTACATCTGTAACCTCGTCAACAGCTAATATTTCTTTTTTTATATCTTCTGTGACCATCGGCATATTTTCCGGTGTCGATGATTCCCCGGACGTATATGTCCAATCGCCCTGATACAGCTTTACATTAACGATGTTATTCCCAGAGCCGACCAGATTCTCCTTGATCTGCTCGCTGGTTCCCTTAATCGTTGATACGATTGCAATAATTGCCGCAATACCAATAATGATGCCTAGCATGGTAAGAAGGGAACGCATCTTATGTGCCCAAATACCCTGGAACGATAATCTTATATTTTCTAACATAGACTCATTTCCTTTCTTATCAGTTATACAGATCGTCTGTCTTTTTCTGCACAGTTTTCACGCCTTCCACCGCCTCATCAAGATATGGAAACGCAATGTAATCCTGCATCGTCAAACCTCCAAGTACAAGCACCGAGTCTCCGGACGTTTTATTTCCAACCTTAATATAGGTCTTCTTCAGTCTGCCATCGACATCCTTCATAACATAATAGTTGCTGCCTTCCTGCTTCATAAACGCCTTTGAGAGATAAAAACCTTCGCTGCTATCCTCCGCGCCCGAATTCAGCGTAATTTCCATATACATATTCTGACTGACATCCGTTGCATCGTTCAACGCAATCTTGATCGGATAATAGGTTTCCACCTTACCATTGTAATTACTGTAATTATCCTCCGGGAAGGTAGATATCTCCGTGATCGTACCTTCATAATTCATCCCGGTATCATAGCAATACATGGATACCGTATCGCCTATTTTCACTGTTGACATTGCAAGTTCTCCAATCTGGCTTTCCACCAGATATCCGTCCGCAGCACTTATTACAATAGCCGGTTCTCCACTGGACGCCGCCTCATCTGCCGTGGTCACTGTCTTGACAACGCCATCAAAATTTGCCAGCACCTCACCGGTTGCATTCTGCATTTCTTCAATCTGAAGCTTTACCTGTGCAATCTCATACTGCGTCTGCATAGATACAATTTCCTGCTGTTTTTCTGCGATCTGTTTTTTTAACTCTTCTCTGGTTGGCGGTATCTCCACGTCCGGATCTGTATTCGGATCCGGCTGTGGATCTGGCTGTGGATCCGGCTGTGGTGCCGGCTGCGGAACCACATCTGAGCCTGTTGCAATCGGTGCCTCTGTTGTTGGTGCCTCTGTTGTTGGTGCCTCTGTCGTTGGTGCCTCTGTTGTTGGTATGTCCTCCAACGGTGTCGTGTTTTTCAGCTTCTCCAATTCCCGTTTTGCGTCAATGATTGACACTCGCGATAATTCCAGTTCTGATCGTTGCAATTCCAGTTGCAGATCATTGGCGGTTGTATCATAGACTAACAGCACATCTCCGGCTTTCACCGTCTGTCCTTCTGTCACCTTAATCTCCGAAACAACCTGCTTTTTCCCTACATACACCTTCTGTTCCGAATTTACAGTCACGTTTCCGCTCAGTGTACTGCTGTCCCACATATCAGAAGCATTATATCCAATATCACTCACAGCATATACACCTGCCGTTTTGCTGTTCTGATTTTTCTGTTTCAGGGTTCGAAGTGTAATATATATACCTCCGAGCACAACCAGACACGCTACAACAATTATAATGATTTTCTTAGTCTTATTCATGCACATCACCCCCGATCGTCACAGAATCCGGCATATCTGTCTCATCTGTCTTCGGCTGTGCATCCCCCTCATATAATTCTCCATCAATGATTTTCACAATTCGTTCGGCATAAGATGCTATTTCATCTGAGTGTGTGATCATAATAATCGTAACTCCCTGCTTATGCAGCGTGTCAAACAATTCCATAACCTGCAGCCCGGATTTTGAATCAAGCGCACCTGTAGGTTCATCCGCAAGCAGAATTTTAGGATCTGCCACCATCGCCCGTGCAATTGCTACACGTTGTTTCTGCCCTCCGGAAAGCTGTGTCGGTTTAAAATTCAAACGATCACCTAAATCGACCATTTCCAGCATTTCTTTTGCCTTCTGTTTTCTTTTTCTGACCGATACCTTCGCATACTGAAGCGGAAGTGCCACATTATCCAATGCACTCTGTCTTGGCAGCAAGTTGAAGTTCTGAAACACGAAGCCAATCTTCTGATTCCGTACCTCTGACAGTTCTTTATCCTTGCATTTTTCGATTTCCACATCATCAAGCAGATACGTTCCCGAAGTTGGCTTATCAATGCAGCCTATTATATTCATGAGGGTAGATTTACCTGAGCCGGACGGACCCATGATTGCCACATATTCTCCCTCTTCCACACAAAGATTGATATCCTTTAGTACAGGAACTTCCATCGTACCCTGAATATAGTTTTTATAGATATTTTTCAATTCCAGTAACACTATTGCACCACCTCGCCATCATTCGCCGGGGATGCCTCAGTCCCATTGTCACTATCCGAATTTTCATCTGTATCCACGTCTTGAGGCATGATTTCATCTTCTGACTCCCCATTATCTTCCATCAGGCTACCATTATCACTTCCGTTTTCCGTGAATCCATCATCGATCATACCATCCTCATACATGCCGTCACTCATGCTGGCATCCTCATAAGAACCATCATCGATGCCTGTATCATCTGTCATAACATCTTCATAGTTATGAGTAACCTTCATACCTGCTTTGACACGTTCTTCCGGATATGCAATATAATCATCCTCCGTCAAACCGGACAGAATCTGGTATCGCATCATATTTTCATCATATTCGCCAAGCTCCACCTTGCGCTTCTCAATGTATCCCTTTGCATTTTCTGCCCATACATAGGCACCATCGTCCTCCTGCATGATATAGAATTCATCCAGCCACAAGCCTTCCTTTACATCTCCCTGTCCATAATCTGCCTCTACGTAGACATGCTGTCCAAGCATCAATCCTTCAGTGCTGTCCAGGCTGATATAAAATGGATACTTCGTCGCTGTTGTTCCTCCGGAGCCCATCATATAATTATCATTATTATTCCCATTATCTGGATGTTCCAGATCTATCTTTGTCACTGTGCCTGTCCATGTTGTATCATCCACTCTGGAACGGATGATCATGCTCTGTCCCTCTGACATGCTTCGTACAGTCAGCTCACTTGCCGTTGCCTTGATTCTATAATCGCCCTTTGCCATAATGGTGATATACGCATTATCCGTCGAGTCAGTGCCATTATTGGAATTGTTATAACCTGTCTCATCCGAATTATTGGATGAATTATTCTCATTGATTGTCTTGATGATTCCATCCATCGGAGCCACAACCTTCGTATTCTCCATGGAAAGCTTCTGCCGGTCAATCTCCAGCTGCTTTGCACTCGCATCATAATTTGCCTGATTCACCTGTGCCTGCAGATTCTGGATCTGGGCACTGTAACCCAACTGTTCTTCCGCCGGTGCGGCTGCCTTTTCTGAAACCAGAGAAGAAATCTGCTGGTTTAAGGTTGTGATGTTATTGTTGATACTTGTAAGCTCGAGTTCCAGCTGGCGAAGCTGCAATTCCATAGACTCCGTATCATACTCAAACAGTACATCCCCCTCTTTTACTTCATCCTCTTCCTTCACATACAATTCTTTTATCTTCTTATCTGCATCACGGTTTACGCCCTTTACTTCCTGTGACACCACTGTACCCATATACCGGCTTTCCATCAGGTCATAATTTCCCGTCAGATCCGATACCTTTGTTGCATACACAAGCTCTTCTGATGTTTTTTCTTTCTTATTATGCAGGACATAATAAACTGTGCCGGCTGCGCCTGCAAGAACAAGCAATACAACAATTAAAATGATGATTCCTTTTTTCTTCATTTTTCTACCTCTTACTTTTCTTTTTTGATCAGGTGAAACCAATCCTGTATACGCTTTTCATATCCAATATCCCCCGGTTTATAAAAGGTTCTCCCTACCAATTGATCCGGCAGATACTGCTGCTCCACATAATGATTCTCATAATCATGGGCATATTTGTATCCAACATTGCCAAGCTTTGCCGATCCGGAATAGTGTGCATCCCGGAGATGTACAGGCACCTGGCAGTTCCCTACATCTTTTACCGCCTGCATTGCATCAAAGATTGCATTCACAACGGAATTACTTTTCGGTGCGCACGCCACATAAGTTGCTGCCTGTGCTAATATAATCTGTGCCTCCGGCATTCCGACACGCTCCACTGCCTGTGCGCATGCAGTTGCAACCTGAATTGCCTGCGGATCCGCATTTCCAACATCCTCACTGGCACAGATCATGATTCTTCTGGCAATGAATGTGACGCTCTCCCCGCCATATAACATCTTTGCCAGATAATAAACCGCCGCATCCGGGTCAGAACCACGCATGCTTTTTATAAAAGCAGAGATAATATCATAATGATTATCTCCATCTTTATCATATCGAATCGAACGCCTCTGAATACATTCCTCTGCTACAGCCAGATCAATCACAATCTTTCCGGTCTCCGGATTGCGCTCCGTCGACAAAATCCCAAGCTCAACCGCGTTCAGCGCATGCCGCGCATCCCCTTCTGACATATCTGCCAGAAAATCAACCGCTTTCTCTGTAATCTCCGCATCATAGCTTCCCATTCCCTTCTCAGTATCGGTCACTGCACGACGGATCAATGTTTTGATGTTGTCCTTCGACAATGGTTTCAGCTGAAAAATAGAAGAGCGCGATATCAACGCAGAATTCACTTCAAAATACGGATTCTCCGTTGTCGCGCCTATCAGTATCACTGTGCCATCCTCTACAAACGGAAGAAGATAATCCTGCTGCGCTTTGTTAAACCTATGAATCTCGTCTACAAAAAGAATCGTCTTTTTGCCATACATTCCAAGATTGTCTTTGGATTCCTTTACAACCGCCTCGATATCTTTCTTTCCGGCTGTCGTCGCATTCAGTTCCTTAAATACTGCGCTTGTCGTATTGGCAATCACCATTGCAAGCGTCGTCTTCCCCGTTCCTGGTGGGCCATACAAAATAATCGAACCAAGCTTGTCTGCCTGTATCACCCGATATAGCAGCTTATCCTTTCCAAGGATGTGCTCCTGTCCCACTATCTCGTCCAATGAAGTCGGTCGAAGCCGCTTTGCAAGCGGAGATTCTCCCTTCTTCATATTTGTCTCTCTCATATAGTCAAATAAATCCATTTACTTTTACCTAGATGATTTCAAGCTTACGAATCAAGCTGTCAAACTTCATGATATCAATCGGTTTACACATGTATTCCTCATAATCATCACTCGCATAGCTTGCATCAAACCCTTCATCAAGTGCACTGATCATAATTACTTTACACCGTTTATCCCTCGGTGTACCGAGCTTCCGCTCTGCATCACGAATAGACGCAAGTGCCTTATATCCATCAATCTTTGGCATCATGATATCCATGCAGATCAAATCAAACCGCTCATTCGTGCTGACTGCATTTACAAATTCATCCACAGCCGCGATTCCATCTCTTGCCAGTACGACCTCACCATACTTTGACAACAGCTTCTGCATAAATTTTCCACTTGCCAAATCATCCTCTGCTACCAATACTTTCATAAACTGCCTCCCAATCCTTTTCTCACGCTTATTTTTTTATCTGAAGTAACTGCATCCATTTCTGAATATTATCCATATATTCTTCCTTGAACGACTTCTTATGATAAGAAATTCTGCGATCCAATATATGGCTCATCGCCATACCTGTTACATTGTTTGCCAACACAGGTGCCGAAATAACGTCTGAAATCTCACCTGCCTCGATTGCTTTCTGAAACAATCCCTCCAGGAATGCCAGACGTTCGGTAATACACCATGCAATCTTCTCCCGGGTTTCCACAATGTGTAACAGTTCTTCATACTGCAGCATCAATGTAGATATCGCATAATAATTATCATAATACGTCGCATACGCTTCGAGATAATCCATCAGTTTTTCTACATTCGATGCATTCTTTGCCTCTACAGTCTGACGAATACGTTCGTCAAACTTGGAATAGGTCTCCACCACCTCTATAAGCACTTCGTCAATTCCTCCAAAATACTTATACATAAGTGCCTCTGACATGTTTTCCTTCAGGGCAAGGTTTTTAGTTGTAAGAGCTGATAATCCGGATTCGCTGATAATTTCGATTGCAGATGCTATTATTCTGTCTTTTCTTGAAACAAAGCTATCCCCCAATAGTTTTTCCTCTCCGTCCTGTTTTTTCATATGTTCATTCTATGCCATTTACCCTGTTTTGTCAATAAATTACAATCATAACTACCGGCTTAGCCGGTAGTTTGTCCTGCGGCTATAAGCCGCTGTT
>ERZ1034626.147-NODE-147-length-49389-cov-100.820165_pt1 | contig 49389 bp, 44 predicted proteins | sample MGYA00520652_ERZ1034626 | MGnify/ENA primary metagenome ERZ1034626 (study PRJEB33766, sample SAMN09781765) | gut metagenome | biome: gut microbiome | host: Homo sapiens | place: Madagascar | study: EMG produced TPA metagenomics assembly of the PRJNA485056 data... | reverse complement strand
CTACTCGCTTGTCAACACGTACACCTACACTCTTATCTACTACCTTGAAGATAATGTAGGTAACTACTACGCTGTAGATGATGCTTACCACAGTGGCTACAACCTGAATCCAGAGCTGATGCCAGTCGCCATAGAGGGCACCCTGTACACCTTCGGCTCCTGTTACATACTGAGTGGCGAAGACACCGGTAAGGATAGATCCCAGAATACCACCCATACCATGAACACCAAAGGCATCGAGAGCATCATCATACTTGAACTTCTCCTTTACTACAGCTACCATGAAGAAGCAGACGATGGTGGAAATGATACCGATGCAGAAAGCTCCGAAAATATCGGTACTGCCGGCTGCAGGAGTGATGGCTACCAGTCCGGCAACAGCACCGGTACAAGCACCTACCGTAGTTGGCTTCTTGTTGACAATCCAGTCGATGAGCATCCAGGTAGTGGCTGCCGCTGCTGTTGCGATATGGGTTACGAGGAAGGCGTTGGCTGCCAGACCATCAGCTGCCAGACCGCTACCGGCATTGAAACCGAACCATCCCAACCAGAGGAATGACATACCCATGAACACGAAGGTGATGTTGTGAGGTGTGATAGGATGACCTGCACGGTAATCATCTCGCTTGCCTACACAGAGTGCCATGACCAGAGCGGCTACACCGGCATTGATATGAACTACGGTACCACCCGCAAAGTCGATGGCTCCCATCTCCTGTAGGAAACCACCACCCCATACCCAGTGGGCCATTGGAAGATAAGCGATGATAACCCAGAGGATGGTGAAAAGTACATAACCGCTGAACTTCACACGCTCGGCAAAGGCACCGAGAATCAAGGCTGGAGTAATGAGGGCGAACATGCACTGGAACATTGCAAAGGTGAGCTCCGGAATGCCTGTTGGCATGATGGCATCCAAGCCGATACCGTGAAGAAAACATTTATCGAAACCACCGATGACGCAAGCCAGAGGATTGCCCGAATCGGCATATTCTGTAGAGAAAGCCCAGGAATAACCGAAGGCTACCCATATCAGACTGACTACTGCCACGATGAATACCGTCTGCATCAGGATGCTGAGGATATTCTTCTGGCGCACCAAACCACCATAAAAAAGTGCTATACCCGGGATTGACATCAAAAGCACCAAGATGGTTGCCATGATCATCCACGCTGTGTTACCCGTATCAAGTGTCGTCAATAATAAACTGCTCATAAAAATATCTTATAGTTAAATTAGAATACCAAATAATATTTATTAAAGATAAGCAAGAATGCCTAATTCAACATTCAACACTTAACATTCAACATTTTAAATTATTCCTCTTTCTCAGCGTTATACAATGCGATGTCGCCTCGCTCGCCAGTTCTGATTCTAACCGTATCGAGTACAGGAATCACGAAGATTCTGCCGTCTCCTACTTCACCGGTCTGTGCAGCGCCCTGGATGGCGGCGATGGTTGGTTCCACGTTCTTGTCACGAACCACAATATTCAGAAGCACACGCTCGATGCTGCTGGTATCATACATCACACCACGGTAAATGCGAGCCTGGCGCATTTTACCCTCACCTCTTACATTATAATAAGAGAACCACTCGATGTCTGCTGCTAAAAGTGCCTTCTTGACATCCTCGAATCTAGACTTGCGGATAATTGCCTCAATCTTCTTCATAATCCTTTAATAATTAATAATGTGTTAATACTTCTATTGATTGTCTCTTTTCGAAAACGGACCTTCATTGGTTTGCTATTCAAATCAAGCCTTTCTTTTACATTATGTTCGTTTTCGGCTGCAAAATTAATACATTTTGTCAGCATTTTAAAGCAAATAAAAGCATTTCGTTTTATTTTTTTTGTCGAACATTTTAAATTTATCGAGGCTTATCATATTCTCCTTACAATTTGTAAGGCAGAAAGCAATTTTATGATACAAATTGTAAGATAGCGAAAAATAATCAAGATTTCTGCATTTATTTTCTTGCATATCTCAACAAATCGTCGTACCTTTGCAACCGAAATCAAACAAATAGTCATCGAAATATTCGAAAGACTAGCAAAAAGTCAAATCTCAAAAGAGATAAGACATGAGAGATAAAAGAAGAGTATTCAAACATAAAGAACAACGCAGATGAAAGAAACAGTTCATTTTACAAAGATGCAGGGAGCGGGTAACGATTATATATATGTAGATACCCAACAATACGACATCCCTGACCCAGAGAAGGCGGCCATTGCCTGGAGTGCTTATCACACGGGCATAGGAAGCGACGGACTGGTTCTCATCGGAAAGCCGCACGACGGCAGAAGAGCAGATTATTCGATGCGTATCTTCAACGCCGATGGTTCAGAAGCGATGATGTGCGGCAATGCAAGCCGATGCATCGGTAAGTATCTTTACGAAAAAGGATTGACCCGAAAGGACACCATCCGACTGGAAACGCTTTCGGGTATCAAGATATTGAAACTTCATCTTCAGGATAATAAAGAAGTGGTGGAATCGGTAACAGTAGACATGCTGAAACCCAAACTTGAAAATCCCGAGCAATTCTTAGGTCCTTCGGTGCTCGAAGCTGACGGCAGAAAATTTGAAGGCACCTATGTTTGCATGGGTAATCCGCATTTCGTTACCTTCGTGGATGACATCGACACCATCGACATCGCCCACTATGGTAAAATCCTGGAAAGAGACAAGGCATTTCCCCAAAGATGCAACATAGAATTTGCACAAGTAACTGACACAGACGCCATAAGGACACGAGTTTGGGAAAGGGGAAGCGGAATAACAATGGCTTGCGGAACAGGAGCCTGTGCCACAGCCGTAGCCGCAGCCCTTACCAAGCGTACTGGCAGAAAAAGCAGTATCGTGATGGATGGCGGAACGCTGGAAATAGAATATAGCGAGGCTGATGATCATGTTTACATGACAGGGCCTGCAGCATTCTCATTCGAAGGAGAAATCCAGTTGGAGTGTTAATATAGGGAGTGTTGAATGTGGAATGTTGAATGTTGAATTTAGCTGCACCCACAAAGTCAACATTCAACACTCAACACTCAACATTAAAAATAGACGCAAACTTAAATAACAAATGGTCGATAATGACCACAAATAAAAGGAGAAACAAAATATGGCATTAGTTAATGAACATTTCCTGAAGTTGGCCAACAACTACTTGTTTGCCGACATCGCAAAGAAGGTGAACGCCTACAAGATTGCACATCCAAAGCAGCGTGTAATCAGTCTGGGCATCGGTGACGTAACCCAGCCTCTCTGCCCTGCCGTCATCAAGGCGATGCACAAGGCTGTAGACGAGATGGCTGAGCAGGCTTCTTTCAGAGGCTACGGTCCGGAGCGAGGCTACGACTTCCTCCGAGAGGCTATCATCAAGAACGACTTCCTGCCACGTGGCATTCATCTCGACGCCAACGAGGTATTCGTAAACGATGGAGCCAAGAGCGATACGGGAAATATCCAGGAGATTTTGAGATGGGATAACAACATCGGCGTTACCGACCCGATTTATCCGGTTTATATAGACTCTAACGTGATGATAGGTAGAGCGGGAATCTTCGAGAACGGCAAGTGGAGTAACGTAACCTACATGCCTTGCGATGAGAGCGATGACTTCATCCCTCAGATTCCAGACCACCGTGTGGACATGATTTATCTCTGTTATCCAAACAACCCTACGGGTACGGTTATCTCGAAAGAAGAACTCAGAAAATGGGTAAACTATGCTATCAAGAACGAGAGCATCATCCTCTATGATGCAGCCTACGAGGCATATATCACCGACCCATCAATTCCTCATTCTATCTACGAGATTCGTGGAGCCAGAAAGGTAGCGATAGAATTCCACAGTTATTCGAAGACTGCCGGATTCACCGGTGTGCGTTGTGGTTACACCATCGTACCTAAGGAGTTGAAGGCAAAGACATTGGCAGGTGAGGAAGTGGCATTGAATCCTATCTGGGACCGCCGCCAGTGCACCAAGTTTAATGGTACAAGCTATATCAGCCAGCGTGCTGCCGAAGCCATCTACACCCCTGAGGGTAAGGAACAGGTGAAGGCAACCATCAATTACTATATGGAGAATGCCCACTTCATGAGAGCAGAACTCCAGAAACTCGGCTTGAGAGTATATGGCGGTGAGAATGCACCTTATCTCTGGGTGAAGACGCCAAACAATACACCTAGCTGGAAATTCTTCGAAGAGATGCTTTATGGTGCCAGCGTAGTCTGCACTCCAGGTGTCGGCTTCGGTCCATCGGGCGAAGGCTACATCCGACTCACCGCCTTCGGCGAGCATGAGGACTGCAAGGAAGCCATGGAGAGAATTGCCAAGTGGCTGGGAAAATAAACATTCCAACAGAATATAAAAACATTGAAAATCAGAAATTTTAAATTATATAAGGTATGAGCAACTTAAGATTTGAAGCTGTTTCAGAGGCTTCCAAGAGAAAGCCTGTTGAGGTAACCGCTCCTAGCGAGCGACCAAGTGAATTCTTCGGAAAGAAGGTATTCAACCGACAGAAGATGTACAAGTATCTCCCTGCAGATGTCTATGAGAAACTGGTAGACGTCATTGACAACGGAGCACGTCTCGACCGTAACATCGCCAACGCCGTAGCCAAAGGCATCAAGCAGTGGGCTGACGAGAATGGCGTAACCCACTACACCCACTGGTTCCAGCCACTGACAGAAGGTACTGCCGAGAAGCACGATGCCTTCATCGAGCACGATGGCAAGGGTGGTATGATCGAGGAATTTTCAGGTAAGTTGCTCGTTCAGCAGGAGCCTGATGCTTCATCTTTCCCATCTGGTGGTATCCGCTCTACCTTCGAGGCTCGCGGTTATTCTGCATGGGATCCAACATCTCCTGTATTCATCATCGACGATACACTCTGTATCCCTACCGTCTTCATCTCTTATACAGGTGAGGCTCTCGACTATAAAGCTCCATTGCTCCGTTCATTGCACGCTGTAAACGTAGCAGCAACAGAGGTTTGCCACTACTTCAACCCAGATGTCAAGAAAGTTATTTCCAATCTCGGTTGGGAGCAGGAGTACTTCCTGGTAGATGAAAGCCTCTATGCTGCACGTCCTGACCTGATGCTGACAGGCCGCACCCTGATGGGTCATGATTCTGCCAAGAACCAGCAGATGGACGACCACTACTTCGGAGCCATCCCAGAGCGTGTTCAGGCATTCATGAAGGATTTGGAAATCCAGGCTCTTGAACTCGGTATTCCTTGCAAGACCCGTCACAACGAGGTAGCACCAAACCAGTTTGAGTTGGCACCTATCTTCGAGGAGACCAACCTTGCCGTTGACCACAACATGCTCCTGATGAGCTTGATGAAGAAGGTGGCTCGCCATCACGGTTTCCGCGTACTTCTCCATGAGAAGCCATTCGCAGGCATCAACGGTTCTGGTAAGCACAACAACTGGAGTCTCGCTACAGATACAGGCATTCTGCTTCATGGTCCTGGCAAGACACCAGAGGATAACCTCCGTTTCGTAGTCTTCATCACAGAGACTTTGATGGGTGTATATAAGCACAATGGTTTGCTCAAGGCTTCTATCATGAGTGCAACCAATGCGCATCGTCTGGGCGCCAACGAGGCACCTCCAGCAATCATCTCTTCATTCCTCGGCAAGCAGTTGACCGACCTTCTCGAGCACATTGAGAAAGCCGACAAGAAGGATCTCTTCACCGTGGCTGGCAAGCAGGGTATGAAGTTGGATATCCCTGAGATTCCTGAGTTGATGATTGATAACACCGACCGTAACCGTACATCACCATTCGCCTTCACCGGCAACCGTTTCGAGTTCCGTGCCGTAGGTTCAGAGGCTAACTGTGCATCAGCAATGATCGTATTGAACACAGCCGTAGCCGAGGCTTTGACCGACTTCAAGAAGCGTGTGGATGAGTTGATTGCCAAGGGTGAGGACAAGACTTCTGCCATCATCGATATCGTTCGTCAGGATTTGAAGACCTGCAAGCCAATCCGTTTCGACGGTAATGGTTACTCAGATGAGTGGGTAGAGGAAGCTGCCAAGCGTGGTCTGGACTGCGAGAAGAGCTGTCCAAAGATTTTCGAGCGTTATCTCGACCCTGCATCTATCAAGATGTTCGAGGATATGGGTGTCATGAAGAAGAACGAGTTGGAAGCTCGTAACGAGGTGAAATGGGAGACCTACACCAAGAAGATTCAGATTGAGGCTCGTGTAATGGGCGACTTGAGCATGAACCACATCATCCCTGTGGCTACTCACTATCAGAGCCAGCTGGCTAAGAATGTGGAGAACATGATTGACATCTTCGGTGACGAGGAAGGCAAGAAGTTGACTGCCCGCAACATCAATATCATCAAGAAGATTGCCGAGCGCACTCAGATTATCGAGACCGGTGTTGAGGAGTTGGTTAATGCCCGCAAGGTAGCCAACAAGATTGAGAATGAGCACGATAAGGCGATAGCTTATCATGACACGGTAGCTCCAAAGATGGAGGAGATCCGTTATCAGATTGATAAGTTGGAGTTGGCTGTAGCCGATGAGCTCTGGACCTTGCCTAAGTATCGTGAGCTTCTGTTCATCCGCTAATCAGCAATGTCTTCAAAATAGATAAGACATATTTCTGACAGATAAAAAAAACAAAGCTCTAACAAGAGCTACTCTTCATCAGATATAACAATTGAACGATCAATCTATTTCTTTTATTGGTTGTTTAAGTTTGCGCGGAGTGTGGTTGTGAAATCACGCTCCGCTTTTTTGTTTCCTGATTTACATAAACAAAAAACAGACCGACATGAACGCTTGTTCACATCGGCCTGTTTACTTTTTTACCTTTTTACTCTTTTACCCTTTTACCTTTTTACCCTTTTACCTTTAAAAGATTGATTGTCTGTGTTTTTCCCGTGATGCCTGTTACCACGGCGATTCCATTGTCACGAATCTCCACCTTCTCATATTTGGCATCAACAATCACTTTTCCTTTCAATGTCATAATGCCCCAATGTCTGGGAATCTCTTCAAAGGCGCAATAAGCACCGACAGGTTGCGCTATACTGCAGTAGAGGGGTGGCACGATAACTTTACCATCTACCTTCACACCCCATTTCTTTCCTGCTTGGTACAATTCCACATGTCCTGTCTCCGACTTCTCATGCAAAAGAAGCATCTCGTTTGCTTCCATTTCCTTTTTTTGCAACATCTCCTCATGATAGTATTTCTTGCCAAGGCGAGGCATCACAAAATTCAAATCTTCCTTCTCATTCTTTGGATGATTGCATCCTATATAAGTCTTCTTCAAATTTGAATCCACCAGGTAGTAGTCCTCTTTGCTGTCCATGACAACGATACGTTCACCATACAGGACTGCACATAACCAATACACATGTTCGTAATCATTACGCAGGAAACATACATTCCTGCTCTCTTCATTGCTCATGCGCATCTTCCCTTCATTACCCTCACAATAGTACCATACCTGACAACCGGGAGCAGAAGGTCTGAATCTGAATATCATATAGTACCCATAATTCAGAAAATCATATTGTGAAGGATGATAGGGCAGAGAAAAATCTTCTTGGGTTCGAGACATGAAGATGTCGTTATATTCTATAAACTCCCATCCTTTTATGTTGACAACATGGGGAACTTCTGCTACGTTAGTGCCATCGTCGATGACAGCTTTTGCCAACAGGTCATAATAGCATTTCGCCTTTCTGCGAGGTCGGTAGAACAGGATGTTGCCATCCAACAGCTTCATGTCATAGTAATCGCCTGGCTCCAGTACCTGTTCTCCTTGTCGGTTCACTACCGTCATCTTTCCATCAGGCTGCTTGATGATGGCAAACTCCCCTTTGCTATCTACAAACTCACGGTACTGTATCGTTTGGAGCAATTCTTCATGGCTCATCACCATCATCATTTCCGAATCTGGATGAATCTGAATATCGTCTTGCTTCTCGTTCATCAGGAAAAACTCTCTATCCTTCGGAGTCTCCTTTCTCTTGCCAACTTTCAGCTTTCCCTCGAACATAGCATTCCAGTTCCATACTTGCGAAGGCAACCCGAACACCCGATATAGTCCCACATTATCTATAATTACGCAGTTCTTCTTTCCCTTAGCCACTCGCAATCCTCGTCCCACCATCTGCAGATACTTGGCAAGCGACAATGTAGGTCGTGCCAACTGTACAAACTCCACATCCGGGCAGTCAAATCCCTCCGAGAATATATCCACATTCACCAGCACTTGTATAGGAGCAAGCCCATCAGCAGGCCGCAAGCAAGTAGCACCAAGCCTATCAGCAGCCCCATCAGCAAGTCCATCAGCAGCCCGCAAGCAAGTAGTCCCCAGGCGGTCCCATCCCGCACAATCTGGCGAGACCTTTGATGGTCCGCCAACCTTAGAGCGTAGCGGTTCCGAGCACCGAGTAGGGCGGTTTCCTCCCTCTCCCCTGAGGGTGAGAGGGTCGGGGTGAGAGGTGGAGCCCTCTTTAATGGTAAAGAGGGACGGGGTGATTTTAGAAAAAGATAAGGAAGAGGATTTGAATCTTTCAATCAGCATTCTGCGCTCACTCGCAGGAGTCTTACTATCAATAGCAACAGCCGCTATGCCGTGTTCTCTGTAGAACTCGGCTATAGCATTAGCATGCCTGATATTAATAGCATACACGATGCCCTTTCTGTCTTTACCAAATTCCTCCAAGCTCCGATAGAGTCTTTCGATACTTGGTTTCTTATTCAGCAACATATCCATTTCCTTGTTCTGGTAGTCACCATCTGCCCCTCGCTTCTGCAAGGAGTCGATGAGCCGTTGCGTCACACCATCCGATTTGATACTCACAAAATCGTATGTCGCCAATCTTCCCTTGCTGATAAACTCAGGAACACTCCAGGACTGTACCAATACATCAAACAGATCGGTAAAACCTTTACCGTTCAATCGACAAGGTGTTGCCGTCAGTCCCAGGAACTTAGCATTCGGGAATCTCTCCCACATTTCCTTATAGGTCTTGGCAAGGGCATGGTGCGCCTCGTCAATCACTATCATCCCCGGTTCTTCCTCTATCTCGTCGTAGTGTTTCGACAACCATTGTATCGACACAGCCTTTATCGGCATCATGTCAGAAGCAGGATTAACAGAAGAGGCAGAAGTGGCACCAAGCCCATCACCACCCCTCTCACCCAGGCGGTCCCCAAGTCCCTCAGTAGACAGCAAGCAAGTAGCACCAAGCCTATCAGCAGCCCCATCAGCAGCCCGCAAGCAAGTAGCATCCAGGCGGTCCCATCCCGCACAATCTGGCGAGACCTTTGATGGTCCGCCATCCTTAGAGCGTAGCGGTTCCGAGCACCGAGTAGGGCGGTTACATCCCCGCTTCCTGAGGAAGAGGGGCTTGGGGAGAAAGTGGAGCCCTCTTTGGAAAGAGGGACGGGGTGATTCGAAAAAAACTCTTTGAATAGTTTCTCGGATCTGAGAAACCAACTCCCTTCTATGGGCAACAATCCAAACATGACAATTGGAATGTTCCCTCAAAAACGATTCTACGACCGAAGCGAGTAGAACCGTTTTTCCCGTACCCGTTGGCATTTGTGCCATCACGGACCGATGAAGGCGCAACGCCTTCTCAATCCGTTCCTTCATATCCTCTTGGTAATCAAAAAGCTTGATTACATTCATATTTTCAAATTATAATTAAATATTGTTATTTTTTCGCCTTACCGGTTGACTACTCCGTATAATTTTACTATCTTTGTCAACCAGAAGAAAGAATGATTAATTATGGAACTAAAAGATATATTTTCTAAGCGACTGCGCAACGCACGTCTGATGCGAGGCTTGTCCATGCAACAACTCTGTGTGATGATGAATGATATTGTCACCAAACAATCCGTGTCCAAATACGAACGAGGCGAGAGTATGCCAGACAGTACCATTCTCATCGCATTATGCAAAGCCCTGAACATTTCCCCCGACTATCTGTTTCGTGAAAATCGTTCAGCTCTCAATAATGTTCATTACCGCAAACTAACTCGCCTGAGTGCTAAGGAAGAGAAATCCATCAATCTCATGGTGGAAGATACCATTGAACGCATCAATGAAATAGAAGATATTTGTGGCATCGAAAGGCATTTTGATGCTTCCTCCTTTACTTGCCAAGTAAAGTCTTTAAATGATGTTTTCAGCGCAGCAACCAAACTCCGCACTGATTGGAATATTGGCAATGCCGCCATTACAAACGTCATCAATATCTTAGAGACCAATGGTATCATTGTGGTAGAAGTAGAAGCTTCTGACGCTTTCTCTGGTCTCAATGGCACATTGGAAAATGGGACTCCTGTCATCGTCATTAACAAACAGATGAGCACCGAGCGTAAGCGTTTCACTGCGCTTCATGAATTAGGTCATGCATTGCTTCATTTTCCAGAAGACATGAATGAAAAGATGGAAGAACAATACTGCAATATTTTTGCCAATGAAGTTTTGATGCCAAGACAAACTTTCTTTCAGTCTATTGGTGAGAAACGCCACGACATAGCTTTAGTAGAGTTGAAAAACCTTCAAGCAGAATTTGGAATATCCGTTGATGCCTTGATGTATAAGGCGAGATATCTAGATGTCATATCAGAAAATCGCTATACAACCTATTGGAAGAAGAAAAATTTCGATTCTAATTTCAAATCACAGGTAGAGAAAAGCATCATTGATGACGAGCACAGCACCAGATTCGAGAACCTTATCTATCGTGCCCTGTCAAGTGGCTTGATTACAGAATCCAAGGCTGCCGTCTTACTCAATAAGACGACAGAGGAAGTATTACATAATTTCGTTCTTGCCTAATGGAAATAGTAATCAGCGATACCAATATATTCATAGACTTATGGAATATTGGACTTTTGGAACGATTCTGTGAGCTTCCTTTGTCAATCCACACCACCGACTTTATTATCGGTGAGCTAAAGACACAAGGAGTGAAAGATGCGATTGCTCAATTGCACCAAGAAGGAAAAATCACAATCAAAACTTTCAAAAGCAATGAGTATGCAGAGATTATGTCAAGATAAGAATCTCTCTTTCCAAGACTGCACTGTTTTATATTACGCATTGAACGGTGATTATAAACTCTTAACTGGCGATCGTAACCTTCGAGTAATAGCAGAACGGCATGGGCTTCAAGTTTCAGGAATAATATACGTGATGGACGAACTTCTTCACTATGATATTCTATCGAAAGAAGAATATATAACCAAGCTTAAAGCCTTGTTGGAGTCCAACCATCGCCTTCCGACAAAGGAGATTATGAAACGAATCGAGGATTCTCTTTGATAATGTGCCATGATAACAACTCCAGCTAGTAAACTCATTAGCATAGCCCATTGATTGGGCTATGCTGATAACCATATTCTAAAACACTCCCTCTTTTACCCGTACCCGTTGGCATTTGTGCCATCACGGACCAATGAAGGCGCAACAGCTTTTCTTCCCTTATCTGGAGTTCAATATCTCTGAACTCAGGTGTATTCATCACCTCTTTCTTCAGATGCTTCTTGATGACTTTTTTCAGATAGCGTTGCCATGCCTCCCTGTTCTCTTCGGTAACAAATGGCGGACATTGCTCTCCGCAGAAGGTGTGCCAGGTGAATGGCTCGAAGTCGAGGTGCCAGAGGAAGGATTTGTGTTGTGGATTTCTTTGTTTCATAATTTTTAGGGATATGCTTATACTTCTTAAAATTAGCCTTTCTTCCAATAGCGTACTAAACGCTCATTGATTTTCTTATTTGGAGTAAATTCTTTCAGTACCCTAATGTCTACACTTGTATTTTTTAGATAATCAACCAATCCTCTACTCAGTATCTTGCATTTATCCCATTTATCTATAAAATAAGATATAGAAGTAAAGCAACTAATTCTATTCCAATTTTTTTCGTCCAACTGATTTTTGCTTAGCGCAATATATATGTGATAAAAGCTATGCTTAAGCATTTCTATCGCTATAACATCATGCCAATTGTGTGCAAGAATATATAGGTATATATAGAAATCAATGTTCTTATTTTCATTGTCTTGATTCAAAAAAGCTTTCCATACTGATGAAGAATTACTTTTTAAATCATAATCATTCGGCTCTATATTATATAACAAGAATCGCTCAACTCGTTCATTAATGATTTCTTGCGAGTTCATCCATATGAATATATCTTGCTTTTTTAACAAACAAGCCTGCAATAAAGAAGACGATACAAAATGGTGGCTATCACTATTTGCAGCTTCAAAGATAATCCTAACCGCATTTTTTGCCTTCTCTATGATTTTTTTTGAGACATCCTCACCAACAAGAGTTTCTGCATCAATAGCCTTATTCAGCAATCCATCCCAATATATGAATTTATCAAATAGTTTTTGGCTGAACAGTAAAAATATGGTATTAAATTTATCATTAGAAACTTTAAGCCACCAACCTGATTCAAAGAATCTATCGTTAGTGCTAATAAAAGGCAATAATTTTTCCCATTCTTTGTCAATGAGATTATATAATTCTTGTTCTTCCATATTATTAATGGCATAGTGCAAGGCTTTACAAGCTGTGTCATTAGGGTGAGCTAATGCTGCAATCTTGGTGATTAAATCTATGTAACCTGCATGGTCCTCTTTATCCAACTCCATTAAACGACTTTCAAACTGTGTTTCTTCTGGGTATAAAAAAGAATCATTTTTCAATGATGCAATTTGATAGAGATAATCTTTTTCTGTTCCAAATAAACTGGAAATTTTCTTTGACAAGAAATTACACTTCAATCGAACTCCATCATATATAGTTGGAAATGATTCTTCTAACAAATGAAGAACCTCCGCATATTGTTCTGCCCCAACATTCTCCGTCAAAGCTGTATCTAGTTTCTTCATTAATACAGCAAAAGCCATGAGCTTATCTTTATCTTCACGTATATCCTCACGAAAAAGCCTTATCAAACTAGGAAATGGGTCATTTAATGTTTTTGATTGTTCAAAGATATATTGCAATCCAATATAAAAGTTCGTCTTATCAAATTTTCCGTTCCATAGAGCATTAGATAAAGATATATTGGCAGTATTGTCTGTGAATTGTATGGAAAAGTCTATATCTCCAATTTTTCTCTTAGAAACAGAACCTGTGCTCAGTCCAATGTTTTTCAGCATATCCAAAGGCATATATTGCAGTAGATAAAAGCACAACACATCGTATACCCCGTGGTCTTTATCCATGTATATAAATAGATTTTTATTGTTACAAAGCAACAATAAATAGAGAACCATCAAAGAAGTATCATCGAATTGCTCAAACACAGCATTTGAGTTTCCATTCTCAAATGTGTCTATTTCTATTTTTTGGTAGTAGAAGTCATATTTGTCTTTTAGAGGTCGTCTGAAATATTTTTCCAGAGTTCTAAAGTCAAAATTCCTATCCAACTTTTTTAAATCAACAATAAGTGTATGCGTCCAGACACATCCAGGACGTTCCATTTCCTCGGCATACCAAGTTTTAGCAAACGCATACTTTTCGCCATTAGACAGAGGATAGAATGTCATATACGAGTCTCCTCCTAACTCATTTCTATAGCCAGTCCAATCACTTAGGACTGACATCAAAGAAGAATCATCATTAGGTTTTACCGGAAATGAACTCGCCAACAATCCATGTCCTTTGTTATAGCCGTGTAAAGTCTGTTCTATTATCATTCCTTTATAAGTAAATATAATGGTAAAGACAAATCGTGTATAATATCATCTCCAACCTCAACAAAAGATCTTTTACCTTCTCTTGTTTTCGCTTTTATTTCCCTTTTTGTTGCTTCGTAGCTTTCTTCATTTTCTTTTGGATACTCCAAACCTTGTGAACTCAAGCCAATAATATCAACATTTGGAATATAGTATTCTATGAAATTATATAATGCTGGCGATTCATCTCTAAGATAATCCTTTGGATTTTTTGGTATTGTTCCATTTGCAGTATTTTCATCCCACCAAGAAAGTACAATTACGACTTTTCTGAATTTCTTTTTGCTCAACAAAGATTTCAATACCATGATATTCATTGCTACAGCGGAAATATCTGTAATAGTAAATGGAGCAATATCTTTAGCAGGCAATGGTTCTTCGTCATCTTCTGGACCATGGTCATCTTCGAATTCTGGCGGAATGACTTCGTTCATAAAATATACTAAGGTATCTGTATTCTTCAACCATTTAGAAACAAGTTCTGATTCTTTAAAAACAATAAAATCGCGAAAGTTTTCTCCAAGGAAATCGGGTATTTCCACTTGTATTTTTTTATCAGAACCTGCTTCTTTAAGATTTATCAGAACGGTCTCATTTTGATTAGAATAATTGCGGTCTATAAGCTTCATATTCTTATAAGCTTCACTCAATCTGTTTAGCACTGTAAGATCATCTGCAAGATTCATCTTATCAGCAACTAATTTTATATTACCGACTTTTTCAGGATGCATCAGACAATACCATAAAGCACCTATATAGGTGGATTTTCCAGAACCTGGCAATCCCGCTATCATACATTTTGTTATACTCATATGCTCTTCCTTATTCATTCAACAATGTTTGCACCCAATTGGATTCTTCGTATTGACAATTTGTATGGCTATTCAAAGTATTAACAATATACTTGAAAACATCTTTCAGCCCTTGGTCTTTCATATCATTTGATATAATTTCAAACCTGTTTGAGATGTTTATGCCATAATCATTCTTCATTCTATTTTCAAAATCTAGACTTTGCTTCGAAAACAATTCTTTAACCTCGTCCGTTTGAATCAAGTCTATCTTATTGTATATAATGTCATACACTTTTGGTATATTTAAAACCCCTGCTGATGCCATACGGCTAAGTAGAAGTTGAAAATCATCACAAAAATCGTTATAATCATCTTCGTTATTAACAGATGATGAATCTATAAAAAATATAATATGATGCGAATTGATCAAGCCTTTATCCTGCTTTACTTGTGACAAATTACTAGTATAGCTATTCTTGTATGTTTCTCCAGCTCTGTCTGAAATAATAAGTTTATTTAGTATATCATCCTTAGACAAAGTTAAAGTTAGGAATTGTCCTTCCATCATCGTCGTTCTGGAATTCCTCTTGGAAGTTTTTAAAGACTCATTGCGAATATAAGCTCTACGTTCAAATCCTACATAAGTGTCTGAGTCTATGAATTTGTACCCATCGATTTCTCCAGTACACATAAACTCATGATACAAAGAAGCTACAAACGTTGATTTTCCTACCTCAGAAAATCCTACTAAGGTCACAAGATGGGTATTGTAATCACCTAATATATTATTGATATTTTCATCTGTCATGGAATCGCAATAGTATTGCGCTATATTTTCTATTGCATCATCCTTTATAACATTGTCGTGCTTTAGCTGTGCAACACCTGCTAAAGACTCTAATATGTCTTTTTTATCTTCCATTACTTTAATCTTTTAACAAATCTTCTAATAGCAGTTCATGATAGAGATAAACAAAGAACTCTTTTGGACTCAGTTCGAAGTCTCTCAGATAATCACCATATTCATTATCCCTTGCATTTTCAATTTCATGCAATAGCAAAGATGAATCTGATTTGATTTCATCTACAAGGCATACGTCCGTTTCCGCCAAGTTTTTAAGAAATTTTTCTATCTTTTGCCTTTGCCCATTTCCGCCACGTGGAAAAATACGTTGCATTAACTCTATAAAATCTTCTTTTTGAGGTATCTGCGGCTTATTGATAAAATAATGTTCCAATATCAATTGAATTTTCAAGAAATCATTTGTTTCCTTTAATCCTTTTATGAATTGCGACATTTCTGCATCCCAGGCCATCAATGCCAAAGACTGTATTTTATCAGACATATCCTCGGAGATAGTCTCACCCTGTCGAAAACTATCAATAAACATTGATTGAACAAAGTCTCTTGGATATTTCTTTTCACCGATTACTTCTCCCTCTGCATATTGATTATATTTAAAATATAGCTTATAGAGTACATCTTGATAATTTAATTTCTCCCAATTTCCATGCACTTGAATCATAACGTTTTGCAACGATAATGATCGCAATGCAGCTTCCTTGTCATCTTCGCATTCTTCTATAGCCAAATAGATGCAATAGAAAACAAGTGCGCATTTTATACGTTTGGGAAAATTATAGTTTCCCAAGCCATTGTTTGAAATGTATTCTGTCACGAAATCGTTCAACTCTTTACATTCCCGATTTGTCACATAGCAATCAGCCAATTCCTCAAAATCATCGAAAGTGAACGACTCATTACCAATGTATTCGGAACAGGCTTTTGCCAATACGTCTGTTTCAGTCTCTTCAAGTGGTACAATAAGACCACATTGCATGAGAATTTTATTTAGTACATTATTCATCACTTTATCATTTTATAAAGTTCAACCCACCTGTTGTCTTTCCTAATTTTTTCCAAGAACACCTGATTTCTCATATAGGCAGAGCCTGTACAATCAATCTGTGGGTACATTCTTTTTATTATCTCTTTTGAATTTGGACATTGTTTAAACATATGTCTAACATCACGTTTGGACAATCCGTCTGGAAGTTTCTGTTCCATGGCTTCCGCAGTTTTATTACAATCTTTCCAACCATCATGTTTTTTCAATGTAACCTTGAATGGTTTGGATTGTTCTTCATCCTTCACAAACTGTTCCCCATCATACTTCTGAACCCTCAAATCCACTTTTAATACATCGTTTTCATTATCATGCTTTTCAATGGAGAGTTCTATGATATTATAGACTGGTTTATATGTGTTATCATTCACATCTCCAGGATTTAAAGAGCCAGAGTATATATGCACTGCATTGTTATTTATGTCACTGTTGGCTATATGAACATGTCCATATAGCTGCAAAGCATATCTTTTATCCAAATCTTTGGCTATTGTATCTTTATTCAGCAAGAAATCTAATGGATGATGACACATCAGTATGTTAATGATACCATCCTTACATTTTGCACCACGATACGCTATTTGGGGAAGGAAAAGACGATGGCCTCCTTTTCTGTCCTCACTATCATCATAGTCACTCAAGTCACTAGTTAATGCTGAATTTACACCATACAAATGGATATGATAACCTTCAAAATCATCCTCAAATTCCGAATGCCAATACATAGGGGCTTCATTGTAACTATTTACGTTAGGATCTAATGCATTAAGCATAAATGGCTCAACATTGTCCCTTTCATCATTACAAAACTTATTGTAATTTTCAAATGGGGCATACAACTTCTTAACAAAAGGAAAATCCTCCTTATACATCTCTTGCCACCACCAATTGTGTTTTCCACTTAAATCACACATTGCCTGATGAAAGAACTCACGGACCTTTTTGGGGGACACGTTTACATTCTTGTCATGATTACCAGGAACGGTATAAACCTCAGTTTTCTTGCAGCCTACAATAGCACACAATTCATTGATAAACTTATTGGCACGTATATATTCTTCCTCAGCCCCACTAAAAGCTATATCACCACAAATAAGAATTTTGTCGAAATTGTTTTTAGTTGCCTCACAATAATATTTGAGATCTTGCAACATCTGGTCACGGACATCTGTATAGTCATCCTCGGCATCAAGCTGTTTCTGCCAATGTATATCCGAGATTTGAAGTAATCGTATTTTCTTCATTTCTATTGTTTTTATAAATATATTTCTATTTGGGTTTAGTCATATTTACTGAGTCCACTTTAAAAAGGGGCTCAGTAAATAATATCAAATATTGATATACCAATCCTCCTTTGTCAGATATGGTTTCCCAAATAAATCTTCCATCGATGCTGGTACTTTTTGCCAACCTTTTTGGGTTATTCTTTCAGAAGATCTTGGTTTGTTCGTATAATTTTTCCATTCTGCACCTTCCAGCTTATCATGACAAGCAATAAATCCAACAAGTTGTTCTTGGGAAATCTTTTTAAGAGTACGATACTCTTGGCGATTCCTTATTCCTGTGATTGTACCATCAGATGAAATACCATCATGTTTAAACCAATATTTTTTGTAAATCTTAGATGCCATCTCAGGTCCTATCGTACTATTCCATTCATTTACAATTGCCTTCTGTTCTTCATCAGTGAAGACAATGTCGTCTACTTTCGTTCTGAGAGTAATTATATCAGAGAGCTCTTTTTTCATTTTTGTAGCAGAATAGCCTTTCGGACGAAACGCCCTAAACGTTTCAGTAAATACGCTATATGAGAAGACTGTCATTTGGGCAATTTGTTTTGTTTTCTTAATAAGAGCATCTTTTACCCATAACGACTCTCCTTTCTTAAACATATCGTAATACTTCTTAGAATCTTCGCTTGTAAAAGTAAAACGATATATATAGCTTTTGGTGCTCTCATCTTTAGGAATATGCAAGCCATATCCTTCTTGTACACCAGGTCTTGGAAATGCTTGCAGCCCTATTGGTTTTATATTATGATTAAGATAATTTGCTTCATCCATAGAAGGAGATGGTTCATTATCTAACAACGGTATAAAAACATATAATATAGCTTCGTGAGTTATATCATCATCATAGTATTTATATTCATCATTGTCATAATCATACCAACATGTTGCAAAAAACAAGGCTATGTCTAAGTTACTTGTAAGATCTAAAACAGATGTCTTCAAACCATAGTGTTGGGCAAGACCTTCAACATCAACCTTGAAATGATGTTTATTAAAAAAGTTTTTAATGACAGGATGCGTATTCAGTAACCTCTGGAATACCACCAAACGCATTCTTTCAATAAAGATTTCAGCTTCAGAAGGATTACCACGGTATAATGAAGGAACACAAGGTACAAACTCTTGATTTTGCCCTCTATACAGAAAATGTAATGAACCCACTTGAGGAATCAAACATTTCTCCTGTCCGTTTCCAGTTATTACAGCTTCAAACGTACCCCCACATTTTTCTTTTAAAATTTTACTATTAGCAGGAGTCTTTTCATGTCGTATATCCCTGTTCTTTTCTTCCTTTCTAATTATATCTGCTAACTCTTGAATTGTCATATTATACTTTTTAAAAATAAAAATATCTTGTTGTAACAACTCTCCCTTTGAAATTCTTGTAGCTTCTTCTAAATTTATTTGAATATCTCCGAAAATCTTGTAGAATTTTAACGATTTAAACAAGATTTTCTGAGAATTGCAAGACGAAGTCAGCCGATGGCTTACCATCGTATGCATGCATATAGCAGATGTATGTGGATGAACCTCCGAAGGATGGTAATATTCCAGATTTCAACATTTCAAAGTTCGATATTTGCCCTTTTCGGGCCTATCAAAGAAGCTTTCGGCTCTTTCAAGGCGATTTCTCGAAAGATAGTCACCATCGGAGACGATTGCTATGTTTCACTCAGAATGACTACACTGTCATGCAGGATTCAAAATATGCCCCTTTTAAAGTGAGATTATTACTAATGTCTCTTATCTCCATACGGTCCTATCCCGCACATCATGGCGCAGGGCTTTGATGCCCCGCCAACCTTAGAGCAAAGCGGTTCTGAGCACCGGAGGGCGGTTACATCCCTTATTCCACCGTCACACTCTTCGCCAGATTTCTCGGCATATCCACATCCAGTCCCTTATCCACAGCCACATAGTAAGCAAGCAGCTGCAGCGGAACCACGCTCAGCAGCGGAACCAGCGCATTCAGGGTTCTTGGAACCTCCAATACATTATCCGCTATTTCCTTCACCTGCTGGTCACCCTCAGTCACCACGGCAAGGATGCGGCCGTTTCTCGACTTCACCTCCTGCATGTTCGAGATAATCTTTTCATACAACTGATGATGCGTAGCAAGGAAAACGATTGGCATATCCTGATCTACCAGAGCGATAGGACCATGCTTCATTTCGGCAGCAGGATAGCCCTCGGCATGGATATAACTGATTTCCTTCAGCTTCAAGGCACCCTCCATCGCCACAGGATAGTTCACACCACGACCCAGATACAGGAAGTTGTGCGCATAGGTAAACATTCGGGAGATATCCTTGATCATCGGAGCCTGCTCCAAAACCTTCTCCATCTTCTGCGGAATCTCAGAAAGTTCCTCTATCATCTGATAGTAGTCAGCATTGTTTAGGGTTCCCAACTCATGCCCCAAAGCCAAAGCAAGAAGCGTAAGAACCGTCACCTGCCCGGTGAAAGCCTTCGTACTTGCCACACCAATCTCCGGACCCACATGGATATAGATACCCGTATCCGTTTCACGGGCGATGGAAGACCCCACGCCGTTCACGATACCGAAAATCAGCGCCCCCTTCTCCTTAGCCAGCTTAATCGCAGCCAAGGTATCTGCCGTCTCACCACTCTGGCTGATTGCAATCACCACATCCTCAGGCTCAATCACAGGGTCGCCATATCTGAACTCACTGGCATACGCCACCTCCACTCTCTTGCGGCACATCTTCTCAATCAGCTGCTTACCGATCAGTCCGGCATGCCAACTGGTACCACACGCCACGATGATGATATGCTTCGCCTGAACCAGTCGGTCACGATAATCACGAAGCGCAGAAAGAACGATGCGATTGTTCTCAGGATGTTCCTTGTCAGCAAAGAGGCGACCACTCATACAATCCTTCAGACAGTTAGGCTGGTCATAAATCTCCTTCAGCATAAAGTGATCAAAACCACCCTTGCTCAGTTTGCTGATGTCCAGATCCACGGTCTTGATATCATAATGACATGCCGAATGCTCCAGGTTGATGATATTCAACTCCTCACCTACCCTGATGTCGGCAATCTGACCATCCTCCAGATACACCACCTTATCCGTATGCTCCACGATAGGAGTCGCATCACTGGCGATATAGAAGTTCAGATTATCCTTACCCACACCAACGACCAGCGGACTAGACTGGCGTGCTGCTACCAGATGGCTAGGGTTATTTTTCTCGACAACAGCAATGGCATACGCACCGATGGCATCGTTCAGCGCCTGGCAAACGGCAGAAATCAAGTCCTTGCCATTCTGCTGATAGTAGAAATCAATCAGCTGCACCAGCACCTCAGTATCAGTAGTACTTTTAAACTCATAGCCCTTCTCGATAAGCTGTTCCTTCAAAACCTGATAGTTTTCGATGATGCCATTATGCACCAAAGCCAAGTCACCGCTCATGCTCACATGAGGATGCGCATTGGTAGCAGAAGGCTCACCATGGGTAGCCCAACGGGTATGAGCGATACCGATACTGCCGCTACAATCCTTGTCGGCAGCCATCGCCTCCAAGTTACTCACCTTACCCTTTGTCTTATACACATTCAGCTGGTCTTGACCATTAATTAAAGCCACACCAGCGCTGTCATATCCACGATATTCCAGCTTCTTCAATCCCTCAATAAGAATAGGATAAGCATCATTCTGTCCTATATATCCAACAATTCCACACATAGTTTACTTTCTTACTAAATTATTTTTTTATTTGTTTCTTCCAATCCAGGAATCTCATGATGAGCTGAATCTGTTCCTCCCACTTATCACTCAATCTCATCGCCTCCTCCTTGCTGTAAGCAGGATGGCTTTTGGTAAATCCACTGAAAATTTCATCAATACATATATTCCCCTCCGTTTCATAGAGGGAATTCACAAAGTCGAACATCCGCGCCTCATCACTGGGAAGAAACGATTCCGGACGTTCAGACAACCAAAGATTGAATTTACTTTTACTCTCTTTGTTCATAAATTTATATTAAATATGATATACTTTTCTTTGTTAGTATGCGATATCACCTCATAAGCATTTACAGACTCACGCATCTCCTTCGTCTCATTGTCGCCGATTACAACCTCGGCGAACTTTGGCTTGCTGTTTAATTGTTTCTTGCGTTGTACCATAATTTGAATAATTTAAAATCACGGTGCAAAGGTACGAAACTTTATCTAAGCGCACAATACGGCTTTCACCGATACTTGCCTCTCTCTCATTGGTTAATTAAAGAGTCAAACAACGAGTCAAGAACTTTTTATTTTCCTCTTTCAATTGGTTTTGTTTTACATGTTTGCTGAATTAACATTATTTGATTGTTTTCGATATCTTTCAAATGTTTGCATATTTCAGAAACGGTAGTATCCACTTTTTCTAAACATTGAATAACTGGGTAAAACTGTTGTTCTGTTAAGGTGGATTTTCCAAAACAATTTGATAAAGGGATACATAAAATCGGAATAAGCAAAGATGCCAGAAGTGTTATTTTGGTTAGACATAAATTTGCTTTCGTATGCTTCAACTCTTCTTCATATTGTAAAACTTCAGGCAATTTAAAACCATTATCAACAAAAGAAACCAATGTCTGAGTTTCATATACATTTCCAACAAAGAAATGCCATAGTTTCTGTGTCAATAATTCTGAACAGACTTCACCTTCCATAATATATGAACGAGAATTATCTTTAACTACACATTTTCCGCTCTGACATTCAATAGTTCCTTTTTCAAAACTATATCTGTGATTTTCCTTAACAACTGCAACGTTATGATCATTCAAATCATGACAGAAGAATGAATCAGTCGATAAAGAATCTATAACGTAAATCATTCCTGCTTGTTCCATATAATCAAGAATTGCCAATACCGACATCAACCTTTGTTTACTTTTTAACAAAGTATCATTATTACAATCTTTTGCATATAGCATATATGACGAGTCTTTGCCCATTAAGAATACGGCCAAGTTCTTTATCGAAAAGTAACCAGATAAAATTTCAAAACCATGTTTTTCACCATGATTTGAAACTAAACGTCTTGCCACATCCTTGTCTAATTCTGAAAACGTCCTCATTTTTTCTTTCCTTTTTTCGTCTTATTCGATAAACGATTTTTATATTTTTCTATACTCTTTTCCTTCTTCAAACGATTTAATTCAGCCTCTAATTGAGCTATTCTATCATCCTTATCAGCATTTTGTTTTTCCAATTTATGAGTATATTCTATAGGCTCCACAAATGAATATCCCTTATTCTTAACCTCTGAAACATTTGTTTTGTAATCATCAGAACCAGGTACAGCCGTTAATAAATTCTGGATATTATTTTGCAAATCATATCGTAATCTAACGATACTTTTTCCCTTAAAATCGATACCAGCCTTTAGTAGATTTTCAGTGTCTCCCCAAGATTCTTTTGCAATATATGCAAAAAAGGTATTTTCAAATAGACTCAGTACATCCGGTTTTATTTCGTCATAGAACCCTGCTTCTACCATATATGCCATCATTGCCATAGGTGTACAGAATACTTTCTCTTTTAAGTTAAGTTCTTCAGCGCAAGGATATATTCTGAATGTATTTGTAATAACATAATACTTATATTCCAACAAATCAGCCCGTTCATCTTTGTTTCCGTCTCTTTTTCGCTCTTCAAGGTTAAGATTTCTTACAGAAAGATATAGTTTAGTATCAGTCTTTGCTATTGTTTCGTTTTTATTTTCATCTCTTCGTTCAGCCTTCTCCGTATTATGTGTAGCTTCCAAAGCTTTTTCAAAAAGCTGATTACGTAGAGATATATCTTCTTCTTTATTACTATCATAAATATCATAATCATAAGGCATACCCCCTATAGATATGTTCTTATAACCAGACAAATATTCTCTTACAACATCTATAGTGTAGTCACAACCCCTTTCTTTGTCATAGTAGTTTCTTATAAATACATTCCACGATTTTTCACCATTGACATTCTTATTTTTATAATATGCTTCAACAAAGATATTTTTGATACCATTTTCAACCCATTGTTCCTTTCCGTTTTCAACAAAACTCCTTACAAAGTTATATTTCTTTATTGCCGCTTCTGCATGGTCGAAGATTTCGGTTAGCACTTCTGCTGGAATATAAATCTTACAATTACAGTTTGTCAGAACTTTTAGTAGTTGTTTATACTGAATACTTCGTTCTCCATTGTCTGTAATCAGATAAAGAACGATGTCTGTGTCCAAAACAAATACTTTACGTCCAATCACACTATGCTTAAAATTAGTCAACAAAGGATCACTTGCCAACAATTGCATTGTTATTAAGCTGCGAGCCATAGTATCTAATGTCGTATGCTGTTCTTCTGTGGGATGAGCAATGACATTTCCTATTGATAGCAATATCTGTTCTTTAAGTCTTTTATTTTCACCTAAATGAAATCCCGCCTTAGTTTGCAACTGTGCTATTTCATCCAAATTCTTACCTTCATCAACACCTAATGTCTTATAACAAGACACACGAATATAGTAATCAATACAATCCTTGATATTTTGTTTTACTTGCAACGCGTTCTTAATATTTGGCACTTGTTGCTTAACATCAAGAAAAATATCACCTACTAACTTGTCAAATAAAGATTTTTGTTGCGATATATACCGATTACTTTTATCTTGAGTTTTTTCAGTTAATGAGACACCACCATTCGCATCAACGTTAATAAATCCATCAGCTTTCAACGCATTCACAGCATTATTTACCAAATCTCTGTTGAATGAGAATCCTGACAGTTCCTTGCTTACAAGTTGAAATATTTCATCAACACTACCAGTCTTTTTACGTGGATCAAGAATATAAACAAGAATCTTTTTATGAAACAGCATTTCGCGTTTCTGCACTTTTACTGCATCAAAAAGCAAGCAAGCTTTTATCATTGCAGCCTCTAAGTCTTTATCTTCTTTAAATATATTAGACATATACATTGTACTTTTATTTATTCACATTCCATCTTCTTTGAAAATCCTTATTCAGGATTTCCTCAATCTCTTGTTGTACAGCCATATAATCATCTTCTATCAACACACCACCAGTTTTATTTAAATCTATCATCAGTGTGCCTTGAGGAATTGTTATTTCTTCATCATCAGCCAACGATATTATCAATTGGCCATTGATAGGCATAGAGTCAAGCATATATGATATAGATTTACTTAAGCCTTGTTGCTGCAAACCTTGCTGTTTTGCCTCATCCAATAACTTATATCAGCCTGTAACTTATTGTATTCCAAACACAAAAGAGCCTCTTGATGCTTATCAAGCAAAGCTTGAAGCTAGTCAATATTCTCAGCACTCTTACTTTTCACATTCTTACTGCAGGTTTAAGACCTGCTCAAACACCCAAGCATCCTTCCGTTGCAAAGCCACAATATAATTTTGCGCCTGCTTAAAAATATTGCTCAATCGTAAAACTTATATACAGCCGTTTCAACTATCTTATAAAACAAGTTTATGGCTACACCCTAGATACAGTATTATTACCACTTATGCCTCTGTATTATTCCTGCTTCTCAATACCTTTTCCAAAACCTCTTTACTAATTTCATTTTGGCATCAGATAATCTGTTGCTCATTATTTGCTGCCATTTTGAGCACCTTGAACATGTTATCTAAAAATGTATACATAATTGTGCAGTTATATTGATTAATGAATCTGCTTACACAAAGCTTTTACCCCCAGGCGGTCCCATCCCGCACAACCATGGCGAGACCTTTGATAGTCCGACAACCTTATAGCGAAGCGATTCCGAGCACCTAATAGGGCGGTTTTCCTCTTCTTCCCTGAGGGGAGAAGACCGAGATGAGAGGTGGAGCCTTCTTTAAGGGTAAAGAAGGGCGGGATGATTTTAGAAATCAAAATCCTTTTAGTATTCAAAAGGACTATCAAAGTCCTTCAATACCTCATGTTTCGTATCCTTTTCCGAAAGATTAGCGTGTTCCGTAGGAATGCGCCAATCGATACCAAGCGATTCATCCAAGATAGAGATTCCACCATCAGCCTCTGGGTGATAGAAGTTATCACACTTATATTGGAATACCGCAGTTTCTGATAACACAGCAAAGCCATGCGCAAAGCCCTTAGGAATAAAGAACTGACGATGATTATCTTCAGTCAGTTCCACCGCCACATGCTTACCGTATGTCGGCGAACCCTTGCGGATATCCACGGCAACATCCAGCACTCTACCCTTCACGCATCTCACCAGCTTGCTCTGGGTAAACGGAGGCCTCTGGAAATGCAAGCCACGCATTACACCATAAGAACTCATGCTCTCGTTGTCCTGGCAGAACTCCACCTTGTAGCCCACCAATGGCTCTACCTTCTCTTTAAACTCACGCTCGCTGAAGCTCTCGAAGAAATAGCCTCTAGCATCTCTAAACAGGCGAGGCTCAATGATGAGCACGCCTTCTATATCTGTCTTTATTACTTCCATTTTCTATATACTTTTAATTATTCCTATTTTTTAAACGATTTCTTCCAAAAGAAACGCTTCACCTTCGATATAATCCACCATCTTGCTTCACTAGGACAGACAAAGCCAAGATTCCAGCACCTTTTAGCAACCCAACAATAGTTATTGAAAGCATCGATGAAACCACGATGGTGAAATACATATTCACCTCTACCGAAGTTGCCAACTCTCATGATGTCAGTCATCATCTTTTCTGCCCACATCTTCTCTTGATGAGAAAAAAACTCCACTTGTGATGGTAAGGACATTCCCAGATAATCAACACAAATACAAGTAAAGATTCTCCATGCCCTTTCCATGTGCATCTGATGCAGATATTCATGATGCTGCAACCAGTCTATCTTGTCTGCACAACTCGATAAGAACATGGCATAATCTATCACCTGCCTCAATCCCAATCCTTCTTCATATACATGGTTTACCATGTGCGATATCAGGAATACACTCTCAAAGGTTGGAGGGAATACAGGTACTGCATACCCATCCATATCAGCAGAAAACAACTCTGAAGGAAATACCGAAGCAAACATTTCCTGCATAGCATGATCGGTAGATGGACATTGATAATTGTGAACCTTATAATGAGGCTCCACTGTCACTCCATCTACCCATGCCATACCATGATGCTCATGCACCAAATCATGATCTACTTTTCCTATCTTTTCCAGTACCTCCATTGTCTTCTTGAAATCTTTAGGATCCACAACAAAGTCGATATCGCCTGGTGTTCTATGCAGAGGATTAGGATAACGCAAAGCTGTTGTTTGCCCCTTCATAAAGACAACAGGAATACCCTCAGATTTCAAGGCCTGGTCAATCTTTACAATGACCTTCCGATGTAGACGGTTCATCTGTTCGATGCGTTGCATCGCTGCAATCCTCTTTAGCTTATCACCCAAAGGAATTGTGATACACTCAGAAGACAACAGACTCATCCCATCTAGCAGCAAAGCTGAGACAGTTTGTTCATCTGCCAATTGAAAGATGCTTTTCCAATCTGCTTCCGCAAAATCAGAAGCAACCAGTTTCTTACCAAAGAGAACGGCACGAAGAATTTTTAAAAGTAAATCTTTAGATAGGTTCATCGTTTCTGTTCCAACAACCATTTGAAGTATTCCTCATGCTGGTCCACCAAGTGCTCCCAAGAATACTCATTTTTGATTTCCTCCACATTTCCATCCGTGAAGTTTTTCTTATGTAGTGTACAGATATTCTCTATGTCATTCAGCATCTCAGTTACTTTCTCTGCATTTGGATAGTACAAAGAATTCTCTTTCAACACTGCACGATTAAAGATGTTATCGTGAGCAAGGATAAAGCACTCAGAAGCCATCGCTTCCAACAGAGAAGGATTGGTTCCACCCACACTATGACCATGAAAATAAGCCTTTGAGAAGTGACGGATAGAATTCAGTTTGTTGAAATCATAGATTCCGCCTACAAATCTCACACCCTTTTCCTTACCATACTTGGCAACCAATTCCTTACCATGAGGAGTATTGGTTTTACCAACTACAATCAGAGGACGCTTGCCATTCTCCTTAGAATGCAAATAACCCTCAATGGCCATCACGATATTATTCTCAGGTTCCAGTCTGGCTACCAGAATATAGTATTCCTCAGGTTTCAATCCATACTCCTTCAGATGCTCCACATTATAATCATCATGGATGTCAGCACCGTATGCCAGGAACTTACTATCCTTGCCATACTTTTCCTTGTAGTAATCATAAATACCCATGTTGTCTGCAATCAGATAATGACTATGTTTCACAGCCATTCTTTCCTCCCAGAACACGAACTTGCGCACCCATTTGTTGAACTTCGTGCGCTTATATTCCAGACCATCCATATTAGTAACCACAATACTCTTGGTGACATTCTTCACATCAAACCAGATGAAAGCCGGAATGATACTCGTATATCCTGCCTCATAGATGATGTCGAAGTTCTCACGCTTCAAGGCATCCTTCAGCGACATGAAGTCGTAGAAGAACGAGCCGATACTTCCACCCATCCAAGTCTCAGGACTATAGATATGTTTGATTTTCACACCCTTGTACTTATCATCCTTATAGGGATGATAAGAAGGCGAATACACCGTAACCTCATGGCCACGCTTCACCAAGCCCACTGAGATATACTCAGCAAACTGCTCAAAACCTCCGTAGTTATTAGGAATACCACGGACGCTAACAAATGCTATTTTCATAAAAAGTTCAAACGTTTAAAGGGCTGACAAAAACTAGACTTTCAAGTAAGGTCTTGCCTGCCTATTTTGTTTATATAATATTCATAATCTAACTTATGTTTTCAAATCTTCTTCATGTTTTAAAAGTTGCATATTTTTTCTTATTCGCTATAGTATAGCTTTAAGTTTTCTATATTCTATATACATTCCCATTTGAATTCATGTTCTTCAAGCCATTTATTACTTTTTCAAGCTTCTCTAACAAAAATAAGCTATACTCTATCTCATGAGTAGAGAATGTTGGTAGCTGATTTTGATCATGCGACAATTGGTGGAGAGTCAATTTCTGGAACAAAGTCAAATCTTGAACTACAGGAATCAATCCGTTGAAGAAGTGAGAGCAATCATATTCAAGAAATTGCTTGTTTATTTTTTCTCGAATTAACTCAGAAGGTGCGACTCCAACAATTCCCTTTATAGATAAAAGTAAATCTTCTACTGTATAGACCTTATCTCCGCTAATTTTTAAAAACACTTTGCTCGCATCGGTATTGACAATCTTATTCAAAATAGCATTTGTTTCCATAAAATCACCAAACTGCATCAAACGAGCATATTCATGAAGCAAATATTCAAATAGCTTCCGCACTCTATTGCCTATAGGTTCGCAATTGTTTTGTTTCGGATCAAAGTCCGCCTTTATCGAAGCTACTGTTTCCGGGCTTTCATCTTTTACTAACACGCGAGTGTCGCCAACTTCATATAAGAGTCTCTTCTCCCAAGTTCCTACATTTTTATAATTCATAATAGCATAACTAAACAGATTATAAAAACTCACATTATGTGTAAACAATAGTATTTGACAATCATGGAAATGTGTCATTACAAATTTGGCAACCAATCCTCTATTAGCCATATCAAGACTATTGATTATATCATCCAACACCAAAAGACGAGGACGAACAACAGGAGAGCATAAGATAATTTGGAATAATATCACAAGCAAAACGATATTCAATTTAGCTTCGTTATAGCTATCACCTAAATGGTTATATTCATTAATGCCCTGTATTTCATCTATAATTCTGAAGAAATGACCACCACCTTGCAAGATTTCTAAATGTACATTTTCAAAAAAGTCATCATGCAAGCTATCGTTTACATATTGCAAGAACTCATCTGACCAAAAACTATCGACATCGTCTATAACAGTTTCGGGGAAGAACAGGTTTCCAAAAATAACATCCAACGAGATTTCATCATGTTCTTTCAAATTTTCACAAGAAATAAAGAACGCATCTGTAGTTATCTCATATTGCTTGTAGTCTACCCCATCAACTAATATTTCAAAAGGAGTCTGAGGATTTTTTTTATTACAATATTTCTTACACTGATTAGCCTGATTTACATTCGGAGCAGCAGGACCAACTATTTCAACAGTATTCGGAAGCAGCCGATCTCTATAGTACACTAATTTTATACCTTCAAATAAAGAACTTTTTCCCGCACCATTTTCTCCACACAGTAAAAGATTTCTTCTTCCGCCCAAATCCAATTCGACCAAAGAATCGAAACATTTAAAATGATTAATCTTTAGATTATCCATAATTCTATATCTTATTCGACAAGAAATCAAACAATACAATCATTAATGTTTGCGTTCTGTCTTTAATCATAGACAACAAATCGTTCCCTTTTTTAATATTTTTATTTTTAAACTCAAAGTAGAGATGATTATATTCATTCTCTACCATTTCATTTTTATCCTCTATAACAAAGAAATTTCCTAACTGTGACACCAAGTTCCTAGCCGAGTCGTCCACATGTCCTAATTTGGGACTAAGTCGCAAGATTCTATCAACACTAGGATTTCCTAAAACAGGATGTTGCACAACAAGATAATAGGTAAGCAATATTATGCCTTTTCTCAAAAAATAGCGGGAATTCAACATTTCGAAATTAGGCACACAATAATCTATACTATCTTTCTCTTTTATCGTTCCAGAGAAAATATCTGCAATGATGTTATAGATAGTAAACTTAATTGTCATACTTGGTCCATAAGAATAGCACACCCTAGTCAACAGTTTCAAGAACTTTATATATCCATCATCTTTACCATTAATATAGAGATAAGAAGCTACTGCAAACATAGGCAAATTATTGGAATACATTTTCAGTATTTTAAGCCACATTGCCAAATCAGTTCTTTCGTGCACATCATCATCTATCACTTGCAAGACTTCAAGAACATGAGCAAGCTCATCTGTAACTTGTTCATAGTCTGCAATTATAATCGGAGCATTTGGCCCTTTCGTAAAAAAATCTCTGAGACTTGCCTCGAATGTAGTAATTCCTTTTTTACCACGAATAATATGCGAGTAATATTTAAACAAATCTTCTATAGATATTTCCAAGGCTAAACACATCTCCTTTATACAAATCCATCTATCCAAGAAGTCACGTTTTTTACCAACACTCACAGCTTTATTATACAACTTAGCTTTGAATATATCGGCATCTTCCAAGTTCTGTCCTCGATTATTGATGGTTTCAAATATCATCAAAGCTCTCTCATTAGCCTCATCCTCTGTTTTTCCTTTCAATTCTATCGGTAGCAAATATACCTTATATATAAAATATTTAACGAATCTACGTTTCTCCTCTTCAGCAACAAATGCAAAAGAAGATTTTAGCCAAGAGAAGATATCGAGGAAATTTGATAAAACCAATGAATCTTTAAACTTTTTTCTATTTTCCAATAATTTCTCAACTCCGTTTAAGTCAAGTCTCCAGATTTCGCTCAATTGATCAGGATCAGTAGAATCCACGACATTCGACTTCACTTTAGGAACATAATCAGTTTCAGCATCCCACGTTTTCAATCCCACACCTTCTTGGAGTTTTCCCATAGATGGTACCAAAAGCATCAAAGACTTCATCCATAACCAAAGTGTAATGATACGTTGTTGTCCATCTACAACTTGTGGACTATTTGGATGGTCATCACTTCTCGCCATAACGAAATTTCCCACAAAGAAATCTTCCCCTGTTTTACAACATGTCATAATATCAGTATATAACTGATATGAGGTGTCATAAGTCCAGCAATACGGGCGTTGGAACTCAGGGATAACATACTGATCCTCATTATAGAACAAAGAGCTTATGTTCTTCTGCTCTGCAGTTAAAGATAAAGCCATAATTAATAATTTTATATGTGATATTAAAATCTAGATAATAAAATACTATGTATTATTCGCCACTTTTGGATTCCTTACTTTCGTACATTTTTATACATTTTATCTATTATTTCCTGCGCATGCTCTTTCATTGAATGTTTCCATTCCATACTAAGAATTTTGTCGTTATACTCTTCCAATAACGCACGATTGCAGATTATTGCACGTAACAAAGCAACTAGTTCTTCCTGTGAATGGTAAACAAACCGAGGGTTGTATTGTATTACTATATCTTTTGCACCTACCGTATCTGACACTAATACAGGAACACCATATGAAAGAGCCTCTAATGTCACGAGACTGAAAGTCTCGTGACATAGAGACGGAACGACCATGATATCCATGGTCGTATAAACCGTCTCTATAGCACTATGCGTGAATTTTCCACGATAATATATGGGTAATGATTCATCTTGACCAATTGTATCTCCCCAAACATCCAGTCTCCATTTATCATTTCTATTTAATTGTTTTAGAGCCATAATCAATCTTGATAACCCCTTATAAGGGGCTGCACTACCAACAAATCCGATTTTTAAGCAATTGTCCTCAAATGATTTCTTTCGTCTATGATCATTGATACCATTATGAGTGATAGGAATAATCTTCTCTGCCTTAGGAACTATATATTTACGATATGTATCTCTTGTTACCTCACTATTAAAATGAAACTCATCTACTATCGAGAAACAATCTTTATAATAATCTATTAAACTTTGATATTTCTTAATCATAAGTATTTTCTTATAAAGGGTTTAAATGGAACCAACCACTTGGCATTTCTTAGTCTTAGGAAAAGTATACTTTTCCCCAAACGATTACATTGCTCACAGTTTTTTACACAGATTTTTTCACAGAACTTGCCATTCACATCTATTAAATTAACCTTTAAGCAAAGACCAAAGTAATCATGAGAAGTATAGACAATTTTTATCTTCTTATCATGAACGATTTGAAGGTAAGCCTTAGGAATCCCCATCAATGTATGGACATGTAGTACATCTGGTTTAACTTCCTCAAGCATTCGAATGAAAGATTTTTTATCCAAATTACTTTCATCCATTAATTTATCTGGCTCATTTGTTCCATAGAAAAGAGGAACAGGCATAGGATTAGTAATCTCATATACGCCAAGACCAAAACTAGATTTATCTAAATGTACATATCCATGTTGACGCACAAAGGAATATCCACCGGGATATAAACAATAAACGTCATGCCCAAGTTTTTGTTGAGCTATCATTAAATCCGTAACATATTTGGTCAAACCTCCACTTCGATATGGAGCAAAACCTAATGTATAATGCAATATTCTCATAGGTTATTCATCTTTTGAAATAAGTCGACGAATTATTTTTTGAAAAGACACTTTTCATTGGCTATATTTGCCAATGAAAAAAGCAGAAAACTCATTTACCCCAAACTGTATAGAGTATTCGGTTCAACGAAGATATAATAGTTTTGTATTAGAATCCTCCATGTCTTTTAATATTTTTATTCTATTTTTTTCATTTATATTCCACGGAAACTCATTTATACAGAATTTTGAACCTTCAATATTTTTATAATGAGCCAAATATTCATCAAGCTTACATATAATTTGCCCTCCCATAACCGCAACAGAATTGCTAGGAATGTCATGAGCAATTCTGGCACCTGCACCAATAATTACATTATCTCCAATTGTAACGCCAGGCAAAATAATTGCACCAAAACCTATAAAGACATTGTTACCTATCGTAACAGGAGCATATTTAACGAAACCATTGAACTTCTTTATAGAAGCGTCATGTATTAATACCGTTGCATTAGTAATAGTTACATTATTACCAATAGTAATCATCTCAGGAAACAAATTATCTATAACAGAACGTTGAATATCCACATTGTCACCGATATTCATTCCTAAACATTTTAATTCATCAATACTTTGAAAAGTCTCTTTTCCAAAGAATCTTAATATATATCTTTTAATTTGAAATCTATTCATTACTTCTAAATTTTATAATCTTAGCAGGAACGCCACCTATGATACAATTATCAGGAAATATCCCAGAAACCACAGCACCAGCAGCAACAATACAACCATTCCCCAATCGGGTTCCATCAAGTATTGTAACTTTAGCACCTATCCAACAATCTCTCCCAATTACAACGCCACCTTTAGTATATACGCCTTGCTCTCTTATCGGGATGTGTATATCGGAAAAACAATGTGTTTCAGGATGTATACTAACATAATTGCCAAAAATTGTATTATCGCCAATTTTCAGCCCCCCTAGTCCACAACCATAGAAGCCATGACTACCTAAACCAACATTATTCCCAATAACAACTTGACTTCCTAGATGTTTCAAACTACCAGTCAGGGATATATATGTAGCATATCCCATTGATACATTTTCGCCCATTAACAATCCCCCTTTTGAAAGGGCATTTATATAACAAGCTTTTCCTATATTCAAAGATCTACCATATTTTATCTTCGAAACACATTTTATACAAGAAGATGGGTGTACAAATATAGGAGTAAATGCTCTGAATCTTACCATACCCCATATTAATGAGCATGCTTTCTCTATAACTAAACTCACTATATACAGTAAAGGAATATCTTTATCTATAAAGTATTCTTCTCCTTTTATTTTACTTATTAAAAAATTCAAAAATTTCTTCATATTTATCTATTCTAAAATTTGAACCAATTTCTGCACAGACACAGATACATTGTATTGTAAAGAATAATCTTTCAGAATTGTTTCATTCTTAGGATGCTCTATTGAATATGACATTAAATCAGCAAAAGCATTGTAATCCACACAGTCACTACTTATATAGCCATATGTTGGCGACTTTAAAATCTCTTCAGGTCCGCAACATGGTGTTGAAACTACAGTTTTTCCTAAACAGACTGCTTCAAGTACCACATTTGATAACGACTCGGAAAAAGAAGTCAACACCAACAACTTAGCTTTCTTCATATAAGCAAAGGGATTCGAAGTAGGTTTATGAAAAATAACAGAATCTGAAATATTTAAATACCTTACCTGTTCTATTAACTTTGCTCTTTCATCACCATCTCCTATCAATAATAGCTTATAACCTGGATTTTTCTTAAGGAATATAGAAAAGGCATTGATTAAAAATTTCAGATTCTTCTCAGCATAAAACCTGCCAACGTATAGAATATATTCATTTGGAACAACTGGTGATTGTCCATTAGCCATTTCATTTATCAATTTTATGTTTATCGGATTATATAAAACAGTTATCTTCTTTGGATCAATCCCCATGTTTACTATCATATTTTTTATCCCCTGAGAAACGGCAAAAATTTTATATGCTTTCTCATAGATCCATGGCATGATAGTCTTATGCATAATATGAAGACTTTTACAATAAGCATAATTATGTTGGCTAACAACTATTCTAGAAACATTGCCTAATAAAAAGTTTGCCAAAACCATCATTATACTAGCTCTTTCTGCTCCAGTCACTATGAAATCCCATTTTTCTTTACGCAAGAGAACCATTAAAGGAAATAAAACATTCCAAAATTTGTCTTTTCGAAGTTCCATAATTTCAATTCGTTTAGAAACTTGATCTAATAAAATTCCTTGTTTTTTTAGAGCTATAAAGGTAACTTGATAGTTTTTTAAAACTAGTGAATTAGCATATTCTATAAAAACTTTCTCTATTCCACCTATTTGGAAATCTGATAAAAAAAAAGCTACTCGAATTTGTTTATTTGATACCATAATATTTTTATTTAACCTGTCGAAATATTCGGCTATTTTTCTTTTGTAAAATATCCCATTTTTCGACGTATTTTGGGAATATCAATGATAAGAATCTTTTAAATCTGATTATAGTTCCCTGCTTTACCAAATTATACCAGTAGGAAGGTGTATTGTAGGAACCATTGACAATGCTTGTTTCTCTAAATGTTTTGAAAAACAATTTACTAGAAACTCCATTTTCTGCCTCAAATTCAGAAACAACAACGTCTACAAATTGAAAGTTTTTCCCATCATGATATAAACGAAAAAACAAATCATAATCTGCAGCGATTCTAAAGCGGCAATCAAACTGATACTGTTGCAATAATGTTCTTTTAACAAAAGATGCAGGATGACCAAATGGCATAGCAGAATTTATCGTTTGCAAACTAGAAGGAATCATCATGAATTTACCATATGAAAAACAATGAACTAACATACCATATGCTACATCCGCATTACTTGATACCTTTGCAAAAAATGTACTTAATACATTATTATCTACATATTTATCGCCAGCATTAATGAAACCAACCCATTCACCAGTTGCTTGCTTTATGCCTTTATTCATTGCATCATATATTCCCTTGTCTGGTTCACTTACTATTTTTGATATCTTATCCTTATAACGATTCACTATTTCCAAAGTTTTATCTTTAGATGCACCGTCTATAATAATATATTCTAAATCACTGTAAGACTGATTTATAACCGACAAAATAGTTTGCTCAATATCATTTTCGACATTGTAGCAAATTGTTACTATTGATATTTTCATTGTATATTATTTTTAATCTTTACATAAAATATCCATGTTAAAAAAGCGTTTTTTATTTTCTCATTAATATATAATATTACTACAAATATTTGCTCTTGTTATCTGCATATTCAAATTTTGCCAGACCAGTTTTATTGTCGGTTCCTATAGATAAAATTAAAAAGAATAGAGACAAATTTTGAGGATTGGATAAGCCAACTCCAGAAAAAGACCCAACAAAAAGCATTATCATCTGGGCAGCAACTATCATATACAAATAATGTTTCTTTCGATTATCCCAAAAATATCGAGCAAAACTATAGCACATATAAAGATAAAGAAGCATACCACCAAATCCTAAATAAGTAATTAAATTACCATATGCTATATCAGGATTACCAAGTTGATTCGTTTCTCCAGTTTCGTCATTAATCAAACCAACTCTAAATCGATAATGTTTCAAAACCCAAGGTTGAGAATCAGAAACCAATCCCATGCCAAATATTTTTTCACCTAAAGATCTTTGTGCTAAATAATCACCTCTTTCATAACATATTGCTAATCTAAAAGTCATTGTTGCATCATCCTGAAGTTGATAATTTTTGCCAAAATCACCATTTACAATTTGTTCTAAATCATTGGATGTACCACCATCTTCAAATCTACTTGACAAAGTTCCAATAAAAGGGATAAGACAAATTCCAATTATTATTAAAGTTTTAGCAATTTTTTTGAAACTTCCATTTATCATCATTGCTAACAATAATGTACCTATACCCGTAGCAATATTTGTACGACCTAAAGTACATAAGAGCGCCACTAACAATACACCTCTTATTGTATTTATACTTAAGCTCTTTGGACAAAAATCCGGCTTTATAAAACTTATTATAATGAAAAAGACGAGATTTGCTGGTGAATTATACAATCGAACTAACCCTGTACTCAAATCATATGAAAACTCAGATAAATACGGGAGCAACGGTCGCCCAACAAAAATTTGCAAAATATAAATAATAGATTCTATAAAACAAACCCAAAACAGCAACCTTAATATTTTAATCAGTTCATTGTATTTCACTCGAGACAAAATCGGTAATGCTAAAACCATAAAGAAGGAACGCCCACCTTGTAAGATTTGAAAGAAAGTTAATCCATAATGAAAATGAGAAAAAAGAATAGAAGCACATAAAAATAGCCCAAATAAGACATATGGCTTTCTAAAAGATTTTTTAGGTATGTACCATTGTTTGTTAAATATTAAATATGCATTAATTGCAGCTGTGTACAGTAATGCTAAATCCATGGTTTTACACCCAAGTACGATATCATTCCAGACCCCAAATCCTCCTAAATATCCCATCATATAACTTAAATAAAGAAATATAGAAAGATATCTGTATCTAGATTTAGTATAAAGGTATAAACTAATTAAAAGAATAACATATCCTAACATAGTATTTAAAACTCATTATTTATTATAGATAACATCTTATCAACAACCTTATCCCAACAATATTTTGATCTTACAAAAAGCTGACCTTCTTCACCCATTCTTTTTAATTTGGCCTTATCAGATAGAGCTTTTAAAATCAAAGCACTTACTCCTTCGGGAGTCGCATCTGATGTATAAAAGCCATACTTTCCATAACCAGAAAACTCTGGGACGGAATATCTATCTAACCCCAAGATTGGGGTTTTATTTGCTAAAGCCTCTAAATAGGTTATTCCATTAGGTTCACTTAAAGCAGGCATTGTATATAAAGTGCAATCTTGAAACAGCCTAATGGTTGTTTCTCTAGATTTACCATAATAGTATTCAACACCTTCTTCAGGTTCTCCAGTAGTACCAACGACAGCTAAACGTAATTTCGGATTACTTTGTTTTGCTAGCCTAAATGCTTTCAACAACAAAGGCAATCCTTTTATAGCCTCAATATCTTTACCTTTTCTTAAAACTATCAATAATAATTCTTTTGAAAAATCTTTTTCTCCTTCAAAAAAATTAAGATTAACACCAAACCCGACATTGATTACTTTATTGTCTGAAACATGATAATGATCAACAAGATACTGCCTTGTCCATTCATTTTGAGTAAATATCTTTGCAGCAAAAGAATATGTAGTTCTATCGCAATACTCATAAAATCCAAGAGAAAACTTACGGACAATACCCCTTATGAAATCAATCTTTCGGGACATATACATTGGTCTTACAACAGCATCAATATATATAAAAGATTTGTTGTTTATCTTTAAAGAACGATTCAAACAATTAGCACAAACAAAAAGACAGGCCGTATTAGTGTCATTTTTATCCAATTCGTCATGAACTTTTTTAGAATAGAATCCAAAGAGTCCAGGGAGTTTCGATTCACCTAATGCCCCTAGCTTATGTAATAGACATCTATATTTTCGTTGCCAAGGTTTTGTAAATCCATCAATATTAATATTATAAACACTAAAACTACGCTCTTGCAACATTTGAAGCAATTGGTAAGGTGTCTTAGACCAAGTCTCTTTACTATTTGCATCACCCCAAGTCAATAATGCGATATTATTAAATTTCATTTTTCAAATACTTATAATACATTTGTTTATTACCCCAATCTTGATAATTATCAGCAATAATAGGACGAAACAACTTTTTATCCAACAACATAGCATAAACAACATGAGACATATAAAGCTTTTTGAAATGGCTCAATCGCTCATAATATGAACAGAATTGGCTGGCATTCCCAAAAAGATAACCACCCGCATTGAAGAATCGGCTGATGATTTTTTTCTCAATAATATTGGTAATGTAAAACTGGTCATCCAAATCAACATAACTTTTATTGTGGGGATTCACCATATCCAATTTGTCAAGTGGATAAATGGCGATACCATTGGTTTCGGTAAAGTCACAGGTGAAATAACCATCTGCATCCTTTACGAAGATTCCACCCTCTATCTGTTCTTGCTTTATACATTCGTAGATGGTTTCTGCTTGCGAATTTGTAGGAACTTTCAAGGATAAGACTTTCGCCTTTTCTGATAACCCTAAATTATGCAACTGCATATTTAGCAATTCTGACAGATGATATTTCTGATCAAGTTTGTCTAAAATCACAAAATAAATATGCTCGAACTTTGTTAAATTCAAACCTTGAATAGATTTGATGCATAGCAAAACACCATCTTCCGAAAAATTAAAAACATACGGCATCGTATGCTCATATTCCGGTCGGTCTGCTGCTATAGGAACTATTAAACTCAAACTCATAACATTGAATTGATTACATTCTTAAGATAATTGGTTACTTTCTCCTCCTTGGCATACTGCAAGATACGCAAGAAGTTCATCAACTGGAAGACATAATAATATTCACGATACCAAACATACTGCGAATAATAAGAATCTATCTCATGATCTATCTTCTGAGATATAATGCTCAGTCTTACCAGATCAACTTCTCCTTCATACATCAATCGGGACCATTCATACTTAGAATCCTGACGAATCTTCACAAGGTCTAGCAAAGGAGACTCGATGAAAGAATCCAAGAAATCGATGAGATAATAGTTATTGCCATTGAAGAGGATATTTGAGAAAGTCAAATCACCATGACACTTTCCCATCGGGATTTCAATCTCAATCGGAAGTTGCTCAAACACCTTGCTACATTTCTCCAGCAAAGCCTCAACCTCATTATCTCCTTTCAGGAACTCATTCACATGACATTTATTACAAACATCTAAGAATTTATCTTTAACAACCTGAGTGTTAACCTTTCGAAGTGGAGAATCTTCTATCTCGGCATTCATAAAGATTTTCAAGGCCTTGACAAAGTAACTGATATTGTCGAACCCTGCATCCTCAAAGTAATCGATATAGTTCTTGCTATACACATACTCCATCTTAAAAATGAGATATTCATCCGTCTTGTCTATCTCAAAGATTTCAGGAATACGTATGTGTTGATAAGCTCTTCTACATGCCTCTTGCTGTTTTTTAGCTTGCAAGTAGAGACGATTGATATATTTAGGGTCATGTGTACTCTTATAGATATACAGGTTATTGCCGTCATTGACAATATCAATTTGGCATCCACTATGACCTTTTACTTGTATTTCCATTAACTAAAACTTTTTTAAATTTTACAATAACAAAACTAATTATTATCGAGATTAATACATCAGCTATAATTTCCAATGACGTATAAAGCGCACCTGTATGCAAGGAACCTATCTTGGAGACATATGGAAGTACTAAAGTATGCACACATAAAATCAACAAAGTATGTCTACCTATTGCACGCAACCAGGTGAAATCAATAATTTTTGAATAGTACAAGACAACTAATGAAGCAAATAGGCTTACTACATATGATGTACATCCATTTGGGAAATCCACAAAAGAAATTCTCATTACATTACCAAGCAATACATAAACAGCCCATAGCACACCTATCAGAACTAGACAAATTTTATCCTTAACGATACACTCTATATATTCACGATATGTCTTTAACATAAATCCAACACACAAATAAGGAAGAGCCGTTAATCCCTGAAAAAAAGAAAACGGAACAAATACTTTATCAGATAGCATCACCGGGCATATAGCCAAGACTATAATGCAACAAAACAATTGAATCTTAGATAATTTTGCTAATAAAAAAGTCAAAATATTCTGTCCCCAAAATAGCGCAACTAGAAACCAAATTGGTCCAATATCGGAGGTTCTGGCAATTTGAACAAATAATGATCTTTTTATGTATTCCTCACATATGCCTTCATATTTCAGATCTTGTGTCAAATACCATTTTGCAAGTATCGTTGCAAGACAAGCCAAACAGGTAAGTACATATGGCACAATATAATTCTTAAAGCTTTTTTTCAATTGTTTTTTAATCGATTCATTCCTATGTAGAAAGAACCCAGAAAGTACAAAGAACAATGGCATATGAACAGTATATATTGCCTGAACCGCTCTTGGTACTATCAGATTAACATTAGAATGTCCAATGATTACTAAAATGATAAGTAAGCCTTTCAATGCATCAATATAGGAGATTCGCCCCCCCCGAATCATAGCGGATGTATTCATTTCTAACTAAAAAAACAAGAATTTACTATTACAAAATTTATACCCGATTGTTTTGCAGCCTCTATGCCAACTGATGAATCTTCAAATACCATTGCTTCTGATGGTAGGATATTCAGTCTTTCCAAGACCGTATTATATATTTCAGGATTTGGCTTTCCATGTTTTACATCCTCTCCAGCCAGTATCAAAGAGAAAGCATCTGCCGCATCGATATAATTTAATGCATTCATCAAATTTTCTTTTCTAGCAGTAGAGGCAACTGCAGTTAAACCACCAGATTGCTTGAATGTCTTCAACAAGTTCAAGAGAGAATGATTTACAAGCAGCTTATCAAAATATAAAGGATAAAACTCGCCTTTAGCCAATCTGATAAATTGTTTAGTCTCATCATCCTTTATTCCCATGTGAGTCATAAAATCATCAAATCGAAAGCCAAAACAATCACGATATTGTTGTTCGGTTAACTCTAACCCATATTTATCAAAAGCCTTTTGGTAAGCCAAAAAGTTTGCTTTAAAAGTATCAACTAGAGTTCCATCGAAATCTGTTATCAACAATTTAACCTGTGCCATCTTACAGATATCGTTTCAGTTCTTCAGGAGTGCCGTATGAGTAATACTCCTCCATTTTAGCTAACTTTACATGCTCACCATTCTGCAAAAGTGTATTGAAAAGCAAAGATACATAGAACTCTGGCTTTGAAAAATGAGTATCAGCTAGCATAGCATCCGCTGCATTCAGGAAACTCTGAGCCTTTGAGAAAAAATAAGCTCCACAAAGCGCATGATGAGAAATCACCTCTTTCTCAGCGGTTCTTATAACATTCATATCCTCATCCACCTCAGCATAACTATACTTTGGAAGGTCAGAGTCGAAAGATACCAGCATTCCACCATCTACATCTTCTATTGGCTTTGACAGAATAGACTCGATATTTTCTACATAATCCTTGCTCTTAAACTCCAAATCACAATCCATCACGACAATGGAATCTTCTGGTGCAATAGCAGAACGAGCCATCAAGCAAGTCTCGACAGCACCTCTTGTTGTTTTCAGAACAGAAAAGATTTTGGCATCTGGAAGAATCTGCTTTATCTTCTCATCAATTTGATACTTGTCTATATGTTCCTGTCGAACAATAAACGAATACTTCATAGGAGCATCTTCTACTTTAACACTCCCGATGGCACGAAGAAACAATTCCTTGTCGTGCAACTTAATCAAAGGTTTAGGAGTAGTCCATCCCTCTTTCAAGAAACGGCTACCCTCACCAGCCATTGGCATTATAATGTGTAATGGTCTCATATCATTCAAAGTATTTTAAAACTTTAGCTGGGTTTCCACCAGCAATACAATTTGGAGGAATATTTTTGGTTACGACACTACCAGCAGCAATTACAGAATAGTCGCCAATTGTCACTCCTTTGAGTATTATAGATTTTGTTCCTATTAATACATGTTTTCCTATGACGATAGGGGCTCTTTTAGCACTATCCAAATCTAAAGATATCCCTTTAGGTGTCATTTCCCCTGAATCGCGAATTTTCCAATCAAGATTGTGAATATCACAATCCATCAAAATACAATCGCCACCTATATTTACATAATCACCTATTATTATTTTATCTTTTGCCCATATACAAGGAGAAGACATCCCTACATTATTTCCAATTGATATAAGGGCCTCAGGGGTTGACGTTACAATAGCAGCCTTTTGGTTTCGACAAAGAGGATTAAACCCTTCACCAGAAATAAGTGTAAAATTATCTCCGATTTCTATTTTAGATCCCTTGCAAATATCTAGATAAAATGAAGTATAAATCGTTATATTTTTACCAAGAGAATAATCCCTCCCCATTGCTCTTTTAAGTTTGAGCAAATTAAACATTTTAAAAAATCTTATTCTTAAAGATTGAAAAATATTTTTCATAAAAGTATTAATCTATAGTTTGGGGATTTCTTGGGTAGGAATCTATCATACTTCCAGGCGTACAATTTAGAATTTTAACATTTTTATATTTTGCATATTCAGCCAATACATCATGAGTTTTAAACATTTGTCCTATTGAAAACAAATAATCAGAAATTTTCCATATTTGATCATTATCATTTCTCAAAATAGGCTTCAACAAAGTTTTTCCATTATCATAAAAATGCTTATCTCTGTTGCACAAATGATTATTCTCATCTACACAAAGAGAATCAAAAAAAGTATGATCAACACCATACAAATCAATCATTGAATACCCCGAATTTATTCCCACAAAAATTGCCATATTCGCAACAGTAAATAACTTTGGGCAAGCTAAACCTTTTGCATAAAAATAGAACTCAAATTGCGGAAATCCTCTGTAATACTCAGCATTTACAGAGATTATTTTTAAATTCGGATTTGTCAAATTACTAAAAGTTAGGAACTTTTCCTTATTTCTAGTAATAATATACACATTCATGATCCAATCTACTTTTTGCAATAAAGAAAACACCTTTTTAACTTGTTGTTCTCTATGTGACGTTCCATAAAACATAGGATCTTCAAAAAAATAATGTTTTGGTTTTATTTCCCAAAATTCTTTTGATTCTGCGAAAAAGTTTAATACAGAAAAATCCACATTCAAAAAAATATTTGATTTTAATTTTGGCAAAACCCCAGCCAACGATGGTCCATTAGCCAATATCACTAACTTTCCTTTATATGTATGTTCTATACTATCTTTCAATTCACCATGTCTCAATATAGAGAATAAGAAAGATAAAAAACTAAAACTATCTTTAATATTCTTTCGAATATTCTTAATTGTACTTTTTATCATATATTGCTATAATTTTAATAATAAAACTCATAAATACATCTTTAAACACGAAAATATAGACTATGAAAGTCAACAAAAGCAACAGATTTTTAATCAATTCACAATCAACAGATAAAGATATTGTTGGAATCAACAAAAATAAAACTGTAGAAATTATGATCCTACGCATTTCTATTACTTTTGCAAATTGCCAGCTATAAAGAAGCCTTGATACAGCCATTGTCGAAAATGATAAAAAAGTTGCAATAGCTGCCCCCATTATCCCCAATTTAGGAATTAAAAGTATATTGAATGAAATTGCAGCAATAGCAGCCCAAATACTTGAATAAAAAAAGTATTTACTTTTTTTTGCAGCAGAAAACAACGTACCGAAAAAACCAGACAAACATTGCATAACACTACCTAAAGAAAGTACAGATATATATCTCCATGCTTCAATATAATCATCTGTGGCAAATAGTTGAACCAAATATTTACTGAATGCCGAAACTACTAAAAAGACAATAAATAGAAGCAAAAGTACTATTTTCAAGACAGAATTATAAAATTTTTCAAATCCTTTCTTCTTAAATTCTTCCAAAACCGAAATCTGCCATGAAGTTACAAAGATATTAAATACCATAACCACTACACCAGGAAACTTATTAGCAACCGCAAAAATTCCGATAGCATGAAGTCCTAAACTATTTTCCATAATCGGTCGATTCAAAGCTCCCACAAGCCACCACATAATTCCATTTGGAATCAAAGGCAAAGAATATGCCAGCATTTCTTTCAACCGATATATAGAAAAAAACTTTATTGAAAAAAAATAAAAAGCTTTAGAACTAGCCAAACTAAAAATTGCAGCACAGATATTAGCACAAATCATTGCTAGTACAAATCCTGTAACACCAAAATTTGGAATCAGAAAAAAAGAAAAGACAGCAGTTGCTACTGTTAGAACTATACCTGTTATACTATAAATCGTCATTCTATCAATACTTCTAACAAATTGTTGAATTATCTGTTGAAACATTGTAGCTCCTAACAATCCCCAAATAAGCCATATATTATTCATAAAGCTATTAGTTTTGTCGAAAAAACAACTAAAGCTACTTGCAACTAACGAAAACAATGCATAAAGGATATAGGCTAAAGAAGCAAAAACTATTGCTGTAGTAAAATATATTTTCTGTATTTTTTTTGTCTGTCCTTTGGGAAATATAAAAAGTGCTTCTGATATAGAACAAGATACAATACCTAAAAGAAATGTCACATATACATTGATTATATCCGTCACTCCATAATCAGAAACAGATAGCCAACTTGTATACAATGGTAACATCAAAAGACCAATTAATTTTGAGCCTGCATTTCCAAGAAACACCAAAACGGTATTTTTCCCTAATCTTGTATATTTCCCCATATCTATCTCTTTACTCTACCACTAACATTACCACTCATCAAAGCCTCTACATCATCTACTGTAGCCCAATTGAAATCACCTTTCAACGTATGCTTATAAGCACTAGCTGCAGTTGCAAAGTCCAAAGCCTTTTGATTATCCCCATAATGAAGCAATCCGTAAATTAGACCTCCCATAAAGGAGTCACCACCACCAACTCTATCTACTATATCCGTGATATCATACTTGGCAGACTGATATAATTGCTTTCCGTCATAAAGGATACCACACCAGGTATTGTGATTCGCATTGATAGCACCACGTAGTGTTACTGCCATCTTCTTGCAACGAGGGAATCGAGTCATCATCTGCTGACAAACTGACTCAAAAGTACTTTGATTGATACTACCTTTCGTATTGTCTGCATCAAAATTCTTTGGTTTGATACCAAAAACCTTTTCACAATCCTCTTCATTACCCATGATTAAATCACATCCTTCAACCAAAGCTGGCATCACCTCAGAGGCATCCTTACCATAGTTCCAAAGATTGCCACGATAATTGATATCACAAGATACCATTACACCTAATTCGTTAGCAACCTGAATCGCTTTCAAACATTCATCAGCTGCATTTTGTGATAAGGCAGGAGTAATACCTGTCCAATGAAACCAGATAGCATCCTTCAATATCTCATACCAATTGATACTACCAGGCTCAATCATTGCAATCGAAGAATATTCGCGATCATAAAACACCTTGGATGGGCGCATGTTACTGCCTGTCTCCAGATAGAGGATACCCATTCTCTTACCAGAACACTGGATATGGTCTACTCCTACACGATGACCACGTAATTCCATTACACAACGTTTAGCAATAGGATTGTCTGGCAAACATGTAACATAGTCCGTAGATATTCCATAATGAGCAAGACTTACTGCAACATTAGCCTCTGCTCCAGCATAACTAACATCCAGGCTATAGCTCTGAATTAATTTGAGATAATCAGGTGCGCCTAAGCGCACCATGATTTCTCCAAATGTCACTACTTTATTTGTTTTCATACAAATTTTTAAACATAATTTCTGCTATAGTAAAATCATCCTCCCAATCAATGTCCTTAGAATGAATCTCATCCATCACATGAAGGAGAACCTTATTACCTAAGCGATTCTTCAATTCTGTATAAACCTCTCGTTTTGCAAGGAACATTGTATGATTGATCTCATACAAAGGTTCCAAATCCTGAGTACGCGGCCAAGGAATATCTGTTGTATTATTCACCAACTTACCCTCTTTATTCAACAAGAAGTTTTTCAGTTCTGTCACACCAACCAGAGAATCATAACCCTCATTGAGCTTGGAGAGATATAACTCTATGCCCTTATCATATTCTTCTGCTCCTGCTAAAGGGGTTGTTACATGTCCCCAAAGTATATGATTTGCATCTGTAATGGTTGGTACATAACAAATCAAATCCTGCAAATTAGTTGAACTAAGACAAAGTTCATCTGGTCTTGGAATAATACGCAATCTCTTATCTGAAGCATATTTTTGCGCTACTTCCATACACTTTTCGTCATTGGTAGAAAGAATAATCTCATCTATCAACTTAGTTCCCAGGAGTTGGCTTATTTTATTCTCTATAAGACCTCCATCCATACCTGCAAAAGGACGAGTATTTTTGTTCTTAACTCGTTCACTACCCTTGCGAGTTGGCAAAAAGAATGCTATTTTATCCATATTATATGTATTGATAAATTGATTTAACTTCTAATTCTTTGTACAATGAATCTGTCAAGGAAATCAACGGCTTCTTGAAATATGATACAAAACCTGTGAATAAGGTTCTATTTTCATTGGTCAAGTCCATTTCCTTTTCTGAAAGGACTTCTCCCTTATAACCATCATATCCTATGACAAATATATCTTTAGCCTCTAAATCTAATGCAATTTGCAAAGCTATAGCAGTACAAGAATCTAAGTAATCCTTGGTGAATGCAATGTCTTTAAGCTCAAAGGTTGAGTCTTCCGCAAAATCAGGAACCTCAGTTCCCATCTTTCTAGGGAAAGGAGCCAAAATACACTTACCCTTGAATTCTTCTGCTTTGATATTGCGTTTCATTCGCTTTGCTTCATTTCCTACGAGACAATAATATTTATCATTATCTATATCAAGATAAGAAGCAGCATGACGACAAGTTGCGAAAACAACAGCAACAGTAGGATGAGCTTTCAAGTACTCCTTAATAGCCTCCTGATGCTCGATAGCAGAATTGCCACCTCCAATAATCAAGACCTCATCTGTTGGTTTTGCATCCAAAAGAGGATAATGAGCATTGTCTGCCACACAATTACGTTTGTTATCCAAAGCTCTAACGATGCTATTGAAACTATACGCACGGTTGGTAACCCATTCCATCACTTCTTTCTGAGGAATTCGATTAGCTCCAGAAATCATATATGGAAGATTGGTACCCCACTTATATTCATCAAGCAAAGGTTGGAAGTTGGAAACATAATCACCTAAAACGTTGAAATCAACTTCCAATCCTTCATTCTTAAGATAAGTAAGAAGCAATTCCATATTCAGGTTGCCTGCACCTCTGCCCATACCCAAGGCTGTAGCATCAACAAAGTCAACGCCACACTCAATTGCAGTCAAAGTATTAATCAAGCCGAGCTGCAAGTTGTTATGTCCATGGAATCCTACAGCACAGGTTGTATTCGCCTTTACCTTTGCAGTAATGTCTCTTACTTCAGAAGGAATAATACCACCAAAAGAATCCACCATGCAGAACAAATCTGCAACTCCATTGATTTCTGACAGATTATCCAGGAATCCCTTATACTCTGTACTCCATTTTGACATATACATGGTATTGAATGCCACTTCAAAACCCATCGCCTTTACGGCCTTAGCCAAAACGACAGCACGCTCGAAGTTCTTTGGATCAACAGCCAGACGAACCATATCGGCCAATCCCTTGATAGGAGTAAGAAGTTCATCCAAATCTTCTGGTAATGTGCTTTTTCATTCAGCATTACCGCAAGTTTCTTATTAGAACTCTTACGTAGTTTCTTCAATATGGAAATAGGCGTATAACCAAACTTTCCCATATACTCTTTCGTTGGTTTATTACGATAACCAACTTCCAAGTAATCTACAGGAAGTTTATTGGTTGTCTCGATATAAGTCTTGACAACATCAGAACTAAAATCCCAATTCGTATAGTAACCACCATCACGAAGGGTACAATCTAAAATCTTTGTCTTCATCAACATAATATGTATATTACCACAGTGCCCTCAGCTCAGGTAAACCGCATCAATCCAACAAGCCTTTACCTTCAATGCAAAGTTTCTTATAAATCTGTTCTGCGATATAATAGTCCAACGGAGTATCAATATCAATGGCTTCAATATCAGATGTCTCAACGAATTTCGGATGTTTACCAATGATATTATGATTGGCAATCAAATCCTCTCGTGATGTAACTGTTGCTCCAAAGTTTAGGGCTACTATATTTGGAAGGTTCTGAGAGTTTGGTGCATTCAACGGATTATAGTTAACAGGCTTACCATCAAGCCACATAAACTCTTTAATGGAACTAACCGTTGCAATGCAATCACAATCATCAGTTTTGTTGAGATAAGCTTTGATACACTGTGAAATGGTTTCTGGTTTAATAAAAGGAGATGTACATGGTGCATACACAAAGATATCGGTATCTGTCACCTCACCTAAATGCTGAAAAAACTCACTTCCAGAGCATTGAGACGAAGCATAATACTCTTCTCTACGATGCCATTTTACCCCCCCC
>ERZ1034626.146-NODE-146-length-49408-cov-26.433651_pt1 | contig 49408 bp, 44 predicted proteins | sample MGYA00520652_ERZ1034626 | MGnify/ENA primary metagenome ERZ1034626 (study PRJEB33766, sample SAMN09781765) | gut metagenome | biome: gut microbiome | host: Homo sapiens | place: Madagascar | study: EMG produced TPA metagenomics assembly of the PRJNA485056 data... | reverse complement strand
TAACTTTTAAAGAAGTCTGAGATGGCGGGTATGGAATCTCAGATTACAATTGACGATGTTTCTTCTCATCAGACTGCTAACTGAATATAAAATCACAATAAATCCCCTGTTTATCTTCTTTGCATGTAATAAACCGATACCGTACACATCTGCCCTCGTTAAAGCGCACATAAAAAGTCGAATAAGGACTTGCAATCTTCCCCTGCAGTTCATAAAAAACTGTTGCTGCTTTCTCCACAGAAAATGACTGTAATTTCATATTGATTGCAAATTGTTTGAAATGTTCAGTAACTGAAAAACTTTTGATTTCTTTTATACTATCCACAATGTCACAAAGTTTTTGCTGCAGTTCCGGTCCCGATTGTAGCTGAACCTTGCTCATGTATGCATTCATAATTTTATACATAGCAGGTACTCCATTTCTCTTTAGTATTTTTGCTTATCCGGTATACGGTTATGTATCTCTTTAAACTCATCAAAATGCTGGATAAATAATTTGACTACCTTCGGATCAAAGCTCTTTCCAGACAGACGTATGATCTCATCAAATGTATCCTCCAACGACCAGCCCTTTTTATAGTATCTGTCGGAGGTCAATGCATCAAATACATCACACACCGCCATCAGACGGCTGATATAGGCAATCTCTTCGCCCTTCATGCCAAGGTATCCGGTGCCATCCCAGCGCTCATGATGTTCCTTTGCAAGAATACATGCCAGATGCATCAATTCACCCGGGCATTTCTCCAAAAGTGCTTCACCATACAAAACATGGTTCTTCATAATCTGATATTCCTCGTCCGTCAGCTTATCCGGTTTATCAAGGATTTCCTCACTGATCATAAGCTTGCCGATATCGTGCATCATGGATGCCGTCGATACCATTTCCACATATTCATCATCAAATCCGGATGCTTTCGCCAATACGCGCATATACGCCGCCACGCGCTTGATATGTTCTCCGGTAAATTTCGATTTACTCTCACTGATCTCCGCAAATGAGAATATAAGTCCTGTCTGGTTGTCCTGCATCGTGACCGCCATATTGATTGCGGAATTGATCATCATGGAATTCCGCTGTACAATAAAGTATGCAGCTACCGAAAGTCCAAATACAACAACAATTTGCGGAACTACATACGACATCATAGCATCTTCAAACGACTCACAGGGAAATCCAATAAAGATGTCAGAAAACCTATATGCAAAATAATTAGATCCAACAATACCGCATGACATCAGAAGCGATGCAAACAACACCAGCGTCTGGTTATAATAAAGCGATGCCATGAGGATCGGAAACAACATAATCGGATAAGCATACGTTGACAGCAGTGTCAGCATCATTGTTGCGATCAGACAGACACAGATAATGACGATATGCTTCGTCACAGGTGCATGATCAAATTTTAATATATTGATGATCAAAGTTGGAATCAACGCAATAAAAACTGCAGACGCAAAGAATACAATCAATACAGATTCATCTATATCTGTAATAAAATAGCAATAAACAAATGTAAGTGCAAGAATCGCAACAATCACGCGCATACATTTGGCAGAAATCTGATTAACTTTACTGTAATTATCCTGGATCAGCTTTTCCTTATTATTCAAATTAATACTCCCCCGGTTGTAAAAACTCTCCATCCCTCCAGATATTATCTAAATCATAGAAGGATCTCTCTTTTTCTGAAAATACATGAATAATTATATCATAATAATCCAGCAAAATCCATCCTCCATTTGCATATCCTTCCCGATTTTTCATCTCAGCACCGGCTTCCCGCATCGCATGTTCCACATTATTGCACATAGCCTGCACCTGATTGCGGTTTGAACCGTCAGCTATCACCAGATAATCGCACATGGAAGAAATCTCTGATATCCGGATGATGCGGATATCATTTCCTTTTTTATCATCAAGTGCCTTTACTATTGTTCGAAGATATTTATTTTCACTCATCCCCTGTCTCCTTACAGTTCCATGTTATGCACCACATAAAAATCATACGTTTTCTGTGTCATATAGTCCATCTCTGTCGTTGTCCTGTTCAGATAATCCAACGTGTTCTTTAATATATGGATCACACAGGCATCCAGATCGGTAAATGCTTCCTTCCGGATTTCTTCCATCTCCGGGAGCATCTTCCGGTTTGGTTCAATATAATCAGCAACAAAAATAATCTTATCCATCAGCGTCATGTTTGGGCGGCCGGTTGTATGATACGTGATTGCATCTAAAATCACCTGATCAACGACATCGTATTTATATCTTGCATAATACGCGCCAAGCTTCGCATGCAGCATATCCGGATTCTTCTCCTCGTACTTACTGACCGGAAGTCCATGTTTTCTCGCTTTCTCCAGTTTTGTCTTTGTCGGAAGTCCCTTCGCACAGTCATGCAACAGGCCTGCCACACGTGTTTTCTCCACATCTTCTCCATGCACCATCGCCAGACAGGCTGCCGTATACTCGACACCAAAGGAATGTGTCAGTCTGGTCGCGCTGATCTTTCCCTTCAATCTTGTTATCATTTTGTCTCTCGTCATCATATCTATCTTCTCCCAGCCTCCTGCTTATAAAGTGCATGTGTTTCTATATATCGTAATACCTTATCCGGCACCAATCCCTGTACAGATTCACCTTTTGCAATCCGTGCACGTACCTCGCTTGATGAAACCGGAACCTGCGGCATCTCCACATAGGATATCCGAAATGCCGGATACTTTGCACAAAAGGTACGGATATATGCCTCGACCATGTCCCTCTGTCCGCCTCTTGCAACAACCAGAATCTCACAGAGCTCCGCCAATCGTTCAAATTCATACCACTTGTGTAACTGAAACAGCGAATCGTCACCAATCACAAATTCAATTGTAAGATTCGGATACATCTGTTTTAACCGTGTAAATGTATCCACTGTATATGTGTATCCGTCTCTCTTTAATTCAAAGTCGCTTACCGAAACCTTCGGGAGCTGGTTCATTGCCAGCCGCAGCATATCCAGCCGCATGCTTCCATCCACAATTGCAGCTTTCTCCTTGTATGCCGGAATATGGTTCGGCATACAGACAAGCTGTTCCACCTCCGGCCGCGTTCTTAAGATTGCCTGTGCAATCGCCACATGACCGGCATGTACCGGATTAAATGTCCCTCCGAGAATCGCAATCGTATGAAATTGTTCAAATTTCACATCTTCCATCTTATTCCGGGAGAACGATCTTCGGATCTTTCTTTCTCTTCTTATACAATACAATCTTCTTACCGATGACTTGTACGACCTGACTGTGTGTACGCTCTGCCATCACAGCCGCAATCTCCTTCGGATCATCAAGACAGTTCTTCAACACACCGATTTTTACCAGCTCGCGCTTTTCTAACGCCTCACTGACTGCTGTGCAGACTTCCGGTGTCAGACTTGACTTTCCAATGTTCATGATCGTATCGGCATTCATTGCCAGACTTTTTAGATAAGCTCTCTGCTTACTTGTCATATTCTTTCCTCTTTCCTTTTAACGATAATAATCAAACTCCAGGCCATACAATCTTACGGTGTCTCCCTCTTCAATACCAAGATCTTCAAGCATCTGTAAGATTCCATTGTCCTTCAAAAATCTCTGGAAGAACGCAAAGCCCTTCTCAGACTCCAGATTCGTATAACCAAGCATCTTCTCGATTCGCGGTCCTTCCACCAGAAATACATGCTCTTCTTCCTCTGACTTTGTCACCTCGAATGGAAGTTCCGGATCATCCATAAACTCAACATCCATCTCCGGTGCAAACTCGATTACCTCATCCGGTGCTTCCTTCACTAATTTATTCACATACCACAGCAGCTCTTCGACACCCTTGCCGGATACTGCTGATATCGGGAATACCTTAATTCCCTGTGGTTCATATTCATCCTTCAATAACTGGATCACGGTCTCGTAATCCTCACCGTACAGCGCATCACACTTATTCGCTGCGATGACCATCGGACGGCTTGCCAGTTCTTCATTGTACTGGCGCAGCTCCTTGTTGATTGCCTCGATATCCACAATTGGATCTCTGCCCTCCGTCGATGCCGCATCGACAATATGAATCAGCACCTTCGTACGCTCAATGTGGCGCAGAAATTCGATTCCAAGTCCAACACCTTCCGATGCACCCTCAATAATACCCGGAATATCTGCAATCACAAAGCCCTGCTTCTCTCCAAGATCTACCACACCAAGGTTCGGATTCAGTGTTGTAAAATGATAGTTTGCAATCTTCGGTTTTGCATTTGTCACACGGGACAGAAATGTTGATTTACCGACATTCGGGAATCCAACCAATCCGACATCCGCGATCATCTTAAGCTCTAAGGTTACCCAGAGCTCCTTCGCCGGTTTTCCAGGCTGCGCATACTTCGGTGCCTGCATGACTGATGTCACATACTGGCGGTTTCCTTTTCCGCCTCTGCCACCCTTTAACAGCGTCACAGGCTCTGTCTTGTTCGACATATCGAGGATAACTTTTCCGGTTTCTGCATCCTTTACAACCGTACCCGCCGGAACCTTCAGTATAATATCCTTTCCGTTGGCACCATGGCAGTTTCTTTTTCCGCCTTCTTCTCCATCCTGTGCCACATATTTACGCACATGACGGAAATCCGTAAGCGTATTTAATCCGGGATCTACCACAAAGATAACATCGCCGCCATCGCCGCCATCGCCGCCGTCCGGACCACCATCCGGCACATATAATTCCCGGCGGAATGACACATGACCGTCGCCGCCTTTTCCTGATCTTATAAATATTTTCGCTCTATCTGCAAACATGGGACGCCCTCCCTCATAAATACGATTACCAAATTAACTCTTAAATCCAGAAAAAGCCGGGATATAACTCCCGGCTCTTCTAGTGTTTTCTTACTCAGCTGACTCAATAGGGTATACAGAAGCCTGCTTCTTATCTCTACCCTTTCTCTCGAAACGTAAAACACCATCTACAAGTGCAAATAATGTGTCGTCTCCGCCGATACCAACGTTTACACCAGGATGAATCTTAGTTCCACGCTGTCTGAATAAAATATTACCAGCCTTTACAAACTGTCCGTCTGCTCTCTTGGCGCCAAGTCTCTTAGACTCTGAATCTCTACCGTTCTTAGTAGAACCAACACCCTTCTTATGAGCAAAGAACTGTAAATCCATTCTTAACATAGTCGTTACACCTCCTTGTAGTGTACTTGCAAATACTTCTTTCCGTATTCCTTTTCGATATTGGTAAGTCCCATATCCAAGGCCCGGATCAATAATTGTCCTTGTTCATCGCCACTCGATGAAAACTTAAACTTTATGCTTCCGGAAGAATCCTGCTCACATGCACACGCATTCTCTGTGAGTGCATCCACAGCATTCACTGTATTGATAACAAGTGCTGATACCGAAGCACAGATAATATCTTTGCCTGCGTTCTCATAACCTGCATGTCCACTTACCGAAAACCCACGGTAAGTCTTGTCCGGATACATATAAAACACTGCCTGTATCATAGTCTCAATTAAGCGTTGATTGCTTCAATCTTAACCTGAGTAAACGGCTGTCTGTGACCCTGCTTCTTATGATAGCCAGTCTTTCTCTTGTACTTGTAAACAACAACCTTCTTACCTTTACCTTCGCCAAGAACAGTTGCCTTTACAGAAGCGCTCTTGCAAGCATCTCCACAAAGTACATCTTTGTCAGTATTCACTGCAACTACGTCGAATGATACCTCTGAGCCTTCCTCAGCATTAAGCTTCTCTACCTTAATGATATCTCCTTCAGCTACCTTGTACTGCTTTCCGCCTGTTGCTATAATTGCGTACATATGGTTTCCTCCTATTATCATTACTCGCCAGTTTCGGTGCTGCATGATTGCAGACTTGTACCCCACTGTGCGGCACACTCGTATATATTAGCATCTGATTGTATGCTTGTCAACACAAAAATATAATATTTTGTATTTTTTATGTTAACCTATTTGATTTCTGAAAATACCTCGTGCAATGCACGTTTTCCTTTTTGTCTCGTCAGCTCGACAAGTCCAAGCTTCGTCATATCCACCACAGTCGTCCGGACCGGATCCATACGCACATATTCTGCCAGCTTCTTTATAAGTTCCTGATTGTGAGTCTCTTCCTTCATGTTGATGAAATCAATCATCACGATACCAGAGATATTCCGCAGCCGGAGCTGCCTTGCAATTTCCTTTGCCGCTTCGATATTGATCTTTAAAAACTGTTCTTCCGCATTTTTCCCTTTGATTGACTTTCCGCTGTTGACATCGATCACCGTCATTGCTTCCGTCGGTTCGATCACCAGATATGCCCCGGACTTTAAATAAGCCCTCTTTGAGAGTGTCTTCTCAAGCAGACCTGCAAGCGAATACCGAAGCGTAAGCGAATATTCATCCGTATAAAGAGGGATCCCCGGGATTGCCTCGGTTACCTCCGGGATATCTGTCACGATTTCCATCTCCTGCAATGCATGCAGCCGGCGGATATCTTTGATATATTCCACTTCTGTATGATACAGACAGGTATATTGTGTCGCATATTCCGACTTTTTCATGATGGAATAAAGCAGTCTCGCCTGCTCTTCGATCTCATGTTCAATCACCGCATCCTCCGCATGCTCTGCCTGCGTCCGGATAATTCCGCCGATATCAAGTTTTTTTATCCGTTCGGTCTCTACCGTATTCCCCTCTGTCAGATAGAGCTGTGCATCTTTCTCTGCGGCAAGCAGTTTCTGCATCAAGATTTTTAGTTCCTTTTTTCTGACGCTGTCTGCAATCTTAGAAGAAACGCCGACCGGTGCAAAAAGTGTTGTTACCGCGTAGTCTCCCTGCAATGAAACATCCGTTGTCACCGCATAACGTTTCGTCTTGATCTTATCGCGCACAATCTGCACCGTTACCAGATCACCAACCTTTAATTTTTCTCCGTGATAATCGTCCATCGACAGATAGCAGCTCTCGCCCTTTTTTATATCCACGAACGCCGCATTGATATTCGGTGAAAGATTTGAAACTCTCGCCCGGTAAACATTTCCAAGGATACTGCCATCCTCGTAACACCGGATTTCCATCGCCTTTCCGTCCTCAAACAGGATGCCAAGCTTCCGTTTATTCAATTCGGTAAAAACAAATTGTTTCATAATCACTCTAATCTACATGCTGTAACATGCAGCATATCAGTCAAAATCTTGTTCCACTTGCAGAAAGCGGCTGTAAGTTCTCTTTCTCACCCATGTAGGTCTCCAGCCGGTGAATCCGGTAATCGTACCGGTTAAACGGAACGCCAGCCACCTCGCACATTGCCTCCACGACAAGCTCTGGCTTTAAATTATCCTTGCTTCCGGATGCAAGCAGCATATAGATGCCATCCTTATATTCCCTGACCCCGTAGATCAGCGGGCGGATATCTGTCAGTTCCTCTTTGGATTTTGTCTTCTTGACGATCTCAACCTTTTCTTTTTCTGCAAATGCAGGCAATGCCTGTAAAAGCTCCGGTATCGTATCGTTTTCACATTCCTCGTTTTTATAAATATAATAATCGGACGCAGTCACGATTGCCATCGACGGCTTCGCATTTTCCGGAAGCTCAATGACATCTAACACCTGGATCTCCGGTGGCATCGTCGCATTCAGACGTGCCATCATATCCTCGGTCGTCGTCACACTCTCAAACTCTCCGTCAAAATACTCGCCCTCCGACGTCATACCAAGCGGCATCGGCGCTGCAAAGGAGATCATCTGATGAGGCGAAAAGCCCTTCGAATATGAGACATCCAGCTTTGCCCGCCGAATTGCCTTCTGGAAAAACCGCATAATATCAAGATGTCCGATAAACCGGAGGATTCCAAGCTTGGTATATTTAATTCTTAGCTTCAAAGCAGACACCTCCTCCATATGTGGCAGATCCACAACCAGAACATTGCATGCGGCAGTTGCCGGTTGTCTTCCCTTCCTGTGCCTTATGCCACTCCTGTAACAGGAAGCGGCGGCTTACCCCGACATCTAAATGCTCCCACGGGAACACTTCATCATCCGGTCTTTTTCTCGCAGTATAAAATTCAATATCAACACGATGGTTCGCAAATGCATTTTCATACCGCTGCATATCAAAAAACTCTGTCCACGCATCAAAGATACCGCCCTGTTCGTACACATCTAAAATTGCCGCGCCAAGTCTCCGGTCACCTCTTGCAAGCACACCCTCTAAGATTGAGATTCCGGCATCGTGATACGAAAACTTCAGACTCTTCTGGTTTCTCTGTGCCCGGAAAGAATCCTTTACATATCTTGCCCGGCGTGTAAATTCGTCCGGCAGGATCATCGGCGCCCATTGGAACGGTGTAAATGGCTTCGGCACAAAATACGATGCCGATGCATTGATCATGACACGCCCATTTCGTTTCTCCTTTGGCACATTGTCAAAATACACCTCAGAGATACGTTCTGCCAGATCTGCAATACCATACAGATCCTCATCCGTCTCGGTTGGGAGTCCGAGCATGAAATAAAGCTTGACCTTATCCCAGCCACCAAGAAACGCCTGTCTGCTTCCTTCAAGCAGATTTTCATCCGTAATTCCTTTGTTAATAACATCACGCAGGCGCTGGGTTCCGGCTTCTGACGCAAATGTCAGAGAGGACTTTTTGATATCCTGCACCTTGCTCATGACATCGAGTGAGAAGGCATCAATACGAAGCGATGGCAGTGACACATTTACATGATCCGTATCACGTAATGTAATCAGATAATTGAGCAGTACATCAAGATCCTCATAATCACTGGAACTGAGTGAGCTTAACGAAATCTCCTCATATCCGGTATTATCGAGCATCGTCCGGGCATATGCTTTCAGCATCTCAACATTTTTCTGCCGCGTCGGACGGTAGATCATTCCTGCCTGGCAAAACCGGCAGCCACGGATACAGCCACGCATGATTTCCAGACAAACGCGATCCTGAGTTGCGCGGATATATGGCACAACCGGCTTCATCGGATATGATACATTCTCAAAATCAACGACGACTTGTCGTTTTACCTTCGCAGGTACATCCTCATATTTCGGTACAACCTTCTCGATCGTTCCATCTTTCTGATACGAAACCTCATACATGGATGGCACATAAATACCTGGAATCGAAGATGCTTTCCTTAAGAAGTCTTCCCGGCTCATATCCGAGTGTTTATACTGTTTGTACAGATCAAGCAGTGCATCATAGCTTGTCTCGCCCTCTCCGATATAGAAGATATCGAAGAAATCCGCCATCGGCTCCGGATTCACCGTACATGGTCCACCACCGATCACGATTGGATGCTCCTTCGTACGTTCCTTCGCAAGCAGCGGAATACCGGATAAGTCAATCACCTGTAATATATTGGTATAGCACATCTCGTACTGAATCGTAATTGCAAGCCAGTCAAACTCTGAGATTGCCGTCTGTGTCTCCAGAGAAAAAAGCGGAATCTGTTCTTTCCGCATGATCGCATCTAAGTCCGGCCACGGACTATACACGCGCTCACAATACACATCCTCTCTACGATTGAACATGTCATATAAGATCTGGATTCCCAGATACGACATGCCAATCTCATAAACATCCGGAAAGCACATGGCAATCCGGACGTCTACCTCACTTAAGTTCTTACGAACCATATTTACTTCATTTCCGATATAACGGGCCGGCTTTTCAATCTGCATCAAAACCCGTTCCGGAAGTGCTAATTTTTGTTCCATTCAATCTGACCTTTATTCTATAATTAGTTCTTAAAGCTGTGGATTGGTGCTGGGATTCTTCCTCCACGATTGATAAATGCATCGCAGGAATACTGGTTTACCGGCATGATTGGAGCATAGCCGAGCAATCCACCAAACTCTGCCTTATCGCCAACTGTCTTTCCGATTACAGGAATGATACGGACAGCTGTTGTCTTCTGGTTTACCATACCAAGTGCCATCTCATCTGCGATAATACCGGAGATTGTCGTTGCCTTCGTATCGCCAGGGATTGCAAGCATATCCAGACCAACCGAGCAGACACAGGTCATCGCCTCAAGCTTCTCGATTGTAAGGGCACCTGCTTCTACGGCATCTATCATACGCTGATCCTCACTGACCGGGATAAATGCACCGGAAAGTCCACCGACATAAGAGGATGCCATAACGCCGCCCTTCTTCACCTGATCATTGAGCATGGCAAGTGCCGCTGTTGTACCAGGTGCACCGGAAAATTCCAGACCAATCTCCTCAAGGATTTCACCGACACTGTCGCCAACTGCAGGTGTTGGGGCAAGCGAAAGATCGATAATACCAAATGGCACTCCAAGTCTCGCAGATGCCTCCTTCGCTACAAGCTGTCCAACTCTTGTGATCTTAAATGCTGTTTTCTTAATCGTCTCACAGAGCACTTCAAAATTTTCACCACGAACTGCCTCAAGTGCAGCCTTTACAACACCCGGACCACTAACGCCAACGTTAATGATACAATCCGCCTCTGTCACACCATGGAATGCACCTGCCATAAAAGGATTGTCATCCGGTGCATTACAGAATACAACAAACTTTGCACATCCGATGGAATCCTGGTCCTTCGTAAGCTCTGCTGTCTCCAATACAATTTCACCGATCAGCTTGACTGCATCCATATTGATACCGGTCTTTGTGGAACCGGTATTGACGGAAGAACAAACCTTTCCGGTTACCGCCAATGCCTTTGGGATAGAACGGATCAAAAGCTCATCAGCCTTTGTCATACTCTTTGAAACAAGAGCCGAATATCCACCGATAAAGTTAACGCCAACCGTATCAGCTGCACGGTCAAGTGTCTTTGCGATCTCAACAAAATCATCGCTTGTCTTACATACACTGCCACCGACAAGTGCAATCGGTGTAACAGAAATTCGCTTATTTACGATTGGAATACCATATTTTTTAGATATTTCCTCGCCTGTATAAACCAGATCCTTTGCCTTTGTTGTGATCTTGTTATAGATATTATCACAGGTTTCCTTGAGTGTACCGCCCACACAGTCAAGCAGGCTGATACCCATTGTGATCGTACGGACATCCAGATTCATCCGGGAGATCATTGCATTGGTTTCGATTACTTCATTTATGCTAATCATTTGCTTTCCTCCATCCAATTACAGTCTGTGCATCATGTCAAAGATTTCTTCCTGCTGTGCCTTGATCTGCACACCAAGTTCCTCTCCGATACCTGCAAGGTCCTCCGCAATCTGGTCATGATCCTTGGATGCAGCTTCAGCATTGACAACCATCATCATATTGAAATAGCCGTCTACGATTGTCTGGGCAATATCAAGGATGTTGATATTGTTCTCGGCAAGATATACACACACTTTTGCAATAATACCGACTCTGTCTTTTCCTACTACCGTGATAATTGTTTTCTTCATCTTACTCTTCCTCCGTGTATTGAAAATATACTTAAATATCAAGCAGCTCACTGTGTGTATCTCTGTTTGCCACCTGCAAATGGAAATCTCTCACATCCTCTGTGAACGGATTTCCTTCTAACTCTGCCGCAACTGCCGCATAGGCAAGCTCCGGTAAGTTATTTTCCTTTGACAAATGCCCAAGAAAAATAGTTTTTATATGATCATTGAGCACATCACGGATCAGTTTCCCGCCCGCTTCGTTGCACAAATGTCCATAACTGCTTAAGATCCGCTGTTTGGTTGAATACGGATATGGTCCTACCTGCAACATGCGGATATCATGATTTGCCTCCACTAAAAGTGCATCTGCATCTTTGAGTGCCTGTATCATATAACCATCATATCCTCCCATATCGGTCGCAACGGCAATCTTTTTCTCCTCACACAGCAAACTGTAACAGACCGGATCAGCTGCATCATGCCAGGTACTGTGCGCCCGGACTTCGATATTACCAACCATAAATGGCACATCCGGCTTGATGCTATGGAACAATCCATAGTCAAGTGTTCCAAGGCTCGTCGTGTATTTGATTTCCTCTATCGTCGCCTCTGTCGCATAGATCGGAATACCATACGCCCTTGATATTACACCGAGACCGCGTATATGGTCAATATGTTCATGCGTGATCACGATGCCGTTAATGTCTGTAAACGTCCGGTCTACGTCGTGTAACGCATCTGTTATTTTTTTCTTGCTGACTCCGACATCAACTAATATCCCAGTATTTTCACTGCCAATGTAGGTACAGTTTCCGCTGCTCCCGCTGGCAATCGTCATCATCTTCATAGTTTATCTCGCAATTCCCTCACTCTCCGGGAATAACACTTTCTTCATTTTCTCTTTTAAAAATGTGGAATCCTTCCATCGACCAAGCTTCTTCGTCCGCTGCATCATTGCCTCGCCAAAAAGTTTCTCCATGAACTTCACGAGGTTCGGTGTGCCAACCGCACGGATCTTGACCTTGTTACCTTCAAACTGTAAATCAATCACCTTGTTTGCAACCTCTTCGAGATAAATGATGCGGATCTTCAATCCAAATCCTTTCTCCGTTCGATCAATCAGCTCACAACCGGCAGCAACCGGAAGCTTCTTTCCTCCAATATCTAAGATCTGATAGATATACGGCTGTGCCAGCAGATATCCAACACGGATATGATACACCTTTTTTCCATCCCGCACATGCAGTACAAGGTATTCCTTTTTGTATGAAATGCCTAACTGTTCAATGCCTGTCATATACAGCGAATAAAACACCTGATTCGCATTTGGCAGGATGCTCGATGCATAATCGGCCACATCATAGGTTCTATCTGTATATGGCTTTATCACATGTTCCATATAGGCTGCATACGCTGGATCAAGCTGTTTCGCATTCCTTCGATCCCGTTTTTCTGCGATATAGTTTTGCACTGTATCACCAATCGCCACAAACGGCCTTCGGATAAAATTCTCCTCATCCGCCACAAACTTGCAGATTCTTGCAACAAGATGTCCCTCCGGAAACACTTCATAACCACCTGCGGTACAGGCAATCACCAGATTCTTCCTCTGATTAATATAGACATTCTGTCCAAATACGCCATTGAACAGCCATGCGCCATCCTTTAAACACCATATCTGATATCCATATCCCTTCGTGAGTGTCGTATCCTCAAACTCCACATGCGTCTGTGTTGATTCGCGGATCCATGCCCGGCTTAAAAGCTGGATGTGTTTTCCATCCCGGATGATCGCACCATCATTTAAGTAAAGCTCACCAAGCTTTACCATATCCTGCAGGGAAAGCTTCATGCCCCAGCCGCCCCGTTCAATGCCCTTCGGGCAGCAGTCCCAAGTAATATTATGGATACCAAGCGGTCGGAACAGACGGGATTTCAAATAGGCAAGTAGTGAACATCCTGCACGCTTCACCACGATTGATGCAAGCATATAAGTGTTCAAACTATTATAAGTAAAATCTGTTCCCGGTGCAAAACTCAAATCACTGCCGATAAATGATTTTCGCCAGTCCTCCGCGAAATACGAGCTTACCTCATCGAACTTCACGCCTGCAGTCATCGTAAGCAGATGCTTCACCGTGACTTCCTTCATTGCCTTCTTCGTGAAAAGTCCGGTGTATTCCGGGAAGATATCCACCAGCTTCTCATCGAGAGACAAAAGACCTTCTTCCATCGCAAGTCCGACTGCCATGGATGTCACCGACTTGCACATGGAAAATGATACATGCCGGTATCCTGCGCTATACGGTGGCACATAATGCTCTGCAACCAGTTTTCCGTCCTTTAAGATTGCAATTCCAGCAAGCCCTACCTTCTTATCCTCGGAAAGTGACTGAATAAAATCTTGGGTTTTCGGCAGATTGATATTTGCTATAAGTGGATTGCAGACCTTTTTATTTCCTGCCATATACGCAGGCACAAACTCTTTGTTATCATTTCCATGATAGATTGGCAGATTCGACTTTTTCGTCGTTACCATATCATAGAATGAATCCAGTAATTTTAATTTTAAACTGTGTTGTTCCATTGGCAATCCCCCATTTTAGCTTCGTTATGTAAGTTTTACAAAGCTACATGCATCAATCAGACTGTCCTGAAAGCCTTCTGTCTGCGTCAGATCAATCACCTGAAGCTTCTCCCGATATACTTCAAAATCACGGCTCAGTGGTCCGTGAATCAAAAGATCTGTGGCACCGGCAAGCGATGTATTTCCAACCACTTCCAGCTTATCCATGAAATCCTGCGGAAACATACCAAGATCTATCGCATCCCGCGCATTCAAATAAAAGCCAAATCCACCGGCAATATATACCTTGTCAATATCTCTTGCATGTAGGTCAGCTGTTTTTAGCAGACATTTGATTCCTGCATACACTGCCGCCTTTGCAAGCATGATGGACTGCAGGATTTCTGAGTTGATACTGATTCCGTGAATCACAATACCTCCATCCAGAAACTCCTCTGCCAGTGTACCGTTTGCATGAATCTTCTCTAGTCTCCTGCCAAGCGCAATCGCTTCGAGCAGACTGTTTCCATAGGCATGCTGTTTTCTCGCACATCCCTCAAATGCCGGTCCACAGGCGGTACTCGTCGCGAAATACTGCTCTCCATCTTTTAAAACCATCTCACCATTTGTACCAAGATCTAAAAACATATATCGTTCCGGCACTTCCGCATTCCGGCTTTTTTCGATATGCATCACGCCTGCAATCACATCGCCGCCAAGAAAAGCACTGCTGCATCCGGATAAGAATATATTACAATCCTCATCTACGATCTCCGGATATTCATCCTCGACAACCGCCATCTGTTCTTTTGAAAATAATTCCTGTCCAGACACGATTACACTGCCATGCAGTGTCGTTGGAAATGGAGCCTCGCCCATATCCGATATATCATACCCAAGCAGAATGGAGATCATCGTCGTATTCCCCGTGATTGCAACAGCATCCAGCTTCACAAGCTCATGTTCCCGTTCGGTATGTTCCACCTGTTTTTTCGTATCTGCAAGCATTTCCTGTAGCAGTTCTACGATTGCAGAGACAGCCTGATCGCGCATTTTCACAAGAAAGCTTATATCCCGTTTTACAGTTAAGATTCGATTTATCACGTCGCTGCCATACAGACGCTGGGGATTCTTCGTACTCCGCTGTGCAAGCACATCCTTTTCCTCCGCATCGATCAGGCAGCTGTCAATCATGGTAGATCCAAGGTCTACCGCCATATATATGTGTCGCATATTAGAAGATTGCCTTCGGTTTCTTCTCGATCGGGCGATATCCCTGCTCGGAAAGTACGCGCAGGATCTGCTCCTTATGCTCCGGTCCGAATGCTTCAATCGTAATTACAAGTTCCACAGCAGAATTACGATTGATCGTTACAAACTGGTTGTGCTCAAGCTTGATGATGTTTCCGTTTTCTCCGGCAATTACACCTGCCACACGCTGCAATTCACCCGGCTTATCCGGGAGCAATACAGACACTGTGAAGATCCGGCTTCTCGCGATCAGGCCATGCTGTACAACAGATGAGAATGTGATCACATCCATATTACCACCACTTAAGATGCTGACAACCTTCTGTCCCTTTGGCTCCAGATGCTTGAGTGCTGCAACCGTGAGCAGACCACTGTTTTCTACGAGCATCTTGTGGTTCTCTAACATATCAAGAAAGGCTACGATCAGTTCGCTATCCTCAACCGTGATGATATCATCCAGATTTTCTTTCAGATACGGAAAAATCTTTGTTCCGGGTGTCTTAACGGCTGTACCATCTGCAATCGTGTCAACCTTTGGCAATGTCGTCACCTTGTCATTCGCAAGAGATGCTTTGAGGCAGGCTGCACCTGCCGGTTCCACACCAATCACCCTGATATTTGGATTCAGCATCTTGGCAAGCGTCGATACACCCGTAGCAAGTCCGCCACCGCCAACCGGTACTAAAATAATATCAACGAATGGAAGATCCTTTAAGATTTCCATTGCAACGGTACTCTGTCCGGTTGCAACATCCAGGTCATCAAATGGATGGATAAATGTATATCCTTTTTCTTCCGCAAGCTTCAATGCATACTGGCAGGCATCATCATAGACATCTCCGTACAGTACAACCTCAGCTCCATACGACTTCGTACGGTTTACCTTGATAAGCGGCGTAGATGTAGGCATAACGATTGTCGCTTTCACGCCATATGCCTTAGCTGCATAAGCAACTCCCTGTGCATGGTTTCCGGCAGAGGCTGTGATAAGTCCCTTCTTACGGTCTGCATCGGACAACGTGCTGATCTTATAATATGCACCACGAATCTTATATGCACCTGTTACCTGCATATTCTCCGGCTTCAAATAAACTTTATTGCCGCATGACTGTGAGAAAAATTCACTTTCAATCAATCCGGTTGGTTTTGTCACTTTCTTTACAATCTCATACGCCTGCTCAAATTTCTCGAGTGTCAGTTTCTGTTCTGTCTGTGTCTTTTCTGCCATTCTTTTTATCCTTCTTTCCTGTATGTTTCTTCTATCATTGATTTATATTTGCTTGATCATTTCATATCAAACAAATCGTCATCCTTCGGGATGTTCTCGATATTCTCATCAACAAGAATCTCCACATCCGAACGCATATCAAAATCCGCAAACAATGCATTTACATAGCTGTTTGGATCAAACTTCTGCAGATCGTCGATTTGCTCGCCGATTCCGATGTATTTGACCGGAACATTGAGCTCAGACTGAATTGCAATTGCAATACCCCCCTTCGCCGTTCCATCCAGCTTCGTAATGATAATACCATTGATTTCTGTCACAGAGCTGAACTGTCTTGCCTGCTCTAACGCATTCTGTCCGGTTGTACCATCCAGAACAATCAGCGATTCTACGTTTGCCTCCGGATACTCCCGTGTGATGATACGACGCATCTTCGCAAGCTCATCCATCAGATTCTTCTTGTTGTGCAGACGTCCGGCTGTATCGATTAACAGAATGTCCGTATTCCGGCTCTTCGCCGCTGCAACTGCATCATAGACAACTGCCGATGGATCTGCCCCTTCATTTTGGGCGATAATGTCCACACCGGCACGGTTTGCCCATGTCTTTAACTGGTCGATCGCCGCTGCTCGGAATGTATCTGCCGCCGCCATCAGCACCTTCTTGCCACGCGCCTTATACTGCGCTGCCAGCTTTCCGATCGAAGTTGTCTTCCCAACACCGTTTACACCAATCACAAGCACAACTGTTTTCTTATTCTCGAAATCATACGCTGTCTCATCCACCTGCATCTGATCCCGTATAAGGTTAATCACCAGATCTCGGCATGCCTGTGCTTCTTTAATATGTTCTTCCTTGACACGTACTTTTAAATCTTCGACGATCCGTTCAGTCGTCTCATAACCCATATCCGACATAACCAGTGTCTCTTCGAGCTCATCATAGAAATCATCATCTAACTCACTCGCCTTAAACAGGTTATTAAAGCTGTCCGAAATGCTGTTTCTTGTTTTCGTAAGTCCTTCTTTTAATCTTGCGAAGAATCCTTTTTTCTGTGGAGCTGGGGCTTCTTCTGGCTCATCCTCCGATATTTCCACCTGATTCTCTGTATCTGCTGTCTCTGTGGAAATTACAGGTGTTTCTTCCTCTGCAAGCACCGGTTCTGTCTCTGCCTGTTCCTCATTGGCTTCTTCCTGTGTCTGTACCACCGGTTCCTCATCTGTAGTTTCCCCTTTTTTCTTCTTGGTAAACCAACCCATATCTTACACCTCCTTAATCATCGAGTTCGTTCTCTATCATATTCACCGATACAAGCGTCGAAACGCCTTTTTCCTGCATAGTGATACCATACAGGATATCTGCCGCTTCCATCGTACCTTTACGGTGTGTAATGACGATAAACTGCGTGTCCTTTGTCAGCTTGGACAGATATTTTGCAAAGCGCTTAACATTCGAATCATCCAGTGCCGCCTCAATCTCATCGAGCAGACAGAACGGTGACGGTTTTAAGCTCTGGATTGCAAAGAGCAGGGAAATCGCCGTCAAACTCTTCTCTCCACCGGAAAGCTGCATCATGTTCTGCAGTTTCTTTCCTGGCGGCTGTGCGATAATCTTAATTCCTGTTTCTAGCAGATCTTCCTCATCAACCAGCTCAAGGTCTGCCTTACCACCACCGAACAGTTCCTTGAATACTTTCGAGAACATGACGCGGATCTCCTTGAATTTCTCCGCAAACTGTTCCCGCATCGCACGGTCAAGCTCTGCAATGATATTTACAAGGTTTGCCTCTGCCTTGCATATATCATCATGCTGCGCTTTTAAGAACTCGTAGCGTTCCGATACCTGCTTATAATCTTCAATCGCATTGACATTGACATCTCCCAGCTGCTTGATCTTGTTCTTTACTGCCGATATCTCCCGTTTCAGCGACGAGATATCATCGAAACCGGCATCCTTATAATCCAGTGCCAGATTGTAGGTCAGCTCATATTCTTCCCACATGTAATTATTCAGGTTTTCCGCCTGTTCAGACAGCTTCTCGATTGACGCATTGATTTTGAACGCCGATTTATCAAGTCCGTTGATCTGCTCAGATAACTCCTCCCGTTTATGGAAGAATTCCTTGTGGCTTTCGTTCATCGCATCCTTGCCCTCGATAAGTTCCGCAAGCTTCTTCTCCTTGATCGCGATCATACGGATATTCTCATCAAACTGCTGCTTTAAGCTCTCCGTACGCTTCGTAAGCGTCGCAGCTTCCTCACTGCCATTGTTCCGCTTCAGATTCAGCGTCTGCAGGTTTTCCTTTGCCGTCTGTTCCTCCGTCTTGATACGGTGGATGTTCTGCATCAGGAACTCATATTGCTGCTGTACCGTATTGAACTCCAGATTCAGCTTGTTAATTGAATCTGATGCGCCCTGCAGTTTTCCCTTTTCCTCTGTCACAGCCTGTTCAAGCTTTGCAATCTCCGCTTCTAGTCCGTGGATTGCTTCCTCCTGCTTCTGATTGTTATCCTTTAATTCCTGCTTATTCGCATTGATTTCATCAATCTGCGTTGCAAGCTCCCCGTTCTCCCGGGTAATACCGGCAAATCCGCGTTCTACCTCGGCAAGCTTCGCCTGCACCTGTTCCAGATTCAGGGTATATGTATTCATACGGATATTCATATTCTGAATCTCTGTATTTAATTCATCACGGATTTCCTTTTGCTTCTCACGGTCTTCCGTCAAAATTACAATCTGCTTTTTATGGTCTTCTAATTGAATCGAAAGCTTTGCAATCTGTTCGTCGATTTCCTCAAGCTCCCGCTTGCGGCCAAGCAGATTTGATGTATTCTTAAATGCACCACCTGTCAGTGCACCACCCGGATTGATCAGCTCTCCCTCGAGTGTTACAATACGCAGACTCTGCTTATATTTCTTTGCCAGAGCCATTGCATGGTCAATATGGTCAACAACAACAATCCTGCCAAGCAGATGACCGATAACCGATTGAAACTTCTTATCATATCCAACAAGCTCCGATGCTGTACCAACAACTCCCTGCTCATGCTTCACATCATTACTTACACCAGAACGATCAACAATCGATTGGATCGGAAGAAACGTTGCACGTCCATAACGATTTTGCTTCAAGTACGCAATCATGCTCTTGGCTGTTGCATCGTCCTCGGTCACGATGTTCTGGATACTTCCGCCAAGTGCAGTCTCTATCGCCGTCTCATAACGCTTATCCACCTGTATAATATCAGCGACAACGCCGACGATCTTCGGATTCTTCGCCTTCTGCTCCATAACACGGCGGATACTGTTTCCATATCCTTCATATCGTTCTGTCAGATTGCGAAGTGCCTCTTTCTTCGATTTCAGGCTGACGATCTGATTACTCGTTTCCGTGACCCCACGTCGGTTTTCTTCCAGCTTCCGGCTGTGATCTGCAATCAGGTTTTGAACAGCAGAAAACTGCCCGTTTTTTTCCTGTAACTCACACTCTAACTCTTTGATTCCTGAAGTGAGCTGCGCTTCCTCCGTCTTTGCTTTTTCCTGTTCGCTCGTATATTCAAGCAGACGTTTCTTAAGCTCTGTCTTACGAAGATTGATATTCTCCAGCATCGTATCGTACCTGCCGACCTTTGCCTTCAATGTACCGCCTTCATTTAAGTATTCGATAATATCCGCCTTGGCATCCTCAATTGCCTGTTCCTTCGAAGCAATATCCTGTTCAAGATCCTGATACTGTTTTTTTGCCTCATCGAGCACATCATCCGCCTGATCAAGTTTCTCGTCCAACTGGGATTTTTCTTCATATAATCCCGTCAGGTCCGCCTTGTGCTTCTCGAGATTCTTCGTCTCCTTTTCAATCTGTTCGAGAAGTCCTGCATCGCTCTGCTGATACGAGAGAATCTGCTGGTTAATCACGTTCATCTCACCTTCTAAACGTTGATTATGCAGCTTCTTCTCATGAATTTCATTTTTTTCCGCATCAATCTTCTCATTGTAGGCTTCGAGCTGTTGTTCGATACGCTCATATTCTTCCTTTGCCGCATCGAACTCATCTTTTAGGCGGGACGCATCCGTCTCCACAATCGAGAGCTTCTCCTCGTAGGATTCCAGTTTCACCTGTGTATCATCCACATCCAAAAGAAATGCATTGATATCCAGTTTCTTCAATTCATCTTTGAATACCAGATACTTCCGTGCCGTCTCTGACTGTTCCTTCAAAGGTCCGACCTGTTTTTCAAGTTCCCCGAGAATATCCTTCACACGGGAAAGATCTGCACGCTGTCCTTCCAGAGTCTTCTCGGTAGCGGCTTTGTTCTTCTTATATTTCACAATTCCTGCCGCTTCATCGAACAGTTCCCGCCGCTCCTCCGGCTTTCCTGACAGGATTCTCTCAATCTGACCCTGACCGATGATTGAATATCCTTCTTTACCGATACCAGTATCGAAAAACAGGGAATTGACATCCTTCAAACGGCTGACAACACCATTGATCAGATACTCACTCTCACCGGAACGATACACGCGTCTGGCAACCGTTACCTCATTGTAATCAATCGGCAGACTGTGATCACTGTTATCCAGTGTGATTGCCACATATGCTGACCCCTGCGGTTTCCGAAGCTCGGTACCAGAGAAAATAACATCCTCCATCTTCGAACCACGCAGCTGCTTCGCACTCTGTTCTCCAAGTACCCAGCGCACAGCATCGCCGACATTACTCTTACCAGAACCATTTGGACCAACAATACCGGTGATACCATTGTTGAATTTAAAAATTATTTTATTTGCAAAGGATTTAAATCCATATATTTCAATGCTTTTTAAGTACATGTTTTACCTTACCATTCTATTGTTTTAGTTTCCATGCTGTTTTTGCAGTGTCTCCATCACTTCAAATGCTGCATACTGCTGTGCAGCCTTCTTGGAATGCGCTGTCTTCTGCGTCATTTCTTTTCCTCCCAGCAAGAGGCGTACTGTAAATTTCTTGTCATGATCCGGGCCTTCTTCTGACACAAGCTCATATTCAAGCGTCAGCTTATGCTTCTGCGCATATTCCTGTAATGACGACTTGGCATCATGGAATCGCTGCTTATGCTCAATATCCTGTAAAAGCAGACGTTCTACATATTCCTGAGCCGGTTTCATACCTCCATCAAGATAAATGGCTCCAAGCACAGATTCAAACAAATCACACAAAATAGAATCGCGGTTTGCCCCACCCGTTTGCTTTTCTCCTTTGCTGAACCTTGCATGCTCTCCAAAGCGAAGTTCTCTTGCAATCTTAGACAGGGTAAATTCGCAGACCAGGCTGGAACGAAGCTTCGACAGTGTTCCCTCCGGCATATGTTTATAATGCACAAATAAATATCTGCTGACAATAAATTCCAAAATCGCATCTCCTAAGAACTCATAACGCTCATAGGACTCATATCTGCTGATCGTTTTTTCATTCACGAAAGACTTATGTGTCATTGCAGTTTCCAAATGTTTTATATCTTTAAAACTATATCCAATTGCTTCCTCTAATTCTCGAAACGATGCTTCCATTTCTATATTAATCCCCTTTTAGTCTCTCTTATCCGCCGTCTCATTATGCCTGCTTGTTCGAATTGTCAACCTCAAACGTATGGATAATCTGATCTGTTACATGTTTTTTCACAAAGCTGCGACACTGTATGATTGCTGTGCGCACCTCATTATTCTTACAGTTTCCATGAATTTTTACAACCAATCCCTTCAGCCCAAGTAATGGAGCACCCCCCTTGTCATCTGCCATATAACGCTTGAACGTTTTCTTGATCGGCTTATAGATGAGTGCTCCTCCGATCTTCGTCTTTGGACTACTCTTCAATGTATCTTTGATTTCAGACATGAACATCTTTCCAAGCCCTTCAAAGAATTTCAGTAACACATTTCCGACAAATGCTTCACACACAAGCACATCTGCTGCTCCATTTGGAATATCTCTTGACTCCACACTTCCGATAAAGTTGATATCGTTGCATGCGCGAAGCAAAGGAATGGTTTCCTTCACAAGTTCGTTTCCCTTCTCATCCTCTGCTCCAATATTGATGATTCCGACTCGCGGATTCTCAACGCCTTCAATATTCTTCATATAGATGGAACCCATCTTTGCAAACTGCACCAGATTCTCCGGCTTGGCATCCACATTTGCTCCACAGTCAATCAATAAGGAAGAACCATATCGATGTGGAATGAGTGGAGCCAATGGGGTTCGTTTCACCCCCTTCGCACGTCCGATCAGCAACTGACCTCCTGCAAGAAGTGCACCGGAATTTCCGGCCGAAATACACGCCTGTGCATTTCCTTCCTTCACTGCATTTAATGCAAGGACCATGGATGACGCTTTCTTCTTTCGGATTGCTTCTACCGGTGCATCATGGCAGGTAATTTCCTCTGTTGCATTTATAATCGTGATACGGGTTTTATCACAGCCATACTGCTCAATGTACTGTTTCAGTTCCTCTTCCTTTCCAGTCACAAGAAACTCCAGATCATCATATTCCGTCATTGCTTCTGAAATTCCCTGAATAAAATATTCACTTCCGTTGTCGCTGCCCATTGTATCTACTGCAATTATAATATTATCCATACGCGCCATGCCTTTCTGTCAAACTATATTTTCGACTTATATTCCCAATTGATACCAATTTTATTTCTTATCCATGATTATATGTTATAACACATAATCCTATATATTATAGATGCATCCATAATTTTCGTCAAGAAATCCACGCAAAAAAAGACTTTTCAACGAGAACCTCTCGATGAAAAGTCTTTTTTCATTTCAGTGAATTACTCAGCAGAGATGATTTCTTTCTTATTATAGGAACCGCAAGCCTTGCATACTCTGTGTGGCATCATAAGCGCTCCACACTTGCTGCACTTTACCAAGCCAGGAACTGTCATCTTCCAGTTTGCTCTACGCTTGTCACGTCTTGCTTTTGAACTTTTATTCTTAGGACAAATGGACATCCTTACACCTCCTTCAAGAATACACTTAAAATCACACTTTGCTTATTATACAAACAATTCGATATGATGTCAACGATATTTTTCATTTTTTAATAAAATATTTATCTGGTAAGTGCAACCGTCTCTCTTGCAATCGCAAGCTCTTCGTTTGTCGGTACAACATACACAGGAACTCTGGAACTCTCTGTTGAGATTTTTACTTCTTCTCCACGAAGCTTATTTACTTCGTCATCAATCTCCACGCCAAGATATCCAAGATGGCTGCATGTATCTTTTCTCACTTTTGGATCATTCTCACCAACACCGGCTGTAAATACAATCGCATCCACACCATTCATCGCTGCCACATAACCGCCGATAAATTTCGCTGCCTGATATGTAAATACGTTCATTGCAATTTCGCAGCGCTTGTCCCCCTCTGCAATTCCCTTGTTCAGATCACGGAAATCACTGGACTTACCGGAGATACCATAGACTCCGGACTCCTTGTTAAGCATGCTGATAATCTGTGTCAGTGTCTTACCCTCTTTGTTCGCAATATACTCAATGATTGCCGGATCAATGTTGCCGCTTCTCGTACCCATTGTGATACCCTCTAACGGAGTAAGCCCCATCGTTGTATCGATGGATTTTCCGCCTTCGACAGCACAGATGCTGGCGCCACCACCAAGATGACATACAATGATCTTTGTGTCCTTGATATCTTTGCCCAGAAGTTCAGCTGTTCTCTTCGATACGAAGCTGTGGCTTGTACCATGGAAACCATAACGGCGGACTTTGTATTTTTCATAATATTCATACGGAATGCCATAGGTATATGCATAATCCGGCATTGTCTGATGAAATGCCGTATCAAACACAGCTACCTGTGGAACGCCCGGCATCAGTTCCTGACATGCACGGATACCAATCAGGTTCGCAGGATTATGAAGTGGAGCAAGGTCACTGCACTCCTCAATTGCCGCAAGCACTTCCTCGTTGATCAAAACTGCAGAAGAAAACTTCTCTCCACCATGTACAACACGGTGTCCAACCGCTGCAATCTCATCTAAATTGCTGATAGCGCCAAGCTTCTCATCGAGAAGATACTGAAGAACAAGCTTTACTGCCGCACTGTGATCCGGCATCGGAGCCTCAATCTGAATCTTCTCCTTACCGGTTGCCTGATGTGTCAGCGAACCATCCAATTTAATTCTCTCACAGATTCCCTTCGCAAGCACCTGCTCTGTCTCTGAGTCGATCAACTGGTACTTAAGGGAAGAACTACCACAATTAATTACTAATACCTTCATATTCTCACGCTTTCTCTTACTATTCTATTTCTGGTCAAGTGCCTGTGCCTGAACAGCTGTGATTGCAACCACACCCACGATATCATCTGCGGAACATCCTCTGGACAGGTCATTGACAGGCTTAGCGATACCCTGTGTAATCGGGCCATACGCATCTGCCTTTGCCAGTCTCTGTACAAGCTTATAACCGATATTTCCGGCATCGAGATCCGGGAAGATCAGGACATTCGCCTTACCTGCCACATCACTGCCCGGCGCCTTGGAGGCTGCCACCTCAGGTACGATTGCCGCATCACTCTGCAGTTCGCCATCACACTTCAAATCCGGACATTCCTCGTTGACAATCTTACATGCTTCAATGACCTTATCAATCTCAGGATGATGTGCACTTCCCTTTGTAGAATGTGACAACATAGCAACAACCGGTTCTGCCTCTACTAAAAGTTCAAATGACTTTGCTGAACTCTCTGCAATTGCTGCCAGTTCTCTTGCATCCGGGAACTGATTTAATCCTGCATCTGAGAAAATAAATGTTCCATGTTCACCCATTTCACAGTTTGGTACTACAACCAGGAAAAATGCCGATACAAGCTTCGTATCCGGTGCAGTCTTTAAAATCTGTAATGCCGCACGCAGTACGTTGGCAGAAGAATTTACCGCTCCCGCTACCATACCATCTGCATCTCCGGCTTTTACCATGATACAGCCAAAATACAACACATTCGTCAAAAGAAGCTCCTTTGCTTCTTCCGGTGTCATACCCTTCTTCTTACGAAGTTCCACCAGAATGGATACATAATCATTTAATTTGTCACAGTCATAAGGATCAACAAATTTCGCACCTGTCAAATCCAATCCTTCTGCTTTCTTTATAATCGTCTGTTTATCACCAACCAGAATAATGTCGGCAATTTTCTCCTGCAGAATCTTATGCGCTGCCTCTAACGTACGCATATCCGCAGTTTCCGGTAATACGATTGTTTTTTTGTTCTGTTTTGCTCTTTTTTTAATTGAATCAATAAATGCCACTGTTCTTCTCCTCTGCTTTTATAGTTTCAACTCACATCTTTTTACATTATAAACAAATCAAGGTTTGTATACAACCAAAAATCTGTAATTAAATGTCTTTTTTCACGTACAATTTTAATCTATAATTCAGAATCTCAAGTCTACACTTCATCCACTGCCGGATTGTCAACAACCAGTCTGCCTCGTCCATTTCTTTTACCATAGTACATAGACTTATCCGCACGATTTACAAGGATATTTGTATCCTTACAGATTGTCGGATATGAAGACAGACCAATACATACATTGACCGGAATTTCCTTGTCATCATAGTGCACGATTGTTGTCTGGATTTCTTTATGCATTTCCTCTAAGATTGGTAATGCCTGCGTTTCATCGTAGCCCGGTAACACAAGTAAAAATTCCTCCCCACCATACCGACAGGCAAATCCCCCATGTGCCCTTGCATATTTATCATCGATAGACGCCACCATCTTGATGACCTTATCTCCGGCAAGATGTCCATATGTATCATTGATACTCTTAAACTTATCAATATCAAACAATGCTACTGATAAAGGCTTCTGCGTTTTAGTCGCCTCTTCTGCTGCTTTCGCAAACAGTTGTCCAAAATAGACACGATTGTAAATCTGCGTCAGACCATCCTTTCGTGCCATATCCTGTGTCTGTAAATACAACTTAGTACTCTTGACAGACACATTATATTCAACCAGACATGTTTCATAATAGGAAATTCCTTTTTCAAAGAATTTCTCCTCATCAGAAGCAATCAGCATCATGCCATATTGCTTATTATCATTGATCATAGCAAGCTTGACCAGACTTTTTATATTTGTTTCTCCTATAAACCGCAGTTCCTTTAACTCGTCCCCTGTTACAATTTCAGTTGTCTTTCTGCTATTTGCAAAGTTATCATATATTTTTTCAAAATCTTTGCGTAATCGTCTTTCCATAGATGCATAATCCGTTTTAATTATACATATCCCATGGTTTTCCGGACTAACAGACGCATCCATATAAACTGCACACAATTTTGGATTTTTCACATCCATGATTGCATCTACAATCACGTTAATATTTTTATTGATATCAAACGAAGAAGCCATATACCGCATGATTTCTGTCTGGGACTCAATCTCACGGTTTGCCTGTTCCAGATCATTTATTACACGCGCCAGTTCAATCTTCTGGTAATTCACCCGTTCGTTTACATTTTTGACCTTCTCCTGATATTCTTCCAATTTTGCATTTTTATCCTGTATATCATTCCGTTCTAACATAAGCTGGGAGTAATATGTCTCATATGCATCATTGGAATACTCCAATAATTCTGTCACAAATAACAGTGTCACAACAAAAATCGCAAGCACCAGCACATAACAAAACCAGAATGTTTCTTTTCGGAACTGCAAAGACAGACACAAATTGATAAACATCGGTATAACAAGCATCATTTTTCGAACCAGAATTGTTCCCTTGTCATAATGTGAACCAAGAACAACAAACTCCAGTGCAAGCAAAAACAAGATTATAAACATACCGACGAGCAGTACACCCTCATATGGAACAAATGATACGAAAATACTGTATGTACAGATTTCAACAAACCGAAAAGCTGTCAGAATCTTCATATTTCTGAATACACCCATGTGATAAAACACACTGTCAAACAACGCAAACAGGAATACCACCGCTGCAAATGTCACACAGACTGGCGTATTGTCAGTGAATTTCATGACACGTGACAACACGGTAAGCAAAACTATAAATACATAAAAGATCTTATGATATACTGTATAATTTTTAATGAGCTTTTCCGTAATATCCTGCATGTCTAGTTCTCCCAATAAATATCAATCACAGCCCCTTCATCGATTGGCTGTATAAATTCTGCATGTACACCATTTACATTTGTGACAAGCCGCTTTCCACGCATCGTAGAAAGATCAAACGGATATACATCCAGAATATCCACAAAAGTGTAACTCTGTTTTCCTGTCAGAGTTACAGGCGTTTTGTTCACAACAACCGTGATTGCACGGTTTACATCCGCTGCTGGCCGGGGTTGTGACACATCTGTCTGTTCTGTCACTGTTTTTCCGGCATCTGCCGTCTCCGATTCTGTGGCGGCCGCTTCCTCTACGGCTTCTACAATCTCATCATCCGGAATGATTGGTGTCTCTTCCTTGCGCGTGACAAACTCCACCTCAAAATTCTCATAGATCTTCTCATCTTCATCCGCGATCTGATGGTTCACATACGCATAAAAATCTGTTGTCAGGTCCATAAACGTGCGCAACTGTCCAACAGTATAATAATTGCGCATGCAGACATCATCACCGTCCTGAATCCGATACATGGACGATGCAAATTCGCCATTTACCGTTGCAAATTTCGGGCAGGATACCTCATTTCCATTTACCTTGAAAGTGAGCATACCTGCATACTCCGGCAGAGACGATAATTCTATTTCCGCTGATTTTCCTTTCGTGGAAGGCTGAATCCGGATATTGTCATTCGCTTCGATCACAGCATTCATGCCGGTGGTTTTTCCGTTCTGTGTGATTAGCGCAGCTTCCCCGCTGTATCCACGTACAATCCGCGTCTTCTCATTTATCTTAAACGTGATATCGTCACCCCGTTTCGGGAAGATATCCTCGTTTGGAATACCATATTGGACTGCAGCATCAAAGATTGTCAGTTTGTCATTATTATACAGCTTCACACGTTCGCCATTCACATTGACAAAGATGAAGTTGTTCTTCTGATCAAAGAAGTTCAGGCAGATACCAATCGGTGTCACATAGAGTGGATCTTTTTTGATTCCCTCCACCTGAAAATCAATTGTATTCATCACTTCTTCACCGCGCAGAGCCACTCGTTCTGCCGGAAGATTCAGATTTTCTGCCAGCGTATCCGTAAATCCCGGCAGTTTACCGCCACCACCAACTACAAACACAGCGCTGACGCTTGTTCCACCATTTAATTCTATAATCTTGTCTGTAATTTTTTTCGAGATTCCCGTTTTTACCTCCTCGGTTGTCTGATAGATTTCCTCCGGAGTAATCTTGTGGGAGATTCCCATGATATCCTTATATGTAACTGATTTCCGACGCGCACTGACCGTCTTTAACTTCTCTGCAGTCTGGAAATCAATCAGATATTTCTTTACCAGTGCCTCGGTCAGCTCGTCTCCGGCTGCCGGGATCATACCATACGCGATCACACTTCCGTCCTTTGTGATACAGATATCCGATGTTCCGGCTCCAATATCGATCAGTGCAATATTCAAAAGGCGGTACTGCTCCGGAATCGCCACCGTCATCGCTGCAATTGGCTCCAGCGTAAGGTTTGATACATACAAACCAGCCTGTTCCACTGCTGCATACAGACTGTCCACTACCTCTTCCGGGAGAAATGTCGCAAGCACATCTGCCGCAATCTTTGTTCCCTTGTGCCCTTCCAGATTCGTGATCTCGTAATTATTCAGGAAATATTTCACAACCGTATAACCAACACAGAAATATTTCGTTGTCTCATGGCTCTCATTTAATTCCCGCAGGATCTCATTGTGTGCCTGCTCCACACCGATCAGATCGATTGAATGGATATATTCCTGTGTAATAACCGTATTCTCAGAGAATTCATATTCCCCGTGTCCAATTGCAGTCTTTAAAACACGACCAGCCGCCGCAATGCATACATCATGCAGCTTTCGTCCGCCTAATTGTTTCTCTAACTGCTGTTTTACTTCGGTAATATCCTGACTGACTTTTGCTATATCATGAATCTGTCCATCAATCATAGAACGGGTATCATGATATTTGACAGCCATCGCAACTACATGAAACCGCTCCTGTTCTCTGTATCCGACTGTACCGACAATGCTTCGCGTACCGATGTCCAGTCCAAATATTAAAGGTTCCGGATATTTCACTGTTGCCACGCCTGTTTCCTCCTGAAATTAATCTTTTTTGCCATGATTAGTTAAAATTATAGCATCTCCAAGTAAGATATTCAACCTATCTTTTAGTTGTTTTGATGAATTTTCATAGTCTAATTGATTATTTATAGTGAAATCTGCATATTTTCTATAGTACGCCTCCGGCTCCTGACTACGAAACATTGCCTGGCAGCGTTCCTCGGTATAGCCTCGCTGTTTCATCAGTCGTTTGATACGTGTCTCTTCATCCACATAGATATACCAGATCTCATCGCAGATTTCCTTATATCCATCCTGAATCAGAAGCGCCGCCTCAATCACATAGATCTTCACACCCTGTTTTCGTTTTTCTTCGATATCGTTTCGGATCCATGCTTTTACTGCCGGATGTGTAAGTGCATTCAGCTGTAAAAGTTTTTCCTTGTCTGCAAATACAATCTGTGCGAATTTTGCCCGGTCGATCGTATGCGGTGTCTCCGGCTGCAAAATTTCCTTGCCAAATGCTTTCACAATAGCCTCATATACCGCCTGTCCCGGTTCCATCAGCATATGTGCAAGCTTATCCGTCTCAACAATATATGCTCCATAAAGATTGGACAAGTCATATAATATTTTACTTTTTCCAGAGCCAACGCCTCCGGTAATTCCCAATATCAGCATTCTGAATCTCCTGTGACTATTCCGTTATACTATCATTTATCCCCTGTCTGTACATACCTAGTTTTACTTTGCATCATACCAGCTGTTTCCGACATTTGCATCTACAAGAAGTGGCACGGAAAGTTCTGCCGCGTGTGTCATTTCATCCACCAGAAGCTTCTGTACTGTCTCTAATTCTTCCTTTTTTGTCTCTATGATCAACTCATCGTGGATCTGAAGGACAAGCCTTGACTGCAAATGTTCTTCCTTCAGCCGGCGATTGACGCGCACCATTGCGATTTTAATGATATCTGCCGCTGTTCCCTGTACCGGCGCATTCATTGCCGCACGCTCACCAAAGCTACGTGTCATAAAATTTGAAGAAGCAAGTTCTGGAATCGGACGTCTCCGTCCAAACATCGTGACAGTATAGCCATTTTTCTTTGCATCCTCCACCGTACGGTCTAAGAATTCCTTAACCTTCCCGTAGGTTGCAAAATACTTCTCGATATAGCCCTCTGCCTCTTTTCTGGAGATATCAAGATCCTGTCCTAAGCCAAAAGAACTGATACCGTAAACAATTCCGAAATTCACCGCCTTTGCCTTCCGACGAAGTGTGCTATCCACCTGATCGAGTGGTACATCGAATACCTGTGATGCCGTGATCGCATGAATATCCTCATCCGCCTGATATGCTGCAATCAAAGCCGCATCCCCGGACATATGTGCAAGCACACGCAGTTCGATCTGAGAATAATCGGCATCGACAAACACCGATCCCTCCTCTGGGATAAATACCTTACGGATTTCCCTGCCAAGGGGCATACGCGTCGGGATATTCTGCAGATTCGGATCAGCGGAGCTGATACGTCCGGTCACGGTTACCGTCTGATGGAACTTACCATGAATCCGTCCGTCTGCACGGATATAGCCAGCCAGTCCCTCTGCATAGGTCGAGTTCAGCTTCGTAAGCTGACGGTATTCCAAGATCTTCGGTATGATCGGATGTGCGTTTGTAAGCTTTTCTAACACCTCCGCACTCGTCGAATACCCGGTTTTTGTTTTCTTTCCATTCTTTAATCCCAGCTTTTCAAACAAAATTTCTCCAAGCTTCTTTGTAGAATTAATATTGAATTCTTCCCCGGCCATTGCATGGATTTCTGATGTAAGCTCCTCAATCCGCGTGCGGAGCTTCTCCCCATATTGATGCAATGCCTCGCCATCGACGCGGATACCATTTTTCTCCATCTCGAATAATGCGTACAGGCAAGGAAGCTCCATTTCATCATAGAGTGTTTCCATTCCTGTCTGTTTTAAGTTCTCACGCAAAACAGCCGTTACCTTATATGGCACAATTGCCTGATATGCCATCCATTTTTGCAGTTTTGCATCCTCAAAGGAAAAATATCCAAGTTTTTCCTTGCCAAGCACTTCCTTCTCTGATGGAAGTGTCAGATCCAGATACACCTTTGCAAGCGTATCGTATTCATACTCCGACTGGTTTGGCTGTAACAGATATGCCGCAAGTCCTGCGTCAAATACCGCATCCTCCTCATGAAAATCCAGAAACGGAAGCAATCTCTTCACATGCATGCACGCTAACTGCACCTGATAATCCCGTATCAGTGCAAGCAGATTGTCTGCAACCATCGCCTCCGTGATAAACATCATAAACCGTATCAGATACACATGTTCCAAATCCATACAGACCGCGACGCCAAGGGCTTCATGATCCTGTGTAATCCACGCAAAGGAAACCTCCTTTGCCTTTTGCAGCTTTCCAAGCAGGGCATTGTAGCTGTCGATCTCATCAATTAGTATCGTCTCGAAGGTCAGTTCTTCCTTCTTCTCGACCAAAAACCGCTTATAAAAGCTCTTTAACTCCAGGTCCTCAAATAACGTATACGCCTCCGCATTAAACGGATCGTGATACGCTGCCTCAGAAAACTCAAACGGAATCGGACAGTCAAGTTTAATCGTGGCAAGCGTCTTGGACAGATACGCCAGATCTTTATTCTCGATCAGGTTTTGCTTCATCTTGCTTGCCTTCATACTGTCTACCGCTGCGTAGACTCCATCTAAATCACCATACTCTGCCAGAAGCTTCGCCGCTGTCTTCTCGCCGATTCCTGGTACGCCCGGAATATTATCCGATGTATCACCCATCAATCCTTTCATATCTATAAAAATCAACGGCGTTACACCGTACGTTTCCTGTACGTTTTTCGCATAATAATCCTCAACCTCTGTCTTGCCGTGTTTTGTCTTTGGGATACGCACAAGTACCGTGTCTGTCGCAAGCTGCAGTAAATCCCGGTCACCCGACAGAATCGTAACGGCAAACCCTTCTCGTTCGCCCTTCTTAGAGAGTGTTCCGATCAAATCATCTGCCTCAAAGCCTTCCTGTTCGACAATCCTGATATGCATTGCATGCAGGATTTCCTTGATTCTTGGCATCTGCTCATGCAGTTCCTCCGGCATACCTTTCCGGGTTCCCTTGTACGCCTCATACATCTCATGTCGAAATGTTTTCTTCTTTAAATCAAAGGCAACACATATATGTGTTGCCTGTTCTTCCTCGATTATCTTCAGGATTATATTTAAAAAACCATAAATTGCATTCGTATGTCTCCCATCATTCGTTGTCATATCCGGGATACCATAAAACGCACGATTCATGATGCTGTTTCCGTCAATCAGTAATAATTTATTCATCGCTCTCCGTCTCCTCACTTTCCGGGTGGGTTATTTGATATTCACGTAACCTCTCATAAAAGGTTGATTCCTTCGTTTTCTGTGCAACCTGCACTTCCTGTACAATATCATTTAAGCAAACGGACATCTCCGAACCAAATGTATCGTAAAAATAAGTATCCCCCTGTGCTTCCAGTTTCATCCGTTGTTCAATGTTATACACCTTATCCAGACATTGATTATATACGAAAAACAAAGAAACAACGATTGCCCCAAAAACAAGTCCAAATGTTGAAAATTTGAAACGCTTCGCCTGTTTCACTCGGTGATCCAGACGGTTCAGTTCATTCTCCAGATCCTTTGCAAAATTCTGTGACAGCTCCTGGTTATTGTCGACCTGATGCATCCCCACGATCAACGTATAGTAAATCTCCAGTTCTTCCCTGCAATTTTTACAGTACCGCATATGCTTTACGAAATCCGGGATTACATCGTCCGGAAGTTTCTTCTCTATGAATGCCATAATATTTGATTGTGCTTCCAAACATGTCATACCTTACACCACCTGTCAGAATTAATTATTATAAACAAAAAACAAAGAACCTAGATCGAAACGGATCTAGGTTCTTCAAAATGTGTATCTTAGTTATCGATCAGCTTTCCTTCACCATTCCAGCTATATAACTTACGAATTTCCTCGCCAACCTTCTCTGATGGATGCTCAGAAGCAAGCTTTCTAAGAGCCTTGAAGTGAGCCTGTCCACCTGCAGATGACATATCAAGCAGGAAGTCTTTTGCAAATGTACCATCCTGAATATCTTTCAGGATCTTCTTCATTGTCTTCTTTGTCTCTTCTGTTACAATCTTAGGACCTGTGATGTAATCACCATACTCTGCTGTGTTAGAAATAGAATATCTCATACCTGCGAAGCCTGACTGGTAGATCAGATCTACGATCAGCTTCATCTCATGGATACACTCGAAGTATGCATTTCTTGGATCATAACCAGCTTCGCAAAGAGTCTCGAAACCAGCCTGCATAAGTGCACATACACCACCGCAAAGAACTGCCTGCTCACCGAAGAGGTCTGTCTCTGTCTCTGTTCTGAATGTTGTCTCAAGGATACCGGCTCTTGCGCCACCGATTCCGAGACCGTAAGCAAGTGCAAGATCCTGTGCCTTACCTGTCGCATCCTGATATACAGCGATCAGACAAGGTGTACCCTTACCAGCCTGGTACTCACTACGTACTGTATGACCAGGTGCCTTCGGTGCGATCATTGTTACATCAACATCCTTAGGTGGAATAATCTGGTTAAAGTGAATATTGAAACCATGTGCGAACATAAGCATGTTGCCCGGCTCAAGATTTGGCTCAATATCGTTCTTGTAAAGGCCTGCCTGCAACTCATCGTTGATCAGAATCATAATGATATCTGCACGCTTCGCTGCTTCTGCAGATGTATATACTTCAAATCCCTGTGCCTCAGCCTTAGCCCATGACTTACTTCCCTCGTAAAGACCGATGATGACGTGGCATCCGCTGTCCTTCAAGTTCAAAGCATGTGCATGTCCCTGGCTACCATAGCCGATGATCGCAATTGTCTTGCCATCCAACAGTGACAAATTACAATCTTCCTGATAAAAAATCTTTGCTGACATTATCATATCCTCCTGATTTTGTAAAAAATTTTTATCGTTACTACTTAATCGTAAGTAATGACCTTAGTTTCCGCTTACAGCGCCTCTTGTAAGACCTGTCAAGCCTGTACGTACCATCTCGGAAATCTCGAACCCATCCAGAAGCGAGATAAATGCTTCAACCTTGTTGACATTTCCTGTAATCTCTATCATAACGGAATCCGTTGATACATCAACGACCTTTGCACGGAATACATCTGTCAGGGAAATAATCTGCTGTCTCTCCTCGAGGCTCGCCTTAATCTTGACAAGCAGAAGTTCACGGCAAACAGACTCTCCATCCTTCAGTTCTGTGATCTCACAGACATCCTCAAGCTTTAAAAGCTGCTTTTTAATCTGGCTCAAGATACGATCGTCTCCGCTCACGGCTACCGTCATACGGGAATATCTCGGATTCTCTGTCACACCAACTGATAAGCTGTCAATATTATATCCTCTACGGCTAAACATTCCGGACACACGGCTCAGTACACCGGATGTATTATCTACCAAAAGGGATAAGACCATTTTTTTCATAAAATGTTCCACCTTTCTCCTATTATTTCGTCAAAAATCATTATGTGCTATTTTAACCCTTTGTCACTTGTCTGTCAATAGTTTGTCAACAAGCTTTACCGCCTCGTTTGCATCCTTAGAATACCCGTCTGCGCCAATCTCATCCGCAAAATTCTGCGATACAACAGCACCTCCGATAATAACCTTATATGGAAGATGATTTGCCTGCACGTATTCAACTGCATCCTTCATCCGCATCATCGTCGTTGTCATCAGTGCGGATAATCCAATGATATCTGCCTGCTCCGCCTTTGCTGCTGCAATGATCCTGTCAAGCGGTACATCTTTTCCTAAATCCACGACCTTATAGCCATAGTTTTTCAGCATCAATACAACAAGGTTTTTGCCGATATCATGGATATCGCCCTCCACCGTCGCCATGATGACAGTGCCCTTTGGCTTTGCGTTCTCTTCAATATGAAGCAGTGGCGTAATATACTCAATGGCAAGATCCATCGCCGTCGCACCCGCGATGAGCTGTGGCAGAAAATATTTCTTCTGCTCAAATAATTCACCGACCTTATTAACTGCCGGAATCAGATCCTCATCGATAATTGCCTGTGGATTCTTACCTGCTTCTAATTCCTTCTTTACATTCTCCACAATGCTGCCTTTGTTGCCTTTTACAACATCATGATAAACCCGGCTTCCTTCCTCGGATACACCTGCCACATTCTTTGCAGCCGTCTGTTCCGTCTGGGACAATGCAACTACATTTTCTACGTAGATATTGTCTGAATCTTCCTTGGCAAGCAGCAGATCTGCCGCGAGACTCGCATTGACAAGCATTGCCTGTCCCGGATTACAGATTGCCATGGTCAGACCGTTTGCAATCGCCATCGTCAAAAATGCAGTATTCACATTGATTCGCTCTGGCAGTCCAAAGGAAATATTGGACAGACCACAAATTGTCGGAATCTGCAGATCATTCTTGCAGTACGCAATCGTATCGAGTGTCTCGAGCGCCGCCATCCGGTTTGCACCGACCGTAGCAACGAGACCATCAATGATCAGGGAATCCCGCGACAAGCCTTCCTCGTCCGCGATCTCCAGCAGACGGCGGATAATCTCTTTTTTCTCTTCCAGATTCTCCGGCAGTCCCTTATCCGACAGCGGAAGCAAAATCGCCATCGCACCATATTTCTTCGCAATCCGCATAAGTGGGCGGCATTTCTTTTCTTCCAACGAAATGGAATTAATAAGCGCCCGTCCCGGATAAATTCGAAGTGCTGCCTCTATAATCTCTACGTGACTCGAATCAATACAAAGCGGAAGATTCGTCACAGAAATCACTTCATAGACGGCACGTTTCATCATCTCCAGCTCGTCAATACCATTCATACCCATGTTGATATCCAGAATCTTCGCACCGCGTTCGGTCTGCTCCTCTGCCATCTGTACGACCAGATCCATGTTCCCTGCACGAAGCATCTCCTGCAGTTTCTTCTTGCCGGTCGGGTTGATACGCTCACCGACGACCAGAAAATTGCCATCGAGATGAATTTCCTGCACCGCACTCTCACTCGACAGGACACGTGTGCAGACCGGTTTTGTTGCCTCCGGTTCCACGGAACGAACCGCCTTTTTTAGCATCTCGATGTGCTTCGGTGTCGAACCACAGCAGCCACCAACTGCTCTGGCTCCGGCTTCCACCAGCGCACGACCATATCCGGCAAATGTCTCTGGCGTCATTGTATATTTTGTCTCACCGTCAATCAGCTCCGGCATACCATTGTTGGGCTTTGCAAATACAGGAATTGTCGCGTATCGTACCATACGTTTGACAAGTGTTTCCATCTCCTTCGGTCCGGTAGAACAGTTAATACCGACTGCATCCACACCAAGCGACTGCAACACAATCACAGATGCCTCCGGTGTAGAACCAAACAGTGTCTTTCCATCGCTGTTAAATGTCATGCTGACCATGATCGGCAGATCACATACTTCCTTAATTGCGATTACACATGCTCGCGCCTCTGCAAGACTCATCATCGTCTCAACAAAGAACAGATCGACACCTGCTTCCACAAGGATCCGTGCCTGTTCCTTATAGACATCCACCAACTCTTCAAACGCCAGATCTCCAACCGGCTGGAGCTGTCTGCCGGTCATCGTCATATCTCCTGCGATAAATCCACGATGGTTTTCCTGTTCGATTGCCGTCCGTGTCAGATCAACTAACTGCATATTCATCTCGTGGATCTTATCTTCAAGATGATACTCCGCAAGCTTGATCCGGTTTGCCGTAAATGTCGGTGCAAGCAGAATATTCGTTCCTGCCTGGATATATGCACGCTGTAACTTGATCAGGTGCTGCGGATGCTCCAGAATCCATTTCTCCGGGCATACACCGACCGGCATGCCTGCCTGCATCAGGTTGCTTCCGGTTGCTCCATCTAACATAACAATCCGTTCTTCAAATAATCTGTGAAAAATCTTTCTATCCATAATCTTGTCTTATCCTATTTCTGCAATAAATTTGTATATCAGTGTCTGGAAATCTTCTGCAATCTTATCCGCAGTTTCCTGTACTTCCTTGTGGTTTAATTCCCCGGTACTCATGCCTGCCGCCATGTTTGTCACACACGATACCCCGACGATCCTCATACCTGCATGCCGTGCTGTCATCGCCTCGCATGCGGTACTCATACCGACCAGATCCGCACCAAGTGTCCGGAACATACGGATCTCCGCAGGTGTTTCATAATTTGGTCCGGTTGTCTGTAAATAAATGCCCTCTTCAAGCTCGATCCCCTGCATTTTCGCAACTGCATCCAGACGATCACCAAGCTCTGCATCATACACATGACTCATATCCGGAAACCGTGTACCAAATGCTTCGATATTTGCTCCGATCAGCGTGGATGGCACAAACGATCCAATCTGATCCGTGATACGCACCAGTGTTCCCGGCTTATATGATGAATTTATGCCACCTGCCGCATTCGTCAGAATCAACGTCTCCGCACCAAGCATGCGCATCACCCGCACTGGCATCACGACCTCCTGCATCGAATACCCCTCATAATAATGTACGCGTCCCTTCATGATAATCACCGGGCACGCCTCCACTTTCCCAAGCAGAAAACATCCATCATGTCCTGCCACCGTCGATACCGGGAAATGCGGTATCTCGCCATATGAAATCTTCGCATCAATCGTCAGACGATCTGCAAAATCCCCTAATCCGGAGCCAAGCACCAAAGCCACCCTGGGTGTATAGGGCAGGCGTGCCCGCACATAGGAGGCCGCTGCTTGCAGCTCTTCATACGTTATCTCTTTTTTCATCTCGCATCCTCCTGCAAATCCCATCATTTATTTACAAAAGTAACTTCATCTCGCCAATAGCACACGATTGGCATGCCTGCTTCCACATACTCATAGAGCTCCGCCGCCTTATCGACGGGCAGATTCACACAGCCATGAGACCCGCTATATGTGTAGATCTCTCCGCCGAATTTTCCACGCCAGTTCGCGTCGTGCAGACCGATACCGCCGTTAAATGGCATCCAGTATGTCACCGGAGTCTCATAATCTTCACCAATCAGAGTCGCATGCATCTTCTTATAAGTAAGGCCATACAGGCCACCCGGTGTCTTGTGTCCCGGCATCTGACCGGTTACACAGTCGCTATCCCATTTCAACCTTCCATTTTGATAATAATATACGTGTTGGTTCGTCAAGTCAATCTCCACATAGGTGGAACCAATATCATTCTGATCACACAACGCATAGCCACGGCGTTTGCATGCCGGTTCTTTCGTAAAGCTTTTCTTCGTTAACAACAGCTCATACAATTCCTCTGTCTCAGTCTCCGCGTCAATCACCCAGCCATAATATCCACCATGTACCAGAATTGTTTTCCTGTCATGCGTCGTAAATTCCCGGTTGGTATCCGCCGTCGTGAACCGATCCCTGAACTTCTCGACATACGACTCAACATTGCTCCTGCTGATTTTTATACTGCCATCTGAACTGACATATGCCATCTTTGTCAATTCTTCCCTGGGGATGGTATATGTATAGGAGCCAAAATCATACACCGCTTCGATATTTACAAATGCATCCGCTTTCTCCTTTGTTTCCAGAATTGACTTTGAATCTGCTAAAATACGGGCCGGAATATAACATTCTGCGGCTTCCACATCCAGAGAAGTATCATAATTTTTCAGTGCATTTAATACCTTGTCATATACTTTTCCTGTATCCAGTTTCGTTCCCATCTCTTCCGGAATGATTTTTGCCTCACCATCTTCTAAAACAACCTTTGCATCCTTTGATTCAACCATTTTCGCCGGATTCATGGCTGAAGCCGTCTGCAGACAAGCCTTCAGCTTTTCCCTGTCACAATTCACAGTATAGTCAATTTTATAATCATAGCTGTAAAAGCTGTTTACAAACCATAAAAATGGCGAATTCTTCTTTAGCAGTGCATCCACAGATTCTGTCAGCATAACATCTGAATCGGCATCTCCCAAAGCAAACTTAAAATCACTGTCCCTGAACTTGATATCCAGAATATAATTCCGCGCATCAGCAAGCAGCATATTCTCCACAGATTTTACAGTTTTTCCTGCGACATCCTTCCCGTTGATTGTCGTATTTAACCCAAAGCAATGCATATGGAAAATCACACCACCAATGTAAACAGCCAGTAAAACGGCAACAGCCGTGATTGTCACCGTGCGTATCATCCGTTTTTTTCTGCGGTACTGATACACAGAAGGGTCGATAAACGGATCCTGCTCATAAAGATTCCCAGACTTGTCATCCGCATCCTTGGATTCTTCCACCTGTTCCATTTTATCTGCTTCCGCGGAACTTTTCTCCTTATTTTTTATTTCCTCTCTGTCCTTTTTTCCCCTGCTCATACTTACATCCTTTTTATTTATTATACAGATTTTTGATTCTGTATCATTGGTACGTTCGTATCATATCTTATAGATTGTATGATTGCAACCAGATGCAGAAAAAATTGCCTCTTTGATGCAACAAATTTACATCTTATTTACATTGATCACAACCATCTCCGGAGGGTTGTTGATCCGTATGTGAATAGAATGCATGCCACAACCTGAGGTCACAACCATCTTCGTACACAAATCCCCGCTGTCATACACACCATAATCATACTTTGGAAACGGATGTAACCGTGGAGAAACCACACCTCCAAATCCCGGTATCCGCACCATACCGCCATGATTATGTCCGGACACAATCAGATCCGGATGCAGCGCACAATATGCCCGGAAATAATCCGGATTGTGTGCAAGCAGAAGGTTGCACCGTTCCGGCTGCATCCTTCCAATCAACGAAACAAGCGCAGCTTCCCGAAGTGGTTTTTTGATAATCCGCTTATAATACTCCCTCGGAAGATCCAGCCCATATATACAGACATTCCATGGTTCTAAGACCTCATGTGTATTTACCAGCATATGTAGATCATGCATTCCTTCCAGATACTTGTTGTACTGCTCCCAGATTCCCTCTGTTTCACGCACACACTCCAACAATCCCCGCTCATGGTTTCCATAGGAATAATACACTGGTGCAATCTCTGTCATCTTCCGGATCGTATCTGCTGTTATCCGGTTATTTTTCTGCTCACTCTTCCGGCACACAATCATATCGCCAGGCAGCAGAATCATATCCGGCTGCTGCGCATCAATTGCTGAAAGCAGATCTATATTTTCCAATCCATACACCTGATTGTGCAGATCCGCGATCATCACAATCCGCAGCGGTTTCTTTACTTTCTGATTGATAAAATTGTAACGGACTATCTGAAAATTCATACTCATGGTTTTATTATACCCTATCTCCGGTTATTTCGCCATAAATATTCTTCCGGCAATCTCAGATAGACTGTATTTCATATCAAGCTTTGGCACTGCCTGCTCCGCATACAGGATTACTTCACTGATACATGTTCCATTACACGAATACTGTACAACGCCGACCGCATCTCCTTCATGAACCGGAGCTTTTAAATCCTTATAAGCGATCACCTGTTTTTCAATCTGATCCGGATTCGTTGCCACAAGTGTGATCGTATGCTGCTCCACCGGTTTTACTGTTATCGATTTGCAGGTTCCCTTTTGCACCGGAATCTGCAGATTATCCGGCACAACCGCAGTATCTACATAGGAACGGCACTGTGCAAAGCCATAATCAAGCAGCTTCATCGCCTCACTGTTTCGAATCTCCTTTGTCTCAGCTCCCATCACGACAGCTATTAATGTCACACCATCCCTTGTTGCCGTTGCAGACATACAGTATTTTGCCTGCGAGGTATATCCGGTTTTCAGTCCGTTTGCCCCAGTATAAAGATTCAGGAATTTGTTCGTGTTTGCAAGATCAAACCGGGATTCCCCCCGTCTGGTTTTATGTGTGATGGAATCCATCCAGATTGTCGAATATGTAAGAATATCCGGGTGATACAGCAAAAGCTGTCTTGACATAATCGCAATATCCCGTGCTGATGTCAGATGTGTCTCAACCTCCAGACCACACGCATTGTCAAAATGCGTATGCTCCATGCCAAGCTCCTTCGCCCGCTCGTTCATCTTCTGGACGAACGCTGCCTCAGAGCCTGCCAGATGCTCCGCCATCGCCACTGCTGCATCATTTCCGGAAGCAACCTCGATACACTTAATCATATCCTGCACCGTCTGCTCCTCGCCTGCCTCGAAGAAGCATTGCGAGCCGCCCATCGACGCCGCATGTTCAGTCACGACAACCGTATCGTCCAGCGCGATATCCCCGCGTTCTAACGCCTCGAAGATCAAAAGCAACGTCATGACCTTCGTCACAGATGCCGGACGCAGCATCTCATCCGCATTCTTCTCATAGAGTACCGCCCCGCTCTCCAGCTCCATCAAAAGCACCGATTTCGACTGGATTTGAAGGGAATCCTCCGTGTCCGCATACGCAACCGGACAAACTATGCAAAGCATCATGATCAGTGTCAGAATCGCACATATAATCTTTTTCTTCATTTTCTCTCCTTCTTGCGTTTCTATCTAGTACAACTTAGATAGAATACGCCGGAAATTGTAACAATATACTGTCGTAGATAATTCATACGGTATATTTACAATTTCCGTCCGCCTCTAATTTGTACATTATACGAAACAACCATGCAGAAAATGAATATAATAAGAAAAAGTGTGAAGGAGCATCTGTATGTGTGGCATTGCGGGCTATTTTAACCCAAACCAGAACTATGCGGAAAATCCCAAGCAAAACTTTCATACGCTGTCCCGTATGATCAATACGATGAATCACCGCGGGCCAGACACCTACGGTCATACCATCATAAATTCGTGCTGCCTTGCGCACACACGCCTGTCTATCATTGATCTTGAAAATGGCAGACAGCCTATGTCTTATACCAAGGATGGAAACACTTACTATATTGTATACAATGGTGAGATCTACAACTTCAAGGAAGTAAAAAAAACACTGCTCCAGAAAAACTATACCTTTGAAACAAATTCCGATACGGAAGTCATTGTAGCCGCGTTTTGTCACTACGGTCCCGGCTTCGTGCAGGAATTAAACGGTATCTTCGCAATCGCCATCTACGACAGCATGCGAAATACACTCTACCTCTATCGTGACCGTTTCGGGGTCAAACCGCTTTATTATACAAAAACCGGAGATACGCTCGTGTTCGCATCAAGGATCGATACACTGTTTGAATATCCCCGCATACGTCCGTGCATTGATATGAACAGCTTCAACGAGATCTTCTCCCTCGGACCGGCGAAAACGTACGGCAAAGGTGTATTCTCCGGAATCAAAGAGATCAAGCCTGGCGAATATCTGACCTATACACCACAGTACATGACCTCCCGGCTTTATTACCGTATTGAAAGCCACCCGCACACTGACAGCTATGAGGAAACCATTGAAAAAACTTCTTACCTGCTTGAAGACAGTATCCGCATGCAGATGGTGTCTGACGTTCCAATCTCCACCCTGCTTTCCGGCGGTGTTGATTCCTCCTATGTATCTGCGGTTTGCCGTCATTTTCTGCCTGATGATACACCACTTACAACCTATTCCTTTGACTATACCGACAACGCAGTATATTTTCAGGCAAACAGCTTCCAGCCGAGTGAAGACCGTCCTTACGTCGATATCATGAAAGACTACCTGCATTCCAACCACATCTACCTGACGTGTTCTTACACAAAGCTTGCTGATCTGCTTGAAGCATCCGTCGACAGCCGGTGCCTGCCAACGATGGCTGATGTTGATTCGTCACTCCTGTATTTCTGTGGGGAGGTTGCAAAACATCATAAGGTCACATTGACCGGAGAATGTGCCGACGAGATCTTCGGTGGCTATCCGTGGTTTCATCGTGATGCCATGCTGCAATCAGACACCTTCCCGTGGACGATGGATATCTCTTTCCGCAAATCCCTGCTACACCCGGAATTTGCTGCCAGCATGCAGATGGAAAAATATATTGACAAAGCATACCGTACAACATTATCCGAAGTGGATATTCTCCCGGAAGAATCCCCTCTGGACACGAAGAAACGTCAGATTGCTTATCTGAATATCCGCTGGTTCATGCAGACACTGCTTGACCGCATGGATCGTACGTCCATGCAGCACGGACTCGAAGCAAGAGTTCCATTCGCCGATTACCGTATCATCGACTATGTATTCAATGTTCCCTGGTCGATGAAATCAAAGGATGGTATCCCAAAAAGTCTGCTCCGTGCCTGCGCCGCCAAATATCTGCCAGACACGATCATGAATCGCCCAAAGAGCCCTTACCCAAAGACCTATCACCCGGAATACGAGCGCGTGCTTGCAAACCGCCTGCGCGAAGTCGTTACCGATACTGCATCGCCACTTCGGAGCTATCTGAACATCCCTGCGGTGCTAAAGTTCCTCGACGAACCAAAGGAATATGGAAAGCCTTGGTTCGGACAGCTCATGGCTGGACCACAGATGATTGCCTACCTGTTACAAGTCGACTACTGGATGCGAAAGTATATGTTATAAAAAATATAAAAAGACAGACAAATAGCACCCGAAAAGGTATCTTACCTGATCGGGTGCTATTTTTATAATAATACCGGCTGGATCTGCTCCTTTGCCAGTGCATATTCTACCGTCTCTGCAATCTTTGTCATATCCGCCACACAGGAATTCGGCTTCTTCTCCGCGTCGTCCTGTCCAAACGGAACGAAATAGATATGCTTCATCACCATGAGCTTTCCAATATTCTGCAGATTGATACCTAACGCATCGTTCGTAGAAATGGCAATGATCACGGGACGCCCGTTCCGAAGATGCGACTTTGCCGCCATCAAAACCGGAGTATCCGTGATTCCATTTGCAAGCTTTGCTGCCGTATTTCCTGTACATGGTGCAATCACAAGGGCATCGAACAATTTTTTCGGACCGACCGGCTCCGCGCCCTGTATCGTATGAATTGCGCTTTTTCCTGTGATTGTTTCGATTTCTTTCACAAAGGACTTCGCCTCTGCAAAACGCGTATCCAGTTCATAGGCATGCTGTGAAAAAATCGGCGTAATACTCGCCGCCTCATCCCGTAGAAGCTCTATCTGTTTTTTTATCTTTTCGAACGTACAAAATGATCCGGTAATCGCAAACCCCAGATGACAGTCTGACCGCATACCTTATAGCTCCTTTTTGTTAGTCCGAAGGAGTCTCCATGGCGAACGCATGCTCGTAGATACCGGAAGCAATCACATATCCCGCTTCCTTTGGATACAGCTTTCCGGGAATTCCCAGATAGATATCTGCCCGGATGCCATGCGCCTTACAATACGCAAAATCCGTTCCTCCCGGACTTGACGCTATATCATAAATGAGAATCGTCGGGGAAAACCATTGCAGACGCCCGGCGTCAAGCACCATCGCCGGTATCGTGTTAAACACATAACTGTATTTATCATAGACATATCGATCCCACTGTGCAAGATTCCGGTATCCATATGCATGCTGTTCAATTTCGGTTTTCAATTCTTTCCGTCTGACTGCAACATCCACATGTGCCCCGGCTTTTGTGAGCGCATCCGCGATTGCTTTTCCGCAATACCCATATCCAAGTACAAGGCAATGACTTTCCAAGAGCACGGCATCTCTTCCGGCAATCGACAAAATCCCCTGTGCAGTAAGCTGTGCATTCTCTGTCACCAGCTTCTCTAACTGCAGATACGGTTCACAGGTAACACCTTTTTGCTGCAGTTTTTGCAGACATGCCGCTGACAGCAGACCGTGATATAAGATCTGGTCATCCGTCATGTACGCGCACAAAACGTCCTCCTCTGCCTCCGAAAGTCTGGGCGCGGTGATTACATACGCATCCGCAACCGATTCTTTCGGATTCTCATATACATCATATCCAAGATGATAAAAATATCCGGCGACACTCTCCATGCGTGGATCGTGTCCAAAAACAATGATATCCCGCATACTCTGCCACATCCTCCTTACGATACTCTATTATATGCATGCCAATCGGGAAAGGTCTCTTACTTCTCAATAAAAAAATGCATCGAATACGGCTCCAATATAATAAGAAAAATCTTTTTTGTCCACTGTTTCTTCCGCATACACCGGATATCCGGCAAGTCGTGTATTCCCGATGGATACCTGCAGGATGCCGATTGTATCCCCCCTTGCGACCGGTGCGGTTAATCTGCTTTCCGGGACAAACTGTTGCTGTACGGTCTCAGTATCCGAAAGAAGGATTGTCAATTTCCCCTCACATGTACCTGTAACAGCCGGTTCCAATCCATCCGCGACCGGAACTGCCGGAATCTGCGTCTTGGAAAGTTCAATCTCCCTGTATTCATAGTGTTCATCCCCATATGCAAGCAATGCTTTCGTATCCACCCATTTATAGTGCTTGTTGTGCGGCCATCCACACGCGAGCAGTGCCACGATAAAATGCTTCCCATGTATCGTCACAGCACATACATAGCAATATCCGGCATTCCCGGTGAACCCGGTCTTCCCGGCGAGCACGCCGTCCATCTGGTCGAGCAAGGCGTTCTTATTATAAACTGTAAACTGCCGTGTCCCATCACAGCTTGTAAATGTATACTGCCGCGTCTGGCAGATTTCCTGAAACTTCTCCTTTTCTTCGGAGACAAATACGCAGTACCGCATCAGCTTCGCCAGATCCTCCGCGGTCGTGCTGTGTACCCCGACCGCGTACTCTGCATCCAGTCCGTTCGGCGTGATAAAATACGTCGAGGTAAGTCCGATCTCTGCCGCCTTCTGATTCATCATTGTAGCAAATTCCTGCACACTGCCGCCGATACGCTCTGCAACGGCACAGGCACTGTCATTGTGGCTCTCCAGCATCATCGAATACAGCAGATCCGAAAGCCTGTAGTCCTCGCCAGCACGCAGTCCAAGCTTCACATCCGGCATCTTTGCCGCGTAGCTGCTCACGGTCACGACATCATCCGAATTCCCATACTCAAGCGCGAGAATCAGTGTCATAATCTTCGTCGTACTTGCCATCGGCAGCACCTCATCCGATGCTTTTCCATATAACACCCGCCCGGTATCGCCATCCATCAGTACCGCCGCTTTCGCGTACAGTTTTGGTTCTTCCGACGCACAGGAGGAAACCGGGCAGCCACAGATCACAGCGACCATAATCAGTAAATATACAATATATTTCTTCATGCTGTTCCTTTCTCATCACACTTCACGGACATCTACTCCATTATATGGATAATTGTGACGAGTTAGACTTTCTAATTGAAATCGTTTCCGAAATCCTGTAAAATAAATAGAAGAATTTTCGACAAAGGATGATGCATATGGCAACACTTTTTACATCAGAATTAGAAGAGGGCATGGTCACGCTGACCGACACCTATTCCAATAATGGCAAGCTGATCGTTCCGAAGGATACAGTGCTTACGAAAAGTATTATCCAGTTACTTTCCGGGAATGATGTTGTGTTTGTTGATGTCTCCGATATTGTGGAGCCTGCTGATAAATCACAGGAGAACGATCTCTCCTCTGCGCTGGATGCCGAGAAAATCAAAGAAAAGCCACAATACAAAAAGTTTGTCCATCGCTATGAGAAAAGCATCTCCGAGATGGGCGATCATTTAAACGATATTGTCTACAAGAATGCTCCTATCGACGTGGATATGATGCTGCAGAACACCATGACGACAATGAAGGCATTGAACGACTCCCCTCTCAGCATCTTCACGATGCTTTCAACCATGAAAAATTATGATGATTCGACCTTCAACCATTCGTTAAACGTCGCTCTCATCTGCAATATCTTTGCCGACTGGCTGGAGTTGTCCGGGGAGGACAAAAAACTTATCACCGCCTGCGGTCTGTTTCATGATATCGGAAAACTGCTGATTCCGGATGCCATCCTGAAAAAACCTGGCAAGCTTACAAAGGATGAGTTCGACATCATCAAAACCCACCCGGTCAAAGGCTATCAGCTATTACAGAAAAACAAGCTTGATCCACATATCCAATTTGCTGCTTTGATGCATCACGAGAAATGTGATGGATCCGGCTATCCGATTGGATTAAAAGGAAATCAGATTGACTGGTGCGCACAGATTGTCACAATTGCAGACATCTACGAAGCTATGACGGCAAGACGTGTCTACCGCGGACCAATCAGTCCATTTAAAGTCATCAACATGTTTGAGGAAGACGGACTAAAAAAATACAATCCAAAATATCTGCTTACCTTCTTAGAGCACGTGGTAAACAGCTACATGAATTGTAAAGTCCGCCTGAGCAACGGCGAGGAAGGTGACATCGTCTTTATCAACAAAGTCCACCTCTCCAAACCGATGGTAAAAACAAAAAATAATTTTATTGACCTGTCGAAGCAGACCGATATCAACATCGACAGTATATTATAAATGGGTATCTGCTAACGGATACCCATTTTTCTATCTTTCTTTATACTTCTACTTTGATATTCACTTCGTCCATTGCCTCCTGGCGAAAGCGTTCAATTTTGTCAGGGGTAATCGACGGTAGCTCGTCCATCGAAGAAACACCAAAACATCTTAAGAAATCTTCGGTTGTTCCAAACAGAATCGGTCGTCCAACCGCATCCAGTCTTCCCACTTCCGTAATCAGATTGTATTCCACCAGACGATTAATTGCATGCACGCATGACACGCCACGGATTGCTTCGATTTCTTGTCTCGTGACCGGCTGCTTGTATGCCACGATGGAAAGTGTCTCCATCAGAGAATCTGTCAGACTGTGCTTCTTTGGGATATTGACCAGGCTGGATAAAATATCATAATATTCATTTTTTGTACAGAGCTGGTATGCATTCTCCAGCTTCACGATTTTGATGCCCCGGTCTTCTTCCTCATACTGAACCATCATATCATCCAGAATCTTCTGCAGTATCTTCGTATCCACCTGCAGAACATCGGACAGGTCTTTTAATTCTACTGCATCTCCCATGGAAAAAAGAACCGCTTCAATTGCAGCTTCTGTTTTCTTCACGCTTTCTTCCACTCTATGTTCCTCCGTTCTTATATCCGTAATCTGTATTCTGTCTGACTCCCCGCTAAGTCTCGAGGGAGTCAATGATGATATCACCGAACAGTTCATCCTGCCGGATCGTAATATCTCCGACCTTCATCAGCTCCAAAATCGCCATAAATGTCACAATAATATTAATCTTCGTCGCCTGTATCTCAAGCAACGTCTTGAAGTTAATGCCTTTCAATCCACGAATGCTCGACCGGATATCCTCCATCTTGTCTTCGATCCGGACTTCGTCCTTCTCAATCGTTCCAAATTTACTACGCACCGGGTCAACACGGTCAACTGTACGCTTCATTACCTGGGTAAATATCTCATTTAACTTCGCGAGTGTCACATCCCCGATCACCTCTGCCGGATCAATCTCTTCCTTGTATTCGAGTACTTCCTTCGGAATTGTAGCCGGCTTATAATAGTTCTTTCCGGCGTCGAGGTTCATATCCTTCAATTCCAGCGACGCATATTTGTACATCTTGTATTCCAACAGGCGACGCACAAGCTCAGCACGCGGATCCTCCTCTTCTTCCTCTTCCTTCTC